>Ga0302319_10001959_pt1 | contig 45443 bp, 30 predicted proteins | sample Bog_T0_2_FD_203319 | JGI IMG/M metagenome (GOLD analysis project Ga0302319, IMG submission 203319) | Peat permafrost microbial communities from Stordalen Mire near Abisko, Sweden - Bog_T0_2 | ecosystem: Environmental > Terrestrial > Soil > Wetlands > Peat | place: Sweden: Abisko, Stordalen Mire...
CCAGGTAGCGCGCCAGGTAGGAGTGCTCGAAGTAGGTTTCGTTGTAGGGGCCGGGGGTGAGCAGGACGACGCGCGGGTTCTCACACTCGGCCATCGCGGTGAGCGTATCGCGCTGGGAGCGAAAGAACGGAGCCAGGCGCAGCACGTTGGAGCTGCGGAACAGGTCGGGAAGGACTTCTGAAACAATCGTGCGGTTTTCAAGCGCGTAACCGCTGCCGGAAGGCGCTTGTGCGCGATCGGCCAGCACCCACCATTGTCCATCGGGCGAGCGGGCGATATCGACGGCAAGCATGTGCAGGTAGCTGTGCGCAGGGACCTTCACGCCCACCATGGGCCGCAGAAAAGCCGGATTTGCGTAGAGCAGCGCGGCGGGAAACCGGCCGCTGGTCAGCAGGCTTTGCGATCCGTACAAATCTTCGAGAATCAGGCTCAGCAAACGAGCGCGCTGGATGATCCCTTCCTCAATAGCGCGCCATTCCTCGGCAGCGATCAGGAAGGGAACAATGTCGATCTTCCACGGCCGATTGGCCCCAAGTGGGTCGCTGTAGATGTTATAGGTAATGCCGTTTTCGCGAATGCGTCGTTCCGCGCGGCTCCAGCGCTGCTGGAGTTCCTCTGCGCCAATGTCGGTAAGCGATTCCATCAGGTGCGCCCAATGGGGGCGCGGTGTGACCCCATCCGCGGAGGCCTCGTTGTAGGCATTTCCGTACGGGATTTGGGTCTGATGGAGATCGACGGTCATGGCAAAGGCTCAGTTCCTGCAGCTTGCGCAACCGGGCTTGGTGGCACGCGGCGCAGGTCGAGGGTCAAGGGGAACATCGGATTCGTTTCATCCTCCGGCACGGCCACGGAATGCACGGACGGGGTTGAAACGTGGAATCGCTCGTTGCGGCGTTCTTCAGCTTCGGCTTTGTTCGCTGGACGGCTCGGGTAGATACGGCCATCCGGCGGCGTGACATGGTAGGTGCATTGGGCAATGGAACGATTCTGCCAGCGGTCGATGAGGTCGAAGTGCAGCGGCGCATGGATGGGGACTGTGGGATGAAGCGTCGCCGATAAACGACGGGCGCGAAAGCGAACGCCCGCAACGGCAATGCCCGGCTCGGCTGTGGGTTGAAGCGGGATGCGCCGTCCGTTGCAAGCCACCACGTAACGGCCCTCTTTGGACAGTCCCGAGACCTTGACCTGGATGCGTTCCATCGACGAATCGACACTGCGAACGGTATTCCCAGAGACACTCTCTTCCGCAAGGACGTTCCAAGGCTCCAGGGCGTGGCGCAGTTCGATCTCCACCCCCTCGGCTGCAATGGAGCCGATCTTCGGGAAGCGAAACTCCAGGTGCGCGTCGAACCACTGCTCCTCGAAATCGCAGCCCGAGCGGCGCAACCGGGACAGCACGTCGAACAGATCGTGCTTGACGAACTCAGGCAGCAGGAAGCGGTCGTGAAGGGTCACGCCCCAGCGGATGAGTTCACCTTCGAAAGGAGTCTTCCAGAACATGGCCATCAACGCGCGGACCACGAGCATCTGGAGGAGGTTCATCTTGACATGGGGCGGCATTTCGAACGCCCGCAATTCGAGCAGGCCCAGTTGCAAACCGCTGCCCGGCGGCGGATACAACTTATCGACACAGAACTCGGCGCGATGAGTATTGCCGGTGATGTCGGCGAGGAGGTTACGAAACAGGCCGTCCACAATATAGGGAGGGCAGTCGTTTGCAGGAAGCTGGCTGAAGGCCAGCTCCAACTCATAGAGCGTGTCGAGGCGGGCTTCGTCCACGCGCGGGCACTGGCTGGTGGGGCCAACGTACAATCCGGAGAAAAGGTAAGAAAGTGCCGGATGATTTTGCCAGAAAGCGAGCATGCTGCGGAGCAAGTCTGGACGGCGCAGGATGGGGCTGTCGAGAAGGGACGCTCCGCCCACCACGATGTGGCTGCCTCCTCCCGTTGGACCCTGGGCGCCCTCGAAGTTGAACTTTTCGGCGGTCAGCCGATTGCGCCGAGCCTCCGCGTCGAGCACGGTGTACAACTGTTCGAGTTCATCCCAAGTACTGGCCGGCGGCATGTTCACTTCCAGCACGCCCGGGTCGGGGGTCACGCTGAACGATCTTAATCGAGGATCGGAGGCCGGCCCGTAGCCCTCAATCCAAACCGGCATTTTGAGAAATCGGCAGGTATCTTCGACTGCGCCTGCCAGGTCAAGATAGTCTGCAAGGACCGGGGCAAAGGGAAGGAACACATGAAGCCGGCCTTGCCGCGTCTGTACGCAAAGCGAAGGCCGGATGAGAACTTCTGCTGCTTCATTGGGGCGCGTGGTGGCAGGAAGAGGATCGGGTTCGGGCTCCACGGCGAAGAGATTCATCTGATGCGCCGCTCGCGAAGGAAGCTTGGCGCGATCGGAGAAGGGCGCAGCGTCGAATTCGTATTGGATCTCATCGGGCGCAACCCACGGGATATCCTCGGTGGCGATGCGATAGCCGATGGGCGAGTCGCCCCCCAACAGAGTCAGGCGTTCCGGGCGCGGGAACCACAATTGACTTGACCACCGGAGCTGACTCTTCACCTGGCGACGGCGCAGAGCAAGCACATATCCGGCCGGCTTGGAGGGATCGTGCACAGCCGAAGAAGATTCCGGCTCGAAGGCGGGAAGAATGTTCTCCGGACTGACTTGCAGTCTGCGCGTAAGCGCCCGCATAAATCGGGAGGCTGCCGTGGTTCCGAAGCCGTAGTCTTTATCCTCGCGAGCCACGAGGTCCACGTCGTCCCATACGGGAACTCCGTCGGCGCGCCAATAGCAGCTTAACGCCCAGCGTGGCAGCGGCTCGCCAGGATACCATTTGCCCTGTCCATAGTGAAGGAGCGCGCCGGGGGCCATCCTGTGGCGCAGGCACTGGATGAGAGCCAATCCGCGGGCGCGCTTCAGGTCGCCAAGCGCATCGATATTCCACTGCGGACTTTCGGGGTCATCCACGCCGACATAGGTTGGTTCTCCACCCATCGTGAGGCGCACGTCGTGCGCAGTGAGGTCGGCATCGATCGAGTGCGCGAGTTGACGAATGCGCTGCCAGTCTTCTTCTGTAAACGGTTTGGAGGGCCGCCGCGTGTCATTCAAACGGCTCACCGCGATGGAGTAGCTGAACCGCGTCCCGGCGGGCTCGGTGGTTCCGTGGATGGGAGCGGCCTGCAAGGCGCTTGGTGTACAAACCAGGGGGATGTGCCCTTCAGCAGCGAGCAGGCCCGAGGTGGGGTCCAGGCCGATCCAGCCTGCGCCGGGGAGGAACGCCTCTGCCCAGGCGTGCAATTCCGCGCTGTCTTCCCTGGGGCCATCCACGGAGCCTTCTTCCACGGCGAGCTGAATGAGATAGCCGGAGACAAACCTGGCGGCGATGCCCAGGTTGCGCAGGCTCTGCACCAGAAGCCACGCCGAGTCGCGGCACGATCCGGACCGCTTTTGCAGAGTCTCTTCGCAAGATTGCACGCCTTCTTCCAGCCGCGCCCCGTAGGCAACTTCGTCGCGCACCTTGCGATTCAACTCCAGGAGAAAGCTGATGGTCCCGCTTTTCTTGCCGGCGAAACCACGAAGAAATGACTGGAGCAACGGGCCGGTCGCGTCGAGCGAGAGATAGGGTTGGAGGTCGTTTGCCACCTCCGGGGGGTAGCTAAAAGGGTAGTCCTGCACACCCGGATCGAGGAAGAAGTCGAAGGGGTTGATCGGCGACAGCTCGGCAACCAGGTTGATGTCGATCACTAATTCTGTTGTCTTTTCGGGGAAGACCAGGCGGGCGCGGCGATTATTGTGCGGATCCAGTTGCCAATTCAACAGGTGTTGCGAGGGCGATACATGCAGGGAATAGCTCAGGATGGGGGTGCGACAGTGCAGAGCCGGGCGCAGTTGGATGACCTGTGGACCGAGGGAGATTGCCTTGTCATAGTGGTAGCTGGTTGTGTGTTTCAGCGCTACTTGTATGCCCATCCGCCCTCTTGCGGTCCGCACCACTCGTTGGGGTCCGCGACCTGAGCCGGCAAAACTTCACATCCGTTTTATCGCGGTCAGGGTGTAAGGAAACGGTAACATATTGGCTGGGCGCTGATGACCACCCCCGGCTGCCACTATTCTTCAGCCTTTTTCAGTTCAAAGGATCTTGAGTGCAAGTTCCGCACGGTTTACAAAGAATGGCTGTGTGCGCTGCCACTTCGCAGGCCGGTCGTTCGAGCCCGAAACCATCGCCGGAACGGTGGTGCGCTCATTGTCGATTCCGCCCAACCCCTCCCTCTCGAAAGGAAAGCCCGATGCTCAAACCTCGGATTCTGCCCGTCCTGTTGCTGGTGTTTCTCGGCGCAGCGCTATCGTCGCCCGCCCAAACCAAGCTGCTTCGCTTCCCCGACATTCATGGGGACAAGCTGGTCTTTACCTATGCGGGGGATCTCTGGACGGCATCGACGTCCGGTGGCACCGCCACGCGTTTGACGGCACATCCCGGCCAGGAACTCTTCGCCAAGTTTTCTCCAGACGGCAAGTGGATTGCGTTCACCGGCCAGTACGATGGCGACGAGCAGGTGTATGTAGTTCCGTCCACCGGCGGAGTTCCCAAGCAGCTCACGTTTTATCCCTCGCGCGGTCCGCTGCCGGCGCGCTGGGGCTACGACAACCAAGTGTACGGGTGGACGCCGGACGGCAAGTCCGTGGTGTTTCGCGCCCTGCGCGACTACTTCGACAACGGCGATTCACGGCTCTACACCGTGGCGTTGGAAGGCGGCATGCCGCAGGCCTTGCCGATGCCGAAATCGGGGGCCGGCGATATCTCGCCCGACGGCTCGAAGGTGGTCTATTCGCCCCTGTTTCGCGACTTCCGGACCTGGAAGCGGTACTCCGGTGGATGGGCGCAGCAACTGTACATCTTTGACCTGAAATCGCACGCTGCGGAGAAGATCACCACCGATGTGAGGTGTCATCGCGATCCCATGTGGATTGGCGGCAAGATTTATTACGACTCGGACAAAGACGACACACTGAATCTCTATTCCTACGATCCCGATTCAAAGACGACGACCCAGCTGACGCATAGCATCAAGTGGGATTTACGCTGGCCGAGCACCGATCACCAGGGGCGAATCGTATATGAGTCCGCGGGTGAACTGAACATCTTCGATATCGCGTCCGGTGTTTCGTCCCACGTATCCATCACGGTCCCGACAGACGCATTGGCGATGAGGCCCTCCCAAATAGCGGCAGGAGACCAGATTGAGTGGACGGGCTTGAGTCCGAAGGGCGAGCGCGCTCTTTTCGCGGCACGAGGAGACATATTTACAGCGCCAATTGAGAAGGGCGCGAGCCGCAATTTGACCAACAGCTCAAATGCCCACGACAAGAATCCGGAGTGGTCGCCGGATGGGGCGACGATCGCATTTGTCTCCGACTTGGATGGCGAAGAAGAACTGTATCGCATCAACCAGGATGGATTGGGCAAGCCGGAGCAGTTGACCCACGGGCTGCATGCCATGTTGTACCAACTGAGCTGGTCGCCCGATGGCAAGAGAATCGCCTTCAGCGACAAGGATGGAAAGCTCTATGCGTTGACCTTGGACGGCAAGAAGGTCGACCAGATTGCGCAGAGCGACAGTGGCCGGTTTGGCTCCTACAAATGGTCTCCGGATGGAGGCTTCCTTGCATTCACTAAAAATGAACCAAGCGGCTTCTCCTGCATCTACATTTGGAGCGTTGCCGACGGACAATTGCATCGCGTGACGGATCCTCTATATGACTCGGACACGCCGGTGTGGGATCCGGAGGGCAACTATCTGTACTACATCGCGACGCGCGAGTTCCAGCCGCAGCTCAGCCGCATCGAATTCAACTTTGCCACGGAGCGGGGGCGTACCTTGCTGGCTCTCTCGCTGCGCAAAGACGTCAAGAATCCGTTTGCGCCGCAGAGCGACGAGGTCACGGTAACCAAGCCCGGCGACGAAGCAGCGGACAAGACCAAGCCCGAAGACAAGTCAGCAGACAGCAAGGACAAGAAAGACGAGAAATCCGGGGACAAGAAAGAAGAGAAGAAGAAAGAACCCATCCGCATTGACTTCGATGGCATTGTGGATCGCGTGACTCCTGTTCCCGTCGCGGCCGATAACTACTCGAATCTCAGCGCTACCAAGGATTATTTGGTCTATGCCAAGGAAGGCGCCTTCTATTACGGACGCGAGCCCAATCCGGGCACGTCGCTCGTTCTTTATTCCCTGAAGGACCGGAAGGAGACCACGCTTTCGGAGAAGATCGACAGCGTTGATGTCTCGCAGGATGGGAGCAAGGTGTTGGTGCATGAGGGTCCGGCCTACAAGCTTTACGATGTGAAGCCGGAAGGCAAAGGGAGCGCGAAGACGGTATCCACTGCGGGACTGATGGTGGATCGAGTGCCGCAGCAGGAGTGGGTGGAGATCTTCAACGAGGTCTACCGCCGCTATCGCGACTTCTTCTATGTCGAGAACATGAACGGCTACGATTGGAAGGCACTGCGCGATCAATATCGGCCACTGGTGGATTATGTGGCGCATCGCTCCGATTTGAACTATGTGCTTGGCGAAATGGTCTCCGAGTTGAGCAACTCGCACAGTTACATTACCGGCGGAGACTTCGAGATTCCCAAGCGCACGCCCGTGGCGTTGATGGGCGCTCGGCTTGAGCTGGACGCATCCGCAGGACGCTACAAGATTGCCTCCATCTACAAAGGACAGAACGAAGAGGAGCTCTATCGCTCGCCGCTTACCGAAGTGGGAGTGAATGCGCACGAAGGCGATTACATTCTTGCCATCGATGGACACGATCTGACGGCCAAGGATAATCCGTACGAATTCCTGCGTGGCAAGGCCGGTCATCCGGTGCAACTGACACTCAATGCCAAGCCGGCCCTGGAAGGATCGCACACGGTCTCTTACAATCCCATCACCAGCGAGAGCAACCTCATTTATCTTGATTGGGTCACCCACAACCGTGAAGCTGTTGACAAGGCGACCGGTGGCAAGGTGGGCTACATTCACCTGCCGGATATGGGCGAGAATGGGATTCGCGAGTTCATCAAGTACTACTATCCGCAGATTCGCAAGCAGGCCCTCATTGTGGATGATCGCGGCAATGGAGGCGGCAACGTTTCGCAGATGCTGATTGCGCGCCTTAGCCTGCCGTTACTGGGAACCGAGTTCTCACGCGTAGACAAAAACACGGGCACCTACCCTGGCACGGTTTTCTACGGCCCGAAGGTTTGCCTGATCAATGAAACGTCGGCTTCCGACGGTGACATCTTCCCTTATATGTTTCGCAAGGCGGGTCTCGGGCCGCTGATTGGCAAGCGGACATGGGGCGGGGTGGTGGGCATTAACGGCACAGGCCCGCTGCTGGACGGGGGCGAGGTGTTTGTTCCGGAGTTTGCGACGGCGAGTCCGGAAGGCCAATATGTCATCGAAGGCCATGGCGTAGATCCGGACATCGAGGTTGAAAACGATCCGCTGTCGGTGATCGCCGGGCGCGATCCTCAATTGGAGCGGGCGATTGCGGAGATCGAGAAAGCATTGGTCGAGCATCCTAAAGTGCTGCCGCAGCGGCCGCCGGACCCGGACAAGGCACCCAAGCACTGATTGGCTTGGCGAAGAACGGTACAGCTTTGCGTCTGCCTTCACTACGCAGGCGCGGAGCTAGTGTGGTGTCTCGGAAGTTCATGGCAGAATTCCCGAAGTGCAGCCGCAGATGCTTCGACTACGGTTGGTGCACACACGCACCAACTTCCGCTCAGGATGACAGAGGACTTTTTATAGGAGCTTTGGAGACAGGACACGGGAAGATTTCCTGTGTCCTGTCTCAGGGGCGCAGCAAGTGCCCTGATGAGGGAGCGATCATTCCGAGCGAAGGGCTTCGACCGCGTTGACGCGGGCGGCGCGCGCAGCCGGTATGGCGGAGGCAATGGCTGCAGCGGCCAGAATGACAACAGCGGAGGCAGCGACAGAGAGACCTCCGGGCTGATGCACCTCCGCGACGTACTTGCCGATTGCACGCGCGAACGCAAAGCCGACGACGACTCCCGTTGCCACGCCAATCCCGGCAATGGCCAGGCCCTCAAGCAGAACACCGGTGAGGATGTTTGACGGCTGGGCGCCAAGAGCCAGGCGGATGCCGAACTCGCGCGTGCGGCTGCTGACCGAAAATGCAAGTACACCCGCCACGCCGACAACGGAGATCAGTAGGGCCACGGAAGCGAAACCGCCAAAGACAATGGCATTGAGCCGGTCGGGCGACAGGACTTCGCCGCGGATATCTTCAAGTGTGCTGGCTCGTTCTACGGGCTGGTCTCTGGACATGTCGTGAATGGTGCGGCTGATGGAGGGAACGAGAGAGTATGGGTCTTGCTTGGCGCGCACAAACAGACGGCCTTGCCATCCCTCCTGGTCCGTCGGCTGGTAGACGGTCATGGCAGGGGAAGGGATGATGTTTTCATCGTCGATGTCCGGAACGACACCGACGATCCGCCGCGGTTCGTAGCTGATGCCGATGAATTTCATGACGCCATCGGTCCAGCGCAGCTCGCGGTTCACCGGGTCCTGGCCGGGGAACAGTGAATTGGCGACGCTCTGGCTTACGATCACCACGCGCTCGGTGCCTTGCTTGTCGCTATCCCGGAAGTCGCGCCCTTCGATGAGCGGAAGGCCGAGAGTGGCGAAGAACCCGGGCGAGATGGAACGGAACCGTGCGCGCGGATCGGCTTCGCCGTTCTCGCGTTTGGCGCCCTGCACGGCGAAGGCGAACTTGATGTTCAGCGCCTGCCCGTCGCGCCATGGAACGCTAAAGCCAGTTGATACGTGCTCAACGCCGGGAATTGTGGCGATACGGCGCTGCACCTCACGATAGAAGTCCTGCACCTGCTCCGGTGTTTTACCGTACGACATCACGGGAAGGTTGACGGCCAGAACATGAGTCGTGTCAAAGGGAGGCCGTGTGCTTTCCAGTTCGTAGAGCGTTCGCATGAGGACCGCGGATCCGGCAAGCAGGAGAAACGAAGCCATGATCTGCAGAACGGCGAAGAGGCGAAGGCGCTTGCTGCTGCCTCCGGTGACGCGGGTTCCGCCGACCGCCAGTCCGCCGCTGCGCAGCGAGTCCATGGAGGGCAAGCGGGGAATGAAGGCCAGAAAAACAGCGGCCGCCAGGGCCAGCGCAATTCCGAACCAAACCAGGCTGAAATCGAGGGTCATGCCATTGGCGCGGACAGAAAACCGTGCCGCATAACGGCCCAGCACTGCGACCATAGGCACAGCGATTGCGACGGCCGCCAAGGCGCCGCTTCCGCACAGGACCAGGCTCTCCGCAAGCAGGGAACGCCGCAGCGCGGTTTTGCTCGCGCCCAAAGCCGAGCGCACAGCGAGTTCCGATTCGCGCCGGACGGTTCTCGCCAGCACGAGATTTGCGACGTTTGAACTCGCGATGACGAACAGCAGACCAGAAGCGGCAAACAGTACCCAAAGAATCGTATTGGCGCGCGCGTTGATCTGTTCATGCATCCGCGTTACATCGATCTGGTAATGGTCCTCGGGCTTGTAGACCTCGGGATGGGATGCGATCATGGCGCCGTAAGCGGTGCGCAACTCGGCGCGGGCCTCATCCAGAGTTGCGCCGGGAGCAAGCCGCGCGAAGACTTCTGTCATGCGATGTTCGCGGCCAGTGACCATGGTGGCGGATAAATGGTGGGGGCTGGTTACGACGTTGGAGATAATCTCCGTGGCAACCGGATAGGGAACCGATGGTTCCAGCACGCCGACAATGACCGCACTGCGGGCTCCCATTGCGCCTTCGAGCCGGACGGATTTTCCCAGCACATGCGGATCGGAATGCATCGATTCACGCCAGAACTTGTAGGTGAGTACGGCGGCACCGGGCGCATTGGGTCCATCATCCGATTGGTTCAACAATCGGCCAAGTACGGGCCGGAGGCCCATCACGTGAAAGTAGTTGCCATCGACCACGCCCGCGGGAATCTCGCGCGGCGTGCCAAGGCCGACGATGGTGAAATCGATCTCGGAAAAGGTGCCAAGCTCCTGGATGGTCTTCAACCCGGTTCCGAGATCCTTGATCTCCGGAACGGAGAAAGTCGTGTTTGCAATCCCCATGCCCGGTGCGCTCTGGCGCAGGTAAAGAAGGCGGTCTTCATCGCGATTGGCGAGGGGACGGAGGAGGACGGCGCGCACCACGCTGAAGATTGCGGCATTGGCGCCGATTCCGAGGGCGAGCGTGAGGGCCACCGTGATCCAAAGGGTTCGGACGCGGGACAACGAGCGGATGGCGATTTTCAAATCGCGGAGGAACGACATGGAATGACCTCCTGGTCGCCTGGGCAGGCAGAAATTGGAGAAATCATGGCAAGGGGAAGTTCAATTGACGAATATGTTGATATCAACTAACCTGGATGAGTGTCAAGTAAGAAATCGCTTCCGTACGAAACAACGCTGTTGGTTCGGGATTGCTGTCTGTGTCTTCACGTGCAGCGGGCAGCCCGTGCGCTGGCACGGCGCTTTGACGATGTGCTTCGTCCATTTGGCCTGACGAACGGGCAGTTCTCTTTGTTGATGTCTTTGAATCGACCGGAACCGCCTCCCATGGGGCCGGTCGCGTCCTTGCTGGCAATGGATCGAACCACGTTGACGGCGGCGCTGAAGCCACTGGAGCGCCAAGGCTTGGTAAAGATCGCCTCGAGTCCATCGGACCGCAGGAGCCGCACCTTGGAGCTCACAAGCAAAGGGCACGCGCTGTTGATTCGGGCTTTCCCTACGTGGGAGCAGGCGCATAGGGAACTCGAGCAACTCATTCCGGATGGCAACCCTGAAGAGCTCAGGAAAAGCCTTCGGGCTCTTTCCTAATGAGAATGGCAGCCCCCTGAGGGCGCCCCAGCGCGAATCGAACTTGCGCCGATCCATGAGAGATCGGATGATTGTTCACTCTCCCTCTTTCGCCGTATGTTCTCATTTTACTTCCGATCTCGGGGAACATCGACCCACCTCTCCGCGTAATTCATTCCAGTCCGATTAATAATCCTTCAACCCAGGCGTCATCCATATGAGCATTCGAGAAGGTGAACCCGTGGCAGTGGCTAGCGCAGCTTCGCCGGTAATGGAGCATCTCTCCCAGTTGTTTGGGGAACACCATCGTCGTGTTCTGCGGGCAGCTTATCGAATTACTGGATGCATGGCCGATGCCGAGGATGTAACGCAATCCGTCTTTCTTCGCCTGGCGCGCGATGGTGGCAACGTAGCCAATGCCTCGAGCTATCTTTACCGGGCGGCGATCAACGGATCGCTCGACCTTTTGCGCAGAAGAAAGATCGCTTGCGCGGAGCCGCTGGAAGGAGCAGCCAGCGTGGCTACAACCGCGGTGCAGAGTTCACCGGAGACGCAGTTGTCGAGCAGGGAGCTGGGTGAGTCACTGCGGGTTGCGATTTCAGAATTGTCGCCACGTTCTGCCGAGATGTTCACGCTCCGTTACCTGGAAGAGCGGGGAAATCGCGAGATTGCCAAGTTGATGGGAACATCGCAGGCGGTGGTTGCGGTGACCCTGCATCACACGCGGTCAAAGCTGAAGGAACGACTCATGGAACTGAATCGGGGAAGACGATGAAACAGAGCGACGCACTTTTTGAATCGGCGGTTCAGGCCCTACAAGGCGCCGAACCCGACGCGATGCAGATGGCAGCTTCCGCCCGGCGGGTGGCCGGCCGGCTTGGCTTTGACAATGCAGACGAAGCCGTTCTTCACGCCATCGATAGCTGCGATGACGTGCGGCAAAACTTTCCCGCCTACCGCACGGGGGCGTTACCAACGGCGCGAGCGGTTCTGATTGAAGCGCACCTCCATGATTGCAGCGCTTGCCGGCGGCAACTCCGCGGCGGCGCGGAGGCGATGGGCGTTCGCTGGTCTGCCCCGGTCACGAACCGGTTCTTCAACTTCCACCCTCGGGCTCTCGGGTGGACGATGGCGAGTGCACTGGCAGTGATGGTGGGTAGTCTTTTTCTCTACAAGGCCTATTGGCAGGTTCCCCCAGGGGTGCGGGCGGAAGTGCGATCCATTGACGGCACGGCTTATCGGATTTCGGCGGCCGGAGAGCGTTCCCTTGCACCCGGCGACACACTTGCAGAGGGCGAAAACGTACGCACAGGGGGAGGGGCACATGCGGTTTTGCAACTTGCCGATGGATCGACGGTCGAAGTGAATGAGCGGAGCGTTCTCGGACTTGGAGCACGGGGCGCCGACACAACGATCATGCTCAACGATGGGGCGGTCATCGTACAAGCTGCGAAACGTACCTCCGGCCACTTGTATGTGAAGACGCCGGATTGCCGCGTCGCGGTCACGGGAACGGTTTTCTCGGTGAACTACGGGATGAAGGGTTCTCGTGTGGCTGTTCTTCAAGGGGTCGTGGATGTCATGCATGGCGGTGTCGATACCGCAGTCCATGCCGGGGACCAAGTGACAACCACCGATAACCTCAGCCCTGACCCGGTCGAAAAACAGATTGCCTGGAGCCGCGATCGGGAAAAGTATCTTTCTTTGCTTGCGGCCTTCAGCGCCGTGCAGAAGGGGATTGAGCAGATTCCGTTTCCGCAGCCGCGCTATTCGAGCGATCTGATCAACAAAGTTCCTGCCGATGCACTGCTGTACGTCAGTATCCCCAACCTGGGAGAGTTTCTCAGCCAGGCGAACCAGGTCTTCGACGAACAGTTGAAGCAGAGCCCCGCCTTGCAGGAGTGGTGGAGCCACGGTCACGGGCAGAACACCGAGCAACTCGATATGCTCGTAAACCGGATCCATGAAGTGAGTCAGTATCTCGGTGATGAGGTTGTGATCGTAGGTGTGCAGCAATCCAAGAATCCCGGATTTGCGATCATCGCCGACGTAACGAAGCCGGGACTTGGCGATCTTCTGAAGTCGGAGATTGCGTCTTCGCCTTCCGGCGCAGGGATTACCGTTCTGGACCAAGGGTCGCTTGGCGCTGCTGCTGGCACTCGCGGCGGCTTTGCTTTGGTTCTGCCGAATAAGGTCATCTTCTCCAACTGCGTTGAGACTTTGAAGCAGATGGAAGTGCAACTGAATTCCGGCGACAGTGGCTTTGAGTCAGGAGACTTCGGGAAGCAGATCGTTTCCGCATACAGCCGCGGAGCGGGGATCATCCTGGCGGCCGATCTTCACCAAATCGTCAGCGAGAGGGCCAAAATGTTGCCGGCCCGTCGGCACGGACAAGAAGCCATGGCGGCAAGCGGGATGAACGGCTTGCAATATCTGATCGCCGAGCATCGTGAGTCGGCTGGCCAACAGCAGAATGAAGTGGCTTTGCAGTTCTCCGCGGCCAGGCAGGGCGTGGCGTCTTGGATGGCCGCTCCCGCTCCGATCGGCTCACTGGAGTTCGTCACTCCGAATGCCTCTCTGGTGGTGGCTGGGCTTTCCAAAGACCCGGCAGCCATTGCGGACGACATCATGGCGATGACTGTGGTTCATGGCGGAGACTCCGACCACGGTTTGCAGGAAGCCCAGGAAAAGCTGGGGATCAACTTTCGCGACGACCTTGCGGCCACGCTGGGAGGAGACTTTCTCGTGGCGCTTGATGGCCCTGTGTTGCCGACACCCTCGTGGAAAGCGGCGATTGAAGTTCGCGATTCGCAGCGCCTCGAACAAACGTTGGAGAAACTCACACAGGCAATGCACACCTTGGCGCAGGAAAATGCAGGGAACGGCAAGCAACAACACGCTATCGTAATTCAATCGAGCGATGCGGACGGGCAGCGCTTTTATTCAGTCAATGACCAGACCACAGGCAGCACGGTGGCCCAATACACATTCGCGAACGGGTACATGCTGGTGGGGCCGAATCGCCCGATCTTGCTCGAAGCCCTGCGCACGTATGCGACGGGAAACTCCCTGGCACGGTCGGCCGCGTTTCACTCCTTGCTTCCCAAGGATGCAAACGCGAACTACTCGGCCGTTGCCTACCAGAACCTTTCACCGGTGCTAGGGCCGCTGTTGGCGCAGTTCAACGGCGAGTCGGCGGCTGCCATTCAGAAGTTGGCGGCCGATGCGCGGCCGACGGCGATCTGTGCGCGCGCGGAAGAGAGCCGCATCGAAGCTTTTACCGATAGCCACCTCTTCGGTTTCGATTTCCTGACGCTTGGCAGCCTGGTGAGTCTCGGGAACCATCACGGCGGCGGAAACGTAAGAGAGTGACATGGGCATCATTGATCTGGATGGGCTCGAGGTTCGGTTGGCCAATCGCCTCATCTTGAATGGGCTCAGCGGAGAATTGCGCGGGCACGCCGTCGGCCTACTCGGGCCCAACGGGGCAGGAAAATCCACCCTTATCAATACGCTGCTGGGATTTCATGCTCCATCAAAAGGAACGGCTCGTGTCTTCGGGCTGGATGCCCATCGTGATCGTGCGGAGATCCGGGGCGGCATCGGCTATATGCCAGAGAACGATTCGTTCATTGGCAATATGAGCGGCGTGCGCTTCGTTCGATACATGGCGGAGTTAGCCGGGCTACCGCCGCAGATTGCACTCGAACGCACGCACGAGGCCTTGTTCTACGTAGGGCTCGGCGAGGTCCGGTATCGCAAGGTCAATTCCTACTCTCTGGGGATGAAGCAACTGGTGAAGCTTGCGCAGGCCCTGGTTCATGGGCCGAGGCTTCTCATCCTGGATGAGCCGACCAACGGTCTCGATCCGGTGGCGCGCCTGCGCATGATTCAATTGATCAAGGAAATCCGCAAAGAGGGCAGCATTCGGCTGCTCATTTCCTCCCATCTGCTGCGGGATATCGATGAGACCTGCGATGAGGTGCTCATCCTGAAGAATGGGCGCATCGCGGCGCTTTGCAACATTGAAGAAGAGCGCCGGTCGAACCGAAGCTTCATGGAATTGGAAACTGTGGGTGCAACGGAGCGGTTCTCAGTGAGCATTCGCGGCCTCGGGTGCGAGTGTGCGGCTTTTCCCGATGGACGCATCAAGCTCATACTTCCGGAACATATCGAAGCGAGAGATCTCTATGTAATTGCGTCCGAGCAAGGCGTGCAAATTCGCCGGATGAATCAACGGCGCGATTCGCTGGAAGACATCTTTCTGCGAGCCATGGACACAGCGCCAGAGAAGGGGACAAATGGCCGTCTACAGGCACAGCTATAGCGCGTATACGGGCACTCTCACTCCGGCGTCGACTCGCGTTGGGGTCGTTGTGCGCTACGCTTTTGCGGAAGCATGGTCATCGAAGATTACAATTGGCATCTTCATTTTGTCGTTGTTGCCGTGCATCGCAACTCTCGTTGGCATCTATGTCGCGAACAACCCGATTGCCCGCGCCATGCTCGGCGCTGGACGCGAACAGATGGTCGCGATTGACTCGGGGTTCTTCCTAAAGGTACTTGAGGTTCAATGCTGGCTGGCGTTGGTGCTGGCATCCTGGATTGCGCCCCGCGTGATCACATTTGAACTTGCGGACGATGCGTTGCCGATCTTGCTCAGCCACCCGATCTCCCGGGTTGGCTACATTGCGGGGAAGTTGATTGCGTTAGTCGGTTCGCTCTCCCTGGTGACGTGGGTACCAGGCCTTCTGCTCTTTGTGTATCAATGCTATGCATCTCCGCAACCATGGGCAGCTAACCATCTGCGCTTGGCGGGAGGGATGCTGGCAGGTGCGGTTCTGTGGATTGTCTTTCTTTCGATCCTGGGGCTTGCACTCTCCTCTTGGGTGAAATGGCGAGTCGTCGCCACTGGAAGCATCTTTGCCGCAGTGTTCATTCCGGCGGGCGTGGGCGCCGTTGTCAGCGCAGTCTTGCGCACGCGATGGGGATTCCTGCTGAATATTCCATTCATGATCACAAGCGTGTGGGCGCGACTGATGGGGGCCGCTGAGCTTAGCTCCCCCGATCGCACTCTTCCCACCGGGGCAATCTTGGCGATGTTGATTCTGGCTTGTCTTGTTTGTGTGGCGATGCTCAACGTGCGCATCCGTGCGCGCGAGGTGGTGCGCGGATGAGCGACCGAATCGTATTCGAAGATGTGTCGAAGTTTTATGGCGAGGTGCTCGGTGTGAATCGAGTCTCTCTCTCGATCCCGCCCGGAATTACGACACTTGTCGGCCCCAACGGCTCGGGGAAGACAACCATTATGAACCTGATGACGGGACTGATTCAGCCTTCGACTGGAACGCTTTCCGTACTTGGGCTGACGCCGGCCGACGCAAACGAATTCTTTACGGCTGTGGGCTATTGTGCTCAATTCGATTTCTTTCCGCGCGGCATTACGGGCTGGCAGTTTGTTTTGGATAGCCTGATGCTGCACGGCATCGAGGCTCAGATGGCGCGCGATTTAGCCGTGGAAGCGATTGATCGCGTGCAACTGGGCGAAGCGGCAAGCAGAAAGGTTGCGGGCTACAGCAAAGGCATGCGGCAAAAGATCCGCCTGGCCCAGGCAATCGCGCATCATCCGCGCGTCCTGGTTCTCGATGAGCCCTTGAACGGATTGGACCCGATGGCGCGCGCGGAATCGATTGCCCTGTTTGAAGAGCTCGGCAGGCAAGGCATGCATGTTGTTATCTCCAGCCACATTCTGGATGAGGTGGACCGCATCTCCGATCGAGTCATCTTGATCACGGGCGGCTACCTGGTTGCGGAGGGAAACATCCACGAAGTCAGGAGAGAAGTCCACGAGAAGCCGATGCAGGTGCTGATTCGCTGTGATCGCCCGGAAGTGCTGGCGTCGAAGATGTTTTCCATCAATCACTGCGTAGAGGCCAGGCTGCACGCGGACGGGAAGGGCGTGTTTCTGCGCACGGCGGATATCGATCAGTTCTATTCCATGCTGAATGGCATTGCGGCGGAGGGCCTTGTGAAGATCGATGCGGTTGCCCCGGCGGACGATGACGCGAATGCGATCTACCAATATCTCATTGGTACGGAAGGAGCCGCCTCATGACACAAGCTGCGCGCGGTAGCTTTCGGCAATTCGTAGCCCAGCATCCCTGGGGCCTTTGGTGGACTCAGATGGTGCGCCTCACGCGGATTGAGTTGCGCCGCAACCTCTTCTCCTGGAAGGCGGGTTGGATTTACTTCCTGGCCTTCGTCCCTACCTTCATTCTTCTCATCCACCTGGTGTTCAGTCATCACCGCGACTTCGCGATCGGCGACGATACAAATATCCTGGCGGGCATTATCCAGCTCTACTACATTCGTCTCGGCGTTTTTTTCGGGTGTCTCGGGATCTTCTCCCGGCTCATTCGAGGAGAGATGATCGAACGCAGTCTTCACTTTTACTTGTTATCGCCCGTCCGACGCGAGGTCCTCTTGCTGGCGAAGTTCGCCGCAGGATCGATCAGCGCAAGTCTGCTATTCGTGAGTGCCACCCTTGCAAATTTTGCATTAGTCTATGCGGGGTTCGGAGCTGCGGGAAGCGACTATGTCTTCAACGGGCCGGGTCTTGGTCAGCTCGAGTCCTATTTGACGATTATTGTGCTTGCCTGCCTGGGATACGGGGCCGTGTTCCTGCTGTTCAGCATGATGTTCCGGAATCCGACTCCGGCAGCGATGCTGTTTCTAGGCTGGGAAATCATCAACCCGGTGCTGCCATCTCTTCTGCAGAGGCTGAGCGTTGCGTCCTATCTTCGTCACCTGATGCCCATCACCGTCGGAGCCCAGGGCATCTTCGCGCTGCTGACCGTGCAAACAGAGTCGGTATCGGGTTGGGTTGCAACAGTTGGACTGCTCGTCTTGATTGCGGCTGTCCTGGCGTATTCCTGCTACCGCATTCGTACGTTAGAGATTCGATACTCGACGGACTAAGCCGCGCCAAGATGCGAACGGGAGATCATCTTATGCGCGCGGCTTCGCTGCCTGTGGCTCGCTAGCCGAGGAAGCCCAGATACGGGCTCGAGCCAAAGTTGCCAAAGTTAGGAAAGACTTGCCGGACCTGGCCATCGGAGAGCCCAAACCAGCGAGCCAGCGTTCCTGCGTACTGGTCTACGGCCGTTGTGGGGATCAAGCGGCCCGCGCCCACATCGTTGGCTTGATTGGCACCGACAACAGGGTATTGCCCGTACATGTCCTGACCTTGGACCGCGCCGCCGACGACGAAATGGTGACTTCCCCACCCGTGGTCGGTGCCATCGCTATTGCTGGTGAGAGTGCGACCGAAATCGGAAGCCGTGAAGGTGGTGACCTGGTTGCCCAAGCCGGCTGCGGTCATCACTCCATCAAAATACTCAAGGCCCTGGCCGAGTTGCGTGAGCAGCCGCGCATGTTGCACAGCCTGATTGTCGTGCGTGTCAAAGCTGCCTAATTGCACATAGAAGATCTGTCGCTGCACGCCCAGGCTGCTATTTCCGCTGATGATCCTTGCCACCGTTTGCAATGAAGTTGCGAGCGGATTGTCGGCTAACTTATTGGTCATCGGGTCGAGATATTGCGGAGGATTCGGCACGCCGCCGGCACCCGCGGGAAGCATGGCGCTGGCGAGTGTTGCTTGTGCTTCGGTGGAACGGTTCACCACAACGCCGTATTCCTTGGCGAACAGATTACTCTCATCGGCAGTGAGAATGGAGGCCAGAGGGTTGGCGGAAGCCGGCAGTCCGAAGAGGGGATTGGCAAGCCCGTAGATAGGGATGGGCCCTGCCGAGGTGACATTCAATTGGAAGGATGTTTGTCCGGAGAGAAAGAGGGCAATGCCCGCTGTTGAGATGCAGGTGAACATGGAGTTGGTGTTCATGCTCTCGATAAGGTCGGCTACGGCGCCGCCCCATCCGACATGCTCCGCGCTGCCGCCGTTGGAGGCGATGGCCTGCCACGCGGCGGTCTGATCGAAGTGTGAAAACAGAGACGCCGGGAGGGGCACCGAATTTGCGTTCACCTGCGCCTTGGTTGCAGGAGCAATCAACGTGCCGGTGTTGGCCACAATTGCTGCCCGGCCGGCGTTGAACAGGTTTTGAATGCCGGTGAGGCTGGGGTTGAGGGCGAAGGTGCGCCCGGTTTGCGGTGTTTTCAGCGCGATGGGCAACAACGAATTCATTGGGTAGGCAAGCCCCGGAGCTCCCGAACGCGCTTGCGTAAAGGCGCTGAAGGAACTGGAATCGGTGGCGATCACGGTGCCGTGCCCGTCGTTGCCGCCTTGGAGAAACACGCAGACCAGGGCCTTGTAGCCGGAAGTGCTGCTCTGCGCCATGGCGGCCATGGAGTTGAGGCCCAGAATGAAAGGGCTGGCCGAGATGCCTGCCATGGATGCCATGGACGCCGTGCGGAGAAACTGGCGCCGTGATCGTTCGAATTTATTCATCGTAAGCTCCCTAAAACTGCGCGCAAAAAGCGGGCGATGCCATGGTGAGATAAACCGCTGTTTCCACGCGGCTCAAGAGCGCGGCGTTGATGGCGTTTTGATCTCCGGACGGGATTTCAATTGCACCGACGGCATTCACAATCTGTCCGTAAAGCGTGCTGTCCATCTCGCCGGCCATCAGCAAAAGGTTGAGACGGTCGACCAGCGCGGTAGGAGTTCCTGCCACGGCTATCTCCGCTGCATAGCTTGAGAAGATGTCTGGGCCATTGGTGGCATTGCTGCCGATCGCGTTTTGCATGTAGTTGATGTAGCCCACGACCGTGGAGACGTTGGTCATCTGCATTTCCGGCGCAACCAGGCCCGCTTGCGCAATACTGGTGCCGGGAGGCACATATCCCGGGGCGAACCAGTTGAAGACGGTGGGAGAGCGCAAGGACATCTGACCGAGTCCCCAGATTGGATCTTCGGTACTCCCATTGTCGTAAGAGCCGGTGCGGGACTGAGCGGTGAAGGCGCGCGCCCATTCGGTGTAGCGGATAAGTGACTCGCGCACTTTGCCGTATTGAGGGTTGCTGAAGTCCGTCGCTGAATTGCGCGCCTCGGGGTCGAGAAGGATTTCCGAGATGACGGCCTGCAGGTTGCCCCGCACGCCGGTTCCGTCGTTCTTGAAAACAGCCGAACAGTTGTTGATAAAGGTTGGGCTCGGATTGCTTGTGACCAGGTGCTGGATCATCTGCTTGCAAAAGAAGGCAGGCAGGTTGGGATGATTGAAGAGCGTGTCGAGCGCAATCTTCAAGTCGCCATCCGGATCGGGGCTCGCGGAGGCTGGGATCGTCACACCAAGGAACTGCTTCTGCACCGTCGAATGGTGGCTGGGGAAACTCTGCATTGGAAGAAGTTCCTCACCGTATCCAGGTCCGACGTATAGGCAGCAATTCGACCAGGCAGTGTCTGAGTTGTTTCCAGGAATGTTCCAACTGAAGCCGGTGAACACCGCGGCGAGACCTTGCACATCGGTGTTGGAATAAGTGGGGCTGGGCTGGCCATTGGAATCGAGCACCAGCGAGCCATCGTCATTCAACTGATAGAGGCCGATGGTGAACAGCTGCATGACTTCGCGTGCGTAGTTCTCATCTGGGTCCGTGGTGGCATTGCCCTTGTCGTTGCCTTGCATCGACAAGAACTGGCCCATCATTGGATTCAAAGTGACATCCTGAAGCAGGGTGCGGAAATTCCCAAATGCGTCCGCACCAAGCAGGTCGTAGTAGTTGGCTTCGCCGCGCGGCATGCTTTGAATGCTGAAGTTGGGCTCCGTGGAGATGACGAATAGTTCCGACAGCGCGTACTCGACCCGCTGCCGCAACTGGTCGTTGCCGGAAATACTCTGCTGCCAGAACGTGTCCTGGACCAAACTTTCGTTGTTGGGGTTTTGCACAAACAGCGCGGCGTTGCATTTCAGGTCGGATGCCGCGCAGGGAGGGTTATTCAAAATGACGGCCTGCTCGACCGCCGGCTCGTGGAGCGTAGGCGGCAGAGCAAATTGCTCTGCAAGCCAGGGCTGGAAGCCAATCAACGATACGTGATGAATGCTGGCATCGGTGGCGCCGAATGTTGCCTGCTCGAGGAAGCGCGAGGCATCTTCAGGGCTCACGATTGGCGTGGGAGGTTCGCCGTTCACAAGTTCAACCAGATCCGCAGAAGTCGCGGGACCAGGCGCAGGATTCAGGACCTGCAGATCGAGATTGCCTGACTCCGTTGGAGAAACGCTCGCGGTCAGCTGAGTGCCGCTATTGAAAGTTGTTGTCACCGGCGAGCCGTTTACGAGGACCTGCGCGCCGTTGATGAAGCTGCTTCCGGTCAGCACCACGGTCGTGGAGGGCGGTCCCACGTCCAACGTTGTGGGCGTTGCGGTGTTGAGAATCGGAATCGGATTGAGCACTGAGATGTTTTGAGCGATCGAGACCGATGGATTATCCACGCTGGTGATGGATAACTGCACAACGTTGCTCGGCGTGGGAACCACGGCGGGCGCGACGTAGTTGATGGAGCCGTCCTTTTGGAGCGAGGCGGTGCCAACCTGCGCATTGCCGCCTGTAACACCATTCACTTGCAGAGTTACACCGGTGTTGTTGGTTCCGGTTACATTGAGCGGCAAGTTCAGCGTGTTCGACACGCGCACATCCGTGCCGGAGTTAGGTTGCAAGGTGAGCACGACCTGGCCTGGGCCGACGACCACGGGAACTGTGGAAGAGTTGGCCGATCCTGGATCAGGATTATTCACCAACAAGGGAAACGTGCCGGGATTCGGCGCAGGAATGGCAGCGACTAACTGCGTGCCTGAAACAAGCGTGGTGGGCACCGGATTTCCATTCCACATGATCTGCGCGCCATAGACGAACTGCGATCCGGTTACGGTGACGGTAGTCGTTCCTTCTGAGAATCCGGAAGGGGTGACGGTATTGAGAACGGGAACGGGATTGAGAACGGCGATAGTGGCCGAGCCAGTGGGGTAGGCGGGATAGTCGGCCGCCACGCTGGTGATGGTTACGGTGTTTGGAACCGGAACAATGGCGGGTGCCGTATACAGGCCATTGCTGTCCACAGTGCCAAGCACGGCGTTGCCACCCGCGACTCCATTCACAGAGAACGTCAATGGAATTCCGGTGAGCTGCATGTGATTAGCGAGTTGAACCTGTTGAGTGACACGCAAGCTGTTCGCCGGCGCGGAGATGGCCGTGTAGAACCCTTTGTCGGTAATGGTGATGCCTGAACAGCCGGTCATCGAACCCAAGGCGCTGCCCACCGCAGCAAAGATGAGCGCAATCTTCAACCATGCTAGACGTTCACAGAAAGAGTGCACAGACGCTCCAAGTCGTGGTTTACCAAGGCCTGACGCAACCCGAGGCCAACATGAAAGTGTTATTGGCGAATTAGTTTCCTGAACTTAACTGCCCGGTGGAGGGATATCAATACACCTTTAGCGCCATTACCTTCGCCGTTGGTTGCGAGCTTCGTGGCATTTCCCAGGCAAGGGTGGGCCTGAGACTTTGCCTCATGAAAGAACGGCTAGGGTTAGTCGGGAAATCGCATAAGGCAGGTGGTTAAAAACTGGAGTGGGAACCAGGCCGATTGGCGGCTTATTGCGAATCCACGCAAAACTTTAGTAAGTGCACATTGGATCGATCGGATCGCCTCCCGGAGGCGCTCGGCTGTTGAGCAAGTTAACCAAGCAGCAGGAAAGGCAGCTTTATGCGCTTGCGCATGGTTCTGAAGCGAGGATAGACTTGTGCGCATGAAACTCGTCAGGCTTCCCCTCCGCTTCCCGCTTTCCGTATTGCTCCTGATGCTGTGGTCCACCGTCTTTCTCCCCGCGCAAGACTGGGCCAAGGCACGTCTCGATGCTTCTCCGCGCCACCATGAGTACGTCGCGCTCAAGCATGGGAGCCGCACGGTGCAGGCATTTGTGGTTTACCCGGAGGTCAAGTCGAAGGCGCCGGTGGTGATCCTGATTCACGAGATTTTTGGTCTCAGCGACTGGGCCAAGGAGATGGCCGATGAGCTTGCGGGACAGGGATTTATCGTCATTGCTCCCGATCTTCTGACCGGCTTCGGACCGAATGGGGGTGGCTCCAGTGAGTTCGCTAGCCAGGACGCCACCATCAAAGCCGTATCCGGGCTGGATGCAGAGGTGGTCAACGCCGACCTCGATGCAGCGGCGGACTACGGCAAGCATCTTCCAGCCGCGGATGGCAAGATTGCGGTGGCTGGATTCTGCTGGGGTGGTGGGAAGACGTTCGCGTTCGCGACGCATCGGAAGGACCTATCTGCGGCGTTTGTGTTTTACGGGCCAGGGCCGGAAAATGTCTCAACAATAACTGCTCCGGTGTATGGCTTTTACGCAGGAAACGATGCGCGCATCGGCGCCACGGTGCCGGCAACAACGGCAGCCATGAAGGCAGCGGGGAAAGTTTATGAGCCCGTAACCTATGAAGGGGCGGGGCATGGATTCATGCGCGCCGGAGAAGATCCGACCAATACGGTTCCAGGAAACAACACCGCACGGGAGCAGGGATTCGAGCGGTTGGTGAAGCTGCTGCACGCCCTGAAGGCAGCGCCCGCGGCGAGCTTTGGGGCGGATGGTCCTGCCCCTATGGAGAAGGCCAGCGGGACGGGCGTTCTTTGCCACGATGCCGGAGCGGATGCGAAGAGCGCGGCGTTGTAGTCAAAGTGAAAGTGCCCCACTCTCCCCGCGATGAATCTTCGGGGCTGGTGAGGCACATGAGTTCGATTGACTTCCCGGGAATTGGATGGCGCGAGCCAGCTATTGGGTGAGCGCCGATTCGATCGCGGCTGTCACCTGGGGGGAATCGGGGGTGACGTTCGGTTCGAAGCGAGCCACCGGTTTTCCACTGCGATCAAATAAAAATTTGGTGAAATTCCATTTGATATCGCCGGCAAACCGCGGGTCGGCGGACTTATCGGTCAGGAAAGAGTAGAGCGGCGCCTGGTCGTCCCCCAAGACCGAAACCTTGGACATCATGGGAAACGTCACGTTGTACTTGTTGCTGCAGAACTTCTTGATCTCGGCGTCGGTGCCCGGCTCCTGTTGCATGAAGTTGTTGGCAGGAATGCCGACGATCACCAGTCCCTTGTCCTTGTACTTCTCGTAAAGCGACTCCAAAGCCGCGTATTGTGGCGTGAATCCGCACTTGCTGGCCACGTTGACCAGTAGCACAACTTTGCCGCTGTAACTCCCCAGGCTCACTTGCTCGCCGTCAATGGACTTCATCGTGAAGTCGTAGATACTCTTTGGCTGCGCGGAAACGGCGGCGCATGCCACGAAAGCCATCAGGATCAGAATCAATTTGCGCATCTGGACCTCCCCAGAATCTATCTGCGATGATAGCCGATTCGGATGGCAGCCATGCCGGGAACGAACCAAGCATCATTTCGATGAGATCAACCCAAGTGCAAACGCGAGCAGTCCCCCGATGACAAAGACAGCGCCAAAGATCATTTTCTTATGCCGAGCCAGCCGGAGCGGGAGATAGATATCAAAATTGTCCGCGCGCTCGTCCGTGTGAAGGGCGGCAAGGTCAGTCAGCGGGCACCGCCCCCGGGTTCGCGGCCAGCGCGAGACATTCCCCCAAAACGATTCCTGTCAGGATGAGCGCAAGGCCGAAGCGGTGTAGCGAACCGGTCAGGGGAATCCCTAGGATGCAACCAACTAAAACGGCCCAAACTAGCGTATGCAGAGCCTTAATGGCAACGAGGAGTCCGGACCTTGTCGGTTGGGCTCTCATCGGTCTTGGGCGCGCTTCATGAAGTTGCGTTGCCATTTCACTGCCGGAGTTCCACCAGCGTTGCTCCCTGGCCGCCTTCGTTTTGCGGGGCCTCGGCAATGGTGGCTACGTGGGGATGGCCTTTCAGGAACTCCCGCACTCCGCGGCGCAGGATGCCTGCGCCATGGCCATGGATGACGCGGACGCGCGGCAAGCCGGCCAGGAAAGCACGGTCGAGGTAGGTCTCAAGCTCGCCGGTGGCTTCGTCGACGGTGCGGCCGATGAGGTTTATCTCCATGCGCATATCGTCGGTGGATCCGCTGCTCACCGTGACGTGGACGTTTTTCTGCCTGCGGGCAGCGGCAAGTGGGTCGGGCTTTGCATCCGCCGCAGTTGATTCGGAACGCGAAACCGCGGAGAGCTCATCGCGCTTGACCCGCATCTTAAGAGGACCGAGGGCGACCTCGAAGAGGTCTTTCTCAACCTCGCGCTGCACGATGGCGATCTTGTTCATGGATTTCAAACGGACCTGGTCGCCGGGCGCGATGTGCTTGAGCACGTGCGGCTGGGCGTTCGCATCCCCTTGATCGGCGCCGGTGCGGTGGGCCACGACGGTCTGGTTGAAGCTCTCCTGAAACTCGCGGCGCAGGCGATTGATGCGGCGTTCGGCTTCCTTGGAAAGCTTTTGTTGTGCGGCGCGGTCTTCGATGGCGCGCACTGTTTCGCGCATCTGGAACTCGAAGTCCTTCAAGAGAGACGCCAGTTTGGTTTCGAGCTCGCGCGTGCGGTTGCGCAGTTCCACATCGCCTTCGCGGGCGAGCTTGGCGCGGGCTTGATTGAGGGCGTACTGCTCTTCGCGGGCGCTCTTTCTTTCGGCTTCCAACTGGGTGAGTTCGTTGTGTAGTTTGTCCAGGAAGCGCGCGATGTCGACTTGCTGCGATCCCAGTCTTTGCCGCGCGGCTGCCACGATGGTCCCATTCAGGCCGAGGCGCTCCGCGGTTTGAATACCGGCCGAGGCGCCGGGAACGCCCAGGCGCAGGTGGTAGTTGGGCGCCAAAGTGATTTCGTCTACGCCGGCCGCAGCGTTGAGCACGCCGGTGGTGTTGGCGGCGTACACCTTGAGCGAAGTGTGGTGGGTGGAGATGAGCGACCAGGCGCCCGCTTCAAGAAAGTAGGCGGCGATGGCGACGGCAAGCGCCGAGCCTTCTTCCGGATCGGTGGAGGAGCCGAGCTCATCCAAAAGAACCAATGCGCGCGGCCCGGCGAGGCGCGACAGCCGTTCGAGGTTGGTGATGTGTGCGGAAAACGTAGAGAGCGCCGCCTCAATGGATTGGGCATCGCCGATGTCGGCTAAAAAGGCGGTGAAGACAGGAAACCCGGCAGCCGCAGCGGGCACCGGCAACCCCGCCTGGGCCATCATCGCCAGCAGGGCGGTGGTTTTGAGGGTGACGGTCTTGCCGCCGGTGTTGGGGCCGCTGATGATGAGTTGGCGATGTTGCTCGGTGAGTTCCAGCGTGAGCGGAACGATGGCGGTGTTGGGCCGGGATCCGGATTGACGCAAGCGCTTTTCGAGCAGCGGATGGCGGGCCGCATCCAGATGCAGACGATCCTCGGTAATCGACGGCGCGACGCAATCGTAGTCGCGGGCGAAGCGGGCCCGTGCCTGCAAACTGTCAACCAGCGCCAAGACGCGCGCGCCCTCCACCAGGCCTAGTGCGTAACCGCCCACCTGGCGTGTCAGTGCGACAAAGATGCGGTGAATTTCAGCCTGTTCTTCTTCGATCAGGCGAACTAGCTCGTTGTTTTGCTCAATCGTTTCAAGCGGCTCCACATAGACCGTTTGGCCAGAAGAACTGGCGCCATGCACCACGCCAGAGATGCGCCGTTTGAGCTCGGCGCGCACCGGAATCACGAAGCGGTCGCCGCGAATGGTGATGAGGTCTCCCTGCGTGCTTCCTTCGGATGAGAGCTTGCGCAGTGCCGAACGCAGAGACTCTTCGATGACGCGCTGCTGCCGCTCCTGCTCGCGGCGGATCCGGCCGAGCTCAGGGGAGGCATTGTCGGCTAACGTACCGTCTGGCTGGATGGTGCGCTCAATCGACTCGGCTAAAGGGCGCAGGCTCGTGGTGAGGGCGGTGGAGAGTCCCGACAAGCCGGGAAGTTTGCCGGCCAGACGCGCGGGCGGGGACTGTAGCAGCGCTTGCCATGCGCCTACGTCATTGGCCAGTCGGGCAATGGCCTGGAACTCTGTGGCTTCCAGGGCCGCGCCGGGAATCTGTGCCTTGGCGGCGAGCTGCGTGGGATCGAACAGGCCGCCGCAGGGTATCGACATCTGCTCGGCAAGGATGAGGCGGAGTTCGGCGGTGAGGTCATGCTGACGGCGGACCCACGTTTCATCCATGGAGGGCGTGAGGTCGAGGATGGCCTGGCGGCCGACGGGCGAAGAAGCGAAACCAGCCACGAGCGCCAGCAGCGGCTCCCACTCAAGGGTGGCGTAGTCGGCGTGTTCTACGGGAGACGGGACGGGATCGAGAAGCGGCATGGCTTCTCCTATCTTATTCGCGGCACGCGAGGTCTTTTGGGATCAGGGCAGGCCGGCAGGTTTCAGCTCGCCCTCCCAGCGGGCGACGACTGCGGCGGCCAGGCAATTGCCGATCACGTTCATGGCGGTGCGGCCCATGTCCATCAGCGTGTCGATTCCCAGCAGCATCAGCACCGCCGCAGCGGGGATGGAGAAAGAGCTGGCCACGCCCATCAGGATGACGAGCGTGGCGCGTGGCACTCCGGCCACGCCTTTACTGGTGAGCATGAGCGTGGCTAGCAGGACGATCTGCTGGCCCACGTTCAGATGCAAACCGCCCGCCTGGGCAGCGAAGAGCGCAGCCATGGACAGATAAATGCTGGAACCGGTCATATTGAAGCTGTAACCGGTGGGAATGACGAAGGAGACGATCCAGCGCGGAACTCCGAACTCTTCCATGCGTTCCATCGCAAGAGGCAATGCCGCTTCGGAAGATGTGGTGGCAAAGCCCAGTGCGGCGGGTTCGGCGATGGCTGTGGTGAAGCGGCCTACTGGAATGCGCGCAACCACCAGGATCAGCGCTAGAACCAGTAAGAAGATGGCCAGCGCGATATAGCAGGTGACCAGAAGCTTCGCCAGCGGGAGCAAGGTGGCCAATCCCATGCTGCCCACGGTGTAGGCCAGCGCTGCTCCGGCCGCTACCGGCGCAGCGTACATGAGGATGCGCGTAAGGCGAAACATGGTTTCAGTGAGGGATTGCAGAACGGACAGCAGCGGAGCGCGCTTGGATTCGGACAGCGTGGCCAGGGCCGCGCCAAACAGGACGGCGAAGACGGCGACTTGCAGGATCTGGTTATCGGCCACGGCCTTGGCGATGTTTTCTGGAAAGATGTTGAGCACGATCTGTTGCCATGTCTCGGGCCGCGCGACATGGACAGCATCCTGAGCCACGGCGGGCAGCGTAACGCCTGCTCCCGCCTGGGTGAGATCGATGGCGACGGCGCCGAGGAGAAGGCCGAATGTGGTGACAACCTCGAAGAAGACAAGGGCCTTCAGCGCGACGCGCCCCACGCTGCGCAGTTCACTATGGCCGGCGATGCCGGTGACGATACCGCCAAAGATGAGCGGGGCCACCACCATGCGGATGAGCCGTAGAAAAATGTCACCGAGGAAATGTGTTTGGGATGCGGCCTGCGGAGCATCCGCCCCCAACTCGGCTCCCGCGAGCATGGCAAGGAAGGTCCAAACCAATAGCGAGCGGCGGCGCAGTGCAAAGGGAAGCAGGAGCACGATGGCCGCGCAGCGAAGGCCCATGCTCAAGACGCCCGGTGCATGCAAAAGAGCCGCTGCAATGCCCAACACGAACAGAAGGCTACCCGCAGACGCGCATGCAGTTGGCCATACGGGGCGGGAAAGCGAAGGCGCGGGATCGTCGGCTTGGATCATGAGGGCATTGAGTGGGTCAAGGATTCCATTATCCTATGACCATGCCGTCTATCGCTTATCTGGAGTGCTCGCGCTGCCATCTGCATGTGGATGCCGACCAGCCGCGGGCGGTATGCGCCGCGTGTGCCGGACCGCTGTACGTCCGCTACGACTTATCCGACGCGGTCGGCCTTGATCGGCGTGCGACGATCGGCAACAGCCCCGAAGATGCGCGTTGGAGTGGCATGTGGCGCTATCGACAGGTGCTTCCTTCGGTCGATCCGGTGACGTTGGGCGAAGGCTGGACGCCGATGCTGCAAAGCAGGCGTAATCCCTGTGTCTGGCTGAAGGAAGAAGGCGCCAACCCTACGGGCACCTTCAAAGCCAGGGGCCTGGCGCTGGCGGTGACCATGGCGCGGCACTACGGGATCAAGAAGCTGGCGGCGCCTTCGGCGGGCAATGCAGGGAGCGCGCTGGCGGCCTATGCGGCCGCGGCGGGCATTGAGGCGCACATCTTCATGCCGAAGGATGTGCCGCTTGCCAACCAGGTAGAGTGCCAGGTTTATGGCGCCCACTTGACCCTCGTGGACGGACTGATCTCCGACTGCGGACGCATCGTCGCCGAGCGCAAACAGGCCGAGGGCTGGTTCGATATCTCCACGCTGAAAGAGCCTTTCCGCGTGGAGGGCAAGAAGACGATGGGCTATGAGTTGATGGAGCAGCTGGGGTGGGAGTATCCCGACGCCGTTTTTTACCCCACCGGCGGCGGCGTGGGGCTGATCGGTATGTGGAAGGCGTTTGAGGAGATGGAGCAACTGGGCTGGGTGAGCGGAAAGCGGCCCAAAATGATCGCCATTCAAGCGGCGGGATGCGCGCCGGTTGCTCGCGCCTTCGATCGGGGCGATACCGTGAGCACGATGTGGGAGGATGCGCATACCTTTGCTTCCGGGTTACGTGTGCCGAAGCCGTATGGAGACGCGCTGATTCTGGAGATTGTGCGGGCTTCCGGCGGAACTGTGCTGGCGCTTACCGACGATCGGATTTTTGATTCTCTGCTGGACTGGGGCCGGCACGAGGGCCTGCTGTTATCGCCGGAAGGCGCAGCGGCTACAGCGGCGTACGATCATTTGCGGGCGTCGGGGTTCCTCAAGGCGAGCGACCGGGTGGTGTTGTTCAACACGGGATCGGGAAACAAGTATACGGATGTGATTGCCGCAAGGCTCGGGCAAAAGGAACAACCCAGCTCAGGAATTTGAGCTGGGGGTGGTGCTTGCCGGTGTTGCGGCGGGAGCGGCGGCTGGGGCAGGCGATGTGCCGTCCGTCTTGGTGGCAGGTGGGGTTGATTCACTCGGAGCGGACTCGGTTGAAGATTCGCTGCTTTTGGCGGCGTAGTCGTTGACGTACCAGCCCGCCCCTTTGAAGTGCAGCCGGGGCGCGGTCAGCGGGCGCTCCAGCATGCCGCCGCACTTGGGACATTCGAGCTCCGGCTCAGCGGAGAAGTTCTGAATTTTTTCAAAGCGATGGCCGCACTGGGTGCAGCGATAGGCGTAGAGCGGCAAGGATTCGACCTCTCAAATGGAAACCTGCAATCTCTATCAATTGTACCGGGTCGATGGAAATTGTCAGCTAACGGTCATTCAAGGCGCGATCGCCCGCCCTTTTGCAAAGAGCGCAAAAGGGCGGGCGGTTCGATGAGTGGTAGAGTTTTTGTCGTAGATTTCCAGCACTTATCCTGTGAGGTGCTTCCGAGACATGAGTGCCGCGGGCTTTAGGCCCATTTTCAGGGGTTAAGCCCCCGCTCCCTCCCCGCAAGCTATCTTCAAATGCAGTATTCGCAGGCAGATGGAGTTGGACTGGCCCCTCAGCGAACGATCACTTGACGTCGATGTCTACCCATGCGCTCTCGTGTTCCCAAGAGAGGTTAATTCCTCCACTATTGCCATCCACTTTGATGGTGTATTCGAGGTTCTCGACGAGCTGTGGCAGGTGATCCGTTTTCATCTTCACCCGGCCCAGGTCCTGAGATTTGTCGTATTTGGTGCCCCACTGGCCGGTCTGCTTGTTCACCACAAGGATCCAGCTATCCGGGTCGGAGATGTCGACGTACAGGGTGTAGTCGCCTGCGGGCACTGCAAGACCGTGAACGTTGAGATCTACGTCGGTGTGGAATGCGGTGGCGGCGTTTGCGCCCGCTCTCCAAACGGGATACGTGGGATCCTTGCCGATTTGGCCGTCCTTGGTAAACAAGTGGCCCTCGCGGCCCTTCACGCCCGGGGAGCTATAGGTGATCTTGATGGTTTTGCCGCCGATGCTGGCGGAGGCGGTTTCAGTCGGGCTTTTCGGAGGCGGTTTCGGTGTGGGTGTTTGGGCGGAGATCGTGGCAGCAACCAGCAGCAGGCCGGCACAGGCGAGAAGCTTGTTCATGGCGGTGTTTCTCCTTGGGGCGAAGTCCTGGGGTACAGACGGCGCCGACGGAACGATTGTCGCACCGGCCGGTCTGCGGAGGGAAGCCGGGTCCGTCCTGCTGATATGATGCGGCGCAAGGCACTGCATGGCATTGCATGCAGCGGAGGGTGCTTGAATGTCGGCTGGTGAGAGATTCCTGGCGGCGCTGCGGGAAGAGAGGCCGCTCCAGGTGGCCGGGACCATCAACGCCTATACGGCACGGATGGCCGAGGCGACCGGGTTTCGCGCGCTGTATTTGTCGGGTGGCGGCTTGGCTGCCAATTCGCTGGGAATGCCGGACCTCGGCATCAGCACGATGGAAGATGTGCTGATCGACGTTCGCCGCATTACGGATGTGACCAGCTTGCCTCTTTTGGTGGACATTGACACGGGATGGGGTGGTGCCTTCAACATTGCCCGAACGATTCGATCCATGATGAAGGCGGGTGCTGCTGCTGTCCACATGGAAGACCAGGTGGGCCAGAAGCGATGCGGCCATCGTCCGGGGAAGGAGCTGGTTCCGGCTACGGAGATGGTGGATCGCATCAAGGCCGCCGTGGATGCGCGCAGCGATGAGCATTTTGCGCTGATGGCGCGGACCGACGCGCTGGCGAATGAAGGCATCCAGGCGGCGATCGAGCGCGCCCAGGCGTATGTAGCGGCCGGTGCGGACATGATCTTCGCCGAAGCCGTCACGGAACTGGCGCAATATGCCCAATTCCGCAAGGCTGTGGGCGTGCCGATTCTGGCGAACATTACGGAGTTTGGCAGCACGCCCTTGTTTACGCGCGATGAATTGGCGGCTGCGGGCGTGGACATCGTCCTCTATTGCTGCGGGGCCTACCGGGCCATGAACGCTGCCGCGCTGAAGGTGTATGAAGCCATCCGCATGGAGGGAACGCAAAAGAACGTGGTGCCGCTCATGCAGTCGCGTGCCGATTTATACAAGTTTCTCGATTACCACGCCTATGAAGAGAAACTGGATGGGTTGTTTGCCAAGGGCAAGGAATCGTAACGGCTTTTGACATTCAGGACTTGATTCGGGAGGAGTTCATGAGTGAAGAGGCGCCGCAATCGGCGGCTGTGGTCTTCAAACCCAAGAAGTCGGTGGCACTCTCCGGCACGCCAGCGGGCAATACGGCTTTGTGCACGGTAGGGCACAGCGGCAACGATCTGCATTATCGCGGCTACGACATCAAGGATCTTGCTGCTCATTGCCAGTACGAAGAAGTGGCCCACCTGCTGGTGCATGGCAAGCTGCCTACATCGGCGGAACTTGGGGCGTACAAAGCGAGGCTGAAGACCCTGCGCAGGTTGCCATCGGCGGTGATGCGGGCGCTTGAATCGATCCCCGCAACAACGCACCCCATGGACGTGCTGCGTACGGGTGTTTCGGTTCTGGGATGCGTTGAACCGGAGGGTACGGAACACGGCGACGCAGGCGCACGCGCGATTGCCGACAGACTGCTGGCTTCGCTGGGCTCCATGCTGCTGTACTGGCACCAGTTTGCGCGGGATGGCAAGCAGATCGACGTGGAGACAGACGACGACTCGATCGCCGCGCATTTTCTGCACCTGCTTCATGGCGAGAAACCCAGCCTGGCTTGGATTACAGCGATGCAGACTTCGCTGATTCTGTATGCGGAGCATGAGTTCAACGCATCCACATTCACGGCGCGCGTGATTGCCGGCACGGGGTCCGATTTGCATTCCGCGATCACCGGAGCCATTGGCGCGCTGAAAGGCCCAAAGCACGGCGGCGCCAATGAAGTGGCGCTTGAGATCCAAGAGCGGTACCGTTCCGCCGATGCAGCGGAAGCCGACATCCGGCGTCGCGTTGCGGAGCGCGAGGTCATCATTGGCTTCGGGCACCCGGTTTATTTCATCAGCGATCCGCGCAGCGACATTGTGAAGGAAGTGGCGCGGAGCCTGTCGCGTTCCTCCGGCGACACGGTGCTGTTCGAAGTGGCCGAGCGCATCGAAACAGTGATGGCGAGCGCCAAACGCATGTTTCCGAATCTCGACTGGTACTCTGCCGTTGCCTATCATCAAATGGGCATTCCCATCGATCTTTTTACGCCGCTGTTCGTCATGGCGCGGACGGCGGGCTGGTGTGCGCATGTGATCGAGCAGCGACAGGATGGGAAGATCATTCGGCCCTCCGCAAATTACACGGGCCCGGAAGACTTGAAGTTCGTTCCGATTGCGGAGCGCGGTTAGCGAGTCAGCGGGTCGGCAAGTGAGCGGCCGCGATTCCTGCCCAGAGTTCAAGAAGGAGAAAATGTGTCCTCGAAGATCAGCAACGAGCGGCCAGCCGCTGACAAAGTTCTGGCCGATATTGCCGACTATGCGCTGAGCTACACGATCGCCAGCGAACTGGCGTACTCGACTGCGCAGTACTGCCTGATCGACACACTGGGCTGCGGGCTCGAGGCGCTCGAATACCCTGCTTGCACCAAGCTGCTGGGGCCGATTGTTCCTGGCACCGTTGTGCCCAACGGCGCCAAGGTTCCCGGCACACACTATCAGCTCGATCCCGTGCAGGCCGCGTTCAATATTGGCGCCATGATTCGTTGGCTCGACTTCAACGACACCTGGCTGGCGGCGGAGTGGGGGCATCCTTCGGACAATTTAGGCGGGATCCTGGCCGTGGCCGACTGGCTTTCGCGCAGCTCTGCGGGCGGCAGACCCCCTCTGAAGGTGAGGGATGTATTAACAGCCATGATCAAGGCGCATGAGATTCAGGGCTGTATTGCGCTTGAGAACAGCTTCAACAAGGTTGGTCTCGACCACGTCGTGCTGGTCAAAGTCGCGTCCACCGCGGTCGTCAGCCAGTTGCTCGGGCTTACCCGCGAGCAAACCATCGCCGCGCTTTCGCTGGCATGGGTGGACGGGCAGAGCCTGCGCACCTACCGGCACGCGCCGAATACCGGATCGCGCAAGAGTTGGGCGGCGGGTGATGCGACGAGTCGAGCCGTGCGGCTGGCCCTGATGGCGCAGGCCGGCGAGATGGGCTACCCTTCCGTGCTGACGGCGAAGACATGGGGGTTCTACGACGTTTCATTTAGAGGCAAAGAGTTCCGCTTCCAACGGCCTTATGGCAGCTACGTCATGGAAAACGTGCTCTTCAAGATCAGCTACCCTGCGGAGTTCCATGCCCAAACCGCGGTAGAGGCGGCGATGACGCTGCGCAAGCGAATGGATGAGCTGGGCAAGAGCGCCGCGGACATCGCCAGCATCACCATTCGCACCCACGAAGCATGCCTGCGCATCATCGACAAGAAGGGGCCGCTCGCCAACCCCGCCGATCGGGATCATTGTGTGCAGTATATGGTTGCTATTCCTCTTTTGTTTGGAAGGTTGACTGCGGCCGACTACGAGGACTGGATCGCCACGGATCCCCGCATTGATGCCTTGCGGGCGCGGATGGAGTGCGTCGAGGTTCCCGCTTTCACGCGCGACTACCACGATCCGGAGAAGCGTTCCATCGCGAACGCGCTACGCCTGGAGTTGAGGGACGGAACCGTGCTGGAAGAAACAGTGGAATATCCCATCGGCCACCGTCGGCGCAGGGAGGAAGGTTTACCGCTGCTCATCGAAAAATTCCAGACCAATCTTCGTCGGTGCTTCACCGAGAATCGTCAGCAAAGGATTCTGGAGGCCTCTCTGGATCGAGGCCGGCTGGAATCGATGCCGGTCAACGAGTATGTGGATTTGTACACGGCCGAGCGGTAAGGCGATCAACGTATGCCACGCTGCGATATACTCCGTTTTGCAGTGAAAAGAGAGGGTGCACGATGCGTTTAGCAGGTATTTTGAAGTTCGCAGCGACAACCACGATGACTTTGGCGATGCTCGCGGCGCCGGTCACGGTTCTGGGTCAAGGTGGGGATACTGTTTTGAAGCCGGCAGACATGCAGAAGCTGCTTCCCGCCAGCGTTTATTACAAGGGCCAGTCCGCCACCACGCAGTTGCGGAATTCGGGCGGCGTCAAGTTCGCGGATGGCTATTTCGTGTTGTCCACGCTGGTGGATACCAGCGGTTATTCGACCGACATTCAGGCCAAGTATTCGGCTTATTTCATCGCCGAGGTGCCGGTCAAGATCGGCGGCGAAAGCCTGCCTGCCGGTATTTACGGCGTGGGCTTCATCGGGGGGGACAAGTTTGTGGTCACGGACGTAGGTGCGCATGACGTGCTCACCGTGAACTCCGCTACCGATGCCAGCTTGAAGCGTCCTACGCCGCTTCAGGTGACGACCGATCCGGCGGGCGGGTTCAGGCTCTACGCCGGTCGTCGCTACGTCACGTTTAGCCGCTGAGCTTGGCGTCTTATTATGGCTGGCCCCGGTGAACGCTGGAATGCGCATGCCAGGGCCAGCCCGCTTGTTCTATATTGAAGTCGTACGATTTCCCCGTCCTTCTGAACCTAAGGTTTGTCGCGGGCTTTGGACGGATTCCTTCCGGCTAAAGCACCCGGTACTCGTCAGCAAGACCTTCTTCCTGTGAACGGAGGCGTCCGATGCCGCTGAATCTGTCAGTGAATGGCGTGGCCACAACGGTGGATGCGTCGCCAGACACCCCGCTGTTGTGGGTACTGCGCGACGTGCTCAATTACAAGGGCACCAAGTACGGGTGTGGGCTGGGGCTTTGCGGAGCGTGCACCGTGCTTTTGGATGGCAAAGCCGCTCGCTCCTGTATCACCAGCGCCAGCTCCGCGGAAGGCAAGGCGATTACGACCATCGAGGGTCTTTCGCCCGATGGCCTGCACCCGGTGCAGGTAGCCTGGGAGGCCTTGGACGTGCCGCAATGCGGTTACTGCCAGGCCGGGCAAATCATGTCCGCGGCGGCCCTCCTGTCGCACACCCCTCATCCCACGGACGCAGAAATCGACACCGCGATGAGTGGCAACCTGTGCCGCTGCGGCACCTATCCGCGTATCCGCCAGGCCATTCACGAAGCGGCCCAAGCGGCTGCAAACAGCAAGTAAAGGGGGCTCGATCATGCGCATCGATCGCCGATCGTTTCTTCAGTTGAGCGCCCTGGCCGGTGGCGGGTTGGCGCTGAATCTGCACGTCTCACCGTTCGCCCAAGCGCAGAGCATCGGAAAGCCGGTCGATCTCACTCCGCAAGCGTTTATCCAGATCGCACCAGACGGCAAGGTCACCATCATGGCGCGCGCGTCGGAGACCGGTCAGGGCATGCGTAACATGCTGCCCATGCTGATCGCCGAGGAACTGGACGTCGATTGGAAAGACGTGCGCGTGCAGCAAGCCGAGTTGGATGAGACGAAGTACGGCCCGCAGTTTTCAGGTGGTTCTGCTAACACGCCTATGGGCTGGGATCCGATGCGCCGCGTGGGTGCTGCTGGCCGCCAATTGCTCATCACAGCTGCCGCCCAGACGTGGGGTGTGCCTGCGTCTGAATGCACCACTCGATCCGGTCGTGTCTTGCATGCATCTTCCGGCCGATCGGCAAGCTATGGTGAGCTTGCCGCCAAAGCGGCCGCGCTGCCGGCTCCTGCTTTGAGCAGCGTCAAACTGAAGGACCCCAAGGACTACCACATCATTGGCCACTCGCAGGCGGGTGTGGATACGCATGGCATTGTGACGGGCAAGCCGCTCTTCGGCATCGATGTCGAGCTTCCTGGCATGCTCTACGCCACAATCGAGAAGGCTCCGGTCTTTGCTGGAAAGGCGAAGACGGCCAACCTGGACTTCATCAAGACGCTTCCCGGTGTCCGCCACGTCCTCATGATTGAGGGCGGAATTACCCCTGCGGCGTATACACCCTGGGAGCCGGGCATGGAGCCGGGCATTGCCATTGTGGCCGACACGTGGTGGCAGGCGCAGCAGGCGCGCAAGCAACTGAAAGTCGATTGGGATTTGGGACCTGCGGCGGTGCAGAGCAGCGAGAGCTTCGACGCAAAGGCGGCCGAACTGCTGAAGGATGCTCCCGGAACCACAGTCCGCAAGTACGGCGATGTGGACAGCGCTCTCAAAGCTTCGGCCAAGGTGGTGGATGCCACCTACCAGTTCCCGTTCATTGCCCATGCCACCATGGAGCCGCAGGGCGCTACCGCGCACTGGAAAGACGGCAAGCTGGAGATGTGGACCACCAGTACACTGCCGGTGGACGGGCGCGGCTTGGTGGCCAAAACGCTTGGCATCCAGGAAAGCGACATCACGACCCATATGGTTCGCGGCGGCGGCAGCTTTGGACGGCGTCTGCAGAACGACTACGCAGTGGAAGCAGCCTGGATCGCCAAGCGCGTGGACGCACCGGTGAAGCTGTTGTGGGCCAGGGAAGACGATATTGCGCACGATCCTTTCCGTCCCGGCGCGACGGTCGGCCTGAAAGCCGGAATTGATTCCAAGGGCAAACTGGTCGCGTGGCGGCATCACATGATCACGTTTGGCGATGAAAAGCATGCGACGTCGGGCGGCGGCATTGAAGCAGACACCTTTCCTTCCGGCTTTCCTGCCGCTTACTCGCTCTACACTTCGGCACAGCCGCTCATGCTGCGCACGGGAGCTTTGCGCGCTCCGGGAGACAACGCCTACTGTTGGGTGGCGCAGTCGTTTTTGGATGAGTGCGCCCATGAAGCCGGTCGCGACCCACTGGAGTTCCAGCTGGAGTTGTTGAGCAACAAGCCGGCGCCGTGGAAGTCAGACGGCAAAGATGCGGTCGGTGACCACGAGCCCACGGGACAAGAGGTTTTGATTCCTGAGCGCTTCAAGGGTGTGCTGGAATTGGTGGCGGAAAAGTCTGGCTGGGCCAACCGGCCCAAAGTGCCGGGGCGGGGCATGGGCATCGCGGCTTGGTTCTGCCATCTGGGCTACTTTGCCGAGGTGGCCGATGTCAGTGTCGACGCCAACGGCAAGGTCACGGTGCACCATGTGTGGGCGGCGGGCGATGTCGGCAGCCAGATCATCAACCCGCAAGCGGCCGAGAGTATGGGATTCGGCGGCGTGATTGACGGAATGAGCGAGATGGCCCAAGAGATCACGCTGTCGGAAGGCCGGGTGCGCCAGTCGAACTTCCATAATCATCCGCTGCTGCGCATGCGCCAGATTCCTCCAATCGAAGTGTATTGGCGCAAGACAGACTATGCGCCAACCGGGCTGGGCGAGCCCACGCTGCCGCCGATCCTGCCCGCGGTCAGCAATGCGATCTTCGCGGCAACCGGTAAGCGGGTTCGCACGCTACCGCTGCAGAAGAGCGGCTTCAGCTGGGCTTGATTCGGAACCGGCTTCGCTTGGTTGAAGCCACACTGAGAATAGAAAGGCCCGCAGCATTGTTGCTGCGGGCCTTTCTGCGTGTATTCGGCCGTTTTTGTGAAGTTCGAATCTACTTGGGATTCGGTTCGTCTTTCTTTTTCTTGTCCTTATCCGATTTCGGCGGAGGCGGGGGTGGAAGCCTTTCGGGCGTCGGCCGCGTTACAACGGGGGCGGGAGGCCTTTCGTCTGTGCGTGGAGGCGTTTTGGCCGGAGGCTCAGGAGCAGGTTTGAACTCCGGCCTTGGATTGGGCAGAGGATTTGGTCTTTCCACCTGCCGGGTTTCCGGCGCTTGTTTAAATTCTTGCTGCGGGTTTGAAGGCACAACCGGCTTTTCCACGGGTGGTGCAATCGCGCGCGGCGGTGCGCCCTGGAAAGGCCGCTCTGCTGAATTGTTAGGGGCACTTGGTGCGGGCGGCCGGAGGTTCCCCGGTATGTTTGCCTGCGGAAGGGGTTTCGCGTTGGGCGGCGGCGCGACAACGGTATGGCCCACCAAGGGGTGGAATTGGGGAACGGGTTTCACCGGTGGCGGCATTGGCCGTGCCCCAGGGGCTGCGGCTGTGGCCATGCCTCTTTCGTTGATGAGCACCGGTCGCATCGTGCTCACCGGGACCGGGCGCGCCGGCGGCGGCCCAACCCGGGCTTGCAGCGTGGGGCGAGGCAACGGAGCGCCGAGCGGTTGCACATGCTGGAATTGTTGCGGATCGACCGCGACGGCTGCCTGGCGAACGGGACGCCCCGCGGCAAAGTCCTCCTGGCGCATGGCCGTCACAGCTGTGGTTTGGTTTACATAGGTGATATTGGTGACATTCACGTTCACATAGCTATTCTGGACGTGGACACGCTGCGACTCGATGATGTTGGTGCGGTTGACCTGATCGAAATAGCGTGGGCTGCAGGGATACCAGGGGCGATACGCCTCTCCGGGCCCGAGCGGGAACCAAGCCGACACGCCCACGCCTCCGAAGCGGATGCCGCCGGCAAACACCACCAGCGCCGGAGACCAGATGGGATGGGCGGCTGGAGGGCCGGCCACCCAGCCCCATCGACCGTTGTAGTTCACCCAACGCCCGTAGTGGAACGGCGCGTAGCCCCAGGACTCATCCTCTACCCAGACCCATCCCCAGGGTGCGTGGTTGACCCAGTGGCCATAGTGGTAAGGTGCCCAGCCGTAGGGAACATTGTTGGGGAACCAGATGGGGCCGTACGGGGAGCCGGCTTCCCAATTTCCGGCTGCGTCGAGCTCGTAGGCGCCGGGAATCTCCGGGCTTACATAGCGATAGGACATCGACTGCGCAATCTGCTGGTCGCGGCGATGGCTCCATTGATCCAGATCATCCCAACCGGAGGGCTGCACCCATTTCGCCATCACGGGGTTGGAACCGATCAGTTCCAGAGCATATCCGTCGTTGAGCGGCTGCTCGAAGCCTTCTGCGCCGGTAATGTCGTAATACCCGGAGAAGTCCGTAAACACGGCGGCCTGCTCTCCGGGGAAAACATCGACGCGCAGTTCGCCGGGCTGGGCCAGCGCGGAGCTGCCGCTGGGGGTGTTCACGAAGACGGACTGTCCCTCCCACAGGCTCTCCGCGTGCATGTGCATGGATCCTTGGGCTAGTCCGAAATAGAGGCCTGTCGGGGTGGAGTCAACGAGGCTGAAATCGGAGTTGGGCCCGATGCGGACAAAGGTTTGTCCCACCTGGACTTCCACGCGGCTGTTTTCATCGGTAAAGATACGATCTCCGGGGCCGAGCGGAAGGTTGGGAAATGCCTGTTGCCAATCGTCGGTGCCTAGGGGTTGGAACGAGACATTGCCGGTGATGGAGGAGATTCGGCCCGCTTGGGCCGGTGGATCCGGCTGTGCCGGAGCGGTCGCGGCAGAACCCAGAAAAGCGATCAAGACACTTGCCAGCAGAAGTTTTTTCGGCGGGGAGAGAGCGAATTCATTCATGACGTTCAACGTCCTTTCGTGGAGTGCCGGCTGTTTGTATCCTGTGTGCGGCGGCTGGCCCTGTGGGCAAACGGGAGACGGGTGGAAAACCGAAAGCGAGGCATCTCTTTGGCGACTCTCGAGCTTCGCAGCCACGACCCGAACCGGGGTGTGCCTTAAGCAACGGTAGCCATGGTGGATACTAACCCGGATTGGCGGGGAAAGTGGCAGGAAACTTCGTGCGGGATCCCAAAGATTACGGGAACAAGCCGACCCGTTCGGGCGTATAAAAGGGCAAGAGGGCGATGGGCATGGTTCGGAACGGATTCGGGACACTGACGAGCTGGATGGCGGGACTCGTGTTGGTCGCAGGGATGACAGGTTGCTTCCGGGTGCAGGTGGATAAGGGCACCAATGGGGAAGACAAGAATGTTCATGTCGATACGCCGTTCGGCGGAATTCACGTGAATACCGATCAGACTTCGGCCGCGGACCTTGGACTGCCGGTCTATCCGGGGGCGCAACCGATCAAAGGCGACGACAAGCACAAGTCGGCCGATGTGCACCTGGGCTTTGGCGAATGGGAGCTGCGCGTGCGGGCTGTGAGCTACGGCGCCACGGACAGCGAGGATCAGGTTACCGCTTTCTACAAGAAATCTCTGGGGAAATACGGGGACGTGATTACCTGCAAGGGACACTCGGCAGTTGGAACGCCGACGACCACCTCCGAAGGGCTGACCTGCGCCGACGACAGCAGCGGCAAAGGCTCGACTGTGAAGATTGACAGCTCGGATTACGGTGGGGGCGATGGTGGTCTCGAATTGAAGGCCGGCTCCAAGCGCCACCAGCACATCGTGGCCTTTGAAAGTCCGAAAGACGGGCAGACCCGCTTCGCGTTGGTTGCTCTGGATCTGCCTGCAGGTCTCGATAAGAAGTCGGGTAACAGCGACTGAGCGAATCAAGAATGAACATCCAGGTGTCCGACCGTGTGATTTCGTTCCATGAGATTTGGTGGTCTCCCACCCTTTCGCCAGAAAAAAAGCGAAAGGATGGGGCAAGGAGATCGTACAGATTTATGCGGTCGGAGACCTAGGTTGGACGCGCGGAAGGAGGCGCCTTACCGGCGGGGAAGACGCCGTTTGCGTTTTTGTACGGTTGCGGGTGGGCGGATCACCTACAATTCCAGAAAACGTTCGCATCATTTCCACCCGACCGGAGAACTCTATGCATTCAAGCTTCATCCGCTTTGCACCCATGGCCTGCCTTGCCGCGGCGCTTCTGGTGACCGCTCCCCTTCATGCCGCCGACAAGACGAAAGCACCGGCTGCCGCGCCAGCCGCCACTGATCCATATGCTGAGGTGCAGCCAGCCACCGAGACGCTGGACTTGAATATGTACCAGCGGATTCGCGAGGAGGGCTTCAACCACTCGCATGTGATGGAGTTCGGCTCTGCACTGATGGATGGGATCGGTCCGCGGCTAACCGGGTCTCCCAACCTGGCCAAGGCGAATGCGTGGACGCGCGACACGCTGACCAAGATCGGACTGGAGAATGCGCACCTGGAAGACTGGGGCGAGTTCGGCCTGGGTTGGCAGCAGTTGAATACCTGGGCGCGCATGGTCACCCCCGACACGGCGATTCTGATCGTCCAGGCGACGCCGTGGTCTCCTTCGACGCCGGGACCGGTGACCGGTGACGTGGTGTTCGTGAGTATCCAGACGGAGAAGGACTTCGATCAGTACAAGGGCAAGCTGGAAGGCAAAATCGTGCTGTTCGGCGCGATGCGCGAGGTGCCTCCGGTGGACAAGGCCCTGTTCGAGCGCTACACCGAAAAGGATCTGGAAGACATCGCCGAGTTCCCGGTCACTGGCGGAGGCGGCCTGACCCCCGAGATGCAGACGCGTATGCGCGAGCGCATGGAGCGCATGCGGCTCCTCGATAAGATCGCCCAGTTCTTTGCCGATGAGAAAGTAGCTGCGGTCATTGAACCCAGCCGCGATGGCAAGAATGGCGGTGGTTCGGGTGGCACCTTATTCGACGATAACGGCGCCACCCTCGGCCGCACGCCCTACGTCGCCGAAAAGCGCGTCAAGATTCCCGTTGCTGTGGCAGCCATTGAAAGCTACGGCCGTCTTTACCGCCTTACCCAGGTCCATGCACCGGTAAGCGTCGAGATCAACGTCGAAACCAAGTTTACCGGCGATCATGAGCATGGATTTGACACCGTCGCTGAGATTCCCGGCACCGACCCTAAACTGAAAGACCAAGTCGTCATGGTGGGCGGACACCTGGACAGCTGGATTGGCGGCACCGGCGCTACGGATAATGGCGCGGGCACCATTGTGGCCATGGAGGCCGTGCGCATCCTGAAGGCGCTCGACGTCAAGCCCCGCCGTACCATCCGCATTGCCCTGTGGACGGGTGAAGAGCAGGGAATCTTTGGCTCCAAGGGCTATTGCACCATCCACTTTGGCTCGGCTGCTCTCTCCACCGCGCCCGACCAATTGCTGCTGCCGGAGTTCATGCGCCGGGCCGCTGGCCCGCTGGAAGTAAAGCCCGAACAGAAACTCATCTCCGCCTACTTCAATGTAGATAACGGCACGGGCAAGATCCGCGGCGTCTACACGCAGGGAAACGCCGCCATCGCGCCCATCTTTGCGCAATGGATCGCTCCGCTCAAGGACCTGGGCGTAACGACCATCACCAACCGCAACACGGGCGGTACCGATCACCTGAGCTTCGACGCTGTCGGCATCCCGGGATTCCAATTCATTCAGGACATGCTGGACTACGAGAGTCGCACCCACCACTCGAATGAAGATGTAGTGGAGCGCCTGCAGCCCTCTGACCTCAAGCAGATTGCCGTCGTTGAGGCCATCTTCCTTTACAACGCCGCACAGCGCGACCAGATGCTGCCGCGCAAGCCGCTGCCTCAACCGGACCTGGAGCAGAAGAAGCGCGCGCCCCTGGAGGGGATCTTCCCCGGTGCGGTTCCATTGTCTGAACCGGAAAAGAAGTAGCAGTTGCCCGAAGCACGCTAAGAGGCAAGTCCGTTTCCCAGAGGATTTCCTGAGAAACGGGCTTCGTTTTAGTTTCTGAATGCGCTGGGATTGCAAGAGACCGCATGTGGTCTTGCTTATCTCGATGTATACGATTACATTTCCATGGGGGTAATTTTCATGCGCTGCACGACTGTTCTGCGCTCGCTTGTTCTGTCTTCAACCTGCATAACCCTGATGGCGATGGGCACGGTCTCCGCGGTCCCGGCTCGCTCCGCCGAGGCGCCACGCATCGTCAAGAAAGACGGCCGTTACGCGCTACTGGTGGATGGCCATCCCTTTCTCATGCTCGGCGGCCAGATTCACAACTCCAGCGCGTGGCCAAGCGAACTGCCGCAGGTGTGGGAGTCCATGGCGACCCTGCACGCCAACACTGTGGAAGCTCCCGTGTACTGGGAGCAGTTCGAGGCGCAGGAAGGCCACTTCGATTACGCGAACGTCGACGCGCTGGTAGAAGGCGCGCGTGCCCACAACCTCCATGTCGTCCTGTTGTGGTTCGGCACCTGGAAGAACGGCAACATGCACTATGTGCCGGCGTGGGTGAAAGCCGATTCCAAGCGTTTTCCCCACACCATTCGACCCGACGGCGAGCCGATCGACGTGCTCTCTCCCCTCGGGCACAACACGCTCGAAGCCGACAAGGCTGCGTTTATCGCCCTAACCCGCCACCTGAAGGAAATCGACAGCGACAAGCACACCGTCTTGATGGTCCAGGTGGAAAACGAGTCGGGCAACATCGGCAGCGTGCGCGACAACTCCGCCGAAGCTAACAAAGAGTTCACTGCGGCAGTCCCCGCTGACTTGCTGGCGGCGGCCCACAAACAGGCGGGCTCGTGGAGCCAGGTGTTTGGCAGCGATGCGGACGAGATGTTCCAGGTCTATCACCAAGCGAAGTACATCAACGAGATCGCCGCGGCCGGGAAGCACGAGTTCGATATTCCGTACTACATCAACGTATGGATCGACTATCCCGCGGCGGAGTTGCCGCAACGACAGGTGGATACGCCTGGGCTCAGCTACCCAAGCGGAGGTGCGGTGCAAAAGGTTGTAGGGTTGTGGCGAACGCTGGCGCCCTCGCTGGACATGATCGGCCCCGACATATACACCGACGATTCGGCATACTACCGCGAGACCATGCACGCGTATCATCGCGAAGATAACCCATTATGGATTCCCGAAACCGGTCGCGACGACAGTTTTGCCAAGCTGTTCTTCTATGCACTGGGAGACGGCGCCTTGGGATTCTCTCCGTTTGGCGTCGACCAGTCGGGTTGGAACATTCTTGGCGATCAGCCTTTCAAAGCGCACGGCTACAACTTCTCGCTCATCGGTCCGATGGACAGCGAGATTGCTCAGCTCCAGTTTGACGGTAAGCTGAAGACGGCTGTAGAGGAAGCAGGGCAGGCCACGCAGGAGTTGGATTTTGGCGCATGGCAGGCGACCGTGTCCTTCGGGTTCCCGCAGCCAGACGGGCGCCGCGCGCCAGGGACGAAAGATGCGCATGGGTCAGCGGTGGTGGCGCAGCTTGGGCCGGATGAGTTCCTGGTCACAGGCATCGATACCAGCGTCACATTTCACCTGGCAGGAAAGCTGCCCTGGATCCACAGCCAGATCGCGACGGCCCAGCAAGGCGTGTATGAGGACGGCAAGTGGAAGCCCTTGCGCCTTTGGAACGGCGATGAGACCGATCGCGGTTTGTGCTTCTACGAGAAACCGGAAATCGTAAGAGTCAGGATGGGCCAGTTCTAAGCAAACAGAAGCTGGGTGCGGGGCCAGGCCAATCGCAATTCAAATCTCTCCGTGTCGAACGTCTGTCATCCTGAAGGCAGTGAAGGATCTTCGTTTTTTTCGCCCCGTTTTACGGCGAAGGATGGAAAAAAAGCAACCGCGGGTCCTTCGTCGCTGCGTTCCTCAGGATGACATAACGATGAAGGGGCTCCAACAATTCCAAATGCGATTGCCCTGGGTGCGGGGCCGAGGGACGCCCCGCGCCACCTTGGGTTCTGCTACACTTATCGAAGCGCATTCAAGGGGAAAGACGCGACAGGCCGCGCCCTAGCGATTGTGTGGTTGCAACCCATGTTCGGGGAGTGGCTCAGCCTGGTAGAGCACCTGGTTCGGGACCAGGGGGTCGGAGGTTCAAATCCTCTCTCCCCGACCATTAAAATGCTGATTCG
>Ga0302319_10001963_pt1 | contig 45321 bp, 29 predicted proteins | sample Bog_T0_2_FD_203319 | JGI IMG/M metagenome (GOLD analysis project Ga0302319, IMG submission 203319) | Peat permafrost microbial communities from Stordalen Mire near Abisko, Sweden - Bog_T0_2 | ecosystem: Environmental > Terrestrial > Soil > Wetlands > Peat | place: Sweden: Abisko, Stordalen Mire...
CTGTTGCCGTCTTCGGCTTCAGAAGGCGCAGCTCATCCATATGCGTGTGAGCGAAGATGGCTAACTCGACAACATCGCCAAACTCGGCTAACACGTCGGCTAACTTCTCCGAAGAAAGAAACATCACAGGATTCCGTCCGCCGCAAACATCCACCAAGTGAGAAGCTGTTGAGTATAGATCGACGCCTGGCGGAATGTGCCCCATGACCCAGATTTTTTGTTTATTGGCGCGGGCTTCGGCTAGCTGCTTACGGAGCCATGTGAGTTGCGCCTCTGCCGCTCCCGGATCGGGTTTTCCAGCGCAGGTCGAATAATTGCTCGACATGAAGACATCGTTCAAAACTAGCAGCCTCGTTTTTTCGATGGGTGCGGGGATGGAGACGCTGTAATAGCCGCCGGCCGCGAAGCTCTCTTCAGCAGCCACGCGCTCGGAAGCGGGAAAGCTCTTGGTAACATCCTTGCCGGTAGCTCGTAAAAACTCGCTGTGGGAATCCAGCCGATAGTCGCCGCAGTCGGAGTCGTTGTTTCCCAAAGCTACAAAAACGGGCACGCCTGGAAAGGATTTTTCTAACTCCTCTACGACATAATCCAACGTTTTCTCAACGAAAGCCGAGTAAGCCTCAGGTGTCGAGTTGGGAATTAGCGCGCTGTACTTGCATTGAAAAGCGTGGGAGATTAAATCGCCGCTCAGAGCGACGAATCGGACGCCGGCGGCATGGCTGCGCATGGCCTTCAGGCTGGAGTCGAAGAGCGTATAGGAAGTGTCAACTCCGCGGGCGTGACAGGTCTGCTGCAACGACGCAAACCGTGCTTCCCGATCGGGCGATGACGGCGCAGAGAGGATGACCTTCCATTCGCTCACCGGAGCGGCGGCCAGTTGCGGGACTTTAGCCGGATCTCGGAACGGCTCGAAGTGAATGTCGCTGACGAGGAGAACGGGGACGACCGCTTGAGCCTGCGGCTCTTTCGGCTGGTTCTGATTCGCCGCAATAGGCGACCCGTTTTGCGCGAGGGCTGCGCCTGCGATGGAAAAGAGGCAGAACAAAGCGAGCCGCCGCTTCGCTATGATGCTGGAAATAGAGGCCGCAAGATCGTGCTTCATTGATGCTCCCTGGCTGCCGTTCACTTTAACATGGGCCTGGCCTGACGATGAAAATGCGGCCTTCCCAGTTCAAAACGGCTTGTTTTTATCCAAAACGGTGCGGACCGGGCAGAATCGTGACAGATTGGACCGGGTACATCCTGTTTCCGCTCGCCTTTTTTTGGCACTCGGCCTCTGTTTGCACGTTTGTCCGCTTGGGCGATCAATTGACATTGAGCGCGGATGAAAAACAATTCTCTGCAAATCGGGCGTGAATACTGCCGCGAGCAGGGAAATAGGCCTGCCTCCTTCCGTTACCGGGCCGAGCTGTCGCTGTATCATCTAAATTATTTTATATCAATAATATACGAGCTTCGCGTCCAGATCGGGGCTGGAGTTGGCGTCACTACTGTAGTTGTTGTTTTTGGCGCTCCATCAACTTTCGCCCTATTTTCTCCCTTTCACAAAAATGAGAAATGAGTCTACGCTAATCATGCGTAATTATGCGCAAGAAAGAAGGCCCTCCCGTGAAAGAATCCATGCGTCTTGCCCTTACCGCTATTCTGCTCATTTTCGCCGCTTCTGCCCTTATGGCCGCCCCCACCACACCAATGCCGATGCCGCAGATTGCTTTTTCTGCTCCCACCACGCCGATGCCGATGCCACAGATGGCTTTTTCCGCTCCCACCACGCCGATGCCGATGCCACAGATGGCTTTTTCCGCTCCCACCACGCCGATGCCGATGCCACAATAGTTACGTGAGCGCGGTAGTTTTTGCAATTACCACTGTTCCTGGTCTTTGAAAACAGCGAGAATAGAAGCCGAGAGGTGAACGAACCTGTCGGCCCTTGATTATGTTTTATTGGCGGCTAGTATATTTGGCGAAGTCGCCTTGTTTGCCATCCTTATATTCCGGCGCAGGTGGAGGGAGTTCCCTGTCTTCACCATATATATGGGCTTCGAGACAGTGCAAAATCCGACCCTATACCTGATCTTCCAACATGGATCTAGCGGCCTGTATAAGGAAGTTTACTGGTCTTCTGTTCTGATCGAGTTTGTTCTGGAACTCGGGATCATCTCTGAGATCGCGCGTATCGTTCTGCGGCCCACGGGAACCTGGGTGCATGACGCCAGGAAGCAGTTCATCTTCTGGGGCGCGCTGGGCATCCTCATCGCTGCGACGCTTCCATTTCTGGTCACGCCTCCGGCCGCGACTTTGCTTCATCGCCTCGAGGTGCGGGGAGACCTCTTCACCAGCCTGGTGATCTGCGAACTGATCGCCGTAGTGACGCGCACCTCCAAAAACCTGGGCCTGGGCTGGCGCAACCATGTGATGGCGCTGGGCAACGGATGGACGGCCTGGGCAGTGGCTGCCATCCTGGTGGACGGACTGCATAGTTACTTTGGTGCGGAGCGCTACTTCGCGGAGCTGGAGCACGCCCGAATGGTCGTTTACCTCGCTGTTCTGGGGTATTGGACGGTTCAGTTCTGGTTGCAGGAGCCGGCCCGGCAGCCGATTTCTCCTCAATTGAGCGCTTATATCCAGAATTTGCACCTTCGCGTGAAAAATGACCTTGACACGCTGGGAGTCCAAAGGTAATATCCTCTCGATGACCTTTGCGCTACCATATTTCGTTTTTGGGGCGTTATTGTGCGGCTTTGCCTTGGTTGTAATAGCAGACCGTCGCTCGTCCCATAAGCTCGCTCAGCTAGATTGGCATGAGCTGGTTGCCGCGTTGCAGCGCCTCGATATGGTTGAGGTGTCTGTGGTGGCCATCGATTATCTGACCCCGCATCGCGGTCAGATCGATATGGAGCCGAAGCAGATTTGGGAATCCCTCGGTGGTTTCGAGGGCTTGAAGAGAATGCGCCAGAACGCGGAGATCATGCTGGCCCTGGCCGCGTATGCGCAACAGTGGAACTTTGAAGAGGCCGTAATCGTGACCGAGCGCATGAGGATGGATGCAGCTTCTCTGCGCCGCGCCGTCCGTCGTGTGGAACTGGGTATGCTTCCAGGCCAGTTACTGCCGCGCTTCAGCATCACGCTTCCCCTGAACGCACAAGAGGCATCATCGTCCTACTACCTGATGCGCCAGCGCCTTCTTGCTCTCTACGAAACCAGCCACATCTGCCGGTATCCCGCGCTCGCTGCCGCCCTGTAAGGAAGCTCTCGTTTAAGTCATTCTGTCAGATGAACATTCCCTCAGGGGCTGGATTTAAGGACATGTTGAAATTCGCCGGACGCGCACGCATTCATTGACATTTCAAGCGATTGTTGAGTGAAAATCGGCTTGAAATGGAGCTTCGTGCCGTGCTGATGCGACGCGGGCGCCCGCGGAATATACTCCGGCGCTATCGACAGACAGCCGGCGTCCTTGTACAGCTTGCCGATCTCAACGTTCAAAGAAGCCAACACTGATTCCATCAGCTTGCGAATTCCGCACAGCGGACGATCCACAGGTACCCGCTGCTCCAACGAGACATAGTTGAACATCCCATCCTGAACCCACTCATCTTCACACATACCGATTCGATTGATCAATAATCCCCCCTCATGACGCGGAGATCCAATCGAACTTCAACAAGTTCTTAGCGGGAATGCCCGGCGGCAGAGGAAGATGGATTGCAGCCGGGAAGGGCCGGGGCGGTCTCGGCAGGGTCATTTGAAGCGTGCTGCTGGCGCGGGAGACGCATTGCAAAGATCACTTGAGGCTTGCCGCAATGACCTTTGTCAGAGACCCGTTGGCGTCGTCGTGATTCAACGCCCACACATACGCGCCGCCCAGTTTGTTTTTCTTGATGTAGGCTGTCTTCGCAACTATCGAAGTGGGGTCGTCGAAGCTGTAAAAGGTTCCTGTGACCGGATTGTAGAGCGTCGCGCTGCCCCGTTCCGTATCGTACCAGAGGGTGTAGCCATTCTTGTTGATGAGGTTTTCGACCGTCGCGTAAGTCAGGAATCCCGGTGTCAACAGCGTGTCGCAGCCTGGCGACGGAGCGGCCTTGTCTAGTTTTGGGCACAAGCCAGAGCCATCGTCGAGGAGAACCGGCGAAAGAGATGTTGAGTTCTGGTACAAGCCATGATTCACATTGGGGACGCCTGTCCATCCGACGGCATACAACGGAAGACCCATGGTGTACTTGGCCGCAGGCACACCGGCCTTGAGATAGGCCTTTACGGTCTCATCGATGCTGAACGCCTGGTCGCGCAATGGGTTCTCGGCCGTTTCGTACAGCGGAGATTGCTCATTGGTTTTTGTATCCCATGTTCCGGCGTAGTCATAGCCGTCGATGGTGAGGAAATCCACTTGAGCAGCGGCTGCCTTCAGGTCGATGTTTACATAATTCTTTTGACCTGCGGGTGAATCGAACGACAAGACATATTTCTTGCCCGTGGTCTTTGATAAAGCGTTGAGTTGCGTGCGGAACTCTCTGAGCAGGGCCGTGAAATTCTGCTTGTCCGCAGCGGCAGGAAACTCCCAGTCGATATTGAAGCCGTCAAACAAGCCGGGAGCCTGAACGCCTGGGGCGAAGTTGCCCTTGACAAACATATCGATGCATGAGGAGGCGAGCGCCGCGCGGCCGGTCGCGGTGCGAGATGCTGTCACCCACCCGGCGGAGTCACCCAATTGCCCTCCCAAAGAGATCAAGACTTTCAAACGGGGATGAAGCTGCTTGAGTTGTTGGAGGGCGCCATAGTTTCCATAAAGTGGCGCGGTGAAGGGCTTGCCGCCGACGCTGGGAATTGCCGGATCCTGGTAGGCGTCGAGAGGATCGGCGATGGCGCAGACGGGCGCTGAAGCCGTGGTCACATTTCCAAAGGCGTAGATGAGGTGAGTAAGTTCACCGGCTACACCATTCTTCTCCAGATCCGCAATGTTGCGGCCGGAGTAATGGATATTCCACTCTTCGAAGTAAGCGCCGAAAACTCTGCCATGAGGCTGCTGCTGCGCACGGCAAGGCAAAGAGAGGCCTGCTAGGAGCAACGTAGTTATCAAAGCTACTCTCCATGAGTGCGGCAGCAAGTATTCGTGCATGGCAAGCTCCTCCACATTTCGTTTGTTCTTCACCGGTAGAGTGCGGAACCATCGCGCATCGGTTCAGCAGTTGGAATTCACACAAAAACTTTGCACCAAGCAGTATCATCCCATCACCACAACAACCTTATTCATCGAGCCGGCTGGCTGCGGCTTGATCGGGCCTTGCACTGGCTCCCCGTTGAACGTAGTAGCAATCACGCCATTTTGTACTCCATCCGGGTTCTTCACAGTGATTTCAAAGGTCGCCCCGCGCCACTGCCGGATGACACTGAATTCCCTCCAGCCGGCGGGGATACAGGGATCGACAATCATTCCATCAAAGCTCAGGCGCACTCCGAGAATCCAGCGCGTTACCGCTGTGTAGTTCCAGCCGCCGCTGCCGGTAAGCCACGGATGCCGTGCCCGGCCATACGCCGTGTGATCCTTTCCCATGACGAACTGACAATAGGAGTAAGGCTCAGCCTCGCGAATCTCGATCAGGTCATTCTGGTTGTAGGGAAGCATGGAGTCATAGAACTTCATGGCTTGCTCGCCCCGGCCCAGTTTGCACTCGGCAATGATAGCCCACGGATTGGGATGACTGAAGATTGCGGCGTTCTCCTTGACGCCTTTGTAGACGCGACCAATAAAGCCGACATCGTCATTGGGCCTCGAAAAAGCCGGCCATACCAGGTGAATGCCATACGCGGAAAACAGATACTTATCCACGGCATTCATGCAGGATGTGGCGCGCGGCCCGGCAGCGGCGCCGGAAAGTACCGCCCAGGAGTTGCTCTCCAGAAAGATCTTGCCCTCTTCGCATTCCTGCGAGCCGACCTTCAAGCCATTGGCCGTGAGGCCGCGAAGATACCATTCTCCGTCCCACAATTCTTTTTCACACGCAGCGCGGACTTTTTCTGCCAGCGCGCTATACTTCTCGGCGTCATTCTGGCGGCCCAAGTGGCGCGCGGCCTCGACAAAGGCGTGCAAAGCCCAGTAGTGCATGAACGAGACCATGGCGCTTTCTCCGCCGCCGAGATTCAGGCAATCGTTCCAGTCAGCTCTCAGGCCTTTGCAGATGCCGGTTTGGCCCACTTGTTCGGCGGAAAAATCCAGTGAGCGCTTGAGGTGCTCGTAGACCGTAGCCTCACCCGCGTCGGCAAAGGGCAACACCTGATCGAAGAGCGCCGCGTCGCCAGTCTCTTTGACGTATTCGCAGGTGGTGACGACGATCCACAACGCATCATCGGAGCAGGCGTGCTCGATGCCGTGAATCATGCTCTTGACGTCGGGCGCGTGAGCGATGGTGGGCGATTTGAATGCCGGAGCCTTCTGCTTCTCAAGGTCAAACCAGTCGGGATCGAACAAGTGCAGCCCGTAGCCCTGCGCGACTTGCGCCTTTAGCAATTCCACGATGCGCTGGCGGCATTTCAGAGGATTGGTGTGGACCACGCTCATCACATCCTGCGAGGTGTCGCGGAAGCCCAGCCCTGTGCGACCGCCGACTTCAACAAACGATGCAAAGCGAGACCAGACGACGCAGGTCTCTGCCTGATAGAGCGTCCAGATGTTGACCATTGTGTCTAGCCCGTGGTGCGGGGTCTTGCACTGGAAAACGGAAAGCTTCTTCTGCCAGTAGTTCTTCAGCGCGGCAAACTCCCTGTCGACATTTGCCAAAAGGGAATATCTGCTTCTGATCTCCTGCCCTTTTCCCCTTGGACCCACACCGAGCATGAAGACCAGGCGAGACTCTTCTCCCGGAGCGATTACAATCTTCTTCTGCAAAGCTCCACAGTGGTTTCCACCCAACTCAGCGCTGCCATTGCATTTTCCTTGTTCGACAGCTAAAGGGTTCGTTTCCGTATGGTAGCTGCCGAGAAAACTGTCGCGCATGGTGTCGTAACTGTCAGGGTTGAAACTGCCGGTAAAATAATGGAAAGTCGATGGCTCATAGAAGAAGTCGTATTCGATCACGCCGTCGCGGCAGTCAGCACCACTCGCGTACAAGCTCATCTGCAGGTTCTGATTATCAATCTCGATGTGATGGAATGAGAATTCAACATAAGCAAAGACACTCAGCCGGCGCGGCTTCGCGCCAGTATTTTTGATTTTCAAATCCCACAGCTCTACGTCATCCTCGAGCGGAATAAATAACGTCTGCTCCGCAAGGATATCCTGATAGTCGCAAGAAAACTTCGAGTAAGAGAGGCCGTGGCGGCATTCATATTTGGCTTGGTCCAGGCTCTTGCCCACGGGCTGCCATGACACCGACCAATATTCGCCGGTATCGTCGTCACGCAAGTAAATATAGTGTCCAGGGCGATCGAGGGGAACGCCATTGGCGCGAAATCGCGTGATGCGATGATGTTCGGCGTTTTTGTAGAACGAATAGCCGCCCGCATTTTGCGAAACGATGGCGCACAAATCCTTTACGCCGAGATAATTGGTCCAAGAAACAGGCACATCGACGCGGTCGATCACATACTCGCGGTTCTCGTTATCAAAATGGCCGTAGCGCACGAAGCTCCTCCATAGAAGACTGCGACTGGTGAAGACATTGCCATGACCCCCTGAGCGCAGCAGAAAATTCCCTACGCTCGGGAGTCCAAGTTGATTTGATCCTGCGATCCTCGATCATTCTGCGCGGAACTGCCCATTCTACGCCGTTACAAACTGCCGGAGCCACTGAATCAGTTCCGTGGCCTTTTCCTCTGTATCGGCCTGCACGGAGAGCCGCAGCACAGGCTCGGTTCCGGAGAAGCGCAGCAGCGCCCAGTTGTCGTTCTCCAGGAAGAGCTTGGTGCCGTCCGCGTGCGAAATCCTTGTGACCGGATAGCGGCCAATGTGGCTGGTTGGCGCCTCTTTGAGGAGGCGCGGAACCGCTATCCGCATCTCAGGCGTAGCTGGAATGCCTTCTTCCAGGTCGTACAGCGGCCCGGTGATGGCATAAACGCGGTCACGCAATTCGGAGATCTTCTGGCCGGTTTTAGCCAGCATTTCCACCACAAGGGCCGATGCGAATATGCCGTCTTTTCCCAGAATATGTCCTCGAATCGTAAGCCCGCCCGACGACTCGCCGCCCAGCAGGGCGTTGTGCTGCTGCATTACATTGACAATGTGTTTGAAGCCGACCGGCACTTCATAGCACTCTTCGCCCATGGCTCGGGCGAGACGGTCGAGCAAATGAGTGGTGGCCAGGTTACGCACCACGCCGCCACGTTCACCACGCACTTCGTGAAGATACCAATAAAGCAGCAACAGGAGATCGTTGACCGAAATGTACCGGCCCTGCTCGTCGAGAATCGCGATGCGATCAGCGTCTCCGTCCATCGCCAAGCCTACATCATAGCCGTCCTCTTGCATCTGCGAACTCAGCGTGCGCAGCCCTTCGAGACTCGGAGCCGGCGAACGACCCCCAAACAAAGGATTGTGGCGCTCGTGAATGAAGGTAACGCGGCATCGGGCTTCGGTCAGCACAATACCAAGAGTAAGCTGGCCCACGCCGTACATGGGGTCGACAATTGCCTTGAGACTGGCGTCGCGAATCGCTTTCAGATCAATCAGTGCCTCGACGGCATTCACGTATTGGTTTGTATAGTCCTTTCGCCTTACAACGCTAGCTTCAAGCGCGATATCGAGTTCCAGCTTGATGACGTCTCCTGGAGTCAAAGCGTTGGTCTCGGTTTCGATCTGGCGCGTCTCATCGTCCAGCAGCAGCGACCCGTCGCTGCGAAAAACCTTCAGCCCATTCCATTCCGGCGGGTTGTGGCTTGCGGTGAAGACCAGACCGTAGACGGCGCCTTCGAGCGCGGTAGCGTATGTGATAAGTGGCGTCGGCGCATCTTCACTCAACAAGATGGCCGGGATGTTGTTACCCGCAAAAACCTCGGCAGATGCTTCGGCCGCCTGCTTTGACAGGAAGCGGCGATCGTAGCCGATAAGAACTCCATGCTTCTCGTCTCTGCGCCGGGTGATCTCATTCGACAATGCCTGGCTCAGGCGCCGGACGTTGTGCATGGTGAAACCCTCGCCGATGATGGCACGCCATCCGCCAGTCCCAAAAGCCACCACGTTCTGCTCTTCTTGCCGGTGCGGGCGAAAGAGCCTCTTTTGCAAAATGAATTCGGCGTGTTCCAGATCCTGCTGCGTGTTGATGCCCTGCACCTCGTCCTGATCGTAAAGTTGATAATTAACCACGCGAAGACCTGACCGGATCAATTGATGGACGCAGTCGGTCAGCCGGTATTCGCCATCGCGCGGGGAAGGTGTCAGGCTCTCCAGCGCGACCGAGATGACTCCGGCATTCACCACGTAAACGCCAACGTTCAACTCGTGAATCTGGCGCACCTCCGCAGAGGCTTCCGTGTCTTCGATGATGTCGATGATCTGGCCGGCGGCATCGCGAATGATGTGCCCGTACGGGAGAGTGCGATCCACGTTCGCGGTGAGCAGAGTGAGATCCGCTTTCTGCAATTTGTGCCGGTTGAGCAGCCCGCGAATCGAGTCGGGCCGGAACAACGGCGTATCCCCATAAAGGATCAAAAGATTGCCCGGAAAGTCTTTGAGCACTCGCGCGACCTGCAACATCGCATCTCCGGTGCCCAGCGCCTCTTCCTGAACGACGTAATTGAATTTTGGTCCCAGCTGAGCTCGCACATCTTCCTGGCGATAGCCGACCACCACATAAATGTCCTCAGCCCGAACCACCTGCAGCGCATTTTGTACTACGCACTGCAAAATGCTGCGCTCGCCCAGCGTTTGCAGCACCAGCGGCTCGCCGTTGGCTGTGATAGCCTCCTTGCCTGCCGCCAGAATAACCGCCTTCAACCCTGCATGGGTCTCGACACATTTGGAATTAGTCGTTTCTGCTTCGGGCTCCTTGACCATTGCGACACCTCCATATGAACTTTGCGATGAACTATGCCTGCGCGTCGGCAATCTGCGGCGGGGGCGCCTGCGCTCCTCCGCGGATCGGAATGAAGTGCGAAAGAACCAGCGCGGGCAGCGCTGCGATGATTACCCAGATGAAAAAATGCGTGTAGCCGAGCCTGGTTTGGATCCATCCACTCGCGGCTCCCGGCAGAATCACGCCAAGATTCATCAGCGAATTTGCAAATGCGTAGTGCGCCGTCTGGTATTTTCCCGGCGCAATCTCCTGCATCATGAGCAGAATGACCCCCACAAATCCGAAGCCGTATCCGAACATCTCGATGCTCATAGCCGTAGTGACAAGGACGGGATTCACGGGCAGCGCGACGCTCAAATACCAGTAGGCGATCATGGGCAAGTTCAAAACCAGAATCAGCCAGGGCAACGCGCGCTTCAAACTCACATGGGCGATGAAATATCCACCCAGAACGCTGCCCAGAATGAAGGCCGCACTGCCGAAAACCCCATAGATAGCTCCCACTTCCTGGAAGCTCAAACCAAGTCCGCCGGTCGAGCGTGCGGCCCGCAGAAACAGCGGACCAACCTTGATGACCTGACCTTCTCCGGCACGATAGAGAAAGATGAAAATCAGCAGCAGATAAATGTTCTTCTTCTTAAAGAAACTGACCACGACATCCCAAAAGGTCGCGGCCATCTGGCGGACGCTTTCGGATTTTCTTTCTTCTCCGCCTGTCGGCAACATTCGCGCGTGATAGAGACTCAGCGCCACCAGCACCAGCCCGACAGCGCCAAAAATCACCATCCACGCGCGCACCAGCGGAGCCGCAACGTGCGCCAGCGCAAATTTCTCTCCGAGAACACCGATCAGCCAAAGCAACCCACCCGTCGAAAAAATCCGCGCCAGGTTGTAGAAACCGCCTTGCCAGCCGATATAAGCGGCCTGTTCCTTCGTCGTGAGGGCGGCGATGTAGATGCCGTCCGCGGCTATGTCGTGCGTGGCCGAGCAGAAGCCCAGCACAGCGAAGATCGCAATCGAGTAGCGGAAGTACCCCGGCATGTTCAGGGATAGAGCTATCAGGACCAGGCTTAATCCACCTACCATTTGAGTAAGAACCACGAAAAACTTCTTGGTCTTGTACATCTCCAGCATCGGGCTCCAGATAGGCTTCAGAGTCCAGGGAAAAGCCAGCAGACTGATAACCAGCGTGGTCACGGCGTTCTTCACGCCCATGTTCTGGTAAAAGTACAGGGCCATGTAATTGACGGCGTAGAAAGGAAGGCCCTCGGCGAAATAGAGCGTAGGCACCCACGCGGCGGGATGCCGGCGCGGAGACCGCTCCTCGTTGGACATGCTGCTGGCGATCATGGATGTCCTTCTCTCGACATGGGTCTCCGCGGCGTGAATGCATCAGCCCCAGGCAACCTACTCAACAGCAACAACTCATCCCTTTGTCTTGTGGCACGCTCAGCACGGACACAAGAATAGTAGTACGAATGACCCTCATTATAGGAAGAAAACTGACCGAAAAATAATAAAATGGTCACGCATGTGACCATAATCACCGTCGATGCCCAGCATATGCCGGCTGGAAAGCTGTTTGGGCGCAGAAGACAAGCGAAGATGAAAAGGTGCGAGGAAATAGATCATTTACCCGGAAACAGTGGGGTTTACCTCCGAAAGCGGCCTTCAATAAAAGGAGGCTGCAATGTCCAGAGGAGGTCAAAACCGGTGGGGTAAAGAGGAAATTCAAGAGGTGCAACTCAAATTTACACGCGTTAACAATCATATTTTTCATAGAGTTGACCACCTAGCCCTGGCACTCTGGTATCTCCAATGCAAAGCGGGGTCACGCGACCGCCTGTTCAGACATCTCATGGTTGATCGTTTCGACTTGAATCAATCACCTAAATTGCAATCAAAGCCGAAAAGGAGACTGGCAAGGCTGTTCTTTCGGCCTCCTTATCGAGAGGGGCAAAATTATCGACCGAATCTGAACTGCGCAAGAGGGCCCAGTGAAGCTTACCGGAAAGGCGGCATAACGACCCGGATTTAACCTTGAGTTGGGAGGGAAGTTGGGAAATCCGGCGAATCCGCTAAGTTATTAAGATAATTTGGTGGACCTGGTCGGGATCGAACCGACGACCTCTTCCATGCCATAGAGGATACGTGAATGAAATCAATAACTTACAGCAAGTTCCAGAACTGCCAAACACCTGCAAGTACTTGAAAAGACGTGAAGGGCCAAACACTGTCTGGAGATAAATGGCGACAGCTAGCGCCTCAAGCAAAGCCGCCGTAAACGGACTTCCCCTCTAGACCGCTGAACCCTCTCCACAGAACGGGCTTCGGGGGCGAAAGAGCTCTTTCGCTACGCTCCAAGACACCTTCTCCCCCGAAAAAGCTTGCTTCATCGTTCCTACTACCGGCTCCACTTTTCTCCGCCCCAGTTGCCTCCTTTTTTGTGCCCTTGACACTTCTCGAAGGCCCTGACTTGGCCTATCTATGCGTTCCGGCTGATTATTCCTCCATGGCGCCTGTCGAGACTACTCTGCTCGCCTCGATGCGATCAACACGAACGTGGTTCTGGGTAAAGCTCATGTTGTTGTCGATCTCTTCAACGCGCAGCTCGATCGTGTGCTTTCCCGGCGTGAAGCCATGGAGAATGCGGTTGCTCCATCCCCAGTTGTCCCATGCGCCCTCGCCGCGTTGCGGCATCACGACCACACCACTGAACTGCTCATCGATATAAAGGCTGCGCATTCCGCACTGATTGCTTGTGTTGATGGGCCCGGCGCCGTTGGCGTAGTGAATCTGTACTGCGTAAGTGCCTGCGTCGGAAACAGAGAGTGTTGTTTCAGCGGAGGCTGTGGAATCGCTAGTCAGATCGATAGGGCGAAGAGCCGGATCGAAGGCAGCGACCAGAACATTGCCGGGCGACTCGACGACGACGGGGGCGCTCAGGAATGAGGAGATGCCGTTGCTGTCGATGGCCTCGACCTGATACTCGTGTGTGCTCTTGCCGCTATCTTCATGCAACAGCAAAAAGGGTTCTTTGGTTTGTCGCGACGGCAGGCTATCGCGAAAGAGTTCATAGGATGCGGCTCCGGAGACCGGCGGCCACGAGAGATTCCCCGCATCCAACTTCGGCTCAGGCGTACCGGGTGCGGTGCGATCGTCATTGCGATGCGAAGATACGGCCTCGCGAGCTTCTTGATCCAGCACAATCTCAATGCGATGCGATCCTCGCAGGGTAGCTGGAATGATGCCATTGAATGGGACGCCATCGGGTTTTTGCAAGCGGACCTTTCCCCCACTGCCGCTGACATGAAGCGAGAGCGTGGCCTGGCGATAGCGAAGGTTGTCGAGTTGATAGCTGCCGGAAAAATCTCGTGGGATGAATGGCGCGAGATGAATGCCGTCGTCCTGAAAGCTCATGCCGAAGAGAATGCGATAGACCATTGCTAGATTGCCGGCGATGCTCCAGAGCTGGCGATCGGAGTTGATCTCGGTTCCTGAAGGGCTTCCAGTGTTGGCGACGAGATTTTCCTTGTTGGTCAAAAAGAAAGATGTATGCCGCAGCAGCACGCTGAGGCCGTCTGCGACGGTTGCATCTGCGTGGTTCTTGGCAGCGGCAAGGTTCCAAAATGCTTGTACGAACGGCCAGACGGATTCGTTGTGATAAGGAGGAATGCCGGGCTCTTGCGGATAGACCGTTCGAATGCCGTAGTCAAGCAGCGGAAGATTCTTCAGCATCTCTTTTTGCTGCGCTGGCGCTGCAATCTCGAAGAGCATGGCAAGGGACTCGCCAAGAGACTCCACGCGCGGAGAAAGCACAAGGTGCGCTCTACCGTATAGATATTCGCCATAGTCTCCTCTGTCGGGCATCCACAAGAGCTGATTCATGGAGCGCTTAATGCGCTCGGCGCGGCGATCGTAAGCAGAGCCGTCTTCGCCCAGAGTGCGCGCCATTTGGGCGAGGATGCGATAGGTCTGGTAGTGGACGGCATTATTGCTGAGTGATTGCGACGAGTAGATGTCGACAGCATTCATCCAGCGCGGATAGGTTTGTTCGCGCCAATCCATGAAGCTTGATTCGCCGTGCACCAGCCCATTCGCTGCAGCCAGCACCGAAGGCTCGTCGTGGCGTGCCGAGTTTTGAACAATGAGATAGCTTTGCCGCAGCCAGGCTCGATCTCCCGTGACCTGATAAATCTCCCAGGCAGCAAGAGCCCAAACCATGCGATCGGAAGAGACAGGCCACGAGCCGCCAGTACCGGTGTCTTGCACAATCTCACCGTGGTTGACCTTGGCCATGAGGCTGTTCTTTGTCAGCTCTGGAGTAATGATGGCCAACGAGAGAAGCGTGCTATAGCTAACATCGCGTGTCCAGACGCCATTCCACTTGGCTCCGGCCATCAGGGTCTGATCGGGGCGGCTATCCTTCGCCAGCTCTTCGAGTGAGAGATTGTAAACGCTATCCAGTATCGGCAATGAAGAGTGCAGAGCCGGATATGCTTGAAGATCGCCGGTCAACTTCCAGGTTTTAGGTGCTGCGGCATCGCGCCCGTAGTTGGAGATCAGCGCCTCGTTTGAGAGTGCGCGGGCCTCATAGTTGCCTTCAACCACGCGATCGCGGTAAACAACAAAGCGTTGGGTTCGATGAATGGGTTGCTGCCCCAAAGCCGTGGCGGCAATAAAGACAAGAAAGATGATTCTTAAATAAACCCGCACGGCGGATCTCCTTATTGATGATTGTTCCGGTTAAGTATGACCATGGACCACACGTGAAGTTCGGGCAGAACAATCTCCCAGGTGTTAGTGCCGGTTTTGCGCAGTGGCAACGTATGCCATGCGCCATGATCCACATCGGGCGACGCCCAGCCAGCGCTGGCCAGCTCAGATGCGGTCACGCGAATCCGCAGTTGATGTTGGATTAAGGGCATGGCGATGTTGCCCTGGTCGTTTCTCCAACTGGGATCTTTAACCGAGGTGAGATTGATGAGATGCAGGATGATTTCGGCATCATTTTTGCGTGCGATGGTCCAGATGGCGCCCGGATCGGCGTTGGTGCTTGTGCGTGCTTGATCGATCTTTATCGGAATATCAGCGGGCTCGATTTTGTCGCGAAGGGTGTTTTCGTAGGCAACGAGAAAGTCGTAGTAGTCGCGCAGAGTGGCCCGGCCTTCCGGAGTGAGGGTCAGGACCTGGTCACCAGGAAAGTAAGGACGCGAGAGCATACGATCGCCATCGCCCAACTCGATGTGCGATGCGCCAGAAGCAAAGATCGCGGCGTCGGCAATGAGCAGGCCCGGAAGATTGAAGACTGCGTGCTTACCCTCGAGGGTGAGCTTTTCTGCCATGTCGTTCTGCATATAGGCGGCAAAGACGATGGCCTTGTTCGGATTGGCCCGATGAATGGAGTCGGCCGACTGCAGAATGCTGCGGTAGGTGGGATGATCGGGCAGCCACAGCTCGCTATAGACAAACTCGGCGGCAGTGTTGGCCATGCCCTCCTCGCCTGCTCCTGAGACCGTGTTGAGCACAACGGGTCGCTGCAGCGACTGGTGCGCAGCATTGACGAAGTCAGGAAAGGTCGCTGCAAAGTCGATCTTTTTGCCTTCGTAGTTCCAGGCCTCAGCGTCACCAAAACTGTCGATATGCCAGCCGTCGAAGGGAAGCACTGCAAAGAGCCGGTTCATCTGCGCAAAGAGATAGCTCTGCCATCTGGGGTCCGACTGATTCATGTAAAGCAGGGCCGGGGTACTCCAGTCTCTCCAGCTTGTGCCTGTGGGCAGAACGAGTGACTTTACGTTGGCCGCGCTTCGCTCTGTCGTAGCCGAAGGCCATGTGGCCCACTGCAGTTGCACGCCGCTGCCATCGGTGAATGCGTTTTGGTAGGCTGCATAACTGGCGTTATAGACCATCGTTGTCATGTGGCGCTCTTTGGCCTGGGCGAGCAGCGAAAGCACAACGTCGCGGTTGATTGTGCGACCGGCGATATCGGGCCACTGTGCCGCAGTTTCAGGAGGAGCCGGCATATGGTGCTTATACTGCACGTCGTAAAAAAGAAGTCCGTTGATGTGGTAGCGATTCAGTTCGCGAATCCACTCAGCAGTGGGTGTTCCGGCATCGTAGTTCGCGATATAGCCGTAGCGGGGAAACTTTGCCCAGTTGGATGAGACGTCGAGCGCCCCGAAACCCTCAGCCAACAGCTCCTGATGTGCCTGGCGCAACTGCGCATGAAGACGGTAGCCCTGGAAGTCTTTAGCAGGCGGCCGCAAACGAAGGCTCAGTTTATTCTCGCCAGCTTGGAGCGTGAGATGCGGATTGCACTGGCGAACAACGGTCTTTCCCAATGATTCGAGAGAAACGCAGGCCTCGATATTCTTCCGCGCCGTGACGCCTTCGGCTGTAAGTGTGATGATGGCCGTTTCTTGTGGTGCGTATCGTGCCTTGTCTGTTGTTACATCCAGGGCAAGAACGGCGGCGGGCTGCTGGGCCCGTGCAGCAAGTAGAAGAAATATGAATGCAGCTGTAGAGGCAGCAGCCTGCTTGATTGCAGCGCGTGTTGACATCATTCTCCTTATCAGAATGGATGGCGGTATGAATCCTGGAGAGCCATGAAGGCTCTCCAGGAGGTGAAGCTAGAAGTAGAGCTTCAGCGCTAACTGAATCTCACGCGGGTCGTTGACCGTACTGTAGACTTTGCCGAACGATCCCGGATCGCTGATGCTCGAGTTTGGGTGGTTGAAGTTGGCGTGGTTGAAGGCGTTGAAAAACTCCGCGCGGAATTCCGTGCGCATCCGATCAGTAATGGGGAATGTTTTAAACAAGCTCAAGTCAATATTCTTGAAGCCTGGCCCATGAACGCTGAAGGGACGGGTATTGCCGAACTGTCCGACGGAAGGATTGCTGTAAGAGGCTGGGTTGATGTAGAAGCCCGTGCCTCCCGATACGTATTTGCTCGGATCTTTGGTGGCTCCTGAGAAGGGATCACCGATGCGATTCGCGCGCGATGCGTTATGCCCTCCGGTTTCACTCATATCGTTAGCAGTAATAGTGAAGGGATTGCCTGTTTGCAGCGTAACGATCGTGTTAACCTGCCATCCACCGAGGATGTTGCTCAGATGACTGGGTTCATTCAGCACCCATCCGCCCTTGCCGATCGGCAGGGCCCAGATGCCGTTGGCGACAAAGCGCTGACGGTTGTCCAGAGCGTTGTCACTGCGGACAAAACTATCTCGGTGGTGGATACCAAGAGCGGCGCCGTCATGGAACTGCCTGGATCAAAGGGGCTATTCAGTCCGCGTTGGTCGCCGAACGGCCAGTATTTAGCGGCGATTACGCTTGATCAGCGTAAATTGCGAATCTGCAATCTAAGTAATAAACAATGGACTGAAGTGCTCACAGCTAGTATCGACAATCCCGTCTGGTCGAGCGACAGCCGTTCGATTTACTATCACTCGTTCATGGAACCAGATCTGCCGATTTATAAGCTTGACGTACAAACACACAAGCAGGAAAAGATATTTCAACTAAAAGATTTGCAGATTCCAGATGCCGCCGATTACTCCTTCAAGGGCGTTTCACCGGAAGGGTCGCCGATTGTTGCAGTGCATCTGTGGTCGGCCGATGTGTATCAGATTGTCTGGAAACATCCATAATTCGATACCCGTGACCTGGTGCGGAATGGGCAGTGTCTGGTGTCAAGCGGCTTGGTTTCCGCGTGATGGATGGCGCAGCCTGAAAATGGCATTGACGACGAAGGTTGAAGCCAGTTGTTCAGGTAATGGTCGATAGGATGTCAAACCAGGGACTATGAATAAGGAGGATATCGTAAAGAAGCCGCGGGAGCGGGGTTTGTCTCGCCGGAATGCGGTGCGTATTTTCAACCAGATTTTCGATGAGATGGTCGCGGCTCTCAGCCGCGGCGAGGCGGTGGAGTTTCCCTTCGGATGTCTGAAGCGAGTCCGTCACACGCGCAAGGAGCAGCGGGGCCGGTTCCTGGGTGAGATGAGGTGCATTTACACGAAGCCCTTTGCCGTGACTCTTGAAGTGAACTCCGAAGGCGAGAAGCTGCTGCAGAAGAGGAGCACAACGCGGCAAGATCTTCTTGCCGCGTTACGGCGCAGACGGCCGGCGCCGGCATCGAACAGCAGACGCAGCCAGCCCTGACAGGCGTATTGCAGGGTGGTATTTCCAAGAATATATTGCACCAAAAACAGTGCATCTGAGAACTGGTTTTGAGAGTGCCATCGGGAATTCCGGGGCAAATGACTACAGCTGAAGAAATTGGTAATGAAGCCCCAGTGCTACAGGCCAAAGTGTTCCGTAACCGCTTGTGCTCTGGTGGAATGTTACTCATTCCATTGTTTTCTCTGTATTTTCAAAATCATAGGATATGAAACAGCGGAAATACCGGGAGAACTGAACTGTAAAGAACAATTCAGACCCCTGTGATATTCCCGGAGACAAGCGTGGCTTTCTTCAATCATGCTTTTGGTGTGGCATCGTTCCTGAATTCCCGTGAACCCTCTGAGACGTGCCAGGTGGCGGAGCACTGCTGCGTTTGAATAGAGCCGTTGTCCCGGCTACCGCCTTCTATCCTGCTTTTGTGGCGCGGTTCTCTCGGACCAGGCCAGGGGCTCTGCCGTTCGCCACAAATGCCCCAGCCAAAGCATATTCATTGAACGGGAATCTGCCGTTAAGCCCGCTTCCGACGATCAATAACCCGTTATTCAAGAATAACTTGCGCAATGAACAGAAGCAACGAGACGGATTAAAGCCAGGAGACGCTTGAGCCATCCAGTGTGCCATCCACCTTCACGCCGCTCACACAAATCCCAGCGAATCGCGGAGAGAATTCTGTCAAATTATCCGGCCGGAAAAATATTCAGAAGTATTCATCGAGGGTTGATTGTGCATATTGGCCTCGTGTGCTAATCTTCACTCCTTCCCGAAATGTTGTTGAGCCCTGCGCTGGACTCAAGTCAGGCGCAGTGGACATTGTGTCTTACTGGAGTCTCTATGTCTCGAATCACCGCTGCCTCAGTTCGTTCCGTCCGCATTTTTTCCGGTCTGATTCTTGTTGCCGCTTTCGTTTTTCTCTCCCCGCAAGCTCTTTTCGCGGGAAGCACTACGGCTGCGCCACAGCTTCTGCCTTATACGGTGAGCATCGTGGCCGGAGGCGGAAGCTACGGTGTCACCGCCAACAAGTACACCGTAGGCAATTACTGCGGAACGAATACCAGCACGCCGCCTTCGGGCACGCCTCCGTCTCCTCTCGCGAGTTGGCCGACAGCATTGAGTACGGTAGGCGACGGCTGTTTGGCGACCCAGGTGGCCATTACTTCGCCAAATACCGCTGCCTTCGACAGCGAGGGAAATGTGTTCATCGTCGATTTAACCAACAGGCTAATTCGGCGGGTAGATGCGCATACCGGAATCATCTCGACCGTTGCTGGAGCGACCACGACGGCGACTATTACACCGCCCGCATCTAACCCGGGGTCAGGTTCGGCGTGTCCATATGGGGGAGGGACGTCCTCCGACGCATGGGGCGACGGCTGCCTGGCTACGAGTGTTCTGATGGACAACCCCCAGGACATCGCGCTGGACTCCGCCGGAAACATCTGGTTTACCGACTATGCGCTGGACGCAGTTCGAATGATCAACAAGAGCACTGGCATCCTCAGCACCGTTGTCAACACGGCGTTTACTGCCGGGTACACTGCCGACAATGTTGCCTACACCAAGACCGGGATTTTGGCGGCGAATGGCAAGCTCTATCGCCCCTACGGCCTGACCTTCGACAACAATGGCAATCTCTATATTGCCGACAACTACAACTCTGTTGTTGATGTGGTGAACCTGGGCAGTACTGCCAGAACTATTGCGGGCTATACGGTTGGCGCAGGTGAAATTTTTACCATCGCGGGGTCGGGCTGTCCTTATACAACAACGCCGGGCTGCATTGCCTCTTCCTATTATGGCAAAACCCCAGCGGCGGGAAATTCGATCATTTCAACATCAGCGATGCTCGATAGCCCTTATCAGATTGCAGTTGACAACGCGGGCAATATCTATATCGCTGACGAATACAACTACAGTATTCGCGTGATCAACGGCACTACAGGCATGTTGACCAGCTTTGCCAACAACACCTTTACGAGGATGACCAACCTGGCCCGAGGCGTCGCTTTGACGACCACTCTTGGGAGTACTTACGGTGTCGCCACTGACTCCCTGGGGAACGTCTACATCTCCACGTATCTTGCCTCCAGCCCCAACTGGGCCAACTTTATCGCTCGCGTGGACATTGCAACTGGCGAGATTTATCCGGTCGCCGGGCAACATGCCACAGCAGTGCCGACCGCAGGCACGGCCCAGACTGGCGCCACTTACTGCACGGCTAAGACTGACGCGATTGGGGACGGATGCCCCGGGACACAGGCGACCTTTTGGAAGCCTTACCAGCCGCTTGTCGATGCAGCAGGCAATCTCTACGTGACCGATACAGGCGACAACCTGATCCGGAAAATCTCCGTTGGCACGCAGTTCCCGACTGCTGCCGTCGGGACGCCGGTCACCCAGAAGATCGAAGTTCACTTCGGCGTGGGAGACACCGCTGCCTCCTATACAGTCCCCGACGGATTCACTGAGTTCGTCGTCGGCGCTCCAAGTTGCGGAGTTGCTAACTCGGACGGAACCACCGATTGCGTTCTGCCAGTCACCTTTACACCTGCCCAAGCTGGTGTGCGCACAGCGCCATTGAATGTGACTGCCACGCCCTCTGGATTGGTCTCAAACTTCTCGCTGACCGGAATCGGCCTTGCGCCTGCACTCGCCGTTGATCCCGGCACACAAAATACTCTGGCGTCGACCGGCGTGGCGTCCGTAAACAGCATTGCCCTCGATGCGGCAGGCAATGTCTACGCCTCGGTTCCAGGTTCCAGTTCAATCGCCACGTTCACCTCAGCGGGAACGCCATCAACCCTGGGCACGGGTCTTACGGGTGCCAACGCCGTCGCGGTTGATGCAGCCGGCAATGTCTACGCAGCGCTCTCGAGCGGCAGCGTTGTGGAAATCCCCGCGAACGGCACCAGCCAGGTCACTGTGGGCAGCGGCTTCACCAATCCCGCGGGCGTGGCTGTGGATTCATACGGCAACATCTACGTGTCGGATTCATCCGCAAAGAGTGTTACGAAGATCGTGGCCGGCACGGGCGTGCAGGTGATTCTGGCCACCAATGCCTCGGCTGGCCTCAGCCACCCGGCTGGCCTGGCCGTTGACAGTTACGGCAACGTCTTCGTAGCCGACGCTGTCGCCAATGTCGTCATCGAAATTCCTTTCAACGGTAGCGAGGCGGTGCAGCTTGGCTCCGGCCTTGATGCGCCGACCGGTGTAGCTGTCGATCCGGCTGGAAGCCTGTACATTGCCGACGGCAAGAACAGCCGCATTGTCTTCATTCCGAATGAGAGCACCGCACAGAATACGAGCAACCTGAATACACTCGACCAAATCGCCATCATTACTAATGCGCAACTTGTCACGCCACTCGGCACACCCTCGGGGGTTGCCGTCGCGGGCAACGGCACAGTCTACGTCGCCGACAGCTCGAACAACGCGATCTACACTTTTGTCCGCACCTCCGCGAGCTTCAATTTCGGTGGCGTGGCGACAGATGCCCCTCCCCCAACAATTCCTGCTGACATCATCAGCATGGGCAACGAGCCAGTGACCCCAGGGTCAGCCTTCTGGACTCCGAGCAGCAACAACAGCACAGACTTCAGCCTCTCGCCGTCTTCAATTCCCGACACCTCCTCCTTCCCCGACGCGGGGTATGGAGTGCCGCTGACAGCCACCTTTACCCCCCTGACAGTTCAAAGCGGCCTGAGCGCCGTGTATACCTTCGGCGCCACCAATGTCACGCAGCCGACGCTCTCGCTCAGCGGCTCCGGCCAGCTGCACGGGAGTGACACGAGCACCCTGACGCTCACCGCGCCCCCGCCAGTCGGTCAGACGAGCTGGATCTACGGACAGACGGTCACGCTGAACGTTACCGAGTCGGTCACCGCGAGTCTGCCGGCACCGACAGGGAACGTTATTGTCACTGTCGGTACAGCGACCTATACCGTGCCGCTTACCTCTGGATCCGGATCCGTCCAGATCCCAAATCTCATCGCAGGCCTGAACGCTATCACCGCTAGCTATGGCGGCGATGATAACTTCGCGTCAACCACGGGCAGCCTGAATCTGACGCTCTCTCCAGAGCCTCTCATCGTCACGGTCGATAGTCTGAGCAAGCCTTTTGACGCTCCGATTAAGGCGGGGTTCCTTACGGGGAGCATGAGTGGAGTGGTGAACAATGACAGCATTGGTGTGACCTATAGCACGACGGCAACTCAAGGTTCGCCAGTTGTTGCCGGAGGGTATCCCATTACGGCCGCGTTGTCAGGCGGCGCCATCATCAACTACGCGGTGACGAATATTCCAGGTACACTCACCATTCTCCCGGACACCACTGTGACCTCGCTCGGTGCATCGGCCACCAGCGTCAACAGCACAACGCAGGTTACCCTGACGGCAACCGTAAGCAACCAGACGGCGTACTCGATTGTCTCTATCCCAACCGGGAGCGTCACTTTCTTCAATACGGTTGGCACGGTCACGACGCAGATCGGGACCGGCCAAATCAACCCCGCGACCGGTATTGCTACCTACCCAACCACCTTCGCAGTTGTGGGGTCGACGACAAACAACTCGGTGACCGCGGTCTACTCGGGAGACACGAACTTTGTGACCTCGACCTCGGCTCCCCTTGTCATTACTTCGGGGGCTCCAACGTTTACCCTGACTCCGGGCACAAATTCGTCCTTGACGGTTACGCCTGGTCAGAGCGGCCTGATGTCGTTCACGCTGAGTCCCGCCTATGGCTACAACGGAACCATCACGTTTTCCTGCACCGGGGCTTCGGCTACGGTCAGTTGTAGTTTTTCACCGTCAAGCGTCTCCCCGAATGGCTCGACTACTCCGATTCTCGTCGCTGCCACATTCAATACCACTCAATCTGCAAGTTCGCAGCCGTTCGATCGCGGGCCGTCCGGGATCCATGGCGCAAGCAAAGTTCCATTCACCCTTGCCGCCATTCCCGGTCTGGCGCTTCTATTTGGCGTCAGCCGCCTGCGCCGCAAGTTCCTGCGCGGCTATGGCTTTCTGTTGTTTGCCGCTCTCTGCATATACGGCCTGAGCCTCACCGGATGCGGAGGAATCAACAGCACCCCTGGAACGCCCGCGGGAAATGAGACCGTCACCGTGGTCGCCACGGGAACAGGCGGAAGTTTCGCCGGTGTTACGCATCAGTTCAACGTTTCGCTGACTGTGCAATAGTCAGCGTCAATGATCCATGGGCGAGGGGATGGAGAGCGGAAGAATTCATAGCCGGCATTCTCTCCTCCTCTCATTCGAAGTTGCAAGCAGTAACCGTTTTGCCTTTTCATTTGGCTTTTTAGGAGAACCAACTTGATCGCCAGCCGTCGTCTCTTATCTCATCCGCTTCGGTTTTCGCTTTTGGCTGTTTGCCTGTTCGTTCAATCGCTGTCCTTTGCTCACGCGCAGTCGGCGACCACGGGCGCCATCGGAGGCACGGTCTCCGATACGGGCGGTGCGCTTCTGCCCGCGGCCACCATCACCGTGAAGTCGCTCGATACAGGCATGGCGCATACCGTAAGGTCCAATGCGTCAGGCGAGTACCGTGTTCCCGAGTTGGAGCCGGGTAATTACATCGCAACTTTCGTGGTAGATGGCTTCGAAACCTATGTGGAGAATGCCGTCGTTGTGACTGTAGGCAGCCTTTCCACGGTCTCGCCGGTTCTGAAGCCCGGTTCGGTGACCAATAGCGTCACCGTTACCGATGAAACGCCGTTGTTGCACGTGCAGTCCAACGACATCTCGACGACCCTCGATCAGGCAGCGATCGATAACTTGCCGATCAATGGCCGGCGCTGGTCGAACTTTGCGCTGCTGACTCCGGGCGTGGTCTCCAACGCCGACGGTTTCGGCCTGCTCAGCTTCCGCGGCATCAGCTTCTTGCTGAATAACAACACGGTGGACGGCGCGGACGACAATCAAGCCTATTTCTCCGAAGCGCGAGGTCGCACACGCGCGGCCTACGCGATTACGCAGGCCGCCATTCAGGAGTTTCAGGTGAACTCCTCGAACTACTCCGCCCAGTACGGCCGTTCGGCGGGCGGCGTCATCAATACCGTGACCAAGAGCGGCACCAATCAACTGCGCGGTGAGCTATTCTTCTATGACCGCGATAATGACTTGGGTGGCGCTACCAACCCCTACACCTTGCTCACCGTTTCCAACGGGAACGGAAGCTATAACCAGGTTCCGTACAACCCCACCGACTGGCGTAAGCAATGGGGCTTCGGGGTGGGCGGGCCGCTGCGCCATGACAAGCTCTTCTGGTTCTATGCCTACGATCAGAACCGCCGTAACTTCCCCGGCACCGGGCGAGCTCCCGATCCGGATGATACATTCGCTCCATCCAATGCGACTCTGCCCGCCGGAGAGACCTGTACGGCGACGAATTTCACTGCGACCGGCGCTCCCACTTACTATACGGAAGGCGATTACAACGCCTGCGCCATCTCGGCTTCGCTCGGTCTGAACAGCTTCCAGGCGGGTTCAGCGTACTATCAGCAGGGACTTGGAATCATCAGCAGCTTCCTGGGAACGGTGCCTCGCAAGCTCGATCAGGTGATCAACCTGCCCAAGCTCGATTACCAGATCAACGAGCGCAACCGCCTTTCGTTGATGTACAACCGCATGCGTGAGGACTCGCCGAACGGATTCCAAACGCAGGCTTCTGTCTTCTACGGCCGGGGCTCCTTCGGCAGCGACTACGTCAAAGAAGACTTCGGCATCGCACGTCTGACCACGATCGTTTCCAACTCCATCGTGAACGATGCGCTGGTTCAGTATGGCCGCGACTTTGAGTACACCATGTCCAATCCGCCACTGCCCAACGAACTGCCGCTGGCCAACAATGCCTTTGGAAGGCCCGCGGAAATCACCATTGGCAGTTACTTCTCAGGGAGTTCGGGCTTCAATATCGGAAAGAACAAGGATCTAGACCGCGCCGCTGACCCCGACGAGCGCCGGTTACAACTGCTAGACAGCGCAACCTGGAGCCACGGAAAGCATGTCTCGAAGGCCGGCCTGGAGTTCAACAGGGTTGTCGACTATGTGAACAACCTTTACGATGGCAACGGCAACTACAGTTATGACTACTCCTACGATTTCATCGCTGACTACTTGAATGCCGTAACGGGTCTGGGAGGAGCGGGCCACGCGCAGCTTTACTACGGCTATGGTCAGGACTTTGGCAATCCGGTTGGCGAGATTGCCACGCGCGAATATGCGGGCTATGCGACCGATGACTGGCGGATTCGTCCCAATCTGACATTGACGCTTGGCGCGCGCTACGAGTACGAATACATTCCGCCAAATCCCGTCGCGAATACGACCGGGAACCCCGCTCTTTCCGCTGCTTTGGGTGGAATCAACACTGCTCTGCCGCAAACCGCGAATCGTCCGGATGATCGTAACAATATAGCTCCGCGCATTGGCTTTGCCTGGAACCTCCTTGGCAATAACAAGACAACCGTCCGCGGTGGCTATGGAATGTATTTCGGGCGAATCATCAATTCGAACATCCTGCAGACGTACGTGGACTCAGGTTCCCCGAATGGACAGGTCAGCGTGTCCAGTTTGTACGCGGGAAACTGCGGCCCGTCCTTCCCAAATCTTGAAGCATCATTCGCCACAGCTGCCGGCTGTCTCGGTTCCACCACTAACGTTGCATATCTCGATTCTCATATGCAGAACCCGCAGGTGCATGAGGCCGATCTGGCCATTGAGCGGGATCTTGGGCACAAGACGGTTCTTGCCGTGACGTATATGATGTCGATGGGCCGCGAACTTCCCAGTTCCATCGACACCAACCTCAACCTCACAAATTCTTACGTTTTTCCGTTCACCGCAGTCGTGCCAACGGCAACCTCCGCAAGCACATCCTATCCAATCGGCGTCAGCGCCTCAGCCCCGGGTGCCCCCCCCCAGCCGGCTCAAAACGGTTACGTTACGCTGCCACATGGAGGAGCCACAGCTCCGCTGGCAGTTGGCCCGACATATAACGCCAAGGTCTTCCTCGCGCCGGCGACAGCTACGTCTAAGAATGTCCGGCCCAACCCTGCTTATGGCGAGATTCTCGACGTCAAGAGCAATGTAAACTCCAGCTACAATGCGCTGGCCGTTCAGATTAACCATCCTTTTGAACATGGTTTCTCCCTGATGTCAAACTACACGTGGTCGCACTCGCTGGACGACAATCCATATCAGTCCACAGTGATCCCCACCTTTAACGCATTGGATCCGACCGACCTGAAGCTGGAACACGGCAACGGCTCGCTCGACATTCGGCAGCGCTTCGTCTTTGCCGCAGTCTATCAGCCGCAGACGCACTTCCACGGCCTGACGGATAAGGTTTTTGGCGGCTGGCGCATCGCTCCGATCGTGCAGATACAGACTGGCCTGCCTTATACGCCTTATGTCGCCGGCTCCATAGCCATATGGAGCACCAAAAATCCCAATGGGCTTTCCGTCCCTGTTGGAACCGATGGCTGCACTACTGCGATTGCCGCTTCGGAGCAATTGCCAAACGGAAATTGTTCAGTGTATCCGGCTTATAAGGGCTTGAACGGTTCCGGATCAAGCGCGGCTCGGCTTCCTTGGATTGAGCGCAATACTTACCACTATCCAAAAACTGCGGTCGTCGACGCGCGCCTGGGCAAGAACTTCTTTTTCGACACCCCGCATTTCGAGCACATGCGGCTCGAGCTTCTCGGCGAAGTCTTCAACATTATGAACCACCAGAACATCACCGGCATCGAGGATGAAGCCTACACGCTCAGCACCACCAATGGCACTGCGCTGACCCCGACCTCCGACTTCGGGACATTCACCAACTCCAACAGCAACTGGGCCTACAGTTCGCGCCAGATTCAGATTGCCGCCCGGCTGCACTTCTAACCACAGTTCATAACCACAACAGAGGGCGGCCGAAACGGCCGCCCTCTGTTGTTAGTGCATTGTTTCTTATCGCGGTAGTGGCTGCGGAGTTACCAAGGGAGAAACTGCGGGAGCAACCTGAGATGCAGGCGCTTCTGGCGCCACAAGTATCCGGTTGAGCACATGCGCGATGCGCAGGCCAGCCAGCGCTAACTGTGCATCCACGACTTTGGACTCCACTTGAACATACTCTTTTGTAATCAATGCTCCGCTGGGAACAATGGCTTCCACCGCATAGTGGTGGGAGATGTTGGCCCATGTGGTCGGCTCACCACCCGCCAGCCGTTCCCACTCGTTATCCTTAATCTCCTGCAGCAGCTTGTCGGTATATTGCTTCTCACTCAGCCCCTGCTCTTCGATGATCATGCTGTCCCAGACGCCGTGCAGATTGCAGTTATATGAGTCGCAGATGCTGGAACCCAGGAAGCTGACGGCGATACCGTTGCCTCCGCGATCATCGCCCAGAGCGTGAAAAGGCTGATGAACGTCGCCGATCAGATGCACCAGGAACTTCAAAGCGAATGCGCGATCCTCAGTGCTCAGCGATTCATCTCCCAGGCGTCCCTCGAAGTAGAGAATGCGATCGGTAACGCAGTCGCGCCACGGCGATTTTGGATCCGCTTTCGAAACCGGACAGTCGCGAAGACGGTCGAAAGTGGCCGCTGCCATGGGAATATCCACGAAGTGCCACGGGCCTGTCTCCGGATGGTCTCTGCGATACGTGTCCGCCCATGGCGCGGCATCAGCCAGAGTTTCCTTGCCCAACAGTTGCGCCACTTGCGCCTTTGCCGCCGGCGTCAGATACTCTTCAGCCACGAGCGCAGTCAAGCGATGGCCTTCGTGGCCCCAGGCCCAACCCAATTGGACTCCCATGCAGAGCAGAAGCGTACTTATAAGCGCCCCGCGCATCATTCGCTTGCTCCGCTCAGCCAACTCCTTAGTTAGTCTGTTCATTCGCCGCCTGCCTTAGTTAGAATCGAATCTATTGAGAGTTTACGCGATTTAGATAGTGTGATTGAACAAAGTGGCTGGTCTTTTTAGACAGGTTCTCCGTCTATAATTTTAGGAAGGAATTGCACTGGGCCGGTTTTGGCGGTCGTGAGAAAGAGGTAAGACTTGCCGCTATTTTCTGCCGTTCCACGTTTCCTTTGTTCCGCCTTGGCCCCACTTATAGCTGCGGTCCTGGTCACCGCGACGCCTCTCGTTCTCGCGCCGCAGCTTAGCGCGCAGACATCGGATCAGACTCCGGTCCAAACGCCCAGCACACAGCCCGCCTCGGCAACGCACCCAGTTGTACTCACCATCAACGCGCGTCTGGTGGTGCTCGATGTTGTAGTGACCGACAAAACCGGGAAGCCTGTCGAAGGCCTTACAGCCAAAGACTTTCAGATCTTCGAAGACAACAAGCTGCAGCGCATCCGCTCCATCGACCCGCCTTCAGCACACATATTGCCGGCGGCATCGGTAGCCGCAGGTATTGCCGCCGTCTATGACCCTGCGCTGCCGGACAGCTTTGGCCACTCACCGGTTGAAATCCTGGTGTTTGACCAACTCAACACGCATTTTGCCGATAGCTCGTTTGCGCGGCGCTGCCTGCACGACTACCTCGCCGGTCAACCCGCGCTTCTGGCGCAGCCAACGACTCTGCTGACCGTCTATGACAACCACTTCAAGCTGCTGCACGCTTTCACGCGCGACCGCGATGCACTTTTGCACGCGGTCGCAACTGCTCCTGCTGAGTACCCTTGGAAGCTCGAGCTGAACGGTAAGGCCGAATATGGACCCATCGAGCGTCTCGACCAATCACTCCGCGCGCTGGAAGAGATCGCTCAGAGCTATTCCCGTATCCCGGGCCGTAAGAACCTCATCTGGGTCGGCGGCGGTTTTCCCACAATCAATCCCACCACCATTGACGGCGACGACGCCCAAGAGGTGAAGGATGCTCTCAGGCACGTCACAGACGTTCTTCTCGACACACGTGTCACACTCTACGCCGTCGATCCCACCAGCACCGCCGCAGGCATGACAGAGATTACCGACAGCTCGCAGGCGGAGTTCCTTCTGAGCGCCGGCGATGCGCTCGCTGGCAATTTCGATCCCTTCGACGCCAACGACGACTTCGACCGGCTCGGTCCGGTGACCGGCGGCCGGGTGGTCCGCGGCAGAAATGATGTCGGCCAGCAGATCGCTTTGTCGGCCGACCTCGGCGCACACTACTACACCATCGCCTACACGCCCAGTTCCAGTAGCGAAGCCGCGGCTCAGTATCGCAAAATCCGCGTTGTTTGCTTGCGTCCGGACCTGACGGCGACAACTCGCGCCGGTTACTATTCCGGCCAGATAAAGGAAGAGAGGACCTCCGCCAACGCGGCCTACGATCTTACGACCGCGGCCGAGACAGCTATACCGCTCAACGGCATTCACGTCACCGTTGATCCGGACTCGTCGCCCGACGCGCCGCCTAATGCGTATGTTGTTCATACCCGCGCGGCAGATCTCACTTGGAAGTTAAGGGACGACGGCAGCGCAACGGCCTCGGTGTACATCATGGCAGTGTCACTCAGCTCGAAGAACACAATGCTCGGGCACACTCTGCATGGCATGACCGCGATCGCAAAGCTCGGAGCGAACCTGCAGGACGCAGCCAAAGTGGCCGACTTCGTCTTTACCGCATTGCCTTTGCCAAAGGCAACGACACTTCGCTTCATCGTTCGCGACAATGCCACCGGCCGCATGGGATCCGTCGATCTTCCGCTCAAAAAGCATTGAGTCCGAAGACGATGCATTGCTCCAATGCCTTAAATGAGGATTTCCGCAACACCCGCGTTTCAGATTTCATCTGTAGAGTAGCAAGCACTTCTGACATTAGGAAACGACTTGCCTAGTCGATTGTGAAATCGGTGCCGAAAGATCGACTTGTCTCCGGGAATATCACAGGGGTCTGAATTGTTCTTTACAGTTCAGTTCTCCCGGTATTTCCGCTGTTTCATATCCCATGATTTTGAAAATACAGAGAAAACAATGGAACGAGTAACATTCCACCAGAGCACAACGACTTACGGAACGCTTTACGGGGTAGCACCGGGGCTTCATTACCAATTTCTTCAGCTGTAGTCATTTGCCCCGGAATTCCCGATGGCACTCTCAAAACCAGTTCTCAGATGCACTGTTTTTGGTGCAATATATCCTTGGAAATACCACCCTGCAATACGCCTGTCAGGGCTGGCTGCGTCTGCTGTTCGATGCCGGCGCCGGCCGTCTGCGCCGTAACGCGGCAAGAAGATCTTGCCGCCTTGCGGTCCTCTTCTGCAGCAGCTTCTCGCCTTCGGAGTTCACTTCAAGAGTCACAGCAAAGAGCTTCGTGTAAATGCTCCTCATTTCACCCAGGAACCGGCCCCGCTGCTCCTTGCGCGTGTGATTGACTCGCATCAGAGATCCGAAGGGAAACTCCACCGCCTCGCACTGCGCGACAATTGGGTGCCGCTCGCGTGCATCGCTTACGCATTCGTATTCTTTCTGGGCCTCCCAGACCCTGGGGCGCTTTTCAGAATCAATCCACCGATTTCGCGTAAATCGGTGTCGATAAGTGCGTTGGGCTGGTATGACTCCCCGGCAATCTAGCCTACGAAGCAGCATTTGAAACGCGTCCCGGACCGAATGTAATCGCCAATTCTCATTGGACGGTCTCCCGGCCCACTGCTGTGCGGCTAGATAAATGAATCGAGCAGCGCTCAGGATTGGTTAAGCAGTTCCTTGTGCACCAGTTCGCAAAGCTTCAGAGTGAGCGGGTTGCTCATGCCGTAGTAGACAAACAGACCATCCTTGTGACGCGTGATGATCCCCGCTGATGACATCAGCGAAAGATGCTTCGAGACGTTCGATTGCGTCGCGCCCGTCACGGTCACAATCTCGCCAACCGCCAGCGGTCTTGCACAGAGCGCTTGCAGAATTTTCAAGCGCATAGGCTCACCGAGCAGGCGGAATTGTCCCGCCACTTTCTCCAGTTCGGCGTCGGTCAAATCTCGCGTAGTTTTGGAAGTTGACATATATCACCAGATGGTCATATAGTTACATAGCGATATGACAGAGATCAAGTCCAAATCCATCTCTCCTGCCGCGCTCTCAGCATTTTTAGGCACCGGCAGTGCCCACGAGTTGCTCGATGTCCGCATGCCTCCAGAGTATGCCAGCGCACATGTGCCGGGCGCAACGCTGATCCCGCTCAACGAGCTGAAAATTGAACCCTTTATTACGCAGCACAAGCCGGGGACGCCCATTTTTGTCCTTTGCCAAGCCGGCACACGGGCCGCGAAGGCTATCGAGCAGTTTGAGCGAGCCGGATGTGGCGACTGTGTCCTGGTCGAGGGAGGCACGCAGGCATGGATCGACGCCGGTCTTCCGGTTCACCGCAGTTCGCGCAACGTGCTTCCGCTCATGAGGCAGGTTCAGATTGTCGTCGGCTCGCTTTCAGCTATCGGCGCGATTCTGGCGCTCGCCGTGAATCCCTGGTTCGCGGTCCTCCCGCTTTTCCTCGGTTGTGGACTCCTCTTTGCCGGCATCACCGGTACCTGCGGAATGGCTCTGATGCTTTCCAAGATGCCCTGGAACCGCGAGCAGAACGGTTGCTCTCATTGCTGTAAACCGGAGTAAAAGATGAAAACTGCACGCAGGATCGTCATTGTCGGCGGTGTGGCAGGCGGTGCTTCTGCCGCTGCCAGGGCCAGACGCGTCGATGAATCAGCCGAGATTCACATCTTCGAACGCGGGCCATATATCTCCTTTGCCAATTGCGGGCTGCCCTACTACATCGCCGGAGAGATCAAGGACCGATCGAAGCTGATCATTATGACGCCGGAAAAGATGTGGGGCCGCTCGCGCGTCCAAGTTCACGTGAACCACGAAGTCCTCTCCATTGACCGGTCTGGAAAGACGATCCGGGTTCGTCGCGGCGACGGCTCTGAAGAGGATTTCCCTTACGACAAGCTCATTCTTAGCCAGGGAGCAAAGCCCATTGTGCCCCCGATTTCCGGCGCTGACCTGCCTAACGTCTTTACTCTCCGAGACGTCCCCGACATGGATCGCATCATCGCTTTCCTTGATGAACGCCAGCCGAGAACCGCCGCCGTTATTGGTGGCGGATTCATAGGCCTCGAGATGGCAGAGGCGTTTCATCGTCGCGGCATGCATGTGACTGTGATCGAGAAACTTCCCCAGATCCTGCCGGTGCTCGACCGCGATATGGCGTTGCATCTGGAGAACTGCGTTCGTGGCAACGATTTCAATATTTTGACCCGGGCGGAAGCGAAGAGCTTCGGCTCGAAGGGCGTGGGACTGGCTGATGGCGTATTCGTCCCTGCGGAGCTAATCCTGCTCAGTGTGGGCGTTCGCGCCGAGGTTGAACTGGCCAAAGTTGCCGGGCTTGAAATCGGAGTTACCGGTGGTGTCAAGGTCAATGCCCGCTTGGAATCTTCCGATCCCGACGTCTATGCTGTGGGCGATGCCGCCGAAACCACCCACATGCTCACCGGTGCGCGCACACGCATCCCCTTGGCCGGCCCTGCCAACCGTCAGGGCCGCATCGCGGGAGCCAACGCGGCGGGCGGGCGCTTCCTCTATCCCGGTGCGCTTGGAACATCAATTGTGCGTGTTCTGCACATGACGGCCGGATTCACCGGCCTCAACAGTGCGCAGGCTGCGAAGGCTGGTTTCAGCTTCTTTTCGAGCGTCACCATTGATGCAAATCACGCGGGCTACTATCCCGGCTCAAGTCCGATGAGGATCAAGATCCTTGCCGAAGATGGAACTGGTCGACTGCTCGGCGCACAGATTGTCGGGGAAGACGGAGTGGATAAACGGACCGACGTACTGGCCACTGCGATCGCCGGAAGAATGACGGTATTCGATATTGAGAGCCTCGACCTGGCCTATTCACCGCCGTTCGGCTCGGCCAATGATCCGGTCAATACCGCCGGATTTGTTGCCGATCATATTGTGCGCGGCGATGTGGCAACCATCTCACCTGAGGATTGGAAGCCGAACGGCGAATTCCTTATCGATGTGCGCGAGGCTGGGGAAGTGGCCGATTCAGGATTGCTGCAGAATGCAGTGAATATTCCGCTGGGTGAGCTCCGCGATCGGCTCGGCGAGTTGCCTCGCGATCGTAGAATTCTTGTCTATTGCCAGAAGGGACAGCGCGGCTATCTCGCCGCATGCGCGTTGAAGGCCAGCGGTTTTGAAGATGTTGCAAACCTCCGCGGCGGCTTCGCGCAGGCAAAGCTCAACGGCTTCTGATTCCGGTTCAGCGATGGAGCCGGCAACGCATCAAGGGTGTTCTTGACCTTGTGCGTGCGGAGGCAAGCCAGGAGCAAAAGACGTGTCGGAATAAATAGGCAGCTTTACTGGCCGGTTTGAAAGCGCAGGATAGCTGAGGCTGTTTGGTAGGCATAGCGCGCGTTGGCATAACCAATCTCTGCCTGAGTCTTCGCCAATTGAGCCTGGCTCAGCTCGACGATGCCGCTCAATCCCAACTTGTATCGGGTCTGCGCAAGATCTAATGCAAGGTTGGATTGATCAAGCAACTGCTTGGTCACCGCGATGCGCTGAAATGCGGCCTGCGCAGCGAGTGCGGAAGTCCGAACGTCACGGGCGATCAATTCCCTCAGATTCCTGACTTCTTCCTGGGCTGCTTGGGCTCGAAGATCAGCTTCGCGAGCGCGTGCCGAGAAGAGAAAGCCATTGAAGATTGGAATGCTCACGTTCGCACCAACAGCTCCGTACCAGGATGAGGCAATCTCGTCCGGTCGAATGGGAGTTCCGCCAGCGGTCGCCAGCGCAGAGACAGTTGGACGGCTCAGTGCATGTTCGGCTCTGCTGAATTGATTGGCGGCAACGGAGTTCTCATGGAGGGCGGCCAGATCGGGACGTGAGCTGAAGGCCATCTGTACCAGGGACTCAATGTTCTCTGGAGCCGGTTGCGCATCGCTGGGAGTCAGGTCGTCTACCAGTTCGTATTGCTCGTCCTGCTCAAAGCCGAGCAGAGCACTGAGATTTGCCATGCTGTCTTGTGCCGCATTCTGCGCATCGAGCAATAGAAGATTGGCCTGAGAAAGTTCGACATCGGCAAAACTCAGATCAAGTGACGATTTGAGCTTTGATGACGTTAGTGCGCCGATCTGGTCGTCTGTGGCCTGACGCGCGGCGACTGTCCCCAGTGCCACCTTGAGCACCGCCTGGCTGCCGAGAGCGTTGTAAAAGGCCTGTTCGACGGCCAGGATAATATCCGCGGTTGTCGCGCGTTGTACATCCGTTTGCGCCCGGGCCTGGGACTGCGCGCCTGCAATAAGATCGCGCGTCCTGCCAAAATCGGTGATGAGCTGGCTAATGGTCAGGCCGCCCGCTGCTCGCTCATAGACGATTGGATTATTCAAAGCGCCCGCCGTAATCCGGCTCCCTGTGTGCGAATCGACTGCGGTCAAGTTGCCCGTAGTCGTCGGCAATTCGCTTGAGCGGGCCTCCCGTGTTACCTGAACCTGCGCCAGTTGGAGCAGCCGGGAAATGCTGATGCGGGGATTGTGTTCGATGGCAAGATGCTCTGCTTCAGCAAGGGTCAGTGCTGGCGCGGCCGTTTTCACCTGTGCCCTCAGCGCTGTGCAGGCTGCCGCCAGAATGATGGAGGCTGAGAAGGCCCGTGTGAATTTATTCATGGCTGTTCTCCTCTCTGCTCTTCGATCGGCCAGTTGCCCGGTTGCGATGCACGATGAGATACGCTGCCGGAACTACAAAGACTGTCAGGATCACCGACACAGAAAGCCCTCCGATTACGGCCCGCGCAAGGGGCGCGTATAACTCGCTGCCTTCTTCGATGGCCAGCGCCATCGGAACCATGCCGAGAATGGTTGCAAGCGAAGTCATGAGCACGGGACGCAGCCGGACACGACAAGCCATCGCAACAGCCTCTTCAACCGGCATTCCCTCCTTGCGGAGATTACGTGTGAACTCGACGATCAAAATCGAGTTTGAGACGACGATCCCGGTCATCATCACCACACCCATCAGTGACATCACATTAAGCGTGGTATGCGTAAGAAGGAGGAAGAGGATAACCCCCATAATGCCTGGCGGAATGGCCAGCAGGATGATGAACGGGTCAGTGAATGAAGCGAACTGCGCCATTAGAATCAAATAGACCAGAATCACGGACAGAATCAGGCCAATGCCGAAGCTGGAAAACGATCTGCGCATTCCCTCCACCGATCCGCGCAAGGTGACGCGCAGATCGTCAGGTATCTTTGTGCCGGCAATTACTCGGTCTACTCGCTTGGCAAGGCCACCCAGATCTTCGCCTGACGGCGAAACATACACGTCGATCTCCCGTTCGATCTGGTAGTGGTCCACTTCGGTCGGAGTTTGGATGGGACGTATGCTTGTAACTGCGCCCAGATTTGTGGCTATCTTGCCGTCGCGAGCACGTATGGGAATCTGCTCGAAGTCGGTGAGAGATTTTATATCGGCCATGGGGAATTGAACAGTCAGCAGGTAGTTGTTTCCGTTCTTTGGGTCAACGTAATAACTCGGCGCGATCATGCCGTTTGACGTCAAGGCGGTGATGACGTTGTCCACAATCTCACTTGAATCCAGCCCCAGACGGCCAGCCATCTCGCGATTCACATCGAGTTCGAGGCCGGGATAGTCCAGATCCTGCGGAATCAAAACGTCACTGACCCCCTTAATGCCGCGTATCTGCGTAGCGAGGCTGCTGGCCGTGGCGTAGGCCTCTTTCAGATTGTTTCCTTCTACCTGGATGTCGATGGGAGCGGGAAGGCCAAGATTCACCACTGCATCGACAAGACCACCCGTCTGAAAATAGGTAGTAAGTTCAGGTAGATCGTCGCGGAGCTTTGCGCGAACCAGGTCCATGCAGGCAAAGCTGCTCTTGCTGTGACCCTTCTTGAGGCTAACCTGAACGAACGCCGTGTGCTGGCCGGAGTTGCTGGTATAAATCGCTGAGAAATCCGGTGTGATGCCGATATTGGAGACGATCATGCCCAGGTCGTTTGGCGGAATGACGGAGCGAATATCCTCCTCAGCCTTTGCGATGTATTGGTCGGTAACTTCCAGTCGCGTGCCGCTTGGCGCTTTCACGTTGATGACAAACTGCCCGGGGTCCGTTCGGGGGAAAAAGGAAAGCCCCATCAAGGGAAAGAGGCAAAGGCTCAATAGGAAGATTCCCAGAATTCCGAAGACGGTTGCGATCGGTCGCAGCAGAGTCTTTCGAACCGCAATGTCATAGTACATCAAGGTATTGTCATAGCGGCGATTGAACCAACGCACAAATTTCGTGAACCAGTTGCCGGCGGTGTGGTGCACATCCTGAATGTGAGCGCTGCGAAGAAAGCGAGCGCAGAAGAGCGGAACCACAGTAAGAGCCACCGCGTACGAAGCGAAGAGGGACAACACTACGGAGAGAGCCAGCGCCGTGAAGAGAAAACGGCTTACGCCGTATAGAAAGACGACCGGAAAGAAGACGATTGCCGTCGTGAAGGTCGCGGCCAGCACCGGAAGCGCCACCTCGCGACCGCCCTTTTCCGCAGCCTCTTCGGGAGACTCGCCCATCTCAAGATGACGAAAGATGTTCTCGAGAACCACGACCGAGTTATCGATGAGGCGGGAAAACGCCAACGCCAAGCCGCCAAGCACCATCGAGTTGATCGTCTGCCCCATGATGTTGAGAATGAGAAATGCCGCCAACGCAGAGAGCGGAATCGAGAGCATCACAGCCACTGTCGCGCGCCCGTTGCCAAGAAAGACAAGGATCATCAGCGCTGTGAGTACCAGGCCGATACCGCCTTCGCTGCCAAGGTTTGAGATGGCCGTCTTGACGAAGACCGACTGATCGAAGACCACCCTGGTCACAAGCGTCTTTGGAACGTCAAGCAAGTGCTTGAGGGCTTGCCGGATTCCGTTGACCACGGCGATGGTGTTGCTTCCTCCACCCTGTTTGAGAATCGCCAGATACACGGACTTCTGACCGTCAACACGCACGATGTTGGTTTGAATGGCGGCATCATCCTTCGCTTCGCCGATGTCGGAGATGAGCAGTTGTCCATTGTTAACCGACTTAAGGGGCAGCCGATCGATCTCCGCCATCGTTGGGAACTGCGAGTTGGTGTAGATGTTGAAATCCCGCGGGCCTATGCGCACATCGCCAGCCGGAAGGATGGCGTTGGCCTGGTTCACCGAGCGCACCACATCCATGGGACTAAGTTGGTGCGCCTCCAATTTGATTGGATCTACATAGATCTGAATTTGCCGATACTTGCCGCCAAAGGGCTGTGGTACCGACGCTCCCGGCACGCCGGCAATCTGGTTGCGGACATTGAACTGGCCTTGATCGTGTAACTGCGTTTCGTTCAGTCCTTCGCCCTTCAGCGTGATCAGGCAAACCGGCAAGCTGGAAGCGTCGAACTTGAGAACCACGGGCGGTAATGTCCCCGGCGGCAGCCGGCGCAACTGCGCCATGGCCAGATTGGAGATGGTAGTTACAGCGGCGTCGGAATCAGTGCCAGGTTGAAAATACACGCGGATCAGGCTCACTCCGGTCAGCGATCGTGACTCGATATGATCGATGCCGCTGCCCAGCGTAAAGAACCGCTCAAACGGGTTCGTGATGTTGGCTTCAATTTGTTCCGGCGGCATCCCATTGTAGAAGGTAGCTACTACCACCACTGGAATCTTGATCTCCGGAAACAGATCCACCGGCATGCGCGCCACGGTCACCGAACCGACTACTGCAATAATCATGCACAGCATGATGATGAAGAACGGATAGCGGAGGGCGAATTTTGACATGGTTACTCCTCCCCGCTTCCGGCATCGTTCTTTCCATTTGGCACGCTCACTTCTCTGGCTTCCACGGCTTCGCCCGGTTGAAAGCTGGAGAGGTTGGCGACAACCACTTGCTCTCCCTCCAGCAGTCCGTTGATCACCTCGATGAAGCGGGGCGTTTCCATCCCCAGGTGCAGCGTCCGCTTTTCGATATGGCCCTGCTGGTTGACCACGAACGCAAAGGGGGCAGATTGGCTTCGGTCCACTGCCTCGACGGGAATCGTCAATCCGTTGCCGCTGCGCTGAATGTCGAGTGTGACATCGGCATACATTCCCGGTGTGAGCTTTCCATCTCTGTTATCCAGATCGATTTCAACTTGGAGCGAGCGTGTGGACAAATCCAGTTCGCCGGTGGTCCTAACGACCTTACCTGTGAGTTGCTCGCCGGTGGCCTGAACATGAATCTTGGCCGTGTCTCCAATGTGTACAAAGCCCGCGAGCGATTCGGGAACCGGCAGTCGCAGACGGAGGATGCTGACTTGCGCCACCTTGATCACCGGCATCGATCCTGAATTGGAGGTGCCTGCCTGAAGCAGAGTTCCCGTGTCGGCATAACGCCACGTCACAATGCCGGCGAAAGGAGCCGTGATGTTGGAGTAATCGGCAAGCAATGCGAAATGGCGATGGTCGGCCTGCGCGGCGCCGAGCACATGCCCCTTGGATGCCAGTTCGGATCGAGCAGCATCAAGTTGCGCCTTTGCGGACAAATCTTTGGCTTCCGCGTTATCGAGTTCTTGCTGGGCAATCAGTCCCGGCCTGGCGTCGGAGGCCTGCTTGAGACGATCGTACTCAGCGTGCAGAGCCGCATAATCCGCCTCCGCTCGCGCCACTGTGCTTTTGGCGCTCAGAATATCCTCCTGGCTGCGTTGAACTACGGCTTGCGCTCCTTCAACCTGCGCAGTCATCTCCGGGACCTCAAGCTCGGCCAGCAGTTGCCCGGCATGGACGCGGTCACCAATGTCCACATAGATTTTCCGGATATATCCTGCAACCTTTGCGTGAATCTCTACCTCCTGAAAAGGCGAAAACTCCCCAGCCACTTCAAGCCGATTCGAAAGCGGCACGCGTCCGACACGCACAACGGGCGCAACGGGCAAAGTGATTTGGGCGGACGATTGGGATCGATGGCAGCCTGTGCTGAGTGCTCCTGACAGAAGCAAAAGACAAAATGGCATCCACCTAACCGAAGAAGGCAGAGACATGGTTAACAACCTCGCTGAGAATCGGAGCTAAAAAGGGGAATGCTCACCTGCAAAGAACTGCAGGTGTAACTCAAGGCAAAGTCCCAACATATCTAGCGAACGGGAGGGGGGCGAAAGAAAAGATTTGGGGAGAAATATGCTGCCGAGGATATTGATAATTGCCCGCGTGCAATGTTACGCCCAAGCAAGGTGTCTTCCTTCCACAAGAACACGGCAGTCAACACCGCCAGGAAGACAACCGAGATCTGAGAGCGGACAATATGGGCCCCATGAACGCCGTGTGATACGACCTCAGGTAGTGCAGCGGGGAGTGCTCGTGCGGCCACTATATCGCGGGCAGAGCCATCCACCGGACTGTAACAGGCCAGCTTGGTTTCCATCGCAAAGACAAAAGCCAGGAGGCACAATCCAAGGGCAAGCGCTGTGCGTTTGAAGTTCCGGGATGCGGCAACTCCTGACATAGGATCAGCCTACCATGCCAATTTGACGGAGTCTTTGCCATTTTGGCGCCACCCGTGCCAGGCCGGAAGACCGATGCCTTCGATTGCCATTGGCTCCAGTACCTGCACTTGGTTGGCCTGCTCCGTTGAGCACAAAGGAGGCCTATAGCCAGAGTGTCTTTCACAAATCTGAGGAGGACACCCTCCGTCGTGCTGAGTATCGGCTTCGTAAGCGAGCTGCACAACTCGGATTTCAGATCGTTCCCGCAGAGAACTGTTGATGTTCCTTGGGAGTCTCCAACTATCCTGAAATCTGTCGTATGCGCAGTGCGACATAATGGCTGTTCGCTAGGGCGTAGCGCATTGGGCTGTTGTTTTCAACTGTAAACGATTCGGATCCAGTTCGGCGGACACTGGCCCGATGCGGAACCTGTCTTGGACTGAATCGAATACGGTACGCTGAGCATCACTTCCGATTGGTGTTACAAAGGAACGAAAAGACGGCCTTATGGGGTTCAGATGCCAGTGGGGTCTCAGGCCACACCAATGGAATGCCGGATGTCGCACAGTCGGTTGTGTCCAAGCGGGAGCTGAATGAGTTGAAGATCAGCGCTACCTCGGAGGCATCAGTCGGTCTGAGGCGCGGCTGTTGCCCAACGGGAGGTGTTGGTTTCGACATCGTCTATGACAAGGGTGGAGGTGCATCACTGGATGCTTCCTTCGTGGCGGCCAAGCGATACACGGGCCATGCGGTGAGTGCCCTGGGATGGGGATCACACTCGCTTGCTCCGCTTTCCTTTCACGGGGCTACCTACTCGGGGGTATTTACTCTCTTTCCTCTCGCCAGCGGCGAAGGTCGAGCCTACCACGGCGAGATACTCGCTCAGGTATCCGTGCTTGCTGATGCGGGTAGGCTGCGTCCTCTGCTCTACAAGGAGGGCCTGAACATTCGGGATATCGGGATTGCCCATGATCTCGTTGCCTCTGCAACGCTGGGGAAGGTTATCGTAGAGCTTTAGCTTCAGCAGCTGATCAGGATGGCCCACGTTCGGAAAGAATTGTCTTCGAAGTTGGAGAGTGGGGCTTCCAGGGTAAGTGGAGATAACGATCTATGAAAATACTTGGCAAGCTTTCTTTTGCGGGACTCGTTACGTTTGCGCTGCTGCAATTGGTGCGACCAGGTATCCCTGCTAAACCGGCGACAGCCGAGGTCCAGGCACCTCCTGAAGTTAAGCGCATCCTTGAAAAGGATTGCTACAGCTGCCATTCGGATCAGCGGCGGCTCTCGTGGTTCGACAAGATCGTGCCCGGTTATTGGCTTGTGCGGTATGACATCCTGACTGCTCGTGAGCATCTCAATTTCTCCACGCTTGGCGCCAAGCCCGCCGCTGCGCAGAAGGCTGCGCTCTATGAGGCTGTGAACATGATTCAGCTTGGAGCTATGCCGCTGCAAGCATTCGTGAAGCTGCACCCTGAGGCAAGAGTCGCGCCTGAAGATCTTGCCACTTTGAAGGCCTACCTGTCGCCTTGGACCCCCGCTTTGACTCATTCCGTTAGCTTGCCGGAGAGCATAGATGCAAAGACCGGCGGAGTTCTTGCGCCCCTCTCTCTCGTATCGGTACACCAGGAGTTCAATGGATTCCCGTTCGATCCCGACTTTGAGAATTGGAAGTTGATCAGCGCAACCGATCGCGGCGACAACAATACGTTCCGGTTCATTCTCGGAAATGATATTGCGAAGAAGGCGGCTGATTCGGGCAACATCTCGCCTTGGCCGGATGGAACGCGGTTCGCCAAGATTGCCTGGCAGCAGCAACTGGGCCCCGATGGTCTGGTGCACCCCGGCAAGTTCGTACAAGTTGAGTTGATGCTGAAGGACGCTCATCGCTACAAGAACACCGAAGGCTGGGGATGGGGTCGTTGGCGCGGGCTGGATCTGAAACCCTACGGCGCGGACGCGCGTTTCGTGAACGAATGCACCGGCTGCCACCAACCCGTGCGCGGTAACGACTACGTCTATACGCTGCCTATTACAACGGCCGCGCTCAATCGTGATGAGGTTGTGAACAACAGTGCTGCCGTGTTACCGGCGACCTTGCCCTATCAGCCGCTCACTTGGAACGCGATCACAATGTACGTCGATCGAAAGGCCCGCACGATGGCGACGCTTTTTGGCAACCGTGCAGCGATGGAGGGAGTGCAAATGCGTGGCGCTGCTCCCTTGGGCGGGCCGAAGTATCCTGCCGGGGCGGTGCTGGCGCTCGTAACATGGGTGCAGCGCGACGACCCGCATTGGTTCGGCGGACGTATCCCCGCCATGCCGGAATCCATAGAGTTCGTGCAGGTTGCGGCTACTGAGCACACCATCAGCTATCAGCGCTTCGCGGGCAATGGACTCACTGAAGAGCATTCCGCAACGAGCGTTGCAGCACTTCGGACAAATTTCATGCTCGGTCTTACCCCGGTACAGCTACCATAGCCTCGCGGTCGAACGTCTGGAGATAGGAAAGGAAGTCTTGCGATATGGATAGTCCTGCAGACACGGGGCAGAAGGCAAGTCTTAGCGATTATCTGGCTGCTGAGCGAACACTACTTGCGTGGATTCGTACTGGCCTGGCCCTGATGGGATTCGGTTTTGTGGTGGCCCGTTTTGGACTGTTTTTGCAGCAACTGCAAATCATGCAACGAACGCCCATTGAGGGGTCCTATGGATTGTCGCTGTGGTTTGGCACTGCACTGATCGCGGCCGGGGTAATCGTGAATATCTTTGCCGGTTGGCAACACCTCCGATTGGTCCGAGGGTTAAATCGCGGCACGGCGTCCCACTCTCATTCTTCGACTCAGGCTGTCCTGATTGCTTTCTTTTTGGCGTTGGTTGGGCTGACGATGGCGATCTATCTGGTTTCGGTTCGTAGCACCGCTCATTCGAGGTTTGAAGAAAGAAAGGAGACATGCATGGCACTCAATAAAGACAGGGGAATTGTCGACGTACCCAGCAACCGCTCCGTAGACCAGACGGTAGAAAAAGTGAAGGCAATACTGAACGCAAAGGGAGTCACGCTGTTCGCGCTGGTCAATCATAGTGGAGAAGCGGAAAAGGTGGGAATGAAGATGCGTCCAACCAAGCTGCTGATCTTCGGGAGCCCCAAGGCCGGCACCCCTGTCATGTTGGCTGCTCCCACCATCGCCATCGATCTTCCACTCAAATTTCTGGTCTGGGAAGATGTCTCCGGGAAAGTGTGGGTTTCCTACAACGCCCCGGCATATTTGCAGAAGAGGCACGATGTGCCGGACGAGTTGATGCAAAACATCGCACTCGTGGAAGCCCTCGCCGCAAAGGCGGGTGAGTAGTGCAGACCAATCATCCGTCCGCTGGGGAGCTATTCCTTTAGAAATGGCGCTGACTCAGAATTTACCCGTCCAGTGTCTGGAATCAGTACTGATCGACGTAGATTACGCCCGGAGCGTTCCGGCTTCAAGCAAAAATCGCCTAAGTGCTCATCGCTCTGGATTTGTACCGATATGTCGCCAAGCCCACTGGAATGTGGTGGTCGATGCTGGCCTGATTGCTCCCGTTGTCTTCGGCGTCTCGGCACTGATCCAATGGCATAACTTCCGGATTGCCGTGATCCGCGAGGAATTTGGCTCCCCACACTGGACGCATTTAGATCTCTTGCCGCCTAAATCCAGTGTCGCTCGAGCCCCAGCAATTCCTGCCGCAGATGACCTGGCTTACACTCAAACTAGATGCTCAACCGCGGCTATGCCTTCACCACCATCATCAGTAGAAAGTACCATGGACAAACCCTGCTCTCTCACTTGGCGAGCCTTTATCCCCACTCAACCGCACAAGCCTGGCAACGAAAACTGAACAACGGCGAAGTCACCCTCAACGGCGTCACCGCCGCCGGAAGCGAATCGGTCACTTCAGGCCAAACCCTTGTCTGGAACCGTCCACCCTGGATCGAACCAGATGCCCCTCGGCACTTCGAAGTGCTGTTGGATGACCCCCATCTATTGGCCGTCAACAAACCCAGCGGGTTGCCTACCCTCCCCGGCGGCGGCTTCCTGGAAAACACCCTCCTGCGCCTGGTGCAAAAGCAATTTCCCAACGCAAACCCTGTCCACCGGTTGGGCCGAGCCACCTCCGGCATCGTTCTCTTCGCCAAAACACCGCAGGCGGCCGCTCATCTAGAGGCAGACTGGAACACACCCAAAATTCAAAAAATCTACCGGGCGCTGGCTCAAAACATTGCACAACACGACATCTACGAAATCCTCACACCCATTGGTCTCGTACCGCACCCGCGTATCGGTTCCGTGTGGGCCGCCAACCCCGTTGGCAAGCTAGGCAGCAAACCGTCAAAGTCATTGGCCAGGGTGATCGCACGCACCACAAGCACCACAACATTTGAGGTAAGCCTACATTCGGGCCGCCCTCATCAAATCAGAATCCATCTGTCATCCATTGGGCATCCCCTGGTTGGCGATCCTCTGTACGGCTTAACCGGCCAGCCACTTGAAAATCTCCCCGGCCTCCCCGGCGATGGAGGATATTTTCTGCACGCCCAATTTCTGAAATTCCACCACCCCATCACCGGAGAACAAATCAATCTTGAGGCAGCTTTGCCGTCCGGATTCTCATTGCATCAGTAGCTTCATGGCGGAAATGAGCGCAGCCTTCGAGGACCATCTTTGGGGAACGGTGGAATTACAGACGAGAATTGGCGCTTCACCGCCAACATGCGGCCGTACAAAGCTTTCTCGCAACCTTTATGATTGAAAGTGAAGCTTGAGATTGACTATAAGAGAGGACCGCTGATGCCAGTTTCTATAAATCGTGTCTGGCGACAATTGCCTGAAGAGATTCGAGTCTCAGCCAGTAAAGTATTTTTGGCGAAGTCAACGAATGGACAGAAACAGTTCATTTTTGCCGCAATCGCGAAAGCAAAAAGCGTTCGTGAGATCACTATCCGTCGCGCCCCGCTTGAGCGCCTTGTCAACTGGACGGCGGCAACCCTGACTCTTCCTGATCAGATAGTGAATGAGCTGCTACAGGACTATCTGCTCCACGAGCATCGCGCCTTGATTGTGAGCTATCTTGATTTGCTGGCAATTCCGCATTCCAATGGAATGATCGAGGAGAACTTTGACCTCGCCTCCTTGCCGAAAGAGCGGGTCCAGGATGCAGCTCGAACCCTGCTCGCATCGGCAGATCGCCCAGCGGCCGAACTTTACCTGAAGTACCTCGTGGTTCAAGGTGGGCCCTGGGCCGTAATTGAAGAAACCCTGCCAGCCGGAGAGTGAAGCATTTGCACTCTTCTCTCTGGGCAGGTGCGAAAGCACAAAAGCTTCAACCCCTAAAGAATTACTCCCGTGAGTCGGCCAGACTTGGCAGGATCTACAGAGATCCCGCCAAGTCTGGTTCTAAGCCAATTCGATCATTGACCGCGTAGCGAAACCGCTGTTTGACAATGAAACCGCGATGAACGAGGCACAGCTTCTCAAGGTACCGAGTTACTTTCTCGGCTGATGATCGAGCCACCTGCCGGGTTGAAGTCCATTGTCTCCCATATCTCAAAATCGCGATGTGGGCCCCCGCCTGGAGTTGCGAGATGAGCGAATTCGTCAAAATTGTTCCACGTGGAACATATTCATTCTTTTGAC
>Ga0302319_10001968_pt1 | contig 45266 bp, 25 predicted proteins | sample Bog_T0_2_FD_203319 | JGI IMG/M metagenome (GOLD analysis project Ga0302319, IMG submission 203319) | Peat permafrost microbial communities from Stordalen Mire near Abisko, Sweden - Bog_T0_2 | ecosystem: Environmental > Terrestrial > Soil > Wetlands > Peat | place: Sweden: Abisko, Stordalen Mire...
GCCGTAGACCCGCCAGTGCGGTCAATTCTGCGCTGGGAGTGCCCCTCCAGAGCAGTTGCGTCGGCGCGCCGATTCGTCTTTTGCATAAAATTGATTCAAATCAGCGCACAATCATTTCATGGGATGCATTCACGCTAGGTTTGTGACCGCTTGAAGTGAACCAATGTGGGTGCCCCATCCATTCCGCGGCTTTAACGCGGAATGGGTGGGAAGGCACAGAACCATACGGTCAAAGGCCTATAGCGAAACCAAGGTTGCTGTATCCCGAAAGCACAACCGCCGAGTTGACGCGACCATCAGGGAGCGGCAACCCTACACAAGACTGAACAGGACACGGTAACCCTGGTTTCGCTCTGGCCAACCCGCGATCCCTAATCTTCCCGCTGCCAAGTCGCTGTTTACCAGAAAATTAATACCCCCTCCCCCCCGGGGGGGCAATTCGTTCTTTCTTCGCCATGTCGCCGGTTTCTCAAGCCGCGAAAAGTCTCCGCTCAACTTCCAAATTCGATTGCCCTGCTGCGCCACCATCCCGTTCCACTTCGTTTCCCAAAGGCACGAAGAAGCCGAAGCTCTTACTCCGCGCCGAAGACGCGGCGGAAGAACTTTCCTATTCCACCGAAGAAGCCCTGCTTCTTCTTGGCGGCTGGCTTGGCGGCTGGCAGAGCCGTGGCTGCGGGCGCGGCCTCGGTGGCGGGCTGGGCTGCTTTGTCCGCGCTTTTGTAAACCAGGGGCTCGACATTCTGCGCCGGCGCAGAATTGTTCATTGGCACGCCAGGAGCCGGCTTGGCTAGTGGCGCGAGCCCTTCGCTCTGAGCCAGCGGGAACTCGTTGCCCTGCGGCGCGACGGGCGGCGGACAACCGCAAGGCTCCTTCTCCTGATCGACCACCTCGCGCAGGCTGCCGTGCTGAAACATGACGCGCTGGCCCGCCTGCACGCGATAGACGCCGCCATCGAAGACGCTGGTGACCAGAACATAGGGTGCATTGATGCCCGCGTTATCCACACAAGTGTCGCCGTGCTGGCCCAGGCGAACTTTCACCTCGGCCGCGCCGGGACCGCCGATGAGGATGCGGAAATCCGGTGTAAGCAGAATGTCGGAGTTGCGGCCGGTGGCAAAGCTGGCCTCGACCGCGCCGTGATCCATCGCCATCATGAGGCCGGGGACCTCGCCGGCGGGGACGCTTGAATCGGCGGCCAGCTTGACGGTGGTGGAGGCGCAGACGCGCAGCACGCCGCGATGAGGGAGGATGACCTCGGTGGTCTCGGTTCCCGAAGTAATAGCGCCGCTGGCGGCGATGATTGCCTTGCCCTGAGAGACTTCAAGCGCGCCGGTGACCGTGGCGGCGCGGTCGGAGTTCTTGCTGTCGAGCGGGACGATGGCAATGGGGCCGGCCACCGACGCGGGCGCCTGGGCACCCGCAACCAACGAAACCGCAAGCGCTGTCACAACCGCGAGAACTCCAGCCAAGCAAGAACTCTGCATCGTCGTTACATTCCGAGGAAGTTGCGAATCATCTGATGGCCGCCTTCGGTCAAGACGCTTTCGGGATGAAACTGCACGCCCTCAATAGGCAGGGTGTGATGGCGCAGGCCCATGATGATCGAGCCATCGCCATTCGCCGAGGCCGTGCGGGCGGTGACCATGAGTTCGGCAGGAAGCGACTCCTCGGCAACAATCAGCGAGTGGTAGCGGGTGCAGGTCAGCGGCGTTGGCAATCCGGCAAAGACGCCCTTGCCGTCGTGCTCCACCGGGCTGGTCTTGCCGTGCATCAGTTGCTGTGCGCGCACCACCTGGCCGCCAAAGGCTTCGCCGATGGCCTGGTGGCCAAGGCAAACGCCAAGAATGGGCGCTTTGCCGGCCATGTGGCGGATGAGCGGAACCAGGATGCCGGCCTCGCTCGGAGTGCAGGGGCCGGGCGACAGCAGAATGCGCTCCGGGTGCAGCGCCTCTACCTGCTCCACCGTCAGCTCATCGTTGCGATACACCTCGACCTCGGCCCCCAGCTCTCCCAGGTATTGGACCAGGTTGTAAGTGAACGAGTCGTAGTTGTCGAGAACAAAGACCATGGTGAAGTCCAGTGTACCGCGCCGCCTGCGGTGGGGTAGCCGCTCGCTCTCCGCTCGCGTTGGTTTCGTACCATCTCATCGCGTATGTGGTTGCCCGTGAGAATCGCTCTGCCAGTTGCACAGATACACATCATCTGTAAGACTCACTATCGATGGTTCTTCATTTTCTGATTCAAGGCCGAGTGCAGGGGGTGGGCTTCCGGTGGTTCGTTCACCGCGAAGCCAGCCAACTTGACCTGCGCGGCTGGGTGCGCAACACCGAAGAGGGCGAAGTGGAAGTCGTGGCGTCGGGCACACCGGACGACCTGGCCGCACTGCGGGCCAGTCTGCGCAGCGGCCCGCGCGGAAGCCGTGTTGACCGCCTTGTCGAGCACTATCTGGACGAGAGCGAGGCCGAGGGCTTGGGTTCATTCAGGATCGATGGCGCCTGGTAGAAGCTGGAAGCTGAACGGCGACTTTCTCTGGACTTGACGGCTTGTCAAGTTCCCTGCCCTTGCTTGCAAGCCCCGTACAATAGGGGAGAAGGCCGGAACACACACAAACAGCATGGCGGACGCAGTACAAAACAATCTGGACAAGCCTGACAAATCCGACAAGCCCGATGCCAAAAAGCGGGATGAAGATCCGGTCGGCAAAGTCTACGACTCCCGGCTGGTTCGCCGCCTTGGCCAGTACGTGCGCCCTTACTGGATTCAGGCCACCAGTTCCGCGTTATCCATCAGCCTTAAATCCCTCTGCGACGCCTCCGGACCTTACCTGGTCAAAGTCGCCATAGACCGTTATCTCACGGGCGCGCCCAGCGCCGCCACCAACTGGCTCACACGCCGCCTGCCGGCCGACCCCTATCAGGGAATCACCCACTTGGCCGCGATATACATGGGTGCGCTTTGCTGCTCTTATCTCTTTCAATTCATTCAGACTTACCTGATGCAGTGGACCGGCCAGAAGATCATGTTCGACCTGCGCCGCGACATCTTCCGCCACATGCAGCGCATGCATATCGGCTTCTTTGACTCGCACGCGGTGGGCCGTCTGGTCACGCGGTTGACTTCCGACGTAGACGCCATCAACGACATGTTCACAGCCGGCGTGCTCGCCATCGTGGACGACTTTTTCAACCTCACCATCATGGCCGTCGTGATGATCTCAATCAACTGGTGGCTGGCGCTTACCGCCTTCGCCGTGCTTCCGCTGATTCTGCTTGTCACGCGGCTCTTCCAGGCGAGCGTCCGCGAGAGCTACCGCCGCGTGCGCGCCGCCATTGCCCGCATCAACAGCTTCACCCAGGAGCATGTCTCCGGCATGAGCGTGGTGCAGCTCTTCAATCGCGAGGACCGCGCCTACAAGGACTTTGAAGACGTCAACCGCCTGCACATGATCGCGTTCAAAGACACCATCTTCGCCTATGCGCTCTACTACCCGGCTGTCGAAGTTCTTTCTGCGGTGGCCATTGCTCTGGTGATCTGGCGCGGCGGGTTCGGAGTGCTCTCGGGCGGAGTCACCATTGGCGTGCTCGCCATGTTCATTCAGTACTCGCAGCGCTTCTGGCGGCCCATCCAGGACTTGAGCGACAAGTTCAACATCCTGCAAGCGGCCATGGCGGCCTGCGAACGCATCTTCAAGCTGCTCGACACAGCCCCGGAGATTGTCAGCCCGGCCAAGCCGATCCAGGGCGACGGGTCAAACAGGATCGAGTTCAGGCATGTCTGGTTTACCTATCAAAAGCTGACCGAAGCGCAACAAGCGGCTGTCACAGCAGCCAGCCAATCCGATTCACCCGCCTCGGCACTCTTCGCGCTCGAAGGCATCGAGTGGATTCTCAAGGATGTTTCCTTCGCCGTCGAGCCGGGGCAGACGGTCGCGATTGTCGGGCACACGGGCGCCGGCAAGACCACCCTCACCAGCCTGATGATGCGCTTCTACGATGTAACCGCCGGCCGGATTCTGCTGGATGGCGTGGACCTGCGCCGGCAGGACCTGACCGAGCTGCGGCAGCACTTCGCGGTCGTCTTGCAGGACCCCTTCCTATTCACGGGCACTCTGGCAGAGAACATTCGCCTTGGCAACGAGGGAATCACCGAAGCCGTGCTGCGCCAGGCGGCTCGCGACGTGAATGTGCTGGACTTTATCGAGAGTCTGCCGAAGGGTTTCGACGAGCCGGTGCAGGAACGCGGAAACTCCCTCTCGACAGGCCAGAAGCAACTTGTCAACTTTGCCCGCGCATTGGCCTACAATCCACGCATTCTCATTCTGGATGAGGCAACATCGAGCGTGGATACCGACACCGAACTGCGCATCCGCGGCGCGCTGGAGAGGATGGTCGAAGGGCGCACCAGCGTCTTGATCGCTCACCGGCTCTCGACAGTGCAACGCGCCGAGACAATCCTGGTGATGCACAAGGGCCAGTTGCGCGAGATGGGATCGCACCAGCAACTTCTGGCCAATCGCAGCCTCTACTGGAAGCTCTACCAGCTCCAGTACAAGGATCAGGAAATGGTCCCCATCGCGTTGGGCGTACCTGCTCTTGGCAAACTCTCCGCAGCGTCCTCGCTGTAGACGGCTCTTGGCCAGGCGAACCGCTACGCTTGACGACTTTGCTTGTGCGGCACAATCACGGCTTCTGCCCTGCCTCGGGGCCGTGCCCTTGCTGGGCCTGGAGTTGGTAGCGTGCAATATTCCCGCGCAGTTCTGTAGCCAAAGCATCGTTCTGCTGCCGAACGGCCAGATCCAGTGCTTGCTGCGCAGTCGCCACAGCCTTCGGGTACTGGCCCGTCTCCGAGTACATGGCGGCCAGCATCTGGAGGATTGCAGGCTCCTGTCCGCCGGAGATACTGGCCGCCGTTTCAAACTGAGGCAAGGCATCGGCAAAGCGGCTGCTTGCTGCCAGTGCACGCCCCAGGTTGTAGCGGCATTCCGCCGACTTCGGAGCCAGGTCAACGGCCTTCTGTAGTTCGACGATGGCTTCGTCCAACTTTCCCATGCGCGCCAGGATCACGCCGTAGATGTTATGGCCGTCGGAAGACTTGGGTGCGAGCTCGATTCCCTTGGTCAGCTCTTCGATGGCTTCCGGGCGATGATCGCCCTTCACTTCAATAATATGGCCCAGGTTGATGTGTGCCGAGCCGTTGTCGGGGTTCAGTTCGACAGCCTTTTGAATCTCGACCAACGCCTCGTCCAGTTTGCCGACCTCGGCAAGCGCACTGCCCAAGTTGTTGTGAGCCTGAGAACTGGAGTCATTCAGCGCAAGAGACTTCTTGTATTCTTCGATCGCTTCGCTGGTCTTACCGGTTGCGGCCAGCGCGATCCCCAGTTCGTTGTGTACGCGAGAATCCTCTGGATCCTTCTCGATCGCCTGTTTCCAGGCCGGGACCGCCTCGGCATACTGATGTTTTTCGGCAAACCGCGAGGCAGCGTCAAAGGACTTGTAGAAGTCCAGCGCAGGCGTGTCGATGTGGTCAAGACCATCAGGGCCAAGGTTGATGAACTCGGGAATGTTGACAGCGCGGTTGGATGCTGTGGCGTTTTCCACCACGATCGCCGGACTCGCGTTTCCCTTCTCGTCAATATGAGTCAGATACAGGTGGGTGTAGAGGAATGGGCTCTTCGACGAGAATGCCAGCCAATGCCCATTCGGTGAGAATGTGTGCCAGGAGTTCATAACCGGCAGATTCGAGTCGAGGGGACGCGCTTCGCCTCCCTCAAACGGAACGATGAACAACTTGCTGTCTGGACGCATAAGCAGCCCATTCTTGCACTCGACAAAGACGATCCACTTTCCGTCAGGCGAGACCTTGGGGAAGCTGTTGCTCATGCCGTTTTCCGAGGCGCCAACGACTCTTTCCGGCGTTCCGCCCTTGCCATCGTTAAACGGAATCCGGTAGAGATCGTACTGAATCTGCGTCTCGTTGGGATCGTTGGCATACGTGGACTTCGGCTGCCCCGGCGGGTACGGATCTCTGGCGACTGCGCGGGAGAAAACGAGGTACTTGCCGTCCGGGCTCCAGAAAGCGGCGGCCTGGACCAAGTTGGGATCGTCGGCGCCCGGCAGCGTCGTCAGCTTGCCAGTCTCTTTGCTGTACCAGCCCAGCACCCCCCGTGTCGGATAGAAAACCTGGCCGAAGCCGTAGTTGTTGAAATAGAAGCCGTTGTATATGCGGTCAGCGACATGAGCCTTGCGTGAATGCGGAGCATCGATGGAAGTGATGACATACTTGCCATCGGGCGAAACCTGGCTCATAAAACCGAATCGCTTCTGCGCCCTTTCATCGGAAAAGGAGCTCCAGCTAAGGACATAGTCGTTGCTGATGGTGCTGACCTTCTTGATGGGGATGAGGGCGTAAAGTCCCTTGTCGTTCTGCGGCCCATCGACATCGATTCCCAGCGTCTTGCCATCGCCAGAGATCGAATGGCAGTTGGCGCAGGTGGGCAGGCCAGTCATTACCGTCTTGCTCTGAGTTTCGGAGACAAAGCGCAGCCGCCATTTGATCTTGGGGAGCGCGGAGTCTGGCAGGGGTTTGATCACCCCGCGCTGCTCCGTCTCAGGAGCCGGCGCAAGCAAGGGAACATCACGATAAAAAATTGGTGCTGCGACAGAATCGATTGAAGTTTGAATGGTCGCCTGAGCGTGGGAGAGCGGCTCGCGGTCCTTCTGGCTGGCAAAGCCGCTGATGGTCACTGTCGCCGGCTGCCCAACGGAGTGCTTCTTGATCTCCTCCCAGGTTTTTGCGTCGGGCCGCCAGGTATGCGTTGCGGCCTGCTCCGGCGAAAGCGTCGGCGGAATATATCCCTCCAGGCTGGTATCGAGTTCGCCAAGTTGCATCTTCTCGCCGTTCGACCACACCTTGATGGAACGCGCATGTTCCCCGAAGACGACTTCGATACGCCAGACGGTGGCGGCGGGATTGCCGTCGCGCCACGCAAACTGGGGAGGAATGATGTCAGGCGGATAGATGGTGCGATTAACCGGTACATCGATGATCAGCGCCGAATTGGAAGGCGGGGCTGCCGTATCCATGGGAACCGGCCTGAGGTAAGCCGGAATAGCCGCGGAACTGACAGCGGTCCCCGGCGGCATTTCATCACCGGTTCTGGCGATGACCTTTCCGGTCATTCCGACTGCAATTCCAAGCACGATGGCCGCGGCCATCAAGAATTTCCGCCCCACGAATTCCCCCAGTGGCCGCACCGGACTCAAGGCCCGGAGCCATTCCCAGAACTTGCCGCGAAGAGGAGGTCCGGAGATGTCCGCGTGCGCAGATCCCGTGCATTCATAGTAGCAAAGCCGACGAACAATGTCCGGCAAAGCTCGGCTGTGCAAACGCATGATTGCTTGTAAGGTCCAACTGCACCCCGGCTCGATCCATCGCGCCGCGCCTATTCTCTGAAGCTCCTTCGTTGTTGGACTTTATTAAGATCTAACGGGTTGGGCAAACGCGCGCTGTCAGGGGTACAATGGGGCACGGTGGGCAATGCTGTTCGCGATCTGCTCCTGGTTGGTTGCTCCGAAGGCTCTTGCAAGCATGGACGATCCAGAGAGTGGCTGCTCACATTTCGCAATGGAAATCGGGATTCACATGATTGCATCGAAAAGGCGTACGGCGGGAACAAAGCCGAATGAGAACGCTGTCGGCAGGTGGTCAGCGTGTCTGCTTCTAGTCTTTCTTGCTTCGCTGGCTCATGGTCAATCGGCCCCTGCGGCCGCACCCGCTCCCGCGCCAACCGATCAAGTGCCGAACTTCAGCACCAATGTCGATGAGGTTTCCCTCGATCTTGTGGTTCACGACAAGCGGCACAAGCCCGTTCTCGATCTCAAGGCCGAAGACATCGCAATCACCGATGAGGGTGTCCCGGTCAAGCTGAATGCGTTTCGCCTTGTGAGCGGGGATGCGGGCGACGGCCACATGGTCACGCTGGTCTTCGACCACTTGGAAGGCACCATCGCCAAGAGCGCCAGGCTGATGGCGGATAAGGTTCTCAAAGCCCTGCCCACTGCGGGCTACTCCTTTGCCGTGATGGATCTCGGTGGCCGCCTGCGCTTGCTTCAGGGCTTCACGGGTGATCGGGCGGAGGTCGAGCAGGCCGTCACGGTCGCTACCGACAGCAATGTCACCCGGCTTACTTCAACCCTCAGCCAGGGCATCAACGTGGCTTCGGACAAGGCAGATCCAGCCAGAGCCAAAGCTGCCGAGCAGGAGGAAAAGAACCTGATTGCGATCGCTCGGACGGGCGTGAACTCAGCGGGGCGGCACGTGGACGTGAAGGAGCGCGCCAGGGCTCAAACCGTTCTGAAAGCTCTCGAAGACGCACAACTGATTGTGCAGGACCAGCACGCGAACCGATCGCTGGCCGGCATTTTGGCGCTGGTGCGATCGCAGCAGCAGCTCGCCGACAGAAAAGCCGTGGTTTACTTCACTCGCAATACACTGTTGGATTCTGGATCCAAGGAGATGTTGAAGACGATTGCCGGCGCGGCCACCAAGGCCGGAGTCACTATTTATACCGTCGATTTGGACGCGATGAACATTGCTGGACAGCGTTCGGTGGATAATGCTTTGCTCAACGGGCAAAAGCCCTACGACCCAGCCGCCAAGATTGCGCTCTCGCCCTATACCACGGTGGTACTGCCGCAGCAGCAGTCTGGCTATACAGCCGGCGGGGTTCCATCCGCGCAAGGGAATGTATGGGGACCGGCTCAAACAATGGCCATGGCCACCGACTTTATGCGGGGCAACAACGAGGACCCGAACAGGTATCTCGAAATCAAAAACCCCATGTCGGATCTGTCAAAAGATACCGGAGGCTTGTATATCGACGCTCAAGTCAGCGTCAAGGGCCCGCTCCAGCAACTCGTCCAGGACATGACGACCTATTACCAGGCCACATATATCCCGCCCGCTCAGGATTACGACGGGAAGTTTAGAGCCATCGGCGTCAAGCCATTGAGAGCTGGGCTCAACATACAGGCCAAGACGGGCTATTTCGCCTTGCCGCCGGGATCGGCGGGCGGAATTCGACCCTTTGAAATGCCCCTGCTGAAAAGCCTGGATCAATCGCAACTGCCCTCGGACTTCAAATTCAACGCATCGATTCTGCGCTTTGGGAACCTGCCGGACGGCAACACGAATGCACTTGCGGTGGAGGTGCCGTTCGCAGGGTTGGAAGTCAAGGAGGACACCCACACCAATCTGTACTCGGCCCGTGTCGCCATCGTGGCGCGGATCAAAGACAGCGCCGGCACGGTCATCGAGCACTTCGGTGAAGACATTGCGCGGCGCGGCGCGCTTGAATCGCTCGATAGAGACAAGTCCATGGCGGTCTCGATGGAGCGGCATTTCATGGAGATTCCGGGGAAATACGTGCTTGAGGTTGCCGCCAAGGATCAGAACAGCGAAAAAATGAGCGCGCAGCGCATCCCGTTTGAAATTGCCTCCGTAGCAAGCGGCCCCGCGATGAGCGACTTGGTACTGGTGCGGAAGATGGATACATTCAACGAAGATGCCGACCCGCTGGAGCCTTTGCGCTATGAAAGCGGCAAGGTGACGCCCAATCTTTCCGGCGCGGTGTCGCATGAAGCCAAGTCCGTTTCCCTGTTCCTGATCCTGCATCCGGACCCTAAAGCCACCGATCCTCCGACGCTGGAAATGCAGGTGATCCGGAACGGCAAGGCTGGTCAACGCATGCCGCTTCCGCTGCGTATGGGCGCCAAAGACGCTGCAATTCCCTATCTGGCAAACTTTCCAAAATCCCTTGCGCCCGGCGATTACAAAGTGAAGGCAACCGTCAATCAGGGCGGAGATACGGCCTTCCAGGAGATATCGTTCACGGTTGACGGCGTCCAGCCTGTCGAAGGCGACGTTGCGGGAACGACAGGCCATGGCGGCAGTGGCGCACCTGCGGACGGAAATGCGCCAACTGTCGAGATTACGCCGGATGTGCCTGGCCAACTGGCAATTACCAGCTCCACCAATCCGCTTCCTCCCCCAACGCCAGAGGAATCGCAGACATTGATTGCGGATGCCAGGGAGCGCGCGGTTGGATACAAGAATGGATTGCCGAACTTCATGTGTGTCGAAGTGATCAACCGGTCGCTCGATCCCTCGGGAAATGGGAGATGGAAGCACAGGGATACGATTACCGAGCTCATGAAGTATCGCGACAAAGGCGAATCGCGTTCTGTGCTGGAAGTGGACGGAAAGCCGGCCGCCAGCGCCGATCCAGAAGCGATCAAAGGCCCTCAGTCTACCGGGGAATTCGGCGGCGTTCTCGACAGTGTCTTCGAGCCCTCGGCGAAGGCGGAGTTCAAGTGGGAGGAGACCGATGCGCTAGGAGGCGGAGCGGTACAGGTCTTCGACTATAAGGTTGCAAAAGTGAACTCCAACTTCAGCGTGGAATGGAACGGCCTGCAACCGACCGTGGGCTTTCATGGCAAAGCGTATATCGACACCGCAACCCGAAGCGTTCGCCGCATCACCTTGGTGGCGGACGATTTGCCTAAGGACTTTGGCGTCCACGCCTCTGCCGTTTCGGTTGATTACGATTATGTGTCGATCAATGCTCATGACTACCTGATGCCGATCAGCGCGGAAGTCAGTCTGCTGGAGGGTCGCCGCGAGGCAGTCCTGAACACAATTGAGTTTCGCGATTACAGACGCTTCGGTTCGAACGTGAAGGTGCTTAACTTCAGGCCCATGGAAAAGCCGTAGCGAGTCCTCTGTTGAGCTCGGCAGGGGCTCGATTCACTGGCATGATGCGGCGGTCCAGCCTGTTCCCGGAGCATCGCGGGGATCACCGCAAATGTTCTATCCTAGTGGTTATGCGGTCCGTTTGCTTTCTGTTCCTTGCACTTAGCCTTCAGGCAGCCGTGGGGCAAGCCCCGTCTGCCAATGTGGATCAACTTCTGAGCAGCGGGATTGCCGCGCAGCAGCACGGTGACTTGAAGACTGCGATCGACGAATACCGGAAGGTTCTCGCCATCCAGCCGGGACTTGCGGAGGCGCGCGCGAACCTTGGCGCGGCGCTTGCCGCCGATGGACAGTTCGACGCGGCCATCGAGGAAGACACGCGCGCCTTGGCGGCGGCGCCGGGCAAGACGGCTCTGCGCATGAACCTGGCGCTGGCCTATTACAAAAAGGGCGATATGGCTCACGCTCGAACGGAGTTCGAGGCGGTCCATGCGGCCCGGCCCCTTGACCTTTCCGCCGCCGTGCTGCTGGGTTATACCTACATCAAGCTGGGAAGAGAAAGTGAAGCCGCCGTTTTGCTGGCCCCGCTTGAGCCGGGCCACGAAAGCAACATGGATCTGGAGTTCGTGCTTGCTTCTGCCCTGATTCAATCTGGAAAACATGCCGAGGGGATTCCGCGCATGGAGAAAGTAGCGCGCGCGACACGCTCCGTCGACGCCTATGCGATCGCCGGCACTGCGCGTCTGCATAGAAATGAGTTCCGGGAGGCGCGAGCCGATCTGGATGCTGCCCTCGACCTGAACCCATCCTTTCCTGGACTCTACACATTGGCCGGTCAGGCGCGCGATGCGATGGGAGACACCGACGCCTCAGTTTCCGCTTTTCAAGCGGCTTTGCGCGCCAACCCGCGAGACCCGACTGCCAATCTCTACCTGGGATCCACTCGGCTCAAGCAAAGGGATTTGGAGAGCGCCAGGCCGCTATTGGAGCTCGCTCTGGAGCTGCAACCAAGATTGCCTTTGGCGCGGATTGAAGTGGCAAAACTTAACGGGATGACGGGCAGGTATGCCGAGGCAGCTGCGACTTTGGAGGATCTGGAGAAGACCGACCCCAATTGGCTTGATCCGCATGTTGAATTGGCCTTGATCTATTACAAGCTCCATAGGCCAGAAGATGGCCAGCGGGAGCGGGACATTGTTCAGCAACTGGAAGCCCAGCAGCAGAAGGCCGGACTGCACAAGGTTCAGTAGGAGATCGCACTTTGGCGCGCAGCCCTATTTTGCGACGGAGGGCGCGGCAGCCGGCTCAGTTACCTTGACAATCCGATCTCCTTCAACGTTCTCCAGCGTCTGCACAATTCCGCTTGGCCACATGATCTCAACCCTTGTAGCGCTGGCCTCAGCGCCAAGGCCGAAGTGTACGGGACCAAGGCTAGACGATGCGTAACAAACGCTCGACGTCTGGTGGTTGTACTGTACGCCGGCCTTGGTCACCACCTTGATGCGCGCTCCGATGCCGTCGCGATTGGAATTCACGCCACGCAATGCGAAACCCAGCCAGTGATTGTGGTTGGGGCTGCGGTTCATCCACAACTCGGCATCCAAGCCCAAACCCGAAACCACGGCGTCGATGCGGCCGTCTCCATCGAAATCGCCGAATGCACAGCCACGGTGACGCCCAAGTGGGCCGGCCGTCAGGCCTGCTTCGGCTGTGAGCGACTGCCACTTCCCACTGGCGCCAAGATTGCGGAAGACCGTGTTCGGCTCATCGACCGTAAAGCCGGGAGGCACGTGCCAAACCACATGACCCCGCGTCGTAAATAGATCCTTCCAGCCATCGTTATCGAAGTCGTAGAAAGCCGCGCCGAAGCCTGACATCTGCAAGCTCTGTTTGCGCATTCCGCTGGGAGTGGTGACTTCCACAAAATCTCCCTTGCCGGTATTCAGGTACAAAGGGAACGTTTGCCCCTTGAGCGCCACATATCCAATGTCGGGATAGCCGTCGTTGTTGATGTCGCGAAAGTCCAAGCCCATGCCGGAGATAAAAGCACTATCTTCGGGCAGCGCAACATTCGTCTCGAAAGCCACTTCCTGAAACTTGGTTCCCAGGTTATGAAAGAGGAAGTTATATTCCGAGTCATTCGTTACAAAGAGGTCCGGCTTGCCGTCCAGATCATAGTCTGCCATTCCCACGCCCATGCCCTTGCCCACGTGGTCGCGAATGCCCCATTCTTTCGATACATCCTTGAACGTCCCATCACCCTGATTGATGAAGAGCTGGTTTGGCTGCCCCTTATAAAACCTCGGATGGCAATAATCGGCAACTCCACCCGCTTCGCCGCACATCGGTTTGTCCGAGTAACTCCATTGCAGGTAATTGACCACAAACAGGTCCAGCAGGCCGTCGTTATTCACGTCTACCCAGACCGCGGTCTCCGACCACAGCGGACCGTATTCCGGGTCGTTCGACTTATCCAAGCCGGCTTTCTTTGTTACATCGGTGAAGGTTCCGTCGCCGTTGTTGTGGTAAAGCGTGTTGCCGTGAACGCCGGCGACAAACATATCCGGGAATCCGTCGTTGTCGTAGTCGCCAACCGCAACACCAATATCGAAGCCGCTTCCTTGAAGCCCAGCCTGCGCCGTAACGTCGGTAAAGACTCCGTTGCCGTCGTTGCGCAGCAGCTTGTTGAAGTACTTTGGAGAGGATTTCTTCAGGGTCGCAATGTCGGCGCCGTTGGTGAAGAAGATATCGGGCCGGCCATCGCCGTTGTAATCGAACACTGCAATTCCACCAGCCATCGACTCAGGTGCGTTCCGGGCCGGTGTTTCGCTGTTTTCCAGATGAAAGGGGAGACGCTTGAGCTCGAACCGGATCGGCGAAGCTGGCGGCTGCTGGCCAGGCAAGACAGCGCTTGCCGCCAATGCCGCCAGGGCCAGCGCCTTAAGAAAGTTGAAGTAGGTTGGCAGCGTGCGCATAGCATAAAAAAAGAGGGGTGGCGGTAGGCCACCCCTCTTGAATTGTACTATCCCGAAGCAAATCAGAAGTAGTACTTTGCAGCGAACTGAATCCACCTGTATCCGTTCTTGTTCTGAGGAATACCGGAGGTGCTTGAGTTGGAGTTCATGGTCAGGGCTGCGTTCGTGCTTAGACCGTTGAAAAGCAACGAGTTATCCGAAGTTCCGGCAATACCGAATGCCGCGTTGGGGTGATTGAGCCAGTTGGTTGCAGAGACACGAACCTCAACCCGCTGAGCGTCCGTAACCCTGAAGGCCTTGAAGATCGCCAGATCGCTGCCAAAGTAGTGCGGCGTCCGGATGTAGGGCCAAATGGTCTGGCCGGCCTGGCCATTCGTGGTAGCTGTTGGCGGAAGCGGCGCGGCAAAGCAATTGGGGTTGAAGTACTGGCCCTTGATCAGGCCCTTTCTCGGATCGCAGATGAGCACTGGCTGCAGACCGTTCTCGTACTGGCTGCTGCCAAACCACGAGTTGGTGCCAATGCTATACGTTGTGTTGCCAGCAACCACCGGCAGGTTGCTGTTGTTGTCCACCGCCATGGCCGTCGTCGGAATGGGCAAGGTGATGATCGAATTGACCGTGACACCATTGACCTGATACTGGCGATAGTTCATGTTCATGTTTGGCGATGTGGTCTGGTAGGGCGCTCCATCTTCATAGGTGCTGTAGTTGGAGAGCTGCCAGCCGTTCACAATCTCACCCAAAATCGCGTTATTGTGGATCGGCTTGGGGAGCTTGTAGCTGAGAGAAAGGTTGAAGGTCTTGGTGTGGTCATACTCCAATTGGCCGTAGTTGGCGCCGAGGTTGAAGGGATTGACCACAGGACCGTTGCCGTTTCCATTCGATGTGGAACCGTCGCGGGTACCTAGAACCTTGCCAAAGGTGAAGTTGGTGAAGAGGTACAGATTGCCAGCCTGCTTCTGCGCGGACACCTGCAGGGAGTTGTAGTTGGCGTAGCCACCATGGGTCTGAATCCAGATGTCCCCATAGTTGATCAAAGGATGGTAGTCGTTGGTGCTGACACCATTCCAGCTATCAGTGGGCGGCCCCAGAGCGACAGCAGGCGGGGTGATTGGTGCAAGGTTCTCGACGGTTCCGGTCAGTGGATCCTTTCCGAAGAACGCGCCGTAGGCGATCGGGTTGGCGTCCTGGATATGACCGTTGGCGCCATTTTCGAGCTGGTTGCGGCTCAAGCTGCCCACATAGGAGATCTCGGCAACTGTATGGCTAGGCAGCGCCTGCGCCACACCGAAGCTCCAAGTGTCGGCATACGGAATCATGTTGTCACCTTCCGCATCGGCCTTGATTCCGGAGCCGCCGTTCTGATTCAGGCCCTTGGGAATCGCCAGCTGCTGTGTGCCTGTGCAGCTTGATGTGGTACCGGCCCAGGAAATGCCGGTGCAAACAACTCCGCCCTGAATGCCGTAGTTGTAAAAGCCATTGATGCTCGTCTTGTAGTCATACGAACCCAACGGACCGCTCATCGCGCCGCCGGAATCGTTGGACGAGACCTGATAGCGGTAGGTTCCGAAGCCGGCGCGCACAACCGTCTTGCCTGTGCCGAAGACGTCGTAAGCTACGCCGAGACGCGGATTGTATTTGAACAACTGGCTCGCCCAGCCAGAGGTGGGGATCTTCGAGTTCAGTGCATTCCAGAGCAACCCGGTGTTGGCTGGGGCAGCGCTGGTGTTGTTGTAGGAAGCGGGATCCCAAACCTGCGTGCCGCCCAGTTTGTCGTACCACTGCCCGACGTGATCGGCGCGGAGGCCAAGGTTGAGGGTCAGTTTCGGCGTAGCCTTCCAGGAATCCTGCGCCCAGAGAGACCACTGATGCCAAAGGATATCCGGCACAACGTCGGTATTCGATTCGTCGTAATTCTGAACACGGCCCATCAAACGGTCGAGAGTCAGGTTGTACGTCGAGCTGGATCCCCAGGTCTCAAAGTCGAAGTTGCCGTTGCGGTCGCTGCCGTTGGCCTGAAGGTTCTCCTGGGTATCCCAGTAGAAACCGGCCTTGATGGAGTGGGTCTTGACGATCTTGGTGAAGGTGTCGGTGATGGCCGGAGCCTTTGCCGTCTTGCCAAAGCTGCCCGCGCCGTAGATGCCGCTGTTGAAATCGAACTCATTGATCTCGGTGAGACCTGAGCTCCATCCGCCCGTGGAGTTGGGCATCTGGTCGGTAAGGCCAGCCGTACCGAAAAGGCTCTCGGCCGGGAAGCCCAGCTTGGCGCGGCTGACAGAGGCTGTATTGCCCAAGGAGTCGTCGTTGATGAACTTCGCATACGAGAAGACGAACTCGTTGGTGGTGGTGGGATTGAATACGTGAGTGAAGTTCACGAGATATACGTTGGCGGTTTCTTTGCCAACCGGGCCTGAAGGATAGGGAATCGTCCATTCCGGCGCCCACCAGACAGCCAGCGGATGAGCATCCGTTTCCGTCTGATAGGTGTACGAACCCCAGATTTTGTTGTTGTCATTGAAGGCGTAGGTCACCTTGCCTGTGGCCTCCCAGCGATCGGTCGGCGTGTTAGGCGAATATACGTAGTTGTTCCAGCCGTTGGTTGCATTGGGCACTGCGTTTGCAGCCGGGTTCATGTTGGTGAGGGCCAGGCCGCTCTTGTCGAAGTACGCCTTCACGTTCGGAACCGGATTGTTGATTGGCGGGGCTCCTGCGGGCACTGTGCCGGCATCGTAACCGCCCCATGGAGAACTGCCCGCGCCGCAACCCTGCCATCCGTCATCGGTGGTGCAAGGCTTGGCATAGGCCGCCCCCCAGTTGTCGAGGACGTGCTGGTTCACGCCGGTGTTGTTGAAATCGCCGCTCAACTGGGCCGCTGTGGGAACGTTCATATCCACCGCGTTGTTAAAGGGATGCTGAATCATCTTCTCGTAGCCGCCCCAGAAGAACAATTTGTCCTTGTTCCTGTTGAAGCTTTTGAACGAGATCGGGCCGCCCACGTTGCCGCCGATATAGTAGAAGCTCTGCGGCGTAAGCGTGTTCTTTGCGGCAATGGCACTAGGAAGCGCGCCAGGCGCATCCGCTGCTGCTATCTGGTTAGCTTTGTTGTCCCAGTCGTTGGCGTAGCCAAAACCGGTATTGCGGGCGTAGATATAGCCTTCGCCGTGGTACTTCTGGCCGCCGCTCTTGCTGAAAGCCTGCAAAATCGCGGGGCCCTTTGCATATTCGGCGCCATACGAGGCGGAAAGGTACTTGACGCTGTCGGTCATGTCCTGGTTGATGTTGGCAATCTGCGTTCCGGCATTGCCTGGATCGATCAGGTTGGCGCCGTCCAGAATCACGGCCGTCGAGCCGTAAGGCTGAGCGCCGTTGGACGAGAAGTTTCCAGCAGGGCCGTTGTTGGTGCCGGTGGTCTGGCTGTTGTAACCCGAACCCGCGTTGCCGGCGTTATTGAATGTAATGCCCGGCATCATCTTGATCAGTTCGGCCGCGTTGCGCCCGGTCAGAACGGCTGAATCAACCAGTTCGTTGTTGAGCGTAACGCTGATTTCCGCGTTATCCACCGGCACTTCGGCATTCTCGCCGGAGATGACCGTGACGGCGGTGACGTCAGAGGTGATCTTCATGTGGATGTTGGGAATCGTACGGGAGTCGCCTTGGTTAATCAGAATCCCGGTTTCCTTCCAAGTCGCAAAGCCCTTGGATGTGATGGTGACAGTGTAAGTGCCTGGCGGCAAAGCGGTTACAGAGAAGAACCCAGAGCTGTCCGCCTTCGAATCGCGGGCGTCGCCACTGGCGTCGTTCTTAATCAGAATGGTGGCTCCCGGAATCCGGGCGTCCGTCTGGTCGGTGACTGTACCACTTAAAGTGCCTGTCAGTTGCTGTGCATTGGCTAAGGTGAACGAAAGTGACAGAGCCAAGACTGGGATGAGCAGCCATGGGATCCGCTGGAACAGTTTGGGCCTTGGGTTGGAACCCGAAGCCTTTCTGTCGCGTATGAACATATTTGTTGCCTCCTGAATACATTCTTGTTGTGACCCAGCCGACTAGATACAGACCCGCGTTCCGGGCATTAGGGGACCGGGAAACTGTTTTTTTGAATCCAAATATCGATACCACATGGAATATGCCATGCGCAAGGACTTTTTTGACCGAGTCCTCAACCCACTAAATCGATTCCGCAACTGGTTCATTTAAGGGAAGTTTTGCCCGATACTCTCAGGGCGCTTCGCGGGAAACTTTGCGCGCCCAAGGTAGTTTTTTACGTTCTCTTCACGGAGCAGCCAGCCAGTTTTCTTGATTTTTTCCCCAACTAAAACGTTTTTCCCTTGAAACGCAGGAATAGGCCCAGCGACGCGTTTGCAGGCCGGACGATTCCCGTTCTGGCTTTCAGATTGGAAAAAATGCCCGCCCTGGAACTATCCCGTGGCCTTCGAGAATCGTAACCAGCCGATTAGCCGCCTGCATAGGGTATTTCTCGACGATTCCCGAGGGCCAATGGACCTCAATATCGGCAGTGGTTTCTGCTCCCAGACCGAAGTGCAGGCGCGGATCGTTCGAGGAGACATAGCTGGCCTGACTCAGCACTCCCTGGGCCTGCACCTTGCCCCCGTAGCGCGCCAGAACCGTCGCTCCAATGGCGCTGCGGTTGCTCTTGGTCCCCTCGAGGCGCACTTTGAGCCAATGATTCTCCTTGGGAGCGTCATTGCGGAGCAGCGAAGGCGGCTCGTGCTGGTTCATGATGACGATGTCCAGGTCCCCGTCATTGTCAAAATCCCCGAATGCGCACCCGCGGCTCACATGGCGCGCGTTGATCGCGGAACCCGCCTCGTCTCCCATACGGGCAAAGGTGCCGTCGCCCCGGTTGCGGAAGAGTACGCGCGGGCCTTTGTAGGGAAACTTAGGATTGATTCGCTCGACCTCCGCATAGACATTCCCTGTGACCCAGAAGATGTCGGGATGACCATCGTTGTCGAGATCGACAATGCCGTCGCCCCAACTGACATAGGTGCGCTCGCCGGAGAGTCCGGCAGCATGAGCCTGGTCCTCAAACTCACCCTTGCCGAGGTTGCGATAGAGGCCGGCGGCCTGGAGCTGGAAATGCGTCTTTAGAATGTCGAGGTGGCCATCCAGGTCGTAATCGCCCACCCCGATCCCCATCCCGGCCATCTCCTCGCCGTCGGGACTGATGGCCACGCCGCGCATCAAGCCCTCTTCGCGGAAGGTGCCGTCGTGGTTGTTCAGCAGCAGCAGGCTCGAAGTCGTGTCGCAAGCCACATAAATATCCGGCCAGCCGTCTTCGTCGGCATCGAAGGAAACGGCCGTCAGCCCGTACGATCCGCGAATGGCCGCAATGCCCGACTCCTTCGATACATCGGCAAAGGTGCCGTCGCCCTTGTTGCGATAAAGGAAGAACGGCGGCGCTTTTAAGCCCTTCGGCCCGCAAGCCACCGCAGCGCCCTCGTAGGTGCAGTTGGGCATATCCAGGTTTGGCTTGGCTGCGGTGGCCAGATCGATATCGACGTAGTTGGAGACAAACAGGTCAAGCAGCCCATCGCGGTTGTAGTCGAAGAAGGTGCAGCCTGTCCCGAACCGCGTCCCTTCATGCAGGAGGCCGGCCTTGGCCGTTACATCTGTGAAGGTGCCGTCGCCGTTATTGCGGTAGAGTTTGTTCTGGCCATAGTACGTGACGAACAGATCTTCAAAACCGTCGTTGTTGTAATCTCCCACACAGACGCCTACCCCCCACCCGGCATCCCATAACCCCGCCTTCAGGGTGACATCGGTAAACGTGCCGTCGCGGTTGTTCTTGTAGAGCCGGTTCGAGGCGCCCGCGGGAATATCCTCCAGGCGCCGGCCACCCACAATGAAGATGTCCATCCACCCGTCGTTGTCGTAGTCGAAGAACGCGCAGCCTCCTCCCATCTCTTCCACAATGTAGGTCACAGCTTCGGGAACACCATAGAACATGGTTTGCGTGAGGCCAGCGCTTTGGGCCACATCGGTAAACTTGGAGAACGGCTTGGGAGCCGCGGGAGCCGCTTCGGTGGGCTCGGCCGACAGAATCTGCGGAAAAAGTGTGGAAGCGCACAGGGCAGTGGATGCCTTCAACACATTACGCCGAGTCCACTGGGAGGTCCGCTCTGCCATCGCTGTCCTTCAAGTTTCTCATTTCTGCCATTTCTCAAGCAATCAAAGCAGTCCTCGTCACGCACTTCGCCGGACGGCCCGGCGGGTTCATGGTACGTGAGCCTGCCGCGGCCGGGAAAAGCGCTTCATGGATGAGCTTGCTGGGCGCTTGGATCGTGAGCCAGTTGATCGCTCAATTCGCGGGCGGCGGCGTTGCCGGGGTCCAGGCGAAGAGCCGCCGCCGCGGCATCGCGCGCTTCGGCGAAATGCCCGTCCTCGGCCAGCTCCGCCGCCAGGCTGATCCATGCCTCGACCCAGCCGGGAGCGGCATGAACCGCCAGGCGGAAATGCTCAATGGCCCCGGCCGCATCGCCGCTGCGCGAAAGCAGGTAGCCGAGCTGCTTCTGTGCTCCGACCAGTTCGGGCTTTAACTTGACCGCCTGTTCCAGTTGCGCGCGCTCACCCTCTGTATCCCCGGCTTGGTGAAGCGCGATGGCCAGCTTGAACTTGTAGCCGGCGTTGTCCGGCTCCCCATCCGTCGCTTCGCGGTAGTGCGCGATCGCTTCCTTGACCTTGCCTGCAGCCAGATCCGCGTCGCCCTGGGCAGAACTGGAGAACGCCTCGAGGGTTGCCTCCTCGGCCTTCTTGAGCTGCTGATACTGTTTCATTTCCTCAAGGGCGCGGTCGTCCTCGCCAAGGCCGCGAAGAGCTTTGGCGAGCTCGAAGTGTACCTGCGGCTCCGTGGCTCCCAGAGCAATGGCCTTTTCCAACTGCTCCTTGGCCTCCGTCCACTCGTGGAGAAAGACCAGCACCATACCCAGGTTGTAGCGGGAGTTGAAAAAGTTCGGATCGAGAGCGACCGCTTCCTCCAGGTGAGCTTTGGCCTGGGCGTTATCGCCCACGGCGCGCTCGACGATTCCGTTTAAATAGAGGACTTCAGAGTCGTGTGGACGCTGAGCCAGGAGCTTGGGGCCCAGGGGCCGCGCAAGGTTGATGTGGTTGGTCAGCACCAAAACGCGAAACAACTGCACTTCGGCTTCCTGATTGCCGGGGTTCGCCTGCACCGTTTGCTCCAGCAGATTGATGGCTTCCTGGTAGCTGTGCTGCTTGATCAGGACGACCGTCATCGCGCTGGCCAAGGGGACGCTGCCGGGAGACAACTGCATCGCCTCTGTAAGCACGGCCTTGGCATCGTCAACAAGGTTGAGCATTCCCAAGGCCCGGGCGAGATTGATGGCAAGCCTCTCGCTTCGGGGCGCTGTCCGCAAAATCCCGACCACGCCAATGTAATCCTCATGGGCAAGCAGATCGCCGCTCAGGCCTTCGAGTGCGGGAGCCGAATGGGGATCGATCGCAAGCGCCTGCTTCCACTGTTCCTCCGCCTTGTCGGGCTTCGCTGCCTGATCGAAGAGGTGAGCCAGCATGAGGTGCGGCTTGATGACCTGGGGGTCCAGCCGAATGGATTCCTGCAAAGCGGGGAGCGCTTCAGCGGAGCGCCCCCAGTCGACAAGCGCCAGTCCCTCAAGATAGTTGAGCTGAGCCGATTTAGGATCGGCTTTAAGAGCGCCGCGAAAGGTCTCGACCGCGCATTCAAACTGCTGGTGGCTGGCAAACCAACTGCCAAGCAAGACTGCATTTTCGCTTGTGGGGTGAGCGCGCAGTCTCTCCATCATGGTCTGAGGGCCGGTGCATGCTGCTCGTGCCGTCCCTGCGAAACCCGAACAGGCAGCCAGCAGAATCCACTGTGTACTACATCCGCGCAGGATGCCCATCGCACTTGTCTCCCGGAAGCCAGAATACAATAGTGCAGCCTGCTTGGTCTCCGGCCTTGGCAATCGCGGTTCTGAAATTGCGATGGCCTCTGCGGTCGCGCGGGCTGTCCGTCCAGCGATCCTCCGGCTTTGCCCGCAGGGGCCAGTTCGCTACCGTGAATTGGCTTTCGCGCTGTCGGCTTCGTAGCCATCCAGCGCCTCGCGCAAGTTCCTCTCCAATTGCTCGTTGTTTTGAAGGACGGCCAGATCGAGCGCCTGTTGCGCGGCCTTGACCGCATCGGCGGAACGGCCGGTCTTGTCATACACTTTTGCCAGCTCGGCGAGGAACCGCGCATTCTTGCCGCCACTCAGTTCCACGGCCTTCTCGAAAGGAGCCACTGCCGCGGCAAAATCCCCTTTCGATTCCAAGGCAAATCCAAGATTGAAGCGGCACTCGGATGAAGTGGGCTGAAATGCAATTGCTTTTTGCAATTGGGTGACTGCCCCGTCCAAATCGCCGTTGAGCGCCAGCGAAACCGCGAAGTGTTCCAGATACAACGTGTTCTCGGGTTCCAAAGTGCTGGCCCTTCGGAACTCGTCCAGCGCATCGCGATCCCGGTCGATTCCCGACAGCACCGTTCCCAGATCGTAATGTGCCTGAGGATCGTCCGGGTCCAGTTGGATGGCGCTGCGGAACACTTGAATGGCCTCGGGAATCTTGTTGTTCTGCACAAGCGCGAAGGCTTGATCGAACAGACTGTAAAACTCTGTCGCCTGCGGGTCGATTTTATCGATACCGTCCAACGGCATGTTCACAAACTCGGGAATGTTTACCGCGCGATTGGCTGCAGTCGTGTTGTCCACGATGATGGCGGGAGTGTCGTTGCCATTCGCGTCGATGTGCGTCAGCATGAGTTGCGTATAGGGTCCGCGCGCTTTCGACGAAAACGCAAGCCACCGCCCGTTCGGCGAAAACGTATGCCACGAGTTCATCAGCCGCGTATTGCAGTTCATCAGCCGCGGCTTTCCGCCCGCGAAGGGCACCATGAACAGCCTGCTGTCAGGGCGCATCAACAGCCCGTTCTTGTTCTGCACCCACACGATCCAGCGCCCATCCGGCGACACCTTGGGAAAGTCGTTGCTCATTCCATTCCCCGATGCGCCCTCGACTGGGACCGCCTTCCCTCCTTTACCCCCGTTGAAGGGGATCTTGTACAAGTCGTACTGAATCTGCGTTTCATTCGGGTCATTGGCATGAAGAGGCTTGGGAGCCCCGGGAGGGTAGGGATCGCGAGCCTTGGCCCGGCTATAGATGAGGTATTTTCCATCTGGCGACCAGAATGCGCTGGTCTGGACGAAGTCGGGGTCATCCGCGCCCGGCAACGGCTGCATCTTCTTTTCCTTCCGGTCATACCATACCAGGATGCCGCGCGTCGGAAAGAAGACCTGGCTGAACGCGATATCCCTGTAATTTGTGCTGTAAAGGCGATCCAATATCCCCGCCGCGAAACCGGGGACTTCGTTCTGATGGGTATTGGCATTCTTGGGTGGCCCGATCGATGTGACCACATACTGGCCGTCGGGCGAGACCTGCGCCATGAACCCAAACCGCTTTACGGCCGGCTCGAAGCTTCTCGCCTCCGAACTCACCTGAAAGGAGCTCCAGCGGAGGACATCCTGATTTCGGATGGTCATATCCCTGGACACTTGAACCAATGCGTACAGGCCTTTGTCGTTGCGCGGCCCGTCCATATCCAGCCCAAGGGTCTTGCCATCTCTCGAAAACGAATGGCAATTGGCGCAGGTGGGCAGATTCTCCATCACGGTATGGCTCTGCGGTTCGGCAATGTTCCGCATCTGCCATTTGATGAGGGGAATGGCGGACTGCGGCAGCGGCTGGATCGGACCATGCTCACCGGGCGGCGGCAGCAGCAGCGGGACATCGCGGTAAAAAACAGGAGCTCCGACGGGATCGGCCGCCGTTGAAATCGTTACCTTGGCGGTTGACAGGCTATTTTCAGAATCGCCATCCGCAAACCCGCTGATGGTGATCGTTGCCGGCGATTTGACCGATAGGCGCTTGATCTTCGCCCATGTGGCTGCATCAGGCTTCCAGGTCCGCGTGGCCGCCTGCTCCGGGGTCAGTTCAATGCCCTCGCCTGCTTTTGGATCGATCTCGCCTCTTTGCAAACGCTCACCGGCCGTCTCGATACGGATTCCATCGGATTGGCCCTCGAAGCCGACCTCAACCACCCACCGCTTTGCGGCCTCTGCAGGGTCGTGCCAAAAAAATGTGGGAGGCGTGATCTCAGGAGGGAAGACAGACCCCTCAAGGGGATAATCGATCGCAATCTTCGCCGGTTGGACGTTTGACGCTGCATCTCCCGTTCGGGAAGAGGACGACAATGCGGCCCCGCAAACCAGGAAAACAGAAATAGCGCCAACAATCCCCGCGAACAGAGTTTTTGCAGAAACTGGCCTCATAGCCCCCCCGTGCGGCCCCAACAGGTGCGATTGCCGCGCCGCAAAGAATCGTGCTGCCCGGCGACGCGCTTTCACGAATTGTCGAGTGATGTCCCTCACATCCAGAAGAATACAGCAGGCAGTGCGCGTCTGGACCGCTCGAAATGGTGCTTGCATCGAAGCCCCGGCTTCCCCTCCCCGATGCTCTGCACTTTTCGGATCGCGCTCACCCATCGAACGGCGCTCCCTGGCGGGAAGGGGTAGAATCTCATGTGGTAGTTCAGTGCCAGACTTCTTGCATTCTGTTTGGGGCCGGCTCCAGGGAGTGAATTCGATGCGTTCTCTTAAAGTTCTTTGTCTTGGCGTGATGTTGATGGGAGCAGCGGCTCCTCTTGCGGCATTCGGGCAGTTCCAGGCTCCAACCCCGGAGGAGCTCAATATGACCTCCGACCCCAAAGCGCCTGGAGCGGCGGCTGTCTACCTCTACCGGGAAGAAAAGGAAGACGATCCGCACCATTTCCGCTCTGTCTATGCCCGTGTCAAGGTGCTCACGGAACAGGGCAAGGAACTTGCCACGGTTCATATCTCCTACCAGAAGAACTTCGTCTTTTATGCGACCGGAGACAACTCCAGCAGAATGTCTAACGGATTTGCAAATAGCTGGAGCACGCCCGACGTCAGCCATTCCGGCGAGGATCCTCGGATTGATCCCGATAGCTACGCCGGGCATACCGAGGTATCGGCCATCGAGGGAAGAACCATTCATGCGGATGGGACAGTAGTCCCGCTGACGGGTACCCCTGCCGATCTGCTAAAAGAGAAGAAAGGCACAAGCCAGACCAATGAATTGACCTTTAACCTGCCCAGCGTGGAAGTTGGCAGCATCCTGGAATATCGCTACCAGGTGCGTTACGACCGCTTCCAGCAAGCGCCGGAATGGCAGGTTCAGCAGGCCTATTTCGTACACAAGGCGCGCTATGTTTTCGCGCCAGCCGAGCAGTTCCTGCCCAACCGCAATCTTGGAGGGGGAGGAGGCGGAGTTTCCGACAGCGCAATCCTCGGCGCGCACGGCGAAGTCATGACCGACATTCGGTCTGCAAGTATTCTGCCTGCGGGAAAGGCGGTCAAACAGGACGGCCTGGGCAACTGGTTCGTTGAGTTTACCGACATCCCAGCCATCCCGCACGAAGCCAATGCACCGCCTCTGGCAGCGCAGATCTACCAGGTCAACTTCTATTACACCTTTACGCCGGATGCGAAGGAGTTCTGGCAAAAGGAGATGCAGCTCTGGATCAAGGATGTAAACCGATACGCCGCGCCGACCGAATCGATTAAGAGTACTGCGAATGAAGCGGTTTCCGCCTCCGATAGTCCGCTCGACAAGGCGAAGAAGCTCTACGCACTGATGCAGAAGTTCGACAATGTCGACTTCTCCAAGAATTTATCCATTTCTGCTGCCACGGACTGGGTTCCGCAAGGAAACGTGGAGAAAGTTCTGGAGCGCAAGAGCGGAAACAGCGAGGAGATGGCATTCCTTTATCTGGCCCTGGCGCGGGCCGCGGGATTGGACGCGAGGCCCATGCGGGTTACCAGCAGGAATCGCCGCACCTTCAATGCTCAGTTCCAGGACACAGCCCAACTGGACAGCGTCTTGATCGGAATTACCATCGACAGCAAGGAGATCATCCTCGATCCGGGCGAAAAACTGGCCCCCTTCCAAACTCTGCACTGGGCCCATGCCGGCGCCGGCGGAGTGGCGATGGCGGCCAACGGCAAGGTCGAGATCGTTATCACGCCTTTGCAGCAAAATACCGACAATACTGTCGTCCAGGTTGGCAGTCTCAATGTGAGCCCTCAGGGAACCGTTTCAGGCACTCTCAAGATAGGATTCATTGGACAGCAGGCCTTGCAATTGAGGCAAATGGTCCTCCGCACCGATTCCAACGCGGTGAAACAGCAAATGGAAAGAATGATTGCCGCGCAGGTTCCCGATGGCATCGAAACCCATATCGACCACATCTCAGGCCTGGACGACCCCAGCAAGCAGTTGGTGGCTGTGGTTCCGGTTACCGGATCCGTTGCCGTTCACACCGGTAAACACCTCGTCCTCCCCCTCCTGTTCTTTGAAAGCAAGGAGACAGACCCGTTTCCCACGGAGGAGGCCCGCTCGCTTCCCGTCGATATGCATTATCCGGCGCAATGGCAGGAGCAGATCACCTATGTGTTTCCCAGCGGCTTTACCCTCGATGCCGCGCCCCAGGACGTCAGTATGAAATGGGAAGAGAATGCCGCATATCAGACCCGTTTCAAAGTCGGCGCCGGCACCATTACCAGCGCTCGAATCCTCGCGCGCGGCTTTACGCTCCTCGATGCATCCGAGTATGGGAAGCTGCGCGATTTCTACGAGAAGGTGGGCGCCGCCGATCGGCAGCAGATCGCGCTCAGCGAGGCGCAGGCAGCCGGCAAATAGCAGCGGTTTGGCTCCCTGCTTTTGCCGGTACAGAGAGCGGTTGAACAGGCAGTGGCTGCGGCACACGGCGAGCCGGTCACCCCGATCGACGATGTTGTCTTCGAGAGAACGATCCCCAATCTCGCGGGGAAGCGCCCATGCTCCCCGCGGACAGCGCGGATGCAGGCGCAATCGCGCCTGCATCCATTCGTGCGGCCGCCCAAGCCCACAGCCAAACATTTGCCCTAACCGCCAGGTAGAAGCCCGGTCTAATGTTTCAGATGCTCGATGAGTTCGATGAGATTGCTGGCTGCAGCCAAGCTCCATCGGGGTGTGCCGCTGTGATCGTCAGGCCTCTCGAAGTTGTGGTAGCATTTGCCGTGCGAGGTTAGCCGTATGCTGCGTTGCCGCTCCGCGTTGTCCGTCCTTGGTCTTGTCGCGTTCATGTCCGGCCCTGTGGCTGGACAGGCTCCTGCGGCCGCCGACACCGAATCCCCTGTCGCCACCCTGAAACTGAACGTGCGAACTGTTCTGGTCGATGTTGTCGTCACTGACAAGAACAACCAGGCGGTTCCTGGCCTACAAAAGGAAGACTTCCAGGTCTTCGAAGACGGAAAGCCACAAACCGTCTCATTCTTTGAGCCAAGCTTTGCAGCGGCGCCCGGCGCGGCCAATGCGGCGTCAGTTCCGCCTCTTCCGCCCAATACCTTCACCAATGTTCCCGTTGTGATGCCCAGCAACTCGGTGAACGTATTGCTCATGGATGCTCTGAATACACCGATGCCCGACCAGGCCTACGTTCACAAGGAAATGGTCCGGTATCTCGCCTCGATTCCACCGGGGGTTCGGATTGGCATTTTTCTGCTCAGCGAACGGCTGCGGATTATCCAGGGATTCACGCAGGATTCCGCTGTATTGCGCGCTTCCATCAACAGGCTTGCTGCCAATCCCTCGTCGTCGGCGCTTCTGCCCACCGTTGCGGGAACCAACGCATCGGATACTGCGGTAAATATGATCGAAACAGAGGCCGTGGCCGAAGGGTATGGCGGCACGCCCGACCCCACTCTCGAGGCCATGGCAGCTGGGCTTCAGCAATTCGTGGATCAGGAGGCCGGGTTCGAAGCCAATCAGCGGCTTCTCTTGACAATACAGTCGCTGCAACAGATTGCGCGCTACCTCGCGGGGGTTCCAGGACGAAAGAACCTGATCTGGTTTGCCGGTTCCTTCCCGGCCTGTCTGCCTGCCGTAACCAGCGAAAACGAACTCACGAATGGCGGTTGTCCCTACGACAAACAGGTCGAGCAGACGATGGCCATGCTCGCAGACTCGCGAATCTCAATTTATCCCATTGACGCGACGGGCCTGATGACCCATACCTTGTACACGGCGGAGAACTCCAAGATTTCGGGGGTGCCGACGAACTTTCAAGGCGTAACCACTGGCCAGGCAAGCTCGCTGAATTCGGATAGTCAAGGGAACGCCCTGAACATGATCACCATGGATGAGCTGGCCAAGAAAACTGGCGGCACGGCGCACTATAACGGGAACGATCTGAAGGGAGCGCTGGCCGCGGACATCGACAACGGTTCGCGCTATTACACACTGGCCTATACGCCAACGAATCGCAAGGAAGTGGGGAAAGAGCGGAAAATCGAGATTAAATCCGTCTCCGGCAATTACAAATTGTCGTACCGGCGCGGCTACTTCGAGGAGACCCCCAAGGAACTTCGCGCGGCCGAAGCTGCCCCAGCCAAAGACCCCCTGCGCCCTCTCATGGATCGCGGAATGCCTGGTTTTACCGAGCTTCGTTACCGCATGAAGGTTGCACCGGCCGCAGCGCAGCCGGCAGCCGATGCCGCCCACGCCGGCGACAACCCCTCGCTGTCGGGTCCGCTGACCCGTTATACCGTGAACTTCTCGTTGGCGACCGACGGCCTCAATCTCTTCCCAGGACCGGATGGGGTTCGCCGCAGAACGATCGAAGTTGCGCTCGTGGCCTATAGCCAGGCAGGACAGCCGCTCAACTGGGAGACCCGCTCGATTAACCTCGCTATCCGGCCCGAACAAGACGCAATTGCCGAGACCTCGGGGATTCCCTTCCACTTTGATATCGATGCGCCGCCAGGCGACGTTTACCTGCGCACCGGTATCTACGATTCCTCTTCAAGCAAAGCGGGAACTCTGGAGATTCCGCTCACTTCCATCGCAGTCGCTAAGAAGTAGCCGCATAAAGTGTCCTCCCCCGACAAGAGCCGGAGGGTTGCCGATCGATTCAAGCTACCCCGGTTCCAAAGGGAGTCTCCCTTGCGTTTGCCGCGCACGGCGAAAACTGCCAGGATCGGACCGGATGACCAGTATCGACGCGGCGGGAAAATGAACCAGCCTCCACAACGAGGAGCGGCCTTGCGTTTGCCCTGGCAGTATGCTTGACAGCCAGCTTCAACTGTTGAAAACATCCACTCGATGTTGCAGGTATCAATTCCCCCTTCACCGCAGGGGCCTACAATTGAACAGGAACGGCAACCTGTGAATTGCCGGATTCGCCTAATGCCTTGGATTGGCACTACCCGTTGAGCGAACTGCCACCATGCGGCAGTCCGTTTTCAAGAACATCGAGGCGTGCATCGCGACTCCATGGAGGGATAGTGCATCCAGATTTCGGGCCTCCACGACGGCCAAAGCTCAAGGCGCTTGTGTTTCTGGCCTTGTTGACTCTTGCATTGCTCTCCACCTGCTTTCTGCCAATGCACCTTCGCACTTTGGGCATCGAACAGCTTGCTTTGCCGGTCCATGCGGCGCAAGATGCTCCGCGGACCCTATCTCACATTTCCATCGACTACCCCGAAGACGGTTCCATCTTCCCCCCTGGTATCACTCCGCCCACCTTCCTGTGGCGAGATGCGGCAGGAACCTCCTGGAGTATCGACGTTATGTTTGACGACAGCTCTGCTCCAATCCACGATTTGTCAAAGGGTGAACGCATGCGCATCGGCGCTATTGATCCGGACTGCGTCGCGGATTCCAATGAGCCGCCAAAATTGACTCTTCAGCAGGCCGCAACCTGGACCTGGACACCTGATGCTGCCACCTGGGCCGCAGTCCAATCGAATTCTGTCGCCCAGCCCGCCACCGTCGTCATTACCGGCTATCGCGATGGGCACACGGCTTTCTCGCAGGCGCGCATTCGCATCACCACGTCTCGCGACCCGGTGGGCGCGCCGATCTTCTACCGCGATGTTCCGCTCATGCCCGCAGCGGGCGTAAACGGCGTGATCTCCCCGCTGGCGCCTACTTCGATCCCGCTTATTCATTGGCGCCTGCGCGATATTCGCAAGCCGGAGAGCCACACAGTTCTCAAGGACATGCCCACCTGTGCCAACTGCCATTCCTTCTCATCCGACGGCAAGACGTTTGGGATGGATATCGACGGACCGGCCAACGATAAAGGCCTCTATGCTGTCGTTCCCGTGCAGAAACACATGTCCATCCAAAGCAAGGACATGCTGCATTGGAATACTGACGGCAAGGTTGGCCAGACCAGGGTTGGATTCATGTCCCAGGTTTCGCCTGACGGACGCTACGTAGTCAGCACCTTTGCCGGCCCATCCCTGAAGCTCCCAGACAGTTACTATGTCACTAACTTCCTCGACTATCGCTTTCTCCAGGTATTTTTTCCCACCCGCGGCATCCTCGAGTGGTATAGCCGCGCCACGGGCCTAAGAACTCCCCTGCCTGGGGCCGACGATCCGCTTTATGTGCAGACCGATGGAGTCTGGAGTCCCGATGGCAAGTACATCGTCTTTGCCCGCGCTGAAGCCCGCGCGCCGCGCACTCCGGGGCAGGCTCCGGCGTTGCGCGCCAACGATCCCAACGAAACGCAGATTAAATACGACCTCTATCGCATCCCCTTCAACGAGGGCAAGGGTGGGGTGCCCGAGCGAATTGTTGGCGCCTCCGAAAATGGCTTGAGCAACAACTTCCCCAAGGTCTCGCCCGACGGCCGCTGGATCGTCTTTGTCCAATGCAAGAACGGCCAGCTCATGCGCCCCGACAGCCAGTTGTACATTGTTCCATTTGCAGGCGGCGTCGCGCGCCGTCTCAGGGCTAACACCCGCCTGATGAATTCCTGGCATAGCTTCTCGCCCAATGGACGCTGGCTGGTTTTCTCCTCGAAGGCGCGGTCGCCCTACACGCAGATGTATCTAACCCATATCGACGCCAACGGCATCGACAGCCCAGCCATCCTCATCGAGAACGCCACTGCCGCCAACCGCGCGGTCAACATTCCAGAGTTCGTCAACATCGACGCCGACGGAATTGAGGACATTCAGGTTCATGTTGCCGATGCGGTCAAGTAGGATTTGCAGAGAATGACCATGCGGCCTTCACCCTACCATCCACTCACTATGGCACTCTCGCAGACCGCGCCCTGCCTCCCAGGGAAGCCCCTACCAGCTCAATTCCCGAGCAGCATCGGCGCTTGTGCTGCACACTCCGGAATCCTCATGGTTGGGCTTCTGCTTCTGTGCGCCGCATCGCTTTTGGGGCAAGCGCCATGTACGCCCCCGCAGTCAATGCAGGCGCAGCTTCAAGGCAAGCCCAGCGCTGCCTCGTATACCGATCTCGGAGTCTGGTTTGCAGGCCGGCAGCAGTATGAATGCGCCGCCAATGCTTTTGCTTCTTCTTTGCAGGCGGAACCCGATCAAAAGGATGTGGCCCATGTGGCCTTTATGTTCGGGAGCAGCCTTTACCTTTCAGGCGACACAAAAGAAGCGATCGCCGCGTTGCAGCAGGCTGAACAACTCGGCTTTCGCGACATCAAAATCCATCTTCTCCTGGCGGAGGCCTTTGACGACTTGCGCACGCCCAAGGACGCGGAGGATGAATGGCGCGCGGCCTTAGCGCTTGACCCGGAGTTATCCACCGCTCTGGATAGTCTTTCCAACGACCTGATCCTCGACAACGATTTCAACGCGGCAATCGCCTTGCTTGAGAATCCTCGCCTGCTCGGGCAGCGAACGCCTCAACAGTGCCTCAACCTGGGTAACGCTCTTGCCAGGACGGCAAGGCTCGATCAGGCGGCAGAGGTGCTGCGCGATGGCCTCAATACCTCGCCCGGCTCTCTGGATCTGGCCAATCGACTGGCGGGTATCCTTGTTCAACTCAACCGCCAAGATGAAGCGGCGACTGTTCTCGAGTTGGCGCTCGCGCAGCATCCCGAAGATCCAGATACCGCGGTTCACTATCTTGAATCGCTGATGGGCGCGCATCCCGAGAAAGCCCCAGAAGTCGCACACAAGCTGTTGGCCGCCTTTCCAGAGAACTCGAAGATTCTCTATCTAAATGGCGTCCTCGATATGAAGGCAGGCAATTTCAAGCAAGCGCGCACAAACTTGGAGCATTCTTTGACCATCCTGCCGGATGAGGCTCTCACTCACGAAGCGCTCGGCATTACGCTTGCCCAATTGAACGAGATGGCAGCTGCGAAAAGTCATTTCGAGAGAGCGATCGCCTTGGGAGACGGCACCCCTGAAGTCAAGCAGAGCCTGGCAAAAGTGGTTGCCGCGATTGCCGCTGGAAAGTAAGCAGCCGCGCCACGATCGGCCGGCGACTCCGGCAAGGATGCTCTGCTGGATGCGAGCAGATGCCCCAGTTCATGCGACAGTCTGGATGCGGTCGATGGTAAGGATCGTCTGGTCATCCTGCGGGCGGGTACCCATACAAAATTGCTCAAGCGCCCTGAACAAAGTCTCAACGGGATTGGGTTCGGCCAGATAGCGCTCAAGTTGCGATGTTCCAAACTGGATGCCTTCTACGTTCTCGGCCTCGGTAATTCCATCGGTAAGCAGCACAATGCGGTCCCCGGTTTCAAGCCTGATGGGTATCGAATGGAACGTTGCAAAATCGAACACACCCACGGGGAGATCGCCTTCCGCAATCGTCTCAATTTGGCCATTGGCTCGCACGATAAGCGGCGATACATGACCTCCGTTTACTAACTCGATCTGTGGCTCATCCGGCCCGGTCACGGTATATCGGACTGCCGCAAGCGTAACGTACTTCTCTCCCGGCGCCCGTTCGCAAATAAAGCTGTTCAACGATTGCAGGGCGTTGACCAGCGAAGCGCCGGCAGTCATTTGCGCGTGGAACATTCCCTGCGCCATGGAAGCAAGCAAGGCGGCGGGAATTCCCTTGCCACATACGTCGCCAACGATTGCAGCGAAGCCGTTGGGAACCGGAATGACATCGTAGAAATCGCCTCCTACGCCTGTGCATGGAATAGTGCGGGCGCCCAGGCGAACGAAAGGAAAATCGGGCAGATTCTGTGGAATGATCTGCCCCTGAATGGAGGCGGCAATCTCCAGTTCCTTGCGCAGCAGAACAAACTCGCGTTCGGCTTCAAGCATGCGGAGATTCTCAAACAAGGTAACCGTCTGGCTGGCCATGGCTTCCAGAATGTCCCTGCGTGTGCGCGTGAAGTCGTGAGTAGCCGCGCGGCTGTCAAGATAGAGCAGGCCAAGCGGCACAGAGGAGTTCTGGCCGCGCAGCGGGATGGCGACGACGTTGCGAATTGCATTCAGGATCAAGCTCTCACGCCCCCCCGCCACTTGTTCCGTGGGGTCGGAAAAAAGGAACGCGAGCTTTGAATTGGCGGCGTCGCGAAGAATCGACTGCGAAATTAAGGTCGGGATCGCGATTGCAGTTCCGTCCTGCTCCTGCCCGCACTCGAATTCAAATGTGTCGGCGCTGTCGCCGAGAAAGACAAAGCCGCGCTCGGCTCCTGTCAAGCGCATGGCATACTCGATCATGGTTGAGAGCACATCCGCGCGGGCTCCGTGCTGATGCAAGCTTTGGGCGGCCTTGAGAAAGAGCGAGAGCGTTTCCAGGTCCGACGGAGTTCCTGCTGACGGCTTGCCCGATAAATCTGCTTGAGAGAACTGGGCAAAAAGCGACCGTGTGGTGCTTTCTTCCTCTGGAACTTCAAACAGCAGTGTATGGTCGGGCGCGCCCAGCGCAATCCGATCCTGCGAGCGGAGGCGTGTGGTCGTACACCGCATCCCATTCACGAAAGTGCCGTGACGGCTGCCCGTATCGCGGAGAAAAAAGCCGTCGGCGTCGCAATCGATCAGTGCATGCGCGCGCGATACTTCCGGACTCGCAATGCAAAGGTCGCGGTCCGTGCTGCGGCCGATCGTAAATGGAAGATGATCGATGGAGATAGCGCTGGCAGGCTCGCCCGCCTGTGGCTGAGACCTTAGCAGGAGGGTCAGGCGAGCTTTCGATCTTTGCCGAGTTGCCATGTGTCCTGTGTACCATTGAACCTGTTTACGGGCGCCTCTCGGCTGTGTATAACATGGTAACATCGCTCTGCGTTGCAACGGCGCCGGGCCCCAGGCTACCCCTCGCAATCAGTTAAGCCCATCGAGTTCCCGCGCATCTATCGGGACATTGCATCTTACCTCGCAAGCCTTGAACGCGCAGTAAATATGAACCCACAGGAAACATGAACGAAGACCCCACACTTCCGCTCGGTGTTTATCAGGCCAGCAGGTCAGAAGCGCCGCCTGCGTCGGCAACCTGGGGCAGCTTCACTTTGCTTGCGCGTGTTGGCTTTGGAGGCTTCGGCGAGGTGTACCGGGCATGGGATCCGCATCTGCAGCGCGAGGTAGCGCTCAAGCTGCTGCTGCCGGGCGCAGTAACAGGAGAAGCGGAATATGAAGCCATGCTGCGTGAAGCGCGCGCGCTGGCTTCGGTGCGCCATCCGAACATCGTTTCGGTGTACGGGATCGACAGGCAAGACGGGCGAGTAGGCTTCTGGACCGATTTTGTTCGCGGCAAGACGCTCTGGGTTTTGATTGGCGAACAAGGTACATTCGGCGCGCGCGAGGCAGCTCTGATCGGGCTGGATGTTGCCCGTGCGCTCAGTGCGGTGCACAGGGCCGGAATTCTTCATCGGGATATCAAGGCCGAGAACGTAATGCGCGAGGAGGGCGGCCGCATCCTGCTGATGGACTTCGGGCTGAGTTCAATTCCGCAAAGCCAGGCCCACATCGCCGGGACGCCAAACTACATGGCGCCGGAGCTCTTTGAAGGCGGCCAGAGCACCGTAGCGACAGACATCTACGCGATGGGCGTGCTGCTCTATTATCTTGTGTCCGGCGAGTACCCGGTAAAGCTTGGCAGGTTGACGGCCAGCGAGTGCCTGGCCAGGATGGCGCAGCGAAAGCCGCTGATGGACCTGCGCCCCGATCTGCCTGAATCGTTGCTGCGCACGGTGAGCACGGCGATGGAAATGGACCCTTCAAAGCGCTTCGCCAGCGCAGGCCAACTTGCCAACGCGCTCGCTGAATCCCTGGGCGCGGCAAGGCCCGAGGAGCCCGCCGTCGCCGCCGGTCCGCTTCAGCAGCTCATGCAGGCCCGCAAGCGCATCAAGATCCTTGCATCTGTCGCGGTGTTTGCGGGGATTATGGCCGCGTTTGCGGCCTGGCAGGGTGGCCTGCAAAGGCTATTTCATCTCCCTGGTAAACCGGCGTCAGTTTCATCGGCTACGACTTACGACGAGTTTCAAAAGGCGCAGGATCTGCTGCTGCGGTCGTATAAGAATGCCAATATCGCTGAAGCCATTAAGGGCTTTCAAGCTGTGCTCCAGGCCGACCCGAGTTTTGCGATGGCTGAGGCCCGGCTCGGGAATGCTTACTTCATCCAGTACCGCAACAGCCACGACCCCAACCTGCTGGACCTGGCCAAGGCAGCGACCGACCGGGCGATGAACCTCGATCCCAGGCTGGCTCCGCCCTACGTCACCTTGTCGCGGATCGCGGCGATGCAGGGAAATACGGCCCTGGCCATGGAGCAGGTTCAGAAGGCCCTCGATCTCGACCCACGCAGCGCCGAAGCCTACGGGGCCCTGGGTGAAGTGTATGAAGCGGAAGGAAAGCAAGGTGACGCAGTTACCGCATATCAGAAGGCGATCGATCTTGCGCCGGACGACTGGCGCTGGCCCGTGCGATTGGGTATAGAAGAGTTTGGCTCCGGCAATCTCAAGGAAGCCATCGCACAGTTACAGCGCGGCGTAGATCTCGCGCCGGACAATTCGGTTGCCTACTACGATCTCGGCATCGCCAATATGCAATCGGACCGGATGGACGAGGCCCGGAATGACTTTGAAGCGTCGCTGAAGATTGAATCGAAGCCTGATACCTATGCGGCCCTGGGAACAGTGCTCATGCTAAACGGCAAATATGACGATGCGGCCGCAATGGAATTGAAATCGATCGCGATCAATCCCAATGACAATCAGGTGTGGGACAATCTGGGCGTTGCTTACCAGTGGGCGGAAAATCAGAATGAGCGGGCGCTGCAAGCCTTCCGCAAGGCAATTGAATTAGGTGAGGCGGAGCATGCCAAAAGCTCGCAGGATCCCGTACTTCTGGTGACCCTTGCGTATGATTATGCTTCGATTGGCGATTCTGCGCGAAGCCGGACCCTTGCTCGGCAGGCGCTCGCCCTGGCTCCTGCAAGTCCGGAAGTTGAGTATCGAGCCGGCGAAGTGTACGAGATCATTGGAAACCGCGCGGACGCAATCCCGCTGATCGCAAGGGCTCTCGCGGCTGGATATCGCGGCTATGAGTTCCAGAGAAACCCAAAGTTAGCCGCGCTGCGCGCGGATCCGGCGTTTGAATCAGAATCCCGTAAGGAAGAAGAAAAAAAGAAGTAGACTGCATTACCGGAATGCGATAGCTTCAGTTACATGGCACATACAGACATCACGCTCATCCACAACGGCGGGAACTTTGTCCCCAGCGCCGCCAGGGTCCAGATTGTCAGCGGCGATACTGTCTCGTTTGAAACCAGCGACGGCACACCAGTTGTGCTGTTCTTTTCCCCGGATGCCGCTGCAATTCTCACTCCGGCTCCGGCCAAACCCTTTCCGATCGCCCCAAAAGGAAAGGCTGTGTTTGCGTTCGTTTCGTCGAGTCCAGGCGCCTATAGCGTCTCTTATGGAAAGAGCTCCAAATCGGCTCCGTCCAGCTTCCCCCAGGCGAGTTCGCTGGAGCTTCTTCTGGAAGCAGGTTCCATGCTTGCTAAGCCGTCTGCTCAAGACAATATAATGAAACCCGGCTCCTAAGAAAGAACTCTCCGGCATGTTTCAGGCTTCCCTTTGACACGCCCCCCGGCTCGGGTAAAATTACCACACGGGCAGCAAGATGACTACAAAGTTATCTTACTGCCCGATGTGTTTGCATCGCTATTTAGGCAGCGGCATCGACCCCGTGACACTGAAGCCGGCTTCGGACTTGGCAGCAGTATCCTGGGGCTGCGCGCTGCCAAGGCTTAAGTGGTATTTGCCTTCGAGGATAACTCGATTGCCTTGATCGTCCACGATGGAGATGGCGCGGGGATCGAGGGTGATCGTAACTTCCCTGCTCTGCCCCGCGACAATAGCAACACGCTGGAATCCAACAAGAGATTGAATGGGGCCGTTCGGCTGCGGGGTCTTGAGGTAGGCCTCGACAACCTCGTCGCCATCGGCGGCGCCGGTGTTGGTCACAGTGACAGTTGCGGTCAGCGGACCCCCAGCCTTCACCGTCTCCTCAGAGAGCTTGACTGGCCCATACTTAAAGGTCGTATAGCTCAGGCCATAGCCAAAGCCCCACAGCGGCTTGCCGGGGAAATAGCGGTAGGTGCGACCCTTGGCGCTGGTCTTGAAGGCATAGTCGGTGAACTCCGGCAGCCCCTCGAGCGAGGCATAAAAGGTCAAGGGCAGCCGGCCGGCAGGATTGTTGAGACCGGCAAGAGTGCGGGCAATGGCCGTGCCGCCTTCCACGCCTGGATACCAGCCTTCAAGAACCGCATCGGCATGCTGGTTGGCCCAGTTCAGAGCAACCGCGCTGCCGCTCTGCAAGACGACAACAAGCGGCTTGCCTGTGGCCGAAAGAGCTTCAAGAAGTCTCTGCTGCGGCGCCGGCAAATCCAGGCTGGTGCGATCGCCGCCGTTGAAGCCGTCGATCTTGATGTTCATCTCCTCGCCTTCAAGCTGTGGTGAAAGCCCAACGAACGCAACTACGACATCCGACTCCTTGGCGCGGGCCACGGCTTCTTCAAGCTGTGCCTGGGCGGGAGCTGCCCACTTCAAGGTGAGGCCGCCCCCGGCTTCGTCGCCAAAGTGCGAATACTCAAGCCGGAAGTCATGGGGGTTCGTATCGGTGAAGTCAACCGGAATGGAAGGCGCCTTGCCGGAGTGCATGAAGGGCGGCGCGGTGGGCGAGGCGCCGGGAGCAGCGTTGAACCCTCCCCGAGCGGTGAACTCATCTCCCTGACGCACAGCGCCCTCTGAGAGGACTTTGCCGTCAAGAATGAATCGGTAAGATTCGCCCGGCGACCAAGGGAAGCTGTCGGCGGTTTCAAGCATAAAGACGTAGTGGCCCGGTGCGGGAACCGTGAGCGATCCAGTCCAGCGCACGGAGTAGTTGTGGGTCTCCAGCTCCGGCACGGGCACTTCGCTCTCCCAGTCGGCCTGCACGGCGGGCTGGGTGACAGTGGCTACGGGACGGCCGGTCCAGTCGTTCGTAGCGAAGAACTCGGCCTTCAGGCCCTGATTCAGGCCAAATGCGCTGCGCGGAACCGGCACGCCCACCCCCGCAGCCAGCGTAGACCCTTGCGCATAGAGGATCGGCGAACTCCGGAACTGGCTCAACATGCCGTCGAGCGGCGTCACCGGATTCACCGGAGTGCCAACATAGTTGCCCAGGATAGAGGGCAGCAGGTCTGCGGTCGGGCCGATGACGGCGATGTGACCCGGCTTGCTCTTCAGCGGCAGCACGCCTGAGTTCTTGAGCAGCACGATGCTCTCTTCCGCAGCCTGCAAAGAGGTCTCCCGGTTGGCAGCGGAAGCGTTGGCGGCGAACGGTATGTTGTCCAATGGGTTCGAGCCTTGCGGGTCAAAGAGGCCGAGTTGGAAGCGGGCCGTGTAGAGACGTTCGGCAGCTTGGGTTACGAGGTCTTCCGATACCAGTTTCTGGCGAACCGCATCGGCCAGAGTATTGAAGCCAGGGGTCCAGATACTGCACGAGAGGTCGGTTCCGGCCTCAATCGCAAGCGCGGCGGAGTGAATAATATCGGCGGTCTTCTTGTGACCCTGATTCACGTCAACGATGGCGCCGCAATCGGAGACGACGAAGCCTTTGAAGCCCCAGGCGTCGCGAAGGTGATCTTTGAGAAGCATCTTGTTGGTGCATGCCGGCCATTCGTCGATCGAGTTATACGCGCACATGACCGACTGCACATGGCCTTCGGTGACGGTGGCTCGGAAGGCGGGCAGATAGGTCTCTTCCAGATCGCGCGGGCTGGGGTCGACGTTGAAGCCGTGGCGCATCTGCTCCGGGCCGCTGTGTACAGCAAAGTGCTTGCTCGTGGACACGGCGCGGAGGTGGTTGAGATCGCCACCCTGCACGCCGGTCACAAAGGCCACGCCTAACCGGGAGGTGAGGAACGGATCCTCGCCGTAGGTTTCCTGGCCGCGGCCCCAGCGGGGATCGCGAAAGATGTTGATATTGGGCGACCAGAAAGTAAGTCCATAAAAGATGCGATGGTTGCCTTGGCGCTGGGCCTGGTTGTACTTGGCGCGGGCCTCTGTGGAGATGACGTACCCCATCGAGTGAACGATGGCGGCATCCCAAGTGGCGGCCATGCCGATGGCCTGGGGGAAGACGGTCGAGTATCCAGCCCGTGCGACGCCGTGCAGTGCCTCGTTCCAGGTCTGGTAGTCGGGGATGCCGAGGCGGGGTATCGGGGTGGCCCAATCTTCAAGCTGGGAGGCCTTTTCGTCAAGCGTCATACGGCCGACCAGGTCGTGGGCGCGCTCTGCCGGGGTGAGTTTGGTGTCAAGGTAGGCGGCCTGTTGGGCCTGGGATACGAAGGCAAGAACGGCGAATGCGAGCGGCAGATAGAGCCAGCGGCGAAACGGCATAACAATGTTCCTCTCTGGGCTGCGGTCGAACAGGTGGGCAGCCGGACTGACCTTCCCTCCGGTAGTATCGCGATCCAGGCAGAGACTCGCCGGGTTCGAACCGATGCAAAGGCAGCCGCTACGAACTCTACTAGAGGTGGGGTGCATTTGGCTAGCTTTATCGCTTTACTAATGGAATATTTCGCAAAGCACCGGCTCGGAGCGTCTCGGATGCCGGATTCTCGGCATAAGGCGGAGAGGCCCCAGGGCAAAAACATCACCCACTGGGGCCGTTGCCGCAAACGGCCGACGGCCGGTCAGGATTCCAATCGAGGGTCTTCGGCAGCAGCCGCTTCCATGCCGGTAAGGATGGCCTGCATCTCGATGAATTCTGGACGCCCGTGAAGAGGTTTGAGCCGGGGATCGGCGAGCATCTGGAAGAACCAAGGGCAGCGCGACTCGCCGGCCGCGCGTAAATGGTAGAGCGCGGCATCGAAGTCTCCGAGTTCCACGCAAACGGCGGGATTGAAAGAGTGGAGGACAAAGCGCTCACGGCTTAGCCATTCCAGACGCTCCAGGATGACGCGGGCTTCGTCCTTGCGTCCTGCGCAAGCCAGGGCATAGGCATGCACTGCGGTGGCAAGATCGAAATACGGCGAGCGCTGAACCAGGCTATGCGCAAGCTCGATAGCGCGGTCCGTTTCACCATGGAAAGCGAGAATTATCGATCCATAGAGCGCGGAGCCTTCGTGCTCCGGGAAGAGAGTGAGGGCTTGGCGGATGCGATCCACGCTCTCATCTTGCAGACCGGCTAAGTGCAGCGCCCAGGCCAGACGGGCGTGCAGCCACGGTGCAAAAGGATCCTGGCGAAGAGCGGCGCTGAGTAACTCGATGGCCTCGGCAAAGCGGTGGCGGCTGAGCGCGAACATCGCGCGGACACGGGTAATCCAGGGATCGTGGGGAATATGGGCTGAGAGGGCAAAGGCCCGAAGAGCCGTGGGAAGATTGCGATCCACATGGAAGTTCACCCAGCCAAACCCGGGCAAGATTGCTTCAGCGCAAACTGGAAGGTCGGGGGCAGACTCATCGCCCCACGGATCAACACCGGTCGCGGCTGCTCGGCGCACCAGATCCGCGGCTACGGCCGGCGACATAAAGCCGTAAAAAGCTTGCGTGACGCTTAGATTTACTAAATCGACTTTGGCGGCAATCTGCAAGGGATCGAGTTCGGTGGCGCGCAAGAGGAGGCGTAGGCTGTCCTGCATCCGGTGGCGCTGCAGGGTCTGCCACTCATGGTGGGCGCGCTGATAAAGCTCAAATGCCTCGCGCTGCTGATCACCGCCGCTGCGGTCGGAGCCTGAAGAGGCAGCTGCGGTAATAGAAACGCCGCCCAAGTCCAAGCGAAAAGCGAGGCGATCGCCAAGCTCCGATTCAAGTCCCGCGATGCAACTCTGCGGCACAATCAGATCTTCCACCCATATCTGGGCTCCATCCTTGACCCGGATCATCTCAGCGCGGAGGCGGAAATGCGAAGGAAGGGCACGCAAGGTTCCGGCCAGCACAAGATCGGCTTTGAGGGTTTCGCCGATCTGCTGAGCGCCGAGGCCTTGGCTGGCTAGAATGAAAACCGAATCCCGCGCCATGACGGTGACCGCCGCGGAATGTGTGTTGCTCAGACGGGCGATTGTCTCCTCGGCGACCGCGGAACCAAGATGCTCGGGGACACCGTAACTGGCGGTAAACGGTGGGATGGCCAGCCGCGGGAGCGGATCGGCCGATGCGACGCGATGAGAGCATACTTCGGCCGAGAATCGGTAACCGCGCTTGTAAACTGTCTGGATACATTGTTCCGGCTCAAGCCGCGCCCGCAGCGAAGATAGGCATTTCGGAACGCTTTCGGCAGTGACGTGAACATCACCCCATAGGGCATTGCGCAACTCGATGGAAGTAACGACCTGCCCCGCATGAGCCAGAAGGTGGCGCAGCGCAGCCAACTCCTTGGGGGGCAGATGAACGACCCCATCTCCGCGCAGGAGAGTACCATCGGCCCGGAGCCGGAATCCTGCAAAGGAATGCTCTAGACTCACACAACCAGATTCAGTCGCAGCGAGCCCCAGCTTGCCCAATCCAGACAAAACGGACGAAAGCGGTTTCGGCCGATCCAACGCAGCGCCCTCGGAGTTCAGGTTTACCTGCTTGTCAACGTTCTGCCGCCATTCCAAGAGAATGACAGCCACCGGAAGCGATCGCGGGGGAATCAATCGCAAAGACAACCCGCAACAGTCTCGGGTACCGTTCGACCACGAAGTGTAAATCAATGTTGCTCTTATTATGTAGATTCTGACTGGAGCCTAATCACTTTGGCGGTGAATTCTTTCTACTGAAAGTAATCCAAAAGTGGTTACTTGTTTATTAAAAAGATAATAACCTGCGCATACGGCATCTTCTTGATTCTTTTTGATTTGCACGCATCGCACGGGTAATCTATTGGCGCTTTCTTTTCGGGCAACGCCGTTTTGCGCAGAAATCTGACCCTAAGAATGGGAAGGTTAAGAAACAACCGATTTGGCATCAGAATCGCCGCTTCTGCGCTTCAAAAGTTATTCTCCGGGAGAATGTAGACGATCGAGCCGATCAAAGCTTCTATTTCAGGCAGGATGCCCTCGCGCGCGCAAGTGTTAAAGTTGAGTTTCGCCCATCATGTTTGCTACCTCCCAGCACGCGCACTTCATCGGAATCGGCGGCATCGGCATGAGCGGCATTGCGGAGATTCTGCTGAGCCTGGGCATGAGGGTCTCGGGCTCCGACCTGCGTCGCGGCCCTGTCACCGACCGTCTCGCCTCCCTCGGCGCCACCATCTATGAAGGCCACAGCGCTGACAACCTTGCGGGAGCCACGGTTGTGGTCACCAGTTCCGCTGTAACCGCCGCAAATCCCGAAGTAGTCGAAGCCCACGCCCGCAAGATTCCCGTGATTCAGCGCGCTGAGATGCTGGCTGAGCTGATGCGGCTGAAGTACGGCATCGCCATCGCCGGCATGCATGGCAAGACCACGACCACATCGATGGTGGCGTCCGTGCTCTCCGCCGGGGGTCTCGATCCCACTGTCGTCGTGGGCGGCCGCGTGGATGCTCTCGGATCGAATGCCCGGCTGGGAACCACGCAATATCTGGTAGCGGAGGCCGACGAGAGCGATCGCTCTTTTCTCAAGCTCTCGCCGATTCTAGCCGTAGTCACCAACCTCGACCGCGAGCACATGGACTGCTACAAGGACATGGCGGACGTGGAGCGGGTGTTTCTGGAGTTCATGGACAAGGTGCCTTTTTACGGAGCGGTGACCGCCTGCCTGGACAATCCGCTGCTGGCTGCCATTTTGCCGCGCGCCCGCCGCCGCGTCTTCACTTACGGCGTTGCCGCCGAGGCCGATTACCGGCTGGAGTTTGTTGAAGCCGGCCAGGGGCGTTTTGCGCGGTTCCTGGTCCACACCGCAGAAGGACCGCTGGGGCCATTCGAGCTGCATGTGCCAGGGCGTCATAATGTGCTCAACGCAACCGCTGCCGTCGCTATCGCCCGCCAGCTTGAGGTTCCGGCAGACAAGATTGCCGAAGGGCTTAACCGTTTTCGCGGTGTCGATCGCCGCTTCCAGCAGCGCGGCACAACGCGCGGAATCACCGTCGTGGACGACTACGGCCACCATCCCACTGAGATTCGCGCCACACTGGCCGCTGCCCGGGAGTGCGGCCACCAGCGCATCCATGTGGTCTTCCAGCCCCATCGGTACACGCGCACCCTCGACCTCATGGACCAATTCAGCTGCGCGTTCGCCGATGCGGATACCGTCGTCGTACTCCCCATTTACGCCGCCAGTGAGGAACCCATCCCCGGCGTCACTGCGGAGCGGCTGATTGACCGCATTCAGGGGCCCTCCGTTCAATTCGCCGCGGATTTTTCCGCCGCGGTTTCCGCCGTTGCCGCAAACGCCCGCGAAGGCGACCTGATCCTGACCTTGGGCGCGGGCAGTGTGAGCCAGTTGGCCCCACAGATATTGGTGGCTCTGGAAGCGACTTAGACGCCGATTCAGTTCCGCTGTTACGATTTGTACCGCAAGCAAGTGGTTCAGAGGAGTTTAGATGGCGCAGGGTTCACGCAGAAGGTTTTTGAAGGCCGCTTCGGCAACCGCCGCGGCATTGGCTGTTTCCCGGCAGATTCCGGTATGGGCCGCCGAGGGTCCGCAGCCGGGGCCGGTCAAGGTCTGGGCCACGTTTCGCGATCGGCGTTACGTGCAGGGCGATCCGCTGCAGTGGAAGCCCGCCACCGAGGTCGCAGCCGACGCCATCGCGCTTGATCCGAGCGCGACCAAGCAGGATATCCTTGGCTTTGGCGGGGCGCTGACGGATGCGACGTGTTACGTGCTTAGCCAGATTCCGGCGAACCAGCAGCAAGAAGTCATGCACGACCTGTTCGCTCCCGGCGAGATGGCGCTGAATGTGTGCCGCACCTGCATCGGCTCCAGCGACTATTCGCGGAGCGTATACAGCTTCGACGAGAGCACAGAGCCCGACCCGGAGATGAAGAAGTTCTCCATCGACCATGACAAGGCCTATATCCTGCCGTTGTTGCGCGGTGCCCGCAAGGCGAATCCCGAGCTGTTTCTCTTTTCGTCGCCGTGGAGTCCGCCGGGATGGATGAAGGCCAACGGCTCCATGCTGGGCGGAGCCATGCCAACGCGCAGCTTCGAGCCGTATTCCAAGTATTTCCTCAAGTTTCTTGAGGCCTACAAGGCAGAAGGCGTACAGATCGATGCGGTCACCGTGCAGAACGAAGTCGACGCCGAGCAGAATGGCCGAATGCCCGCATGTGAATGGGCGCAGGAGAATGAAATCGCGTTTGTGCAAAACTTCCTTGGCCCGGCGCTGCGCAAGGCTGGCTCGCCCACAAAGATTTGGGTGCTGGACCACAACTACAATCTGTGGGGCAGAGCCATCGGCGAGTTGAGCGTACCGGAAGCGTATGAATACATCGACGGCATTGCATGGCACGGCTACGTCGGTGAACCCTCGGCGATGACCCGCGTGCACGATGCGTTTCCCACGAAAAACGCCTATTGGACCGAAGGCGGCCCGGACCTTACCGCGCCCGACTACCTGACCGACTTTGCCAAGTGGACGGAGACCTTCAACGGCATCCTCAACAACTGGGCGCGGTCCATCACCGCCTGGAACCTGGCCCTCGATGAAAAGGGGAACCCGAATCTTGGGCCCTTCCCCTGCGGGGGCGTTATCACCGTTGACAATGCGAGCCACAAAGTTACCCGCAGCGGTCAGTATTGGGCCTTCGCGCACTTCTCAAAGCACGTGCGTCGCGGAGCAAAGGTCTTCCAGACCAATGGCGTGGGCGATATCACTGGACAGGGCGCTGTGGACGGCGTCTCACATGCCGGCTTCCGCAATCCGGATGGCAGCTTTGTTGTGGTGCTCTCCAATCGCGGTCAGGAGAAGCGCGTGCAGTTGCTCCTCGGATCGAAAACGCTCGATGTCGAGCTGCCGGCTGACTCCGTGCAGACACTGCAATGGTCCTGACGTGCAGTGCTCCGGCTCGAGCGCCGCAATGCTGAAGCCAAGGATGGGAACCGAATGACCTTGAACGTTCAAGAGCAGTTCGGCCAGATCGATATCTACATCTTCGATCAGATCCTGCGCGGCAACATTGAGCCCGGCATGTGCGTGCTTGACGCCGGATGCGGATACGGGCGCAACCTCGTTCACCTGCTGCGCGAAGGTTGCAAGGTCTTCGCGATCGACCAGG
>Ga0302319_10001971_pt1 | contig 45209 bp, 47 predicted proteins | sample Bog_T0_2_FD_203319 | JGI IMG/M metagenome (GOLD analysis project Ga0302319, IMG submission 203319) | Peat permafrost microbial communities from Stordalen Mire near Abisko, Sweden - Bog_T0_2 | ecosystem: Environmental > Terrestrial > Soil > Wetlands > Peat | place: Sweden: Abisko, Stordalen Mire...
CGCAGTCTTGGCATTTTGCGGGTGATGGCGCATAATTGCGCATCGCCTGAAAGATATTTGAATCCAAAACAGCCATGCAGCGCCTCTCACTGCTGAACCGATAAAAATAATTCATATGAAACGCACATCCGCTATTTTTCTCACCGCCATTTTTTTTTCAGTCCTTGCCGTGTTCCCATTGCGGGCACAGACCAACGTGGCTGCGGAATCCATAACAACCAATGCCGTTGCCCCGGCTCCCATCCCACCAAGCTATAAAACGCCGGAGGGTTCCGGCTATGAAACTGGAATCCCTGGTCTGGGGGAAATAAGGAAGATTGTGGTTTCGCTGGCTCCCTTTGTGATGGTGGTGGCCATTATCGTCGTCGTCGGCTATTTCAGACATCGTCGGCATCAGATGATGAACGAAACGTTGCGTTCCATGATTGAAAAAGGAATGCCGATCACGCCGGATCTGGTGGACAGCTTGAAAACCAAGGGATCGGTGTTATTTGGAAACGGCAATCGCCGCAACGACCTGCGCCGGGGCTTGATTTTGATCGGAGTGGGCATCGGTGTGGTCGTGCTGGCTGGCAAGCCGGGTTGGATCATCTTTTTCATCGGCGTGGCTTTTCTGGTGGTGTGGTTCTTTGAAAAAAACAACTCCGATAATAATCAGCCACCGCAACCGCCGAAAATATAATCCGTGTCCTTTACCGACGCCGACCTCATCGCCCGCATCCTGTCGCGCGAAGACCGCAACGCCTTCGGCGAGCTGGTGCGGCGCTATCAGTCGCCGGTGCGCGCCTTTCTTACCCGCTTGACGCGCGGGGACGCGCACCTGGCGGACGATCTCTCGCAGGAGACATTTTTGAAAGTGTGGCATAAGCTGAGCACCTTTCGGGGCGACGCGCGCTTTTCCACCTGGCTCTTCGGGATTGCATTCAATGAATTTCGCGGCGCAGCGCGCAAGCGGCGTGAGCAACTGTGGGCGGACGTTGAGGAAGCCACGGACGACACCGAGGAACCTGCCGCCGGCACCAACCACGGATTGCGCCTGGATTTGACTGAGGCGCTGAAGCGGCTATGTTTGAGTGAACGTGCGGCCATTCTGCTCTGCTGTCAGAACGGTTTGACGCATGACGAAGCCGCGCGGGTTTTGGATTGCCCCGTCGGAACGGTGAAAACCAACATTCTGCGCGGGAAGGAAAAGTTAAAACGTTACCTGTCTTTATGAATACGCCCGAGGACAACGGAGACCAGCTTGACGCGCTCCTGCGCGAACAGAACCACTATGTTGACGACAATGGCTTCACCGCCCGCGTTATGAAGGTGCTTCCTCGCCGTCGCCGCAACTCATTCGGGCTGGCGGTCAAGTTGGGAGCGGTCGTCATCGGTTCGGTGCTGGCGCTCCGCTGGTTGCCGCTAAAAAATCTGCCACCGCTCGAAATGACTAACTGGTTTTCGGCAAATCCAAACGTTTTGCTGCCTTGGTTGACGGTGCTGGTGGTCGCGGCTGCGCTGGTCTGGGGTGCTGTTTCCGCGCTCCAATGGGAGGATTAAGGGTCGTTTTGCCTGCGGGCAATCCGGCTATACCAAATGCCCGAGGCAATGAAGACGAGGCTGCACCCGGCGGTGAACCAGACCAGAAACGGCACGGGCAGGTAAAACCAGGCACCCACCGTGCTCGCCGCAGAAAGTCCGCCGCACAAATACGAATAAAATGCGCTGGCCCGCGCGCTTTGAAAGCTTTTCTGGAGGATCAATTCCATCGCATTGTTATCACGCTTGAGTGCGGCAGCGCAAAGATCGGAGCAGACGAGGCGGCGGGTGGTGGAAGGTTTTGTGCAGTCAACGCACAAAGCGCGTCCGCAATAAGCGCAGACGGCGACGGCTTCGGCCTGATGGGCGGTGCATTTCACCGGATTTTCTCCACATGGATTTGGGTGAGGTTGTTCTGGCCAAGCTGGAGCAGGGCGGCGTTGGCGTAGAGTTCCAGCCGGGGCTTGAGTTGCGGTGCGCCTGCGGCGCGGCGTTCGCGGTCGAGTTCCTTGATGGCCAGCATGTCGAGCGCCACGGGGTCATGGCTGAACCAGAGCTGGTTCGGCACGGCGGAATAATGCAGCAGGCCACGGCCACCACCCTCGTACTGGCCGATCAGCGCGTCGGTGATGTTGAGGACGACCCGGTCACCGAGCAGGGGCAGGGCAAAGATTTCCGGCACGGCGCCGGCGAGACGGGCGGGGTCGGCTTCGAAGCGCCGGGTGTTGTCCACGCTGCCAAGCGCGAGGCTGTAAAGCTGGCCGCAGACGCCGATGTCATCCTCATTGAGCAGCGGTGAGATATTAATGATTTTTGTGATCTGCTGGCTGACGATTTTGGTGACAAAGGATTTCCGCCCGACGGCGTCGTTGGTTTTGCCAAATTCCAAATCGCCCCAGACGAGGCTGCCAATGACCACGGTGTCGGGCTGATAGAAGTTCGTGGGGTCGTAGCCAGTTTCGGCGCTGCCCGCCACCCGCACGCCGAACCGCGCGGCGAGATCAAAAAAACCGGCGTCGCGCAAATCGTAAGTATGCTTGTCCCAGATGATGATGTTTGTCGGCGGCACGTCGGCGGCGAGCAGGCCCTGAATTACGGCGGCGACGACGGCGGGACGCGTGCCGCTCAACATGCCGGCTTCGGAAAACACCTTGATGCCGACGACATCCCGGCTTGAGACGAGGCTGCGCCAGGCGGCGGCGGGGTCGGATTTGTTGGCAAGGACGGTGACGCCACGATCCATCATGGTCTGGACCACGGCGGGGTTGGGCTGAAAATCTGAAATTGCGGCGGAATTTTCAACACTGACGACCTGCGCGTGGCCAGAGTGGTTCATTGAAGGATCGTCGGCACGACCGGCGACGGCGAGCCCGACCAAGGCCGCGACGGCGAGGCGGCAGAACATTTTGGTGGTTTGAATCTGTGCGTTTCTTGACACTTTAAGGCGCTAATGTTAACACCATTGCCGATGCTGGCAAAAAAAAATCGCATTCGTTGCGGCGCTATTATTTTTCTGACGCTTGCCGTTTTCCTTGCTGGCTGCACGCCGCCTGGGCCGCGGGCAATGCTAAAGGGCATAAAATTTCTGGATCGCGGTGATTATGCCGGTGCCATGGAGGAGTTTAAAACCGCCACGACGCTGCTGGCCACAAACGCGCAGGCGTGGAATTACCTCGGCGTTGCCTGCCAGCGCGCCGGACAGCCGACGGATGCTGCCGCTGCTTACGAGCGCGCCCTCACGCTTGACCGCGATCTGGTGGAAGCCCATTACAATCTGGGTTCGCTCTGGCTGGAGCAGAACAAGCCTGCCGACGCCAAAATGGAGTTCACGGCCTACACTCTGCGGCGTAGCAATGATCGGGAAGGGTGGCTGAAGCTCGGTTCAGCGCAACTGCACGCCAGCGATTTCGTGGAGGCGGAAAGAAGCTTCAGCACTGTGCTGGCCCTGAATCCGAACAACGCCGAGGCGTTTAACGGCCTCGGCCTCGCGCGCGCCGAGCGCGGGCGTCCGCGCGAGGCGGCGCAGTTTTTTGCCGCCGCCGTCCAGTATCATCCCGATTATGCACGCGCCCTTTTGAACCTGGCAATCGTGGCCGAGCAGGACTTGCATGACAATCAGCTTGCGCTGCAAAATTATCGCGCGTATCTGGCTTTGACGCCGCGGGCGGCTAACTGGGACGCCGTGAACGCCTTGGCCAGTGGCTTGGAACAGTCGGTGAACGTTGCCGTTGCATCTACGCCGCCGGTGATCCCGAGCCAGCCTGTTGCCGCTGCTCCGTCGTCGGGCGAAATGAAACCGCCGGTGATCCGTCCGGTCGCAACGAAACCCGCCGTGGTCATTTCCCGCGCGGCCATGCCGCCACCGCGTCAGATTCCGTCCATGCCGCCGCAAATCGTCAGAGTTCAGCCGGAACCGGTGATTGTCACCATGCCGAACAAATTCGCCGCCGCCGCATTAGCGGATGAAAACCCGGCTCCGGTTTCCAACGCGTCGGGTCAAAAATATTTTGATGGCGGCGTGACGCCGTTGCCGCTGGCAAGTTCCACGCTGGCGGCGGAGACGAAGCCGGTCCAGATTGTCCAGCCCGCCGCACCGTCGTTTCCGCGGTATCTTTACTTGTCGCCCCGCAAACCGGCGGCAGGCAACCGGGTGGCGGCTTCCGGCGTGTTCACCCAAGCGCAGATTTTCGAGCAGGCAGCGCACTGGACGGACGCGATGCAGGCGTATCAACAGTCGGCTGCATATGATCCAGGCTGGTTCGAGGCGCAATACAATTACGGCGTGCTGGCGTATCGGCTGCGAGATTTCAGCGCGGCGCTCCCAGCCTACGAAACGGCGCTGGCCATCCGGCCGGATTCGACCAACGCGCGTTACAACTTTGCGCTGGCGCTCAAGGCGGCGGGCTATGTGCTTGACGCGGTGAACGAGCTGAAAAAAGTCGTGGCGGCCAGCCCCGGTGAAGTCCGGGCGCAGCTCGCGCTGGGCAATCTTTACGCGCAGCAGTTGCATGATCTGGCCCGGGCGCGGGCCCATTATTTGAAGGTGCTCGAACTGGACCCGCGCAATCCGCAGGCGAACGACATCCGTTTCTGGCTTTCGGCCAATCCGGCCTGAAATGCGGCGCGAAATATGCTGGTGTTTTCGCATGAAGGCTCTAATTTCGCTTATATGACTGCTGTGGCAACCCAATCTTTCGCGCTCGACAAGGTGCCGTTCGGGTGGTTTGACTTCGTGTTTGTGGCGCTGCTCTTCTTTGGCCTGTGGCGAGGACGCAGGAACGGCATGACCAAGGAAGTCGTGCCGATGTTGCACTGGGTCGCCACGGTTCTGGCGTGTGCCTTCAGTTATGAAGCGGTTGGACAGGTTTTCACGAATATCACCGGTTTTGGTCAGACGGCGAGCGACGTCCTGGGTTATCTCATCGTGGCGTTTGTCGTTTTCGTGGTGTTCATCATGGTCAAGAATACTTTGATGCCGCGCCTCACCGGCAGCAATCTTTTTGGCGGGGCCGAATATTATCTTGGCACGTTCTCCGGCCTGGTCCGCTACTTGTGCATGATTTTTTTCGCCCTGGCCCTGATGAATGCGCCGCATTACACGGCGGCGGAAATCCAGGCGCAAAAGGAATTTGCCTTCAGGACCTTTGGTGGCGGCATGCAGGGTTACACCGGCGATTTTTTCCCCACCTTCCAGCAGGTGCAGGAGGCGGTCTTCAAAAAATCCCTCATCGGCCCGCTCATTACGGATCATCTCGGGGTTATGCTGATCAACTGCGCGCCCCCCGAAGCCGTGAAACCACCGGTCAAAACCCCGGTCATCCACATGGGAGACTGACCGGCGCCATCGCGCTGTGACTTGAGCATGGCCGGTTTCCTTTCCCCCGCCACCCGCGAACAAATCCGCGCCGCCAGCGACATCGTGGATGTCATTGGCGCGTATGTTCCGCTCAAACGCGCCGGGGCAAACTTCAACGCGCTCTGCCCGTTCCACAAGGAGAAGTCACCGAGCTTCAACGTCAATCCGCAGCGGCAAATCTTCCACTGCTTCGGCTGCCACAAGGGCGGCGATGTCTTCACCTTCGTCAAGGAATACGAGAACATCGGTTTCATGGACGCCGTGCGCCGGCTCGCCGAACGCGCGAAAATTCCGCTCGAATTTGAAAACACGCCCGGCGCGCAGGAGTCGCGGCACCTCAAGGATCAACTGCTGGACATCCACGACCAGCTGGCGACGCGCTGGCAAAACTGCGTTGCCAACGAAGCCGCCGGGCAGGTGGCGCGTGATTATCTCGCCAAGCGCGGCGTTTCGGCGGACGCGATCAAGTTGTTCCGCATCGGGGCTGCGCCGGAATTGTGGGATGACACGGTCAACTGGGCGCGCAGCAAAAACTTCGACCTTGCCACCGTGGAAAAGGCCGGGCTGATTATTCGCAAGGAAGAAACGGGAAATTATTACGACCGTTTCCGTGGTCGGCTGATGTTTCCGATCTGTGACGAACAGGGCCGCGTCATCGGTTTCAGCGGTCGCGTTTTGTCTGGTGATGAAAAGACCGCGAAATACGTCAACTCGCCGGAGACACCGATTTTCACCAAGAGCAAGGTTTTCTTCGGCCTCGACAAATCCAAGCGCGCGATTCTCGACGCCGACTGCGCCATCATCTGCGAAGGCCAGCTGGATTTGATTGCGTGCTTCATGGCTGGCGTCCAAAACATCGTTGCACCGCAGGGCACGGCCTTCACCGAGCAGCACGCGCGAATTCTCAAACGCTATGCCAACGAAGTCGTGCTGTGCTTCGACTCCGACACCGCTGGCCAGAATGCCGCCGTCCGCGCGCTCGATCATCTGCTCGGCTCCGGCCTCGCCGTGCGCGTGGCTGTGGTGCCATCGCCGCACGACCCGGACAGCTTCATCAAGGCCGACGGCGGCGCGGCGTTTCAAAAACTCATCACCGGCGCGGAAGGATTTTTCGATTACTATCTGAACCGGCTCTGTGCGACGAATGAAATCACCACCGACAAGGGCCGGCTGGCGATATTGCACGCGATGGCCGAGGCTGTCCACAAAACGGGCAACAGCGTCTTGATTGATACGCACGCGCAAAAAACCGCGCTGCGCCTCGGTGTTTCGGCGGAATCCGTCCGCGCCGAGTTCAAAAAAAATCCTGCCTCGCACGTTGCGCCGCGCGAAAGCGGGGAGGAATCATTTGAATCCACCGAAGCGGCGGCGGAAATTGCGCCACCTTCGCCCCTTGAATTTCACCTGTTGAAACTGCTGTTGTTGCATGAAGAACTCGTGCGCTGGGCGGCGCTGCATCTGGATGCAGACTGGATTTCACATCCACACGTGCGGCAGGTCGTTGAACTGCGCATAGCCGGGCAGGTGCATGAGACTTGGCACAGCGTCGCGGAGTTTCTTGACGCCTGCGAAGCGGCGGAGCAGCGCAGTCTCATCACCGAGGCCGTCGCGGCCGACCGGAAAATTCCCAATCCTGAAACGCAGATTGCCGACGTGGCGCTCAAATTGCGGAACCAGTTTCTCGACCGTCAGATTCGCGTACTGACACAAAAAATCAGCCGGCCGGAAACCAGCGAAGACGAAAAGGTAACCGCGCTGCGCGAACAATTGCGGTTGAAGGAACAAAAACGCTCGCCGCTGTCGCCATTTGGAAAATAAACCGGCGCCATCCTTGCGGACGGCGCCGGAGTGTTTTTGACAAAATTATTTCGCGCCCTGGTCGATCCACGCCCGGAGCAGGCCGATCTGTTCGATCGTAAGCGGCTTGATGCCGGCCCTGTTGTTGAGAGGCGGCATCCAGGAATCATGGTCGGCGGGCACATGGGCGACGACTTTGACGATGAAGCTGTTGGCGCTATCCCCGGGCGTGAGGATTGGACCCTGCTTGGTGCCTTTCAGCACTCCTTCAAGTGTGTCCATGTGAAGGCGGGCTTTCGGCCGGTCGCCGCTGTGGCATTTCACGCACGAGGTGTCAAAAATCGGCTTGATGTCCGTCGTGTAAGTCAACCCGGTCTTGGTTGAGGCGGGCGGCAGTGCGGTGGTGTCATCGGCAGAAGCGGCCAAGGCAAAACTGAAGGTTGCCGCCAGCGTGGCGAGCATGAATTTGTACAGGTTCATTGTGGTTTTTCAGATCGTAATGTGTTTGGTTTTGTTCCGTTCGGAAAGTAAGACGCCAGAAAACGGTAAAAGGTTCAATAAAATTCTGCGGCGTGAAGGACGCGGCTTGCGGTCGGCACCCGGCTGCGCCAGCTTTGACGCGTGCAAAGTGATAATTTCTCCGATGCCGCGCTGGTCCTCCTTGGCCACGGCACGGTCTTGAACAATCAGTCCGCCGCGCCGGTTTTCCAGCACGCGGCGGAATTGCGCCGCCGGAAAATCTTCGCCGCCGTCCGTGAAGCCTTTTGGAAACAGGAGCCGCAGGTGAAAAAAGTGCTCGCGGAGATCACCGCGCCGCGAATTTTCATCGTGCCGTTTTTTATCAGTGAAGGCTATTTCAGCACCGAAATCATCCCGAAAGAACTGGGCTTCCCGGCGGTGCCATCCACTATTAACCGGCAACGATCAACTTCATTTTACTGCCAGCCCGTTGGCTCGCACGACCTGATGACCAGGGTTATTCTCGCCCGCGCGGATGAAGTCGTAAAACAATTTCCCTTTCCCCGCGCGCCCAAACCGGCGGATACGACGCTGTTCATCGCCGGTCACGGTACGGGGAAAAATGCCGGTTCGCGCCAGGCCGTCGAGCGCCAGGCGGAATTGATCCGAGCGCTAAAAATCTACGCGGATGTCCACTCGGTTTACATGGAAGAAGAACCGCGCATCACCGGTTGCTACAGGCTGGCGCAGACCAAACACTGCGTTTTCGTGCCGTTTTTTATCAGCGACGGTCTGCATGCGGTCGAAGACATCCCGGTCTTGCTGGGCGAGCCGGAACGCCTCGTGAAAGAACGGCTTGCCGCCGGCCAGCCGACATGGCGTAATCCGACGGAACGCGATGGAAAGCTGGTCTGGTATTCGCCCTCCGTCGGCACCGAGCCGCTGCTGGCCGACGTGATTTTGGAACGTGTCAAAGAAGCCGGTGACAGCCAGGTTGGGCCGGCTCAAGTTTGACGAATTTGAATGAGCGAACTCATGTTTGCTGCCACCGGCAAAATTAATTCATGAAAAAACTGCGCATCGGATTCTTAAGCACCGCCGGCATCGGCCGGAAAAACTGGAAGGCGATTTTTAATTCCGGCAACTGCATTGTCACCGCCATCGCCAGCCGTGATGTGGGTAAAAGCCACAGCTACATTGATGAATGCCAGCATGAATTTGCGTTTGCCAAGGCCCCGCGCGCGTTCGGCAGCTACAAGGAATTGATCGCGTCGCCGGATGTGGACGCGGTTTATATTCCGCTGCCGACGGGTCTGCGCAAAGAATGGGTCCTTCGCGCGGCGGCGGCCGGCAAGCATGTCCTCTGCGAAAAACCCTGCGCGGTGAACGCCGCCGACCTGGAAAAAATGATTTCCGCGTGCGCGAAGCACCGGGTGCAGTTCATGGACGGCGTGATGTTCATGCACAGCCCGCGACTGGCGAAGGTCTCGAAATTTTTGGACGACGGCAAAAGCGTGGGCGAAATCCGCCGGATTTCGTCGGCCTTCAGTTTCTACGCCGGCAAAAACTTTTTCCGCGACAATATCCGCGTGGACGGTGCGCTGGAACCCGCTGGCTGTCTCGGCGATCTGGGCTGGTATTGCATCCGTTTTTCACTCTGGGCGATGAACTGGAAACTGCCGCTGACGGTCACGGGCAAAATCCTTTCGCAATCCACCGCGACCCGCGGGCGCTTGCCCTCACCGACGGAGTTTTCTGGCGAACTGTTTTTTGATGGCGGCGCTTCCGCCGGTTTTTATTGCTCGTTTCTGGCCGGAATTCAACAATGGGCCACGGTCAGCGGACAAAAAGGATATCTGCGGCTGGCCGATTTTGTCCATCCGTTCAACAGCCGGGAACCGGCTTTTGAAGTCAATCGGAAGCAGCTTTGCGTCAAGGCTTCGGGCGCGCGAACGCCCGCGCCCGTTTCGGATCCGGTGGAATTAGGCCACCCGACGGCGCAGGACACCCAGATGTGGCGCAATTTTGCAAAGCAGATTGCTTCCGGCCGGCTGAACAAGGACTGGCCGATGTGGGCGGCGAAAACACAGAAAGTCTTAGATGCTTGTCACAAAGCGGCGCGGCGCGGCGTTGCTGTGAAAGTGTGAATCGTCTTATCGTTGTATTGGGACAAAGCGAACTGATGTGATGATTCGCGATTTAACGATTCACGAATCGCCTTCCATCCATTATCTTTTTGCACGTGCAGTTTCAAAAAATCACCATCGTCGGCGTCGGGTTGCTGGGCGGCTCCATCGGTTTGGCTGTGCGGCGTGGCCGGTTGGCGCGCGAAGTCGCCGGCTTTGTCCGGCGCGCGGCGAGCTTGAAGGATTGCGAAGTCGCCGGCGCGGTGGATTATGCCACGACCGACCTGCTCGCCGCCGTCTCCAACGCTGATCTCGTCATCCTTTGCACGCCGCTCGCGCAGATGCGGGCGCTTGCGGAACAATTTCTTCCCGCGCTCAAACGCGGCGCCATTGTGACCGATGTCGGCAGCGTGAAGGCCGGTGTCGTCCGCGAATTGGAATCCATCATCGCCAAAACCGGCGCGCATTTTGTGGGCAGCCATCCGATGGCGGGCGGCGAGAAAATGGGCGTGCTGGCCGCGCGTTCGGATCTGTTCAGGAACGCCGTCTGCATCGTGACGCCGACCAAAAAATCCAATCCAATCGCCGTCCGCAAGGTGGAACGGTTCTGGAAATCGCTGGGTTCGCGCACGCGGCGGCTCGCGCCGGGCGAACATGATCAGCTGGTGAGCCGTTCGAGCCATCTGCCGCATGTCTTGGCGGCGACGCTGGCCGGACTGGTTTTGGATCTGAAGCAGCCCAAGGCGCAGGCCGGACTTTGCGCAACCGGTTTTCGCGACACGACGCGCATCGCGTCCGGCTCGCCGGAAATGTGGCGCGATATCGTCCTGGCCAACCGCAAAAACGTCGCCCGCTCGGTGGACGCGTTTGTGGCCGAGTTAAAAAAATTCCAGTCGGCGCTCAAGGCCGGCGACGCCGCAGCGGTTGAAAATTATTTTGCCACCGCCAAGCAGCAGCGCGACAACTGGTGCGCCTGCCCGGCATCAACGTCATCGGAATGAACACTAATTTCAGAGTCGCGCGAAGCTCGCGAAGGCAGCGAAGGAATTTTATTGTTTTGCTTCGCCCACTTCGCAGCCTTCGCGCGACATTTTAGTCATGGCCTTACCCGACCTGATCGAAATCGTCCCGCTGGACCAGCCCGTGCAGGCGGAAATCACCGTGCCCGGCTCGAAAAGCATCACGAACCGCGCGCTGATCTTGGCCGCGCTGGCCGACGGCGAGGTGACGCTCAAGGGCGCGCTGTGGAGCGAGGACACGCAAATCATGACTGAGTGTCTGCAGAAACTCGGCTTCGCGGTGCATGTCGCGCCTGATCCGGAGGAGTTTTGCAACCGCACCATCACGGTCAAAGGTCTTGGCGGAAAAATTCCAAACGCGGGCACGGCGGAAAAACCGCTGGAACTGTTCGTCGGCAATGCAGGCACGGCGGCGCGGTTTTTGTCCGCGTTCGTTTGTCTGGGCGAAGGGGTTTATCGCCTGAGCGGCGTGCTGCGGATGCACGAGCGCCCGCAGGCGGCCCTGTTTTCAGCATTGCGCGAACTCGGTTATCGCGTCGAATCGGGAAAAGGCAACGACAAGTTGCCGGTGAAAATTTATGGCGAAGGTCCGAAGAGTGGACAATGCCGAGTTAGTATTGAAGAAAGTTCCCAGTTCGCGTCGGCTCTTTTGTTGTGCGCAACAAATGGAAGTTGGGAAATTAAAATCGTCGGCGGAAATGAGGATGAATTGCCTTATGTAGCGATGACTTTGAAATTAATGCAAGCGTTCCCCGAAAAGGGTGGAGCTTTTCAAATTGAACCGGATGCGAGCAGTGGGAGTTATTTTTGGGGCGCAGGTTGGTTTATGCATATCTTAACTCGTCTTGCAGTGAACCCGCGACGCTACGCTGATTGGACTGCGTCTCCCGTTGTTGTAAAAAACTGGCCTGACTCCGGTTGGCAAATTGATGCGGATTTCCCTGATTTTCTTCCTTTTCCAAAAAGGATTTCTCGCGAGAATCAATTGGGCGATAGCATTATGACCGCAATCGTCTTGGCAATAGATCGTGATGCAGCCCACAGTTTAGGATTCAAGCAGTATTATGATAGCATTCAATTTGCTGACCTCGGTCGTTTGCGCATACAAGAATGCGAGCGCGTCGTTGCGTTACGGACGGAAATGAACAAGTGCGGTGCTAAAGTGGTCGAGGAAGGCGATACACTGACGATTTATCCTCGCGAACCGGAGGAACTTCACGGTGCGGAGATTGAAACCTATAACGATCATCGCATGGCGATGTGTTTTGCCATTCTGGGATTGAAAGTTCCCGGCATAAAAATTAAAAATCCCGCCTGCGTGAAGAAGACGTTCCCGAATTTTTTCCAAAAGCTGGCCGCGCAACCGCCCCATGGCTTGGGCGCGGAGATTTGGGAGATTAAAAATGGCCAGCGCACGCGGCAATTAAGCGGTGAGGATTTGTTTGCGGATTAAAACTGTTGCGGCATCTCGGCAGAGCGCCGCCGGCTAAATATGTTCGCTGCGCTCTGCCGAGACGCAGCCACGAAAATTCATTTGAAACATCCAATTGTCATTGCGATTGACGGCACCAGTGCCAGCGGCAAGAGCACGAATTCCAAGCTCGTGGCCAAGGCGCTCGGCTACGTTTATGTGGACACGGGCGCGATGTATCGCACGCTGGCGTGGCATTGCCTGCAAAAACGCGTGGATGTCCACGACGCCAAAGCCGTCGCCAACGCGTGCCGCCGGTGGAAAACCGAATTGAGCTGCGTGGAGAAAAATCATCTGCGCGTGGTGCATCTGCTGGTGGACGGCTATTTTCCCGAAAATGAAATCCGCACGCCGGAAACCGCCGCCGCCGTCTCGCACGTGGCCGCCGTGCCGAAGGTGCGCGATTGGATGAAGAAGACGCAGCGCGAGTGCATCCAGTTTGGCGACCTTGTGATGGAAGGCCGCGACATCGGCACGAATGTTTTCCCCGAGACGGACTACAAGTTTTATCTCGACGCCAAGCTGGAGGAGCGCGCCGCGCGCCGCGCCGCCGACGGCGTGCAGGAAAACCTCGCGGCGCGCGACCTGCGCGACAGCCAGCGCGCCGCCGCGCCGCTGATGATCGCGCTGGGGGCGAAGGTCATCAACAATTCCAACATGACCTCGGAGCAGACGAGCCGGCTGCTGCTGGAGGAAATCCGCCGGCTGATGGCGGCGAATAAATGAACCTTTCCTACCGCATCGGCTTGAATATTTTTCGGGCAGTCTATGCGACGTATTTCCGCTGGAATGTGTTTGACGCGGAAAATGTGCCGCTGAAGGGCGGGGTGATCCTAGCCTCAAACCATGCGAGCTTTCTCGATCCGCCGCTCGTCGGCGCGGGTTTGCCGCGCGACATAAATTACCTCGCGCGCGAATCGCTTTTTCGTTTTCCCGGCATCGGCGCGCTGCTGCGCTCATGGAATTCCGTGCCCGTGGACCGTGATGGCGGCGGGGGCAAGGGCTTGAAAATCATTCTCGACCGCCTGCTGGCGGGCGGCGGCATCATTTTATTTCCGGAAGGCACGCGGACGAAGGATGGAAACCTGCTGCCGGCGCGTTCGGGCATCGGCCTGATCGTCATCAAATCCACCGCGCCCGTCGTGCCGGTGCGCGTGTTTGGGACGTTCGCGGCCTATGGTCGGCATGTCACCTTTCCGCGCCCGCACCCCATTGCGGTGAAATACGGCCGGCCGATGAAATTTGAAGCGTTGCGCGCCGAGGCCAAGACCTGCCCCAAGCCGCGGCTCAAGGAAATCTACCAGCAGGTTGCCGACGAAATCATGGCGGCGATTGTGAAGTTGGAACCAAAGGCGGACTCATAATTTCGGAGGGACTCGTGGAACTCGTCCAACCGAGGCAAGTCAAATGCCCAGATTCGCCAGTGTGCTGCTGATGCTGTTGACAATCTGCACTAGCTTGGGATGCGACTGCTCGAAACCGCTCACGGACGACAGCAGTCCTTGGTTGGACAGTTCGCGCAACTGTGGATCCGGTGCGGTGCGCGTGGCTTCGTGGGTGGAAAGCTTGGCAAAATTGGCGATACTGTCGGCCTGTTCCCCGTGGGTTTTGGCGAGCGTACCGACCTCGGATTTCAACGTGCCCAGCAGCCCGAGCAGCTCCCGCTTGTGGTCTTCGCTGACGGATTCCGTGCTGCGGATTTTTGCCTCAATTTCGCTGATGGTGTTTTCAATCATGGCCGTGATACAACTTAACCGCTGCCGTGAATCCGGCAAACAAATTCACCAGCGTCCGATGCGCGGCAGCAACGGGTGGACCAAGCTCCAGATCTGGGCGCAGACCAGATCCACCGGCTGCGCGCCGTTGATGAATTTGATCCGCTGCGGTTCCGTGGCGGCGATGACCTCAAATCCGTGCGCCACGCGCTCGAAAAATTTTCGGTCGGATTCCTCGATGCGGTCCCGGACGAAAGGCAGGATTTCCTGCCGCGAACGCAGCCGTTCCGCGCTGACCTCCGGCGGGACGTGCAGCAGCAGGGTCAGGTCCGGTTTCGTTTCGCCGACGGCAAATTCGATGACGGCCTTCACCTTGTCCAGATCCAGCTCGCGGCCGTAGCCTTGATACGCGGTAGTGGAATCGTAAAAGCGGTCACACACGAGGATTTCGCCGGCGGCAAGGGCGGGGCGGATGATTTCCCGGACGAGTTGGGCGCGGCTGGCGTTCATCAGGAGCAGCTCGGCCTCCGAGGTCATGGCCGCATTGTTCTTGCTGTGCTTGAGCGTGTGGCGGAGTTCCTCGCCGATGGGTGTGCCGCCGGGTTCGCGCAGGGTGCGGACGCGATGCCCGAGCGCGGCGAGGCGTTCGGCGAGCAGCCTGACCTGCGTGGATTTGCCGCAACCTTCCGTGCCTTCAAAGCTGATGAACAGGCCTTTTGTCATTTACGAATTGCGATTTTGGATTTATGCGCCGCAGAGTAAATCAAATCTTTTTCAATTTGGTTCCCTTTGGCGAATCTTCGATGACCCAGCCTTTGGCTTTCAATTCATCGCGGATGGCGTCGGCAAGCTTAAAATTTTTGGCCTTCTTCGCCTCGGCGCGCGCGTCGGCGAGCGCCTGAATTTCAACGGGAATTTCTGATTCCATTTTTACACCGATGCCGAGGACGGAATTTATTTTATTCCATGTCGCCAAAGCTGATGCCGCTTTGGCTGCACGAATTTCTCTAGCAGCCAAAATCGAAGCCATGTGTGCTTCTTTTTCGGGACCTGGGGATTTTGATACAGTTGAATGCACGGACTCAGACTCGGTTGCCAATTCTGTTAGTAGCCACGTGTTTTTCTTGCGAATCCAGTCAAAAGCAACAGCCCATGCGCGGGAAATATTTAAGTCGTCATCTAGGGCTTCAGTAAATTGTTCAATGATCTCACTCTCTGGTTCTTGAGCTTCTTTGTAATTAGCTGCAGCTTCGCGCAGCTTGCCGACGCATTCATCAATTCTGGCGAGCGCCGTCTTCGCGCCAGACAATCCTTCCAACGTGAAATTGAACGTCTCGCGGTAATGGGCGGTTAGCAGCAGATAACGCACTTCACGGCCGGTGAAACCTTTGGCCTGCAAATCACGGAGCGTAAAATAATTTCCGAGCGACTTGCTCATTTTTTTGCCCTCGACCAGAAGATGCGCCCCGTGCAGCCAGTATTTCACGAACGGTTTGCCGGTCGCGCCTTCGCTTTGGGCAATTTCATCCTCGTGATGCGGAAACTTCAAATCCTCGCCGCCGAGATGCAAATCAAAACTTTCGCCGAGCACTTTCATGCTCATGGCGCTGCACTCGATGTGCCAGCCGGGTCGGCCTTCGCCAAATGGACTTGGCCAGAAGATGTCGCCGTCGTCCGGCACGCGCGCTTTCCAGAGCGCGAAGTCGGCGACGGATTCTTTTTCGTATTCATCGGCGGAAACGCGTTCGCCGGCTCGCATCTCGTCGAAATTGAGTTTCAGCAACTGGCCGTAATGGCAGCCGCATCCTTGGTATTTCGTGATGGAAAAATATACCGAGCCGTCACTTGCTTTGTAAGCGATGCCGCGAGTAACGAGTTTTTCGATGAGCGAAATAATTTCGGCGATGTATTCGGTGGCGCGCGGCTTGACGTGCGGTTCCCGGCAGTTCAACGCCTTCAAGTCGTCGAAAAAGGCGGCTTCAAACCGGCCGGTGAACTCGCGGAGCGTGGTCTTGTTTTCCCGGACGCGCTTGATGATTTTGTCCTCGATGTCCGTGATGTTCATGACGTGCTGGACGTCGTAGCCGGAAAATTCGAGCGTGCGACGGACAAGGTCGGCGAAGACGAAGGTGCGCCAGTTGCCGATGTGCGCGAAGTCATAGACGGTCGGACCGCAGCAATACATGCCGATTTTTTTTTGCGCCGGGTCGAGCGGCGCGAATTCCTGGACGGAGCGGGACAGCGTGTTGAACAGTTTCAAGGACATTTACGTCCGTCAAAATTAAACTGTGGCACCGTAAAGCTAAAGTGAATTCAACGGCGTGAAAAACGATGGACTTCATCCGCCGGGAAAATTAGATTTGCGCGAAACCACCCGGCTGTTCGCGGGAACGAAAGGATTCCTATGGAACTTAAAGTCGTTTGCGAGTGCGGACAGAAATATAAATTCGATGTGGAACCGGTTGGCGGTCGGATGCCATCCACGGTGAATTGTCCCGCGTGCAGCCTTGACGGCACGGGAACAGCCAATGCAATGCTGGCAGAGGCTTTATCGAGTCAAGCGCCGCCAATTCCCATTGCGATGGCGGCGGTGCCAGCCGGTGTCCTTCGGATCAACAAAGCTTCGCCAGCTCCAGATATTCCGCCTCCGCTGGACTCCGCGCCAAGACCGGCACCGATGCGACCAATCGCACCGGTCGTCCAAAATGTAAAACCGGTCAACGAATTTAATCTGGGGCTGGGAATTTTAGGAGCCGTCCTGGGCGCAGGTTTGGGGGCGGGGCTGATGTATGGTTTCTTTTTGCTGGCCGACTTCCGTTTTCCGCTCATGGGCACTGGCATTGGCGCCCTCACCGGTTTGGGCGCGCGAATCCTTTACAAGGGAACATCTTCGACGCTCGGAATCATTTCGGGAGGGATAGCTTTGTTGGCGACGGCGGGAACGCTTTATCTTATGTTTGGCGACGTGGCGGGGATATTTATAATTTCAATGGCTGTTAGCGTCTCCTTCGCCTACAAAATCGCCGGGTGACTTTCAGTCGCAGTTATCTTTTCGGTGCGTCAGCGGGGGCCGACGCCTTCGGTTTCAGTCGCTGGAATTTTTCGACGAACAGGAAGAAAACGCCGGGGCCAAAGCAGAGCAGCATCACGGAGATGCCGGTGGCGATGCCCCAGAACGTTCCGATCGGCGCGCAGCAGTCATCGCGGCGGCGGACGATGACATGGCTGGGCACGGCGACGAGCAGTTCCAGAACGCTGCCGCGCAGGAGCCAGCGGGTGGCGCGTTTGACAAGCGCGTCGGGGCCGTCCGCCCGGGTAAAACGGCGGAAGAGCAACGCCCAGACTAGCCAAAAGGCGAGGACGGTGAAAATCATGGTGTATAACATTCCCCCACCCGAATTGCTCTGCGAGCTTTTTTGATTGGCACCGGAGTGGAACAGGGAAAACAGGTCGAAATAATCAAAAGCCTTGTCGGTGAAGACGGCGCAGAAGATCGAGAAAACTCCGGCGAAAACCAGGTTCGCCAGAAAGAAGGCGGTGATGATGACGGGAACTTTCAGCGCCCGCCGCGCGGGCAGGCGGCGTTCGGCAATGTTGATCGGCAGCAGGAGCAGCAGGGCTTGTCCGGCGACGAGCAGGGCGAGCCAGAGCCAGTAGCCCCAGTTCGCATACAGCTGGGCCGCCTCATGGAGCCCGCTGTCGCTGTTGTTTTTGCCCCAGTTGCCAAAGGCGATCAGCACCACCGGCAGCGTGAGAAAGACGAGCGCGAGTGAGTAAAGGAATACGGTCAGGAAGGCCCAGCGTTTCATGATTTTTCATTCGGCCAAAAAACTGAGCCTTGCGCCAGCGAAATCGGTTCGTGCATTGTTGTGAAACCCGCCTTTCGCGTCTTGCTAATTTTTGGCTGCTGCGGCAAATTTCTTAAAAGGTGAAGCAATCAACATAACGAGGAAATATGAGCAAAGAGGCCAAACTGGAACTGGACGGTAAAGTTTACACGCTGCCGATCATCACCGGGACGGAAGGCGAGCAGGCGGTGGATATTTCGTCACTGCGCGCGGACACGGGTTACATCACGCTCGACGAAGGCTACGGCAACACGGGTTCGTGCATCAGCAAGATCACTTTCATTGACGGCGACAAGGGGATCTTGCGCTATCGCGGCATCGCGATTGAGGCGCTGGCGGAAAAATCCACCTTCATCGAGACGGCCTACCTGATCATCAACGGCGACCTGCCGAACCGCGCGCAGCTAAAGCATTTTTCAGATTTGCTCACGGAATATCAGTTCATCCATGAGGACATGAAATATCATTTCGAGGGGTTCCCCACCGGTGCGCATCCGATGGCGATTCTTTCGGCGATGATCAACGCGGCGAGCTGTTTCGATGATGAACTCATGCGCTGGCAGTGGGGCAAGACGAAGGGCTTCGACATATACGTCGCCAAATTGATTTCGCAGGTGCGCACGATCGCGGCGTATTCGTATCGCAAATCCCACGGGCTGCCACTGATCTACCCGAAGAAGACATACAAATACACGGCGAATTTCCTGCACATGCTCTTTTCGACGCCGTATGAGGATTTTGAAATCAAACCGGAGGTGGTGAAGGCGCTGGACCTGATTTTTCTGCTGCACGCGGATCACGAGCAAAATTGTTCCACCTCGACCGTGCGCATGGTGGCGTCGAGCCAGGCGAATCTGTTTGCCTCGGCGGCCTCGGGCGTTTGCGCGCTGTGGGGGCCACTGCATGGCGGCGCGAACCAGGCGGTGATTGAGATGCTGGAGGAAATCCACCGTTCCGGCGACGACGGCTCAAGGTTTATCTCCGACGCCAAGGTGAAGGGCAGTGGGAAAAAACTCATGGGTTTCGGCCACCGCGTCTATAAAAATTATGACCCGCGCGCCAAAATCATCAAAAAAGCCTGTGACGAGGTGTTGTCCCAGTTGAAAATCACTGACCCGTTGCTGGACATAGCCAAGCACTTGGAAGAGGCTGCCCTGAAGGATCCCTATTTCGTCGAACGCAAACTCTATCCAAACGTGGACTTTTACAGCGGCATCATTATGCGGGCCATCGGCATCCCGGTGGAGATGTTTCCGGTGATCTTTGCCATCGGCCGGATGCCCGGCTGGATTGCGAATTACAAGGAAATCATGGAAGATTCCAAGAGCCGCATCTGCCGTCCGCGCCAGATTTACAATGGGCGAACGCTCAATAATTACGTTCCACTGGAGGCAAGACAGTAATTCTGTGCTGATTTGTAACTAATCACAGGGCAGCCTGGCTGCAAAGGCATGTTTTTTGCTAGGTTAAAGCACATCTGTTGTGAAAAAAATCCTGGTTATTGACGACGAGGAATGGCTGCGCGAAATGATCCAGCTCGCGCTGCGTCAGCGTGGTTACGATGTGATCGAGGCGCACAACGGCCATGACGGCATCGAAAAGGCGCGGGCGGAGCTGCCCGACCTCATTCTTTGCGATGTCAACATGGGCAAGGTGGACGGTTATCTCACACTCGCCGCGCTGCGCACCGAGGCGCCAACCGCGACGATCCCTTTTATTTTGATGACTGGTCTCGCCGACAATGCCGGCATGCGGCACGGCATGGAACTTGGCGCGGATGATTACCTGCCCAAGCCGTTCACGACTGACGTGCTTTACGCCGCCGTCGAGGCGCGCCTGAAAAAATCCCAGACCGTGCGCGACGAGGCTGAACGCAAGCTCGCCCATTTGCGCGACAACATCAGCCTGATGATGCCGCACGAGATGCGCACGCCGCTAAACGGCATCGTCTCCAATGCCGAACTACTGGCCACCACCGCCGAAACCCTCAAGCCGGCGGATGTTGCCGAAATGGGGCAGGAAATTCTGAACTCCGGCCAGCGGCTCGAACGGCTCATTGAAAACTTTTTGATCTACGCCCAGCTGGAATTGATCGCCGCCGAAGCCAAAAATGTCAATGCGCTGCGGATCGGAAAAACGGAGCAGCCAGCGGCGCTCATCCGAAAAAATGCCGAAGCGCAGGCGGCGCAGGCCTCGCGCCTGAATGATTTGAAGGTTGAGGTCGTGGATGTTCCCGTGCCGATGTCCGAGGAATATTTCAGCAAGGTCGTCAACGAACTGGTGCAGAACGCCTTTAAATTTTCCGGGGCCGGTTCGCCGGTGCGGGTCGTGCTGGTCGGCTCCTTCAATGGCGTGGAACTGTCCGTCACCGATCAGGGTCGAGGATTTTCCACCGAGCAGATCCGGCGCATTGGCGCGTATGTGCAGTTCGACCGCAAGATGCAGGACCAGCAGGGACTGGGTCTCGGACTCGTCATTGCCAAGCGGCTGGCGGAACTGCACGGCGGCTCGCTGGCAATCGAAGGGGCAAAAGGTTCCAGTACGACCGTCACCATCAGGCTTCCCAAGGCGAAGTCCGAAGCCTGACCGTTTTCAAAACGGCAGCTGCGCGTAGAGCCAGACCAGGCCGCGTTCCGCCAGTTCCGCCGCAAAAAAAAGGATAGCCATTCCAACCACCGGCGCGAAGTCCACCCGGCCGGCGCGGAGGGGGATTTTCCGCAACGGCGCAAGGAGGTTCTGCGCGGTCGCGTTCACATAGTTCCAAAACGGGTGTTTTCCGAAATAGACATAGGTGTTCAACAGGTGCAGCACGAGCAGCGCGGCGGCGACAAATTTCCAAGCCAGATAGCTGCCGAGGCCGATGACCAGCGATTCTTCGATGCGATGCGCGGCAGAAACCGGCCGGGGAATGATTTCCAGCCGCACCAACAGCCAGCTTGCCAGCCACCAGACCAGGGCCGTGCCGGCGAACGGCGAAATGACTTTTGCCCAGCGCGGCCAGCCATCAATTCCGCCCAAGGGCATCCGTACCAGCCGGTGGATGGGTCCGGCGGCGGCGGATTTGCTGTTCAAAAGGGAAAGCATCAGCAGCCACAGATAAAAAATTCCGAGTGTCAGACCGAAGCTGAAAAATGAAAAAGCCAGAATTCGTGCAAACCAGTCGCTCCGAAACGGGAGGATGGTGACGCCCAAATCAAGTTTTCCAACCCAGACCTGCGCGAATGCCGAACTGATCCACCAGTAAATCACCGCCCGCAGGACCAGCAGCGCGCCGATGCCCGCGAGCAGGTGCCAGCGCCGGAAACGCGACGGCGCGGCGCGGCGCAGCGTGCCGACGAGCGTGGCTGGAGTCCGCTGGTTGAAGGGATCAAACGGCAGCGAACGCCATTTGATCCACAGCAGCAAGCCCGCGAGGTTCAGTATGAAATCAACGTAGCCCATTGAAAGTGACATGAGACAAGTGACGGTGACGAGTGTCATGCGCGCAGGTCCGCCACTTTTCACCCGCCGCGATCAACCGATTCACATCATCTTCAACAGCGTGTCTGCCATTTCGCTCGGTGTCACGGAAATGCCGATGCCGGCCGCCTTGAACGCAGCGATTTTCGCCTCGGCGGTGCCTTTGCCGCCGCTGACAATCGCGCCGGCGTGGCCCATGCGGCGTCCGGGCGGCGCCGTCGCGCCGGCGATGAATCCGGCGACGGGCTTTTTGCAATGCGCCTTGATCCACTCGGCGGCCTCTTCTTCCGCGCTGCCGCCGATTTCGCCGATCATGATGATGCCATGCGTTTCCGGATCGGCGTTGAAAAGTTTGATGACGTCGAGATGCGACGTGCCGTTGACCGGATCGCCTCCAATGCCGACGCATGTGGATTGGCCGATGCCGCGGGAAGTGAGTTGCCAGACCGCTTCGTAAGTTAACGTGCCGCTGCGTGAGACGACGCCGATGTTTCCTTTTTTGTGAATATAACCGGGCGCGATGCCGATGCGGCAGCCGCCGTGCGAATCCTTGCCCTCGCCGGGCGTGACGATGCCGGGGCAATTTGGTCCGATGAGACGCGTCTTGGTGTTGCCTTGCAATGCGCGTTTCACGCGGATCATGTCGCGCACGGGAATTCCTTCCGTGATGGCGACGACGAGTTCAAGTCCGGCATCCGCACCTTCAAGAATCGCATCGGCAGCGAACGGCGGCGGCACAAACACCGCGCTGGCGGTCGCGCCGGTCTGTTTCACCGCGTCGGCGACGGTGTCGAAAATAGGAACTTTCTTGCCGCCGTGTTCGAAAAATTGCCCGCCTTTGCCGGGCGTGACGCCGGCGACAATGTGCGTGCCGTAATCCATCGAGAGTTGCGCGTGCTTGGCGCCAAAGCTGCCAGTGATGCCTTGGACGAGAACCTTGGTGTTGGGAGTGACGAGAATGGACATGAAAAAATTTGTTTTAGATTAAGCTTATTTGCCCACGGCTTTGACCACCTTTTGCGCCGCGTCGGCCATCGAATCACCGGTGATGATGGCCACGCCGGATTCGGCCAGCGTTCTTTTGCCGGCGAGGACGTTGTTGCCTTCGAGCCGGACGACGAGCGGAAGTTTCAAGCCCGTTTCCTTCACCGCCGCGACGATGCCGGTGGCGATGACGTTGCAATCCATGATGCCGCCAAAAATATTCACCAAAATGCCCTTCACGTTCGGGTCGCTCAAAATGATCTTGAACGCCGCCGTGACCTGCTCCTTGCTCGCGCCGCCGCCCACGTCGAGGAAGTTCGCCGGACTGGAGCCGCAATGCTGGATGATGTCCATCGTTGCCATCGCGAGTCCCGCGCCGTTGACGAGGCACGCGATGCTGCCGTCGAGCTTGATGTAGTTCAGATTGAATTTGCTCGCCTCGATTTCCAGTGGCGCTTCCTCGTTCAAGTCGCGCATCTCCAAAATATCCTTGTGGCGGTAAAGCGCGTTGTCGTCCAGGGAAATTTTGGCGTCGAGCGCGATGACGGTTTCCTTGCCGTCGGCCAATTCCACGACCGCGAGCGGATTGAGTTCCACCATCGAGGCGTCGCATTCCCACCAGGTGTTATAGACGCCGGTGATGAGCTTCACGCCGGCGTTGAACAAATCGCCCTTGAGGCCGAGTGCGGCGGCAATTTTGCGCGCCTGAAACGGCATGATGCCAACCGCCGGATCAATGGTCTCCTTGAAAATTTTTTCAGGATGCTTCGCGGCGACTTCCTCGATGTCCACGCCGCCCTCGGTGCTAGCCATGATGAGCGGACGCGAGGTTTCGCGGTTGAGCAGCACGGCGAGATAAAATTCCTTTTTGATTTTGGCGGCCGCCGCGAGCAATAACGTCTGCACTTTGCGGCCATCCGCGCCGGTCTGCTTGGTGACCAGCACGGTGCCGAGCATTTTTTCGGCGAAGCCGACCGCTTCGTCCACCGACGCCCCTACTTTAACGCCGCCTTGAAAACCGGATTTGAAAGTACCCTTGCCGCGTCCGCCGGCGTGGATTTGCGACTTGACGACAACTTTCGTGCTGCCGCTGGCGGTGATCTTCTCCGCTGCGGGCCGCACTTCGGCGAGCGATTTGGCGGGGATTTCAAACGGGACGGCAACGCCATGTCTGGCGAGCAACTGCTTGGCTTGATATTCGTGGATGTTCATTTCAAAAATTCAATCACCCCATTAAAAGCGATTATCGTCGGAAATCAACTTTATAGCGATTGATTCTGACTATAGGTCAGCTCGTCGAAACGCCCGGTGGAAATCTATAAGCGGACGATTTGAGCGAGTTACCCGCGCTGAAGCGGGAAATGTTCCGCCAGCAGTTTGCCCGCCTTTTGCACGCCGTGGAGAATGCCCGGCGTGAATTCAGATTGGCGGAAGTAGCCGCCCATGGCGTCGGCCAACTGCCGCCAAAATTCATCCCCGCACTTCGCATGGACGGCTTCGTCGCCGATGACGGCGAATTTGTGCGCACGGGGAGCCACAAAAATCAGCACGCCGTTTCGTTCGGGAGACTGGTTCATGCCCAGGCGCAGAAATTCCGCCTGCGCGGCGGCCACGGGATCGTCAATGTGTTTGGGGCTGATGCTGACCCGGATCCAGCCGGAGGTCTTGTGTTCGGCATCCCGGATGGCCGCGACAATGCGGTCGTGACGCAAATGTTTGGCAAAGGTTTTCGGGTGCATAAATTACCAGCTTCCTCCCGCGCCGCCGCCGCCAAAGCTGCCGCCACCACCTGAAAAACCACCGCCGCCACCGCCGCCGAATCCGCTACCACCTGAAAAACCGCCGCCCGACCAGCCGCCGCCCCAATAACTGATGCCGCCGGAGCGATAACCTCGGCTGCGAAGGGAAACGATGATAATCAACACGACAATAATAATGATAATTTTAATCATCCCATCGGCGCCATGATGGACATTGGCCGTCTGTCGTCCATCCGTCACGGTCGCTCCCGTCCCTTTGTATTCACCCTTGGTCGCTGCCAGAATGGCCTCCACACCCGCCGTCAGGCCGCCATCAAAATCGCCGGCCTTGAAACGTGGCGTGATTTGCTCGTCAATGATCCGTTTGCACAAGGCATCCGGCAGGACGCCCTCGAGTCCGTAACCGGTCTGCAGAAACATTTTGTGGTCCTGCACGAAAACGAACAGCACCGCGCCGTTGTTCTTGTCTTTTTGCCCCACCTGCCATGACCGTGCCACGCGTACGGTGTAATCTTCAATGGACGAGTCTGACTGCATTTTGGGGAAGACGGCCACCAGAATTTGTTCGGAACTCTGGCGCTCAAAATTTTCGAGCGTCTGGTTCAACTGCGCCGCCGTCCCGGCGGAGACGGTCTGGGCGTAATCGTTGAAATAAGCCGTTGGCGCGGGCGGGATGACTTCATCCGCGCACAGCCGGAAGCCAAACAGCAAAGCTAGGATGATGCAAAAACGTCGCACGGTTCAATGGTTGGTGACTGTCGACGGGTTGAAATCAAACTGCACCCTGGGCGGCGTCTCGGCTCCGTCGGTGGCGGCGAAATACGGTTTTGCGCTGAAACCAAAAGCGCCGGCGTAGAACACCGCTGGAAACGATTTGATGGCCGTGTTGTAATCCTGCACCGCGGTGTTGAAATCCCGGCGTTCGACGCTGATGCGGTTTTCCGTGCCTTCCAATTGGGCCTGCAAATCGCGGAAATTTTCCGTTGCCTTCAAATCCGGATACCGCTCCACCACCACCAGCAGGCGGGACAAGGCCGACGAAAGCTGGCCCTCGGCCGATTCAAATGCCGCCAATTTTGCGGGATCGGTCGGCGCTGAGTTGGGGTCAAGCTTCACCTGACCCACCGAGGCGCGCGCCGCTGTGATTTCCGTCAGCGTGGATTTTTCGAAGTTGGCCGCACCGGAAACCGTCGCGACGAGGTTGGGGACGAGGTCAGCCCGGCGTTGATAGACATTTTGCACCTGCGCCCACTGGCTGTCCACGCCCTGCGAGAGTTTGACGAGGCGGTTGTAGCTTCCACCCGCAACCGCAACAGCGATCAAAACCAGCAGGCCCAGCACCAGCATAACTCCGATGACCACGGCGAGTTTTTTCATAGTGATGTCGAGTCTAACCCCTCGGCATTGGGTAACAATTATAAAATTAGCCGTTGTTTGGAATGGTCAAGCCAGCAAATAAGCCAGACTGGCGAAAGCACAACGGCTCGTCGAGATCGCCGCAAATTTGGGACTTTTTCGCTCAATCACGGTGCGGGTTAGTCAAAAGTGGGAAGGCAATTGGCAAAAAATGGTTGGCTGGCCGGCCCGGTGCAATTCATCTTTAATCGTTGTGCTGGAAAATATTTTAGCCCGGGCGCTTGGCCAGGACGAGACGCAGCTGCCGCCGACAGAGAAACGCGACCTGCTCGCGCGGCTGCTCAAGCGGCTTGCCCACGAGATCCGCAATCCGCTTAGTTCACTCGGTGTTCATTTTCAACTGCTGGAGGAGGATATGGGCGCGCTGTCGTCGCCCGAACGGGCCCAGCTTGCATCGCGTTTGGGAATCATCCACGGCGAACTGGACCGGCTGGAAACCATCGTCGAACGCTTCCTGAAACTGGCCGGGCCTTCGGCGCTGGAACTGGAACCGGTGGAAATCAGGAAGATCGTCACGCACGTTTGCGATCTGCTGCGCCCGGAGGCGTCCACACGGAAAGTCGAAATTCTTGCCTCGGTCGAGCCGGATTTGCCGCCCATCAGGGTGGATTCCGTCCGGCTGACGCAGGCGCTCCTGAACATCATCATCAATGGCATTCAGGCGATCAGCGGCGAGGGCCGGGTCAGTGTCAGCGCGGCGAAAGCCGGCGATAATTTGCTGCTCTGCGTGCAGGACACCGGACCGGGCATCCCGGCGAACGAACTGGGCGATATTTTCGATCCGTATTTCACGACCAAGGCCGAGGGCAACGGACTGGGCTTGTGGATCGCGCAGCAAATAGCGGTAGCCCATGGTGGCGATCTGCGCGCCGAAAACGCGCCAGCCGGCGGCGCGGCCTTCACGCTGACGCTGCCGCTTCGGCGAAAGGAATGACGTGGACAATTCAAAGATAAAAATTCTGGTAGTGGACGACGAGCAGGGCCTTTGCGCCGGTCTGCAGGAAGGATTGCAGCGCGAGGGTTACATCGTGGATGCCGCCACCAACGTGCCGGCGGCACTGCGGCTCGCCGGCCAGAGCCTCTACAACCTGGTGATTTCGGATGTCAAAATGCCGGGGGCGGGCGGCCTGGAATTGCTCGCGCAAATCCACGAGCGCAACCGCGACACGTTGTTCATCCTGATGACCGCGTTCAGCACGGTCGAGAATGCGGTCGAGGCGATGCGCCTGGGCGCCTACGATTATTTGCCCAAGCCGATTGATCTGAAACGCCTGCGCGTGCAGGTGCAAAAGGCCTTGGAATTCCAGACGGTGGTGGTCGAAAACAATGAGCTGCGTTCGCGGCTGCAAAAGCGGTCCGAGCCAAACCCGTTGATCGGCGAAAGCGAGAGCATGAGGGCCGTTTCGCGGCTGATCGAGGAGGTGGCGCAGAGCGACGTCACGGTGCTGATCGAAGGCGAAAGCGGCACCGGCAAGGAAATTGCCGCCCGGCTGATTCATACTCACGGTCCGCGGCATGACAAGCCGTTCATTTCCGTCAATTGCGCCGCGTTTGCGGAACAACTACTCGAGGCGGAATTGTTCGGCCATGTCAAAGGCGCGTTCACCGGGGCCGCCGCGCAAAAGCCGGGCCGCTTCCAACTGGCCGACGGCGGCACGCTGTTTCTTGACGAGATTGGCGATCTTTCGCCGAAAGGGCAGGGCGATCTGTTGCGCGTGCTGGAAGACGGCGCGTTCCGCATGGTCGGCGGTTCCGACCTGATTCGCGTCAATGTCCGCATGATTGCCGCGACGAACAGAAAGCTGCCGGAATTTGTGGCGGAAGGAAAATTTCGCGAGGACCTGTTTTACCGGCTTAACGTCGTGCCGGTCGTCATGCCGCCGTTGCGCGAGCGGGCGGACGACATTCCGCTGCTGATTGAAAAATTCTTCGACCGTTTTGGTGCCAGGCACAAGCGCGGCCGCAAGCGGATGTCGCCGGAAGCGCTGCAATTGTGCCAGCGGTTTCCGTGGCCGGGAAACGTGCGGCAGTTGCGCAATGCCGTCGAGCGGATCGTCATCACCTGCCGCGCGACGGTGGTGGATGTCTCGAAGCTGCCGGATTTTTTGCTGGAATATGATCGCAACTCCGTGACGTTCACGGTGCGGCCCGGCACGCCGCTGGCCGAGGTGGAAAAGATGCTGATCCGGCAAACCCTCACGCACATCACGAGTCATCGCGCCGCTGCGGCGAAAGCGCTCGGCATCAGCCGGCGCGCGCTGCAATACAAGCTGAAGGAATACGATTTACTCGATGCAACCGGCGCGGCGGAAGATAAATAACCGTCCTCGGCCCTTGCACCAAAGCGGGCCCCGAAGTGCAGGAATTGCGCAAATGCGCGAATTGCCGGTTTTGGGCACATTGCGCAGCCTTTCAAATTTCCCTTGTTAAATCAGGCGATTTTGTGCGTTTTGTCTTCAGTTTGCGGGGTGGCATGTTGCCTGCAATGGTGAGAGTCGGTTGCATAGAACAACCAGAAAATTGGAACAAAAAATTATGAGCGAATCAAACATCTCAACCACCATGCCCCCGAACACCAAGGCCGCACCTGTCTGCGCGCCCAAACCTGTCGGCAACAATCCGGCTCTGGCTCAGGCAGCAGCCCCCGCCGGATTTTCAACGCCGCCGGTGTCCCCCAAGAACTCGCGTCGCCAGATGCGCAAACAACATTAAACGAATAACCCAGTTGCATTGAGTGCAATTGTCAGTCCCAGGAACCGGTGCAGGCGGAGGAACCGGTGCCGGTTTCCTGTGGGGCTGATTTCGGCGGGGGCATGAGCGCCAGTGGATGATAGCCCATCAGAAGTTCGAGTCTCCTGCCCGTCGAAATCAGCCCCACGCAAACGCCTTTAAACAATGTCTGTAATTATTATTATGAATGAACTGATGCGGAATTTATTTGAACTGCAATCGCTCGAATTTGACGAGACAGTCCGGTCAGACTCCGAAGGACGCATCGCGGGTTTACGCGCGAAGATTCCGAAGCCAATTTTGAGCCACTACGACCGTCTGGGCGACCAGGGCAAAAAGGGCGTGGCGATTTTGCGCAATCAGGTCTGCACCGGCTGCCACATGAACGTGCCCATCGGCGTGGTCCTGGATTTGAAACGCGGCGAGGACGTCTGCCTGTGCGGCAATTGCGGACGTTACCTGCATCTGCCGGAGGAGGCTCCGGCGGTGGACTTGAGTTTGACCGCCAAAAAAGTCGTGAAGTCCGGACGCCGCAAGGAACTGGCGCAGATCCTGTAGGCTTTCACACCCTTGGATCACGCGGCCGGGACGGCGCAGTGCGCTGTCCCTTTTTGTGTTTGAGAAGCCTGTTCATCTTTCAGTTGCAAAGTTAAAAACCCAATAATCACAGGGTCGGAACACATTTTTTAAAAGCCTTACTTTGCCATCGGGAGGCTGGAAAATCTGTTCAACCTTGGCGTAGTCCGTTTATTTTACGGCAGAAATGAATTGAACCAAAAAAAGACCCGGGCGTTCCCCCGCTTTTCTTGGTGGCCGTTTGCAAGGACTGCCAACTAAAACTTGTGCTGGCCGCGAACCTATTTATTATATCGTCGCGGGAGGATGAAAGATTCCGAAAACCAAGTTTGCCGGGTTCTGGTGGTGGACGATGAGCCCACTGTGGGCAGGGCCATCAAGATGCTGCTCCAGTTTGACGGGCATGAGGTTCAGACGGTTGACAGCGGCGAAGCCGCATTGGCCTTGCTGGAACAACGCCAGTTTGACGTGGTCATCACGGATTTTTCCCTGCTGGGAATGAAGGGCGATCAACTGGCCGCCCGCATCAAGCAACGCTGGCCGGATCAGCCCATCATCATGGCCACGGCTTATGCGGAGGTCTTCAGCACTTTCGGCAAGGCGCATGGGGACGTGGACTTCCTCCTGCAGAAACCATTCTCCCAAGTTGAATTGCGCGAAGCGATCATTTCGGTGTTGACCAGAAAAAATCCAAATTCAAACAGCGGCTTGAACATCGCTTCCGGCCAGCCGCCTCCGGTGAATTTTATTCCGCCTCCCAATCCGCAGCCATAATGAATTAAGTTCATTTCCGGTCCGTGCCAAAACAGGTGATGAATCTGAATTCCCGCCTGCAGGGCAAAAAAGTCCAATGAGGGTCCATCAGCATTGAAAAATTGGTGGATTTGTCCGCCGTCGCTGGATTGCGGTCCTCGCGGAGAAGATTTTGACTTGGTGACGGTCGGTGTTTCGATTATTAGTAAATGAGAACAATGCCATGAACGCCGGCAATAAATTCTCTCGTCTCTGGCGAAAACTTAAGCGGTCGGAGGGTGACCCGCGCCCGGCCCGGACACCGTTGACGTCGGACAAGTCCGGTTTGTCCGGCAATTGTGCCCGTAGAATCTTGGTGGTGGACGATGATTTGATCATTCAACGGACTGTGTCACACGCCTTGGAAAAACGAGGATATCAGGTTTTCGTCGCCGGCGACGTTTCCGTGGCCTTGAACCTGATCCGGGATGAAAAGCCGGATCTGATGCTCTTGGACCTGACCTTTCCGATCACCGCCGTTGAGGTGCTGGGGCCGGTGCATGACGGTTATTTTGTTCTGGAATGGCTTGTGCAAGCCTTCGGATCGAAAAGAATTCCCATTATCATCATCTCCGGCACCAACCCGAAGGAACAAAAGGCGCAAATGACTGCGGCGGGCGTCGTTGCTTTTTTTCAAAAGCCGCTGGACCATGGCAGCCTGCTGGGGGCCATCGAAGTCGCGCTCCGCCGGGGATCCTCGAATTTCGCTCACCGGCCTGACTGACCGCAATCGTGCATGTCAGTGATTGTTTGGATTCGAGCAATTCGTGTCTGCCAATGATGGCCTTCTGTAAAAATCTTGACTTCCGGCTGGATGCTATGTAGCATCCATTTTAAGCCAGCAAAATTTAGGAAATTTCCGCATAAGGATTTTGGAAACGAACAGAACACCCGCCGGATAAGACGTAACCCCCTCAACGTTTGGATTGTAGCCTGTCCGGCAAACAACGGAGCAACTCATGAACACCTTCATTAAAAATTTGATCCTCCTGCCCGCACTGGGCGCCAATCTGGTTGTGGTGCTGACGGGCACGGCGACTGCGCAGACCTTCACGAACCTGCATGATTTTGGTCCCGCCATTACCAATGGAATTTATCCGGCTGGTGGATTGATTATCTCGAGCAACACCCTGTTTGGGACGGCGTCTGGCGGCGGCATTTCGGGCCGCGGCACCGTGTTTGCAGTTAATACCGACGGCTCCAGTTTTACCAACCTTTATAATTTTACGGAGGTTGGTCAGGGCTTTACCAACAGTGACGGGGCCGGTCCGCAGGCGGGATTGCTCCTGGCGGGTGGCGCGTTGTATGGGACGACCCCGATTGGCGGCAGTTCGGGCAATGGCACCGTATTTGCAGTTAATACCGACGGCTCCGGTTTTACCAACCTTTATAATTTCTCGGCTTTGTCCGCCAATACCAACAGCGACGGGGCCAGCCCCCATGCCGGGCTGATTTTATCCGGCAATACCCTGTTTGGCACGGCGGCGCTCGGCGGCAGCACGGGCGCGGGTGCTGTGTTCCGGCTCAACACCGATGGCACGGGATTTACAAATCTGTATAGTTTTACGGCCACTTCGGATCCTCTTCTGATGACCAACGGTGACGGAGCCTATCCTCAGGCCGGACTGGTTTTATCCGGCAACATCCTGTTTGGAACAACCACTGGCGGCGGCCGTTCGGGCAATGGCACTGTATTCCGGCTCAATACCGATGGCACGGCCTTTACCAACCTGTATGCGTTCACGGCTGCCTCAAATTCCACCAACAGCGACGGCGGTAGTCCCCGTGCCGGCTTGGTTTTATCCGGCAACACCCTGTACGGAACGACATTTAGAAACGGTATTTCGGGCCGGGGCACGGTGTTCAAAGTCAACACCGACGGCACAGGTTTCATGAACCTGCATAGTTTCCTGGCCGTCTCCGGCAACAATATCAACAGCGACGGATCGTATCCTTATGCCGGCCTGGTCTTGTCCGGCAATACCTTGTATGGGACGGCATTTTCAGGCGGCAGTTACGGCAATGGCACCGTGTTCAGCGTCAATACGGATGGCACGGCTTTTACCGCCCTGTATTCTTTCTCTCTGGTGGACACTAATTCCTACACGAACAGCGATGGGGCCTTTCCGTATGCCGGCCTGGTCTTGTCCGGCAACACCCTGTATGGGACGGCGAAGAATGGCGGCGCTGCGGATGATGGCACAATCTTCAGTCTTTTAGTTCCGCCGCAACTGGGAATCAGTCTTTACGGAACCAACATCATTTTGACATGGCCGACCAATGCCGCCGGATACAACCTGCAATACTGCACGAACCTGGATGCGGCGCCGGTCTGGAATGCCGTGCATCCAGGTCCAGACCCCGTTAACGGGCAGAACACGGTGACAAATCCCATCTCTGGCGCTTGGAAATTTTTCCGGCTGAAGCAATAAGCACCCAATGGCTCCGGCCATCGGACTGTTCGCAGAGACCAGCGATGTTCTGAAAATTCGCGCAATGCGTCCGGTGCCGCGCCTTTCCTGACTTGGGAAAAATCGCGGAAATGAATTTTGCATTCCGGCGCTGCGGCTGACAATCACCCGGGCCGTGGATTTCTAGTGACCATCAATGAAACCGTCGCGCTCCACGGGTTGTATCGCGGGGAGGTGGTAACGATCTTCCCCAGACAAGCCCGTATTGCAGGTCGCCAACCGGAGTGGTGGGCGGCTTGGTCAGTTTGCAAGAATCGAACCGTCAATCAGGCTGTCGCATTGAAACCGCTGCCATCATGGTCTCCGTCACTGTCAGTTGTGGAACTTGTGGTGACGCTGCTGGCCGACGCAACCGAAGTTGTCGTGGACGGAGTAGTAGATGGAGTGGTGGACGACGTGGCACTCGAATTGTGATGATGGTGGTGGCCTTTGTGGGCTGACTGGGCGGATTTAAGATCGGTTTGCAGGCTGGCAAACGCCTTCTGCGCCCCCGTGAGATCGCCCGATTTCAATGCGCTGGTCAGGCTCTGGTAATCCGCGTTTGCCTGGCTGTTCTTGCCGAACGGCTGATTGGACGGTGTCTGCGAATTGCCCTGCACAGCCTGTTGAAAGGTGGCCAGCGCACTTTGTGCGGTTGAAAGACTGCCGGATTGCAGGGCACTGCCGATGGCTTTGAAATCCTGGATGGTTTGGTCAAAACCGTTCTGGTTGCTGACCTGATATGGGTTGGTCGCCGAGGACACACTGGAAATGCTGCTCATAAATGTTTGTTCTTTAATTATTTCTGCCAAATACGATTTTGCTCTGTTTCTGTTATCGGACGGAATGCGTCGGGCTTTAGGGAAATATGACGCTGCCGGGAATGGGATAAGCTGATGCCGGACCCGCATTATTTTCGGTGTCGCAAAATCCGCCAGCCGGCCAACTTTCGGTCAAGATCACTAATGCCGTTAATCAGCATTGGTAAAAATGCCGGCAAAAAATAGATTCCGGCGAATAGATCGCAGAACGAACATGGGCCTCGACTCTTTCTGGCAGTATAATCTTGATAATAACTCGCAAATTTGCTTCTATAAAGCCGTGCAAATAAAGGCCAAAGCGAAAATAACCGTGGATGGGGCCTTGACTTTGATTCACGCACATTTTGCAAATTCTGATTTAAGATCCAGCGGAACCAAAAGCGGATGTGAAAGTCCTGAAAAAGCCGGTTATTATTTAATCTTTTGAGATATAATTGCGGCACTGAATCAGTGCGGATGTTCAGGCACGGAGTGACTTTTGGCGATAAACCAATCTTAAACTGAACAAATGAAAAGTCGAAAGGCAAAATTGGTGGTTCTTTTGGTCGCCGGGACAGCCATGGCGATGGAGGTTCAGGCCCAAGGTGAATTGGAGATTAGTTTTGGCAACGGCCAGTATGGTGACAGTGGGTTGGGAACGCTCACATTGTCAGGAGCGATCTTGGTGTCACCTGTCAACGGAAGCATCCTTGAGACCGTGTCCCAAGGCTCCTTTACGGTAAACCCGGGGGGACTGTTGCCGGCCGAAACATACAACGTCGTGCCCCTTCCCGGAGATCCGCCTGCTGCCTGGCCTGCTTCCTGGCCTGTTGCCAGTTTTCCGGGTGGTAGCTTCAATTACTACGACCAAACCACTTACGGTTCCCCGCATCCCGATGTTGTAATGGGGCTTTTATTTGCCGATGCAAATTATTTCATGCCAGGAAACGGCCCGGCAACCGGGCTTGAACTTTGGGAACAGAACGGTTCGTGCTATCTGGCGGCCATGGGGCCGGGCATCAGTTTTGATGAACAAGGAGCTCTGACGTTCGCTCCGGTCGCGGCACCCGAGCCCAATTTTTTGGGACTTTCGGCTTTGGGTTTGCTCGGTCTGGTCTTAATTCGCAGAAAGTTTTTTAAGATGGCTCAAAAAATGTAAGTTGCGCTGATATTGTTTAGCCCGACGCAAAGGCTGATTGAAAATGTAACTATCTTAAGAGCGCTATAACTTCTTTCATGATTCCGCGCACATCCGCAAAAATGACGGTGACTTCGTACATGAACAGGAAAAAAACCGCATAAAATAGGCCAGTGTGCTTCTGCATCCACTGTAAAGGACGTTTCGCCACCAGGTTTTTAATGGGGTTTTGACTGGCCAAAAGGCCGATGCCGGCACCGATGGCGGCACCGGCAAGTATGTCGGTTGGATGGTGGATTCCCAAATAGACCCTTGGCAGGCAAACCACAAACACAGCATGCAGCAAGGCAATCCATCCAAAAATTCGGGAAATGGAAAAAAGACAGGTGGCCAGCACAAAAAACATGACTGCGTGGTCGCTTGGAAAGGAACTCCAGTTCTGCCAGTCTAACGTGCTCTTCGGGAAATGTAATCCATTGGTCGGATCGCTCAACGGTCTGACTCGAAATGGAAAGGCCAGAACGGCCAGCCGGGTTATGACAATGGAAACAAAGCAGGCCAGCATCGCTGAAATGATGGTTTCCCGCGCGGCTTGGTTTTTTTTAAGATCTTCACCGTTCTTAAACCACGACCAGTAACACAAAGCGACAATGACACCGGCCTTTAAGAAACTGCTGTCGTCGACAAAAATTACGGCATCATCAAATTTAGGATGCTGCCCGGCAAAACGGCTGAGCGTGGAAAGAATTGAAAAATCAAAAGCATTCATTTCCAGGCAGATATGCCAATGACCACCCTCCTGGAATTGCCCCGGCAAGAGGGTCGGGAAAATATTTTCACAATAAACCTGTTGGCATAATTAAATTGTCGCGTTTATTCAGCTTAATAATTTTCAAGGCTTTGTCCAGAACCCGTTTATACGAGCGGACGCCTGATGTTCACGTTGCTTCTCGATGCCCAGACGCCCCGGCCTGTTCGTTGCCTGTTCCGTGGGCCTGCCCATCGTCCTGGTTTTCGTCTGTTACCTCAAAGATGAGAAACCGCGCTGGCTCTGGGGAAAAAATTGACCCGCAAGTTGGCGAGATCGTCAAATCACGCAGCCACTTTGGGTTTGGCGGTGGCCGGGGGCGCGGATTTGGGGCGGTGCCAGTAATCCACCAGACGGTAGCCAAGCAGGACGGCCAGCACCGCCGCAAACGCGAGCGGCTGGCGCACGTCGGCCTTCACCTGCATGTAATAATGAATCACGCCCGCGATGGCCGCCACATACGCGAGCCGGTGCAGCGCCCGCCAGCGTTTGCCGCCCAAGCGTTTGATCATGGCGTTGGTGGAGGTGACGGCGAGCGGCACCATGACCAGCAGGCCCGTGATGCCCACCATCAGGTATTTGCGTTTGACCATTTCGAAGAAAGTGCCGGAAACGCTGCATCCACGGTCCAAACTGAAGAAAATCAGGAAGTGCAGCGAGGCGTAGAAGAAGGCGTAAAGTCCAAGCGTGCGCCGGGAAAAAATGAGCCAGTTTAAGCCGGTGATTTTTCGCAGCGGCGTCACCAGCAGCGTCAGCAGCAAAAAAATCAGCGCCAACATGCCGGTGGTGAGGATTGCAAAATTGACCGGGTTGGCTCCGAGCCTGTGTTGCCAGGCATCCCAGCCCAGCAAGGTTGCCGGCACGGCGGCGTTGACCAGCACAAGCAGCTTGGCGAAGCGAAGATCACTGTCTTTCATGGCGGTTTATTCCGATCAAAAATTCGCGCGCAGATCCAGCCCGGCGTATAAATGCCCGACTTGTTTTTCGTAGCCGTTGAACATCAGGGTGGGTCGCCGGCCCGATTCGCCGATGCGCTGCTCGGTTGCCTGGCTCCAGCGCGGATGATCCACATGCGGATTCACGTTGGCGTAGAAGCCGTATTCGTTCGGGGCATATTCATTCCAGCTTGTACGCGGTTGTGTCGCCACCAGCTTGATTTTGACAATGGATTTGATGCCCTTGAAGCCGTATTTCCAAGGCGTCACCAGCCGGATGGGCGCGCCATCCTGAGGCGGCAGCTCACGGCCATAAATGCCACTGGCCAGCAGCGTCAGCGGGTGCATCGCTTCATCCATGCGCAATCCTTCCACGTAAGGCCAGTTTAACACATTGCTCCGCTGACCCGGCATGCGTCGGGGATCGAGCAGGGTTTCAAAAGCGACATATTTTGCATCGCTCGTTGGCTCGACTGCGGCGAGTAGTTTGGACAATGAAAAACCCGCCCACGGAATGACCATGGACCAGCCCTCGACGCAGCGCATGCGGTAGATGCGTTCTTCCGGCGGACTGATCTTCAACAAATCGTCGAGGTCGAATAACTTGGGCTTGTTCACCAGACCTTCGACCGACACCTGCCAGCCCTTGGTTTCAAAATTGGCCGCCGCCGCCGCGACGCCTTCCTTGTCGGTCGAGAATTCGTAGAAATTATTATAGTGCGTGATGTTCTCAAACGAGGTCTCCGCCTCGGCCGCGCGAAAGCCACTGGTGCCGTTTGTCGCCGTGGTGGCCAGTCCTTCGATCCGGACGGTTTTGATCTTGCCCGCGGCCGGATGGTTGAGTTGCCGGTAGGCCAGACCGGTGGCGACGGCGCTGGCCGCCAGAACTCCCGTTCGGATGAAGTTTCGGCGGTTGAAATAAACCGCCGGATCGGTGATCTCGCTGCCGGATATTTTGTTCGGCTCTTTCAATCGATCAAAAATGGTTCAAAGGGTGCGGACCGGTCAACAGAATTTCTGAAACTGACTATAAGGCATTGGCATCAACGGCTGAAACCATCAATTCCTGTTTTTCACCGCGTGCCGCCCCATCCTTATTCCAAACCGGCGCGCTGCCGGTCCGCACCGGTATCCGAGCGCCGAATTGAGGCGGAGCTTGGCGGGTGGTTTAGGGAACTGGTTTGAATGAGCGCACATAGGCAACCAGCGCCTCAATTTCTGATTGGGATAATTTTCCCCCGAACGCCGGCATCATTTTCGGTCCCGTTTTGATGGCACTGGCTATTTCCGGGTCGGTTGAAGCGGTCTGCCATTTTGCATTGGTAAAATTTCGTGCATCGAGGAGTCTGCCGCGGAAGGTTTTGGCGCGGCCGTCGATGCCGTGACATTTCGCGCAGCTTTCGGCAAAGAGTGCGCGGGCATCCACCTGGTCCTTGGGATAACTGGCTTCCCGGATAGCCAAAGCCGGTTTCGACTGGCAGCCAAAGCCAAAGATGAGAATTCCGGGTATGAGCATCAACCGGCACCAATAAAGCGCTTTTTTTCCATGCTTCAAATTCTCCATTTTCAAACAATAGCACCGGCGTTGTTTTATTCAATAATTCTTCAACCTCGCGAAAGATTCGTCGCCGGTGCCGATGTTGCACACGCCCAGTACGCCCCGCGCTGGTCTGGCTTGCCTCGATCCGGGGCGCTTTGCTGGACCGGTTGCGGACCACGATCCGGTTTCAAAGCTTCATTTTCGGACCGTTTGACCCCAATCTCTCTCATGAGCTTGTGGCAGCTGTTTCCACGAAACCGTTGCCGTCATTGGCGACTGGCGGACAAGGCCGGAATCGGCCGGGCCCAATCCAGTCAGGCATTTGAAATGCTATGGTGACTTGAGTTCAAAAAAATTGTCAATCAAACCCAAGCAAATATGAAAACAAAACAGATTTTTCTTTTCCAGTGTCTGATTGGAATGACACTTTGGTTTGGAGTGGCGGTCTTGAGTGCCGCGCCGCTGACGTGGTTTCCCGGACCGGCGATGGACTATCCGGGTAGTGATGCAGCAACGGTCGTTATCCCAAGTTTGGGCAACGTCGTGATCGCTGGCAATACGGCTTATCCCGAAGGTTTGCTCGCCACCAACAGCTTTTGGACGCCGTTAGGGCAGCCGTTCTATGGTGTCAACCTTGCGCCTGGCGCTGTGGCCAGTGGCGGCTCGATCATCATCTACGGCGGCAATGATGGAACTGGTTCCGTGAACACAGCGGTGAATTACAGTCCCAGCGATGGGACATCCACGCTTGCCTCCATGAGCGTGCCCCGTTCCTATCTCGGTTATGCTCCTGACCGCAGCGGCAATGCCTACGCCATTGGCGGTCTGGACGACGGCGGTCAACCGCTTTCATCCGCCGAATCTTACAGTCAGGACTCGGGTGCCTGGTCCGCCATCGCCAGTCTTCCGACAGCTGTTTACAATTTCCCCGCAGTCTTTGATGGCACAAACTACATTTACATTTTTGGCGGGCGTACCAACACCACGTCGGGGACAGAAACCGCCACGGTTCTCCGCTACTCCGTCAGCGCAAACACCTGGACTGCGAAGGCGTCTTTGCCCGTCGCCGTTGCCGGCAGCGCGGCGGCGTTGGGAACCGACGGCAAAATCTATGTCGTTGGCGGCGTTTCCGGCGGTGTCGCGACCAATGTGGTTCAGGTTTACAATGCCGCTGCCAACTCGTGGGTGATTTCAACACCGCTGCCCGAAGGCTTGAGCGCCGCCGCCCTGGGCGTGGACGGCCTGGGCCGGTTGATTTTAATGGGTGGCATGGACACCAATGGCAATGACGTCAGCGACGTCTGGCGCAGTCAGCAATTGGGCGTGCCCGACAGTGCGCCGGTGCTCACCCAATTCCCCGGCACGAACGCCAACTACCAGATTACTTATGCTTCGACCATTGCCGCCACCGGCAATCCGCAGCCGGTTTACATGCTCGTCAACGGTCCCACCAACATGACAGTGGATCCTTACAGCGGCGCGATTGCCTGGATACCACAGGGGCTTGGTCAAATCGGGGCCATTCCGGTGACCATTGCGGCCACCAATTACGCCGGCTCCACCAACTGGTCTTTCACCATCACCGTCCCCAACCCGCGGCCAGCGACACCGACCAACTTATATCTCGCCAGCGCAACCGAATATTCGGTGACGTTGGCTTGGTCTCCCGAAGACCCGGTGGCTGGTTCCGTAACTTACAGCATTTTCATACCGCATCCCTACCACAGTCCCAAGGGAAGTGGAGGCGGTGTCAACTACCAACTCATCGGTTCCACCACCTCGACTAACTTTACCATATCCGGTTTAACGCCGAATATGTCCTATGGCTATGACGTCAACGCTAAGGGTCCCGGCGGCACATCGGGTTACGCGGGCATTGGTGTCACTACGTTAGGCCCGCAGCCACCATCCAATTTGCTGGCAACCGGGATCACTTCAACCAGTATCAGTCTCACGTGGGATCCTTCGCCCGGCCCAGTGCCAATTATTCGTTATGAGATTTTGGGTTGGATCGGTGGTTTGTTTCCAACCATATCGTATGGGACAAATTTCACCGGCACTAACGCCACGATCACCGGCCTCACTCCTGGCACCTATGAGGAATGGAGTGCGCGCGGTTACGATGCGGCGGGTAATGTCTCTGGCTTCGCTTCCGGCATTTATTTGGTCAACCCCGCGCCAATGCCGGCAGCCCTGGCCGTGGTTGCCGCACCACTCGCGACGGGAGGTTTTCAATTCACTGTGCAGACCAGTGCGGTTCAAACCACCTGGATCCAGGCGACTACCAATCTGGGTGATCTCTCAGCTTGGACGACCATCGCCACCAATCCCCCCACCAGCAGCACTTATATTTTTACAGATACCAATGCCAGCCTGTTCCCGACGCGTTACTACCGGGTGGTAAGCCCGTAGGCTGGTGACCGTGCCGCAAGCTTTCCCTTGAATGATGGCTGGCGCGCAGGCAATCTGCGCGCCCATGAAACAAATGTTTGCGCGGTTCATTGCGGTCTGTCTGGCGGTTGCCGGGCTGGCCGCACCCGCGGCCTCCGTCAACGGCCACAGCTACCTGCCGCTCGCGGACTGGGCGCGTGGAAACGGCTTCTACGGTTTTACTCGCAACAAGGGTGACGAAATCATCTTGACCAACCGTTCGGCGCGGCTGGTGTTGGACGTGGATTCGGCGCAGGCGGAAATCAACGGCGTGAACGTCCGGCTGTCCTTCCCGGTGGCGAATGTGAAGGGTGTCCCGTTCATTGCGCAACTGGATTTGGACAAGACCATCCGCCCGTTGCTGTATCCGTCGCGCTACCTTGAACCGAAAAAAATCACAACCATCTGCCTCGACCCCGGCCACGGCGGAAAAGATTCGGGCAACCGCGTCGGCGGATTTTTTGGTCACAGCGAAAAAACCTGCACGCTGGCGCTGGCATTGGAGTTGCGCGACCAGCTGAAAAAACTTGGTTTCAATGTCATTCTGACGCGCACCAGGGACACGTTCGTGGAATTGCCGGCGCGGCCGGATCTCGCCAACCGGCGCGGCGCGGATTTGTTTGTGAGCCTCCATTTCAACGCGACGCAGGCCGGCAAAAATGAAGTCGAGGGGCCGGAAACCTATTGCATCACGCCCGTCGGTGCCGCTTCATCAAACGCGCAGGGTGAAGGCGGCGGGTATGGGGCGACAACGGCGAACCGCTGCGAAAACCAAAGCCTGCTCCTGGCGTATCAGCTGGAAAAAACGCTGGTGCAATATCTGGGCGTGGCGGACCGCGGCGTGCGGCGGGCGCGGTTTGCGGTGCTGCGCGACGCGGCGATGCCGGCCATCTTAATTGAGGGCGGCTACATGACGCATCCGGTCGAGGGGAAAAATATTTTTGACGCGGCGTATCGTCGGCGGATGGCGGCGGCGATGGTCCGGGGCATTCTCGCCTATCAGAAACTCACGGCTCCGGCAGCTCCGCCATCTCCGGCAGTCGGGTTGAATCAGCCTTCACACCTCAAGGCCGGCGGAACAGCCGGGCATTTTAAAAATTGAATCCCGCGCGCTGGGCGCGGGATTCAATCAGGCACGGCTCTGATACAACGCCACCAGCGCCGCGCCAATTGCCTGGGAAAGGTCGCCGAGCGAAGCCGGAACGATCGTCATGCGTTCGCGTTGCGCGGGCCAGAGATAAGGTTTGGCCGTCTCATGGATGATCCGCAGGTAACGCTTGCGAAATTCCACGGTGGTTGCTTCCGGGTCCATCAACCCGCCGCCGATGACGACAAATGTCGGGTCGAGCACCATGGACAAGTTGGCGAGGTGCAGGCCCAGCGCCTTGGCTTGGAAATCAAAAATCTCGATGGCGAGCGGATCGCCTTTTTGCGCCAGGCCGCGCACGGCGAACGCTTTTTCCTTGGGTGTCGCCGGAGATCTGGCCAGATCGTGGTCGGGATATTTGGGCAGCATTTCCGTCAACAACTGCGGCAGGCCCGAAAGGGTGGTGTAGGCCTCGAAGCAGCCCCAGTTTTTGCCGCAGCCGCAGGTGAAGGGTTTGATGTTCAGCAGGTGCAGCGGCGCGGGCATGTGGGCGCATTCAGTGCCGGCCAGCGTGTCTCCGGTCAGCGGCAGTCCGTTCTGGTCAATGTAGGCACAGCCGAGGCCGGAACCGGGAGCCAGCAGCAGCACGGTTCCTTTCCGGTCGCCGCGCACCTGTCGCGACTCGGCGACGCCACCATAATGGCCGTCGTTGCCAACAGTCAGCGGGATGAACCGTCCGGCGGCTTCCGACAGCGCCTTGCTGTAGGCCGTGTGAACGTCCCAGCCTTCAAAGCTGGCGGGGAGGTTGGCCAGATGTTCCAGCACGCCGTAACGGCGAAAGGGACCGGGAATGGCCAGCCCCACGCCCAGCAGCCCGTCCCAGTTGAGACCGTTCTGTGCCATAAAATCGGTGATGGCGTCAACCCAGCTGCGGACGACCGCGTCCGGCCCGTTTTGAGAATGGGTCGGCCGCTGCAGCAGCTTGGTGGAAATCATGGTTTCGTCGGCCCAGACCCCCGCGACCTTGGAGGTGGTGGCGCCGCTGTCCGTGCCGGCAAAAAATTGTTTTTGGGTGCTCATTCTGAATTTTCTATAAAAAATAAAATTGTTGTGCCGTCTAGTTAATCGCGTTGCCGCGCAAAAGTAAATTCTTATCCGGTCGCACCACCCCCGGACCGGTTTTGCTTGGCAGGCGCGGTTGAAACCGTTTAGCTGGTCGCCATGAGCATTGCGACCAGGACCGGCGACGGCGGCACCACCGGATTGATGTACAACCGGCGCGTTCCGAAAACCCATGTTCGCGTGGAGGCCTACGGCACGGTGGATGAATTGAACGCGGCTCTCGGCGTGGCGCGCGCCACCGCCATGGACAATTTCGTGCGCGATAATTTGTTCTGGATCCAGAAAAGCCTGGTGGATTTAATGGGCGAGTTGAGTGTCAGGCTGGAAGATCTGCCGCGCTACCTCAAGGACGGGCATGCGGTCGTGATGCCGGCCATGACGGCGAAGCTCGACGCGCTCGTGCATGAAATCGAGGCGCAGAAAGTCAGCTTCAAGGGCTGGGCCACGCCGGGCGCGACCCAAAACTCCGCCGCCCTCGATCTGGCGCGGACGATTTGCCGGCGCGCCGAACGCCGCGTGTGTGCGATGCAGGCGGCGGGCGAATTGAAGAACGCGGAAATCATCATCTACCTCAACCGGCTATCCGACCTGCTGTGGCTATTCGCCCGCTGGGTGGAAACCCAGGCCGCGCGTTTGAAAAAATAAAACCCGCTCCAGTTTCCCAGAGCGGGTTTGTTGGAAAGCATCTGCTTAATTCCGGCGACGGATAGCCACTAATGCCGCCAGTCCCCCCAAACCGGCCAATGCCAAGGTGGTGGGTTCGGGAACAGCAACCGCCGCGCCGGTAATGTCTAGATTACCGAAGCGCCAGTTGCCGGAGGTGCCGTTGTATGGCTGGGTGACACCGCTGAGCAGCGTGGCGCTGGCATAGGAGGGTTCGTGGCCGGTGGAATCATAGGCTGACACCAAGCGGACGCCAAAATTAGGATCATTGTTGGCACCTGTGATGGAGCTGAGGTCAATGGCAATGTTCCCGGGGGGGGTGGCGGCATTGTAGTAATCATTGGGCGTGGCAATGAAAGTATTGGCAGAGGTAGTGCCGCCGATGGCAGTCCAGCCAGCCGAGTTGGCCGTGTTCAAATTGTATTGAACTTGGAGGTCACGAATGCCCTGGGTGGTGGAGTACCAGTCGAAGGAAAAATCAATGTTCTGAAAGCCCACGGTGGAGGCATCCAGTTCGAGGCCCTGACTGTATTCGGGAGCGCCCAAGGACCAGCCGCCTGATGCGTTACGCACCCGCAACAGATATTCACTGAAGGACGGGGTCGCGGTGCCGGGGGTACTGACAACGTCACCGGAGGGAGTGCCGCTACTGAAGCCGAAGCCGATCAGGTTGAGCGTGCCGATGCCCGTCGTGGCCGACAGCGTCGAGATGGGAGCCGCTTGAGCAGCACTGAAGTTCCAAGACGCGATGGTTTGGGCGTGAGCCGCCGACAATGAGGCGGCAATCAATGCCGCCATGGATGCGATTTTTTTATTTTTCATGTTTTACTTTTATTTTGTTTGTTAGGGAGGTTAATTCCGCCGTGGCCATTATCCAATTGTTCGTCTCAAACAAATGTCGGAACGGTGACGATTGGGCGACGACATATTGACAACCTATTAACAAGTTATTTTTGCGCCGCCGCAATTTCAGCCTGCGCCCCGGCAAAATCTTTTTGAAAATCTGGATTCGCCTTCATCTCGTGCACGATGGCCCGGGCCAGCACACGGCCGGCATCAATGTCGGTCATGTAATGCCGGGCAATTTCCACGCGGTGCCAGCCGATGCTCCGCGCCTTGGCGATGATCGCGTCGTGCCTATCCGGGAATAAATCGGCGAGCACCAACGCCAGCACCATCGATTCGGTCGAATGGCCGCTGGGATAGCTGAAACTTTTTTCCAGCTTGCCGTTGGCCAGGCTGGGATCAGCGACGTATGGGCGCGGGCGCTGGTAAAAGTCCTTGGCGTTGTCGGTCACGGCGGCGGCGTCTGTTTGGACGCGCTCAAAAAAAGCGGTGGTCTTTGGAAGATTGTTGGATTGGAAAAAATTCCCGATGGCGGGCGTGAAATTGAAGATGTCGAATTTTTTTTCGGAATAGGCCGCCGCGATGTCATTCGAGGAGCTGGCATGATAGACGGCGACCACTTCAGCCAAGTCAGCGGCCTGTTCCGTTGAGCCGGGCAGCGGCGGCGGCGCGAGCAGGGCGATGGCGTCGGGTTTGCCGTCCGCGAGGTAATGAAGATGGCTTAAGGCAACCGGTTGGTTTGGTTCCGCCATCGTGTCGTCGGCATGCAACGGCATGACGGCAACGACCAGTGAAAAGAGAACCGGCGTGAGCAGGCGTTGGAATTGGGAGCGAAAGGTTTTCATTTTTTATGCTTCATGGTCAGCGTTGGAATGGTGCCGATCGCATGTTTCAAACCGATGGCGAACAGGTGACGATTCCATGACATTAAACCTTTTTGTTTTTGCATCAAAAAAAATGAGCCGGCTTTTCCAGTGGGCAGGACGACCGCCTCGGCTCGCTGGCGCGCGGGCTGCGTCCATTGAAAATGAAATGGCCGGCCCATTCGCTCGCATCTTGCTGGAACCGGAAAGCATTTCCAGGAGCCGGCGCATGGCCTGTGTTGCCTTCGGCCATCTTTGCGCAACGCAAAGGCAATGCGGAATTACAATCTGGAATGGTTTGCCGCCGTCTTGAACGACACGGGTGTCAGGCATGGCGGGGTGTTTTTATGTGCAACGCATATCCTGCGGCTGGATTTTCAAGCCGCAGCCTGGATCTCTGCGCTGTTCCAATGATTGTCGGGCAGAGATCAGTGCCCGGCTTCAGGGGTGAAATCAATGCCGCGAAAGGCAATGTTGGTGCCCGGTGCCTGGGCCAGGGTCGTGACCACCGCCGCGGCGTTGGTGTCCACGATGCGGATCACCCGGTTGGAATTGACCCTGCCGCCATAGCCCTCGGTGGTGGTGGCATAAATCACCGGAGCCGCTCCGCTGAAATCCGCCACCAGGCCGAAACATCCGGAGGCGCGGTTTTCGGCGGCGGGAATTGTTTGGGGAATTGCAAAGCTGTAGGCCAGCTTCCAGCCATTGCCGGTCTTCAAATATTTCTGGATTCCCGCCACGGTGTCGGCCATGTAGGCAATGGTATTGTCCGGGTTCATGTCAAATCCGGCAATTTTCGTGAAGGGAGCACTGGCCGGAACCACCAGATTGATGGCGGCATCCGTCTGGCGCGGCGCTGGCAGGGTTTTGCCGGAGGTGTCCGTGAACTGGTAAATCCCCGCCGGTTCGTCAATCGCTGTGCCGTCCGCCCCGTTCAAGGTGATGCAAAGGACATGGTTGATGATCCTTGCGGCGCGTGAGTTTTGAAAGGGTTGAAA
>Ga0302319_10001973_pt1 | contig 45150 bp, 40 predicted proteins | sample Bog_T0_2_FD_203319 | JGI IMG/M metagenome (GOLD analysis project Ga0302319, IMG submission 203319) | Peat permafrost microbial communities from Stordalen Mire near Abisko, Sweden - Bog_T0_2 | ecosystem: Environmental > Terrestrial > Soil > Wetlands > Peat | place: Sweden: Abisko, Stordalen Mire...
CTCGATGGTGGTCTGGCCAGCCTGCCCCTCGGCGGCACGGAAGGCCCCAGCCTGCACGGAGAGGAAGCACGGCCCGCTGCCAGGATGGCTATAGGCGCCGGTCATCTTGCCCTGGAAGAGCTGGCGCACAAACGTGGGGCCTGCCTCTATGCCGGTAATGTCGCTGACGAGCACCTGGCCGAAGCGCGTGGCCAGACGGGGAACGTAGTCGCGCGACTGGTAGGTGTGCGGGAAGACGATGTAGGCGGGGTCGAGCTTGCGGATGAGCTGCTCGAAGGCCAGCACGTAGCCGTCGGAGGTGTACTTTTCCAGGAGCGGGTGCTGGATGGCGTAAGCGCCAGCGATTGGCTGGCCGGAGGCTTCCGCAAAGACTTGGGCGTTGCCGACGGTAGCGCTTTCAACCGGCAGGCCGGTGAGGCCGGCAAGAACCTGGGCCGCGGCCAGAGCTTCAGACGAGATGCGGGCGCGGCCCGCTTCCAGGACAACGAGAATCTTGCTCATAGCACGCGCACCTCGAACTTAAGCTTTTCAACCAGCGCGGCGGCGGCTTGCTTGGCCGTGCCGGGCAGGATTTGCGTGGATTTCTGCTTCTGCGGCAGGGCCACGCGGTCGAGGACCACGACCGGTGCGGAAGCAGCGCCGAGGTCGGCAGCGGCAAGCTGGCGAACCTCCTTCAGCTTGGCGCGCTTGATGCCCATCAGCGTGGCGTAGCGCAGCTTGTTGCCGCCGGACTGGATGGTGAGCACGGCGGGCAAGGGAAGCTGAATCTCCTGGAACCAGCCTTCTTCCAACTCACGCTTGACGGTGAGCCCAGCTTCGGTTTTTTCAACATGCAGGATCAGCGAGGCATGGGGCAGATCGAGCAGCTCCGCCAGGATGACGCCGGTCTGGCCCAGGCCCAGGTCTTCCGATTGCAGGCCGGTGAGGACCAGGTCGGGGCTTTCGGTCTTGATAGCCGCAGCCAGCAGGCGGGCTACGCCGAGCGCATCCCGAGAGCCCAGATCGTCGCAGGCAATGCTGATGGCGCGGTCTGCGCCCTTGGCCAGGGCTTCGCGGATGGTCTGCCCGGTGCGTTCCGGGCCAACAGTGAGGACGATGACCTCGCCGCCCGCCGCGCCGGATTTTTCTTTGAGCTGGAGCGCCTCTTCGAGGGCGTAGGCGTCGGACTCGTTGAGGGCAAACTGGAGATCGGCCTCGTCAATCCATTTGGACGAGGAGTCGATGCGCAACTGGGCATCGCGGTCGGGAACTTGTTTGATGGCTACGATGATTTTCATTTTTGTAGACTCTGGCTCATTTTAATTGTCGCGAAGGTTGGACGCAGGCGGTTTGCGGGCGGCTAGCCGGACAATGCCGAGACACTGCGGCCGTGCTTCGTGGGATACTCTATTTCTTCCCGCCGGCGCGGAGAGCGGGGGACCTTTTACCTGGCTTGATCTCAAGCACGCTGAGGCGCTCCTTGAGCGGCGAAACCCGTTGCAGGACCTCGACCTGATTCGCGGCCCGCAGGGCGGCGAATTCTGAGCGCATCTCGGATCGGAATGCATCGATCAGATGGGTGGTCGCGTCCTGTTTGGCCTGGATCGCCTTGAGGTCCGGGGGCACCAGGTCCTGGATTACTTGCCGCAGGCCGGTCACGATGTCTGCCATGGCATTATCCTAGCTCAATTTGCGATTTTGTGGGCAGGTTGCGCGCCGCTAGTTGCGCAATGTCGAGCAACTGCGGCGGAGCTTCTCCCTCAGCCAGCGCGTCGCGGAACATGGTGTTGCAGAACGGGCAGGCGGTGGCGATGGTTTGAGCGCCGGTGGCGACGAGCTCCTCCGCGCGATTGTGGCTCACCCGCTGGCCCGTCTCTTCCCCCAGGAAGGCCAGGCCGCCGCCGGCTCCGCAGCAGAAGCTGCGTTCGTGGTTGCGCGGGGCCTCGACGAGTGTGCCGGCGAGCTGTACCAATTGGCGCGGCTCGTCGTAGACGTTGCGGTAGCGGCCCAGGTAGCAGGGGTCGTGGAAGACGATTTTTTCGGGGGCCGCAGGGGCTAAAGCCCCTTCAGATTTTCGGGTGGGCTGAATGTACGGGCTGAAGCCCGTACCCTTCAACGGTTGGTCCGCACCCTTCGTCGGAAGCTTGTCGGCAAAGCGGGCTAGGAACTCGCTGTGGTGCTCGATCTCCGGCGGGGTGCCGTACTCTTTCCAGTCTTCCTGGATGGTGCGGACGCAGTGCGGGCAGATGGAGATGATCTTCTTCACCTTGTTTTGCTTGAGCGTTTCGAGGTTGGCTTCGGCCAGTTGCTGGAAGACCAGGTCGTTGCCCAGGCGGCGCGCGGGGTCGCCGGTGCATTTCTCCTTGCGCAGCACGCCGTAGCTTGTGCCCAGGTAGTTCATCACGCGGGCAAAGTCGGAGATGATGTCGCGGCCCTTGGGGTCGTAGCCGCCCATGCAGCCCAGCCAGAGGCAATACTCCTGCGAGCCGTCAAAAAGAGGCAGCGCCTCCTTCTGGATAAACTTGTCGCGCTCAACGGCGCTTAGCCCAAGTGCGTTTGAGCCGCGCTCCAAAGCCAGAAATAGTTTTGCCCCGTAGTCGTTGTCCCATTCGCCGGTATTGACGGCGCCGCGGCGCAGGCCAACGAGGATGGGCACATGCTCAATGCCCACCGGGCACTGGAACTCGCACGCGCCGCAGGTGGTGCACTGGAAGACGGCTTCCTGCGCGTTGTACTTGCCGAGCAGCGGCTGATCGGACGCGGGACCCAGGTCGTTCAAGTAAGCTCGAACGCCCAAAATAATTTCCTTGGGGTTGAGCAGCTTGCCGGTGGTGGCGGCGGGGCAGTGCTCGGTGCAACGACCGCACTCTACGCAGGAGTAGGCCTGCAGGCTGATCAGTTGCGTGAGATCGGTGCCCGCGACCAGGCCGAAGTCTTCATCGCCGCTGAGTGGGGGAATCTGCGCAAAGCTGCCGCGGGAGAGAAAGATTGTGGCCGGGCTCAAAACCAGGTGCAGGTGCTTGGTGTGTGGAATCAGGGGCAGAAACGTGAGCAGGGCCAGCGTGTGCAGCCACCAGAGTCCGCGCGCTGCGGGATCGGTATCTGCGACAAAGAACGAGGCCAGGTATGTGGCCATGAGCGCGAAGATCAGGAACGCGATGAAGCCCGACTCCCAGGAGAGCTTTTCGCCCAGCCACTTGGGACGCACCAGAAAGCGCCGCACAAAGAGCCCCGCGATGCCGACTGCACAGAACAGGGCAAAGGCGGCGGCGACGTAGAAATACCAGCGGCCGATCACGCCTTCGGGCGACAGAAAGCCTACCCCTAAGCCAGTGGCGCAGTGGTTGAGCGTGACCAGCGCGAAGGCCAGAAAAGCCCAGAAGACGGCCGCATGGGCCAGGCCGGGAAGCGGGCGCTCGCGAATCACTTTTGCCTGGCAGAGAACTTCCCAGAAGAAGTCCCAGACGCGCTTGCCGAGCGGGAAGAGACGGAAGTTTGCATCCTTCTTCGATTTGAGGATCTTGTCGAGGACGAGGCCGAAACGGCGCCAGAAGCCATAGCCGGAGGCGACGACCATGGCGGCGAAGAGGAGCTTCTCAACGAGAGAGAAGTGCTGGGGTTCGGCGAGGATGGGGAGTGCGGAACTGGAGAAGGAAAGCAGCATAATTGGGTAGAATGACAGCCTCACGATACAGGATGGGGCTGGGGCTTGTCGCCACCTGACCGCTGCGGCTGGGCCGGCGCTCGCTCGTCGCTCGCAGGAGGTCTGAGGGCTCCCACCCTTCGCAGAGAACGCGAAGGATGGGGCACCCGGCACCCCACACCCAGCGGTCTGCCAAACCCAATGCGGGTCAAGCATTCCACTGGAAGCAGAGGCCAAAGCCGTCGGGGTCTTTGAGGTAGAGCTGCTTCATGCCGTAATGAGCGACTTGGGGCGGTGCGAGGTCGATGCCTTGGGCGCGGAGATGCTGGTAGGCGGCGTCGACGTCAGGGCATCCGAAGTAGAGGCACGTGTCGCCGTGTGCGGCGATGCGGGCTGGATCAGGCGAAACGGGCCGTTCGCCGTAGTCGTAAGCGGTATTGAGCATGACTTCGGTGCCCTCGGCGTGGCGAAGCAGGCACCAGCCGAATTCATCGGGGGCTCGCAGCGGGGCGTTGGCGGTGACGGTGAAGCCGAGGATGTCGCGATAGAAGCGTACGGAGGTCGGCATGTCGAAGACCTGCAGTAGAGGACAGACGCCGCGCATGTCGATGGGCATGGAGTTCTCCTGTTTTGCGTTGGCCTGAACTCCGATTGCGCTATGGGCTCGGGTTCTTGTTGCGCTGCTCCAGCATTGCGGAGGTAATTTCGGTGCTGGCCGGCCAGTGGCCACGCCTTTGACCAGCATGAGTCTGATAGCGATCGAGATGGTCAGGGTCGGGCTGGACAACACGACCGTTCTCCAGAAAGAGCAGGCCGGCTTTTTCCGTGGGCATCCGGGCAACAAAGGCCTCTGCCTCCTCAAGAGCAGCACGGAGGCGAACCAGAACGCTCACTGGATCAACCGGTTCGGCGGTTGCCAACGCCCTCCATTCGGCGGCCGAATAACGGAGGTTGCGGCGAATCTCGGCGATGAGGCCTTCCGGGGTAAAACCGGGCGATTTGTCAACGGCGGCCCAGACAATGGCTCCCAGCGGAAGGACGGTTTCGTGGGTAGTCACAAGGTCAACAATGTCGCGTACCTCTCGCCTTCCTGCGGCAGCCATGGCTTTGTTGATCGCCAGGTCAACGGGGTCCAAGACATAGCCGAAGACCCCATCTTTATCTTGCACTGCGGGAAAGAAGCGATAATCGCTGTCGGCCACCCATTCCAAACGTGTCGATTCATGACCCAAGGTGATTTCGGCAGTGTAAATCGAAGGGAGCTGGCGCAGCCAGGTGACGCTGTAGCCCGCGGCTTCCAAGGTGCGGGCATCCTCGAGAGCGGCGGCGGCGACACGTTCCTCGCGGTCGTGGAAGACGTCTATGTCGCCCGAATAGCGCAGAGTGTTGCGGTTGAGCGGAGTTGACCCGCCAACAAAACTCTCCGGATTGCGGTTCGAAGCGAGCAGTCGAAGAATACCGGTTTGAAAACTAGACAGCGGCATGGCAGGCCCGCTCGATGCGCTCGGCGAGTCGGCGGGCGCCGAGGTCGCCCTCAACGCGCAAAGCCCGCGTGACGATGAGGGCATCTTCGGGGGAAGGTTCGTCAAGGGCTCGCAGGTTCCAGAGGGCGTGCGAGCCGTACTCTGCGAATGCCTGTCTGTAAAGGGCTACGTATCCGGGTTGGACTGCTTCTGCGTTCATGGTTGAGACTCTGCGGTCATTATGAGCGCGGCGGCTGCTTGAGGCAAGTAAAAGCGACCCTGGACTTACAGGCGTCTTTCCCATGTGCTCCGGTTGTCTTGGTTCAGCAGCGGACGATTTTGGAGGAGTGGATGCCGCGGGTGGCGTTGCGCGTGTCGACCACGAGCTGGGATTGCTCGACGATCGCCTTGAAGTCGTAGCTGGAGTGGTCGGTGACGATAATTACGGCGTCATATTGAGCGAGGTTGTCGAGAGGCGTGCTGGTCATATTCAAGTCGTAGTGACGGCCCTTGCCAACGGAGGGAAAGTAAGGGTCGTTGTAGGCGGCCAGGGCTCCTTTTTCGCGGAGCAGCTCGATGATGGTGAGCGAAGGCGACTCGCGCAGGTCGTCGATGTCGCGCTTGTAGGCCAGGCCGAGGACCAGCACGCTTGATCCGCGAATGGATTTGCTGCGGTCGTTCAGGGCGGCGGCGATGTTGTCGAGCACGAAGTAGGGCATGGCGGTGTTGATCTCGCCGGCCAGCTCGATGAAACGGGTGTGGAAGTCGAACTCCCTGGCCTTCCAGGAGAGATAGAAGGGGTCGATGGGGATGCAATGGCCGCCCAGGCCGGGGCCGGGATAAAAGGCCTGGAAGCCGAATGGCTTGGTGCTGGCGGCGTCGATGACTTCGTGGATGTCGATGCCCATGCGCATGGAGAGCTGTTTGAGCTCGTTGACCAGGGCGATGTTGACGCAGCGGTAGATGTTTTCAAGCAGCTTGGTCATCTCCGCGACGGAAGGGCTGCTGACGGGGACCACGCAGCGGAATATGGAGCTGTACATGGCGGCGGCCAGTTCGGTGGCCGCGGGGCTGCAACCGCCAATGACTTTGGGAATGTCGTGGCGGGCTACGGTGTCGTTGCCGGGGTCTTCGCGCTCTGGCGAGAAGACGACGTGGAAGCCGGGCTGGCCGGGCGTGCGGGCTACTTTGAAGCCGTGGGCATTGCCGGCTTCGAGGATGGGGACGAGGATCTCTTCGGTGGTGCCTGGATAGGTGGTGCTCTCGAGGGCGATGAGCTGGTCTGTGTGGATGTAGGGGGCTATGGTGCGGGCGGTGCCGGTAACAAAACTCAGGTCGGGCTCATGGTGGTCGTCGAGCGGGGTGGGCACGCAGAGGATGACCGCATCCATGGCAGCGATCTGGGAGTAGTCGGCAGTGGCGGTGAAGCCGGATTCACGGGCGGCGCGCAGGTCGGCGGGAAGGATGCGGACGATATAGGAGCGGCTGGCGTTGAGGGCGTCGACCTTGTCCTGGGCGATGTCGAAGCCGGTGACGCGGAAGCGCTCGCGGCTGAACAACAGTGCCAGCGGCAGGCCCACGTAGCCCATGCCGACGATGCCGATGCGGGCCTCGCGGGTTTCCATCCGGTGCTTCAGCCGGGTGAGCCGGCTCTCGCCTGGGTCGGTCATGCTGACGATTGTAGAGCCTGTGCATTCACTCCGGTTCGGATGTCCCGCGCTCGGGGAAGTTCCGTGCACTAGACTGGGTGTTGCAGCAGCGGATTCCGGTTGGAGGTAGAAGGACTTGGCAAAGTATCTGGTGACGGGCGCAGCAGGGTTTATTGGACGATCGATTGCGGCGGCGCTGCTTGGGCGCGGCGAGATGGTGCGCGGCATTGACAACCTGAGCACGGGCAAACGCTCGAACCTGGTGGGCATCGAGGCGATGGACTTCATCGTGGGCGACCTGGCCGATCCGGCAGCCTGCGCGCGGGCCTGCGACGGGGTGGAGATCGTGTTTCATGAAGCGGCGCTGGCCTCGGTGCCGCGCTCGGTGGCCGACCCGGTGGGCACCAACGTGGCCTGCGTGGACGCGACGCTGAACCTGCTGGTGGCGGCGCGGGCGGCCGGGGTGCGGCGGGTGGTGTATGCGGGCTCGTCTTCGGCTTACGGCGAATCACCCACCCAGCCCAAGCACGAGGAGATGCTGCCCAATCCGATTTCGCCGTATGCGGTGGCCAAGCTGGCCGGCGAGCATTACATGCGGGTGTTTGCCAAGGTGTATGGGCTGGAGACAGTGGTGCTGCGCTACTTCAATGTCTTTGGGCCGTACCAGGACCCGACCTCGCATTACTCGGGCGTGCTGGCGATTTTCTGCCGCAAGATGCTGGCCGGCGAGCAGCCGACCATCTACGGCGACGGCGGGCAGAGCCGGGACTTTACCTATATCGATAATGTGGTACACGCCAATCTGCTGGCCGCCTCGGCGCCGGCGGAGAAGGTGGCCGGGCAGATGATGAACGCGGCCACCGGCGCAAGCATCACGCTGAACCAGACCTTCGCAATCCTGCGCGAACTGACCGGGTATGCGGGCGAACCGGCTTACGAGGATGGGCGGGCGGGGGATATTCGCGACTCGCTGGCCGACATTGGCCTGGCGCGGCAACTGCTCGGCTATGAGCCGGTGGTGGATTTCCGCGAAGGGCTGCGGCGGACCGTGGAGTGGTACCGGGCTGGGGCGTAGCGGACTGCTGCATGCGGCGGATTGGAGGGAGCGGGGGGATTGATTTGAATGCCCCCGCTCCTTCCGAAAATGTGGATAGAGACGACGGCATTGTCTTTGCTTTACCAGAAAATTGCTGGAGAGTTCAGCTGCGCCTGCCCGGCGCCCTATGCGAGTTGCGCCCCCGGAATCCCATCGCCGTGTATAGTGTTCATGATTCCCACAGGCCAAGGTAAGGAGCGCGGTTTTTCCCCGGAGTTGTTTCTTGTTGTGACATAAACCACCGTAAAAGGCCATTCAGTGCACGACACTGGCGGATATATTCCCCGCGAAGGCCACCCGGTGGAGGCACACAGAAGCGCCCTGTTTGCGGGCGGCAGCAGCTTTTGCGGGGAAACCGAGGCTCGACCAGGATGGCGGAACCCTCCGACTTCAACCAGGAACCATGGCGCGCGCCGCAGCCTGCAGCAGGCAGCCCGGCGGCGGCGGAACTGCGCCCGAACAGGGCTTCGCAAGCAGATTGGACCTCGCTGGGCGCGCTGGGAGAGGTGGTGTGGCGCAGGCGGCGGGTGGCTGCTGGGATCGAAGGCGGGCTGCTGGCGCTGTGCCTGCTCTATTGCCTGATTGCTCCCAACCAGTACGAGGCTTCGGGCCGGGTGGCGCTCAGGACGGAGCCGGCCTCGGCGCTGACCATGGATGCGGCTGGGCAGCTGGCGGCTGCGCCGCTTGTCTCAGCGCCGCTGCAGCAGGAGACGCTGGCCAACTTTCTGCGCAGCGAGCAGCTGGCCTGGAAGGTGATTGCGGACCTGAAGCTCTACCAGGCGGCGGGGTTCAACGGGCGCTTCGGGCAACTGTTTCCCGGCTTCAAGGGCGAAGCGCCAACGCCCCAGGCGCAGGCCTATCTGCTGGATCGGTTCGCGCGGCGGCTGCGGGTGGAGGCGATGCCGCGGTCCCTGGTGGTCGAGATCCGGTTCCGGTCGCGCGATGCGGCGCTGTCGGCAGCGGTGGTCAACGACCTGATCCGGCTGTATGGCCGGCAGGACAGCGACTCTCGGGTACAGGCGACGACGCAGCAGTCGGATTGGCTGGGCGGACAGCTGAAGGATCTGAAGGGGCGGCTCGACCGCGAGCAGCAGCGGCTGACGGCCTTCCAGAAAGAGCATGGCATTTTGAGCACGCCGGAGACCATGGCCAACGGGCTGCCGGGCGAGGAGCAGCACAACTCGACGCTGCTGGAGATCGATGAGCTGGGGCGGCAACTGGTGGCGGCCACCACGGACCGGATTCTGCGCGAGGCGCAGTACCGGTCGGCGTCGCAGGGCGACCCGGAGCTGGTGATTGCGGCCGACCCCAGGCTGCAGGCGGAGTATGGAAATTTTGCCACGGCGCTGCTGGAGCAGATTCATACCCGGGCCAGCGAACTGGCAGTGGAGCAGGCGCAGCTGAGCACCGAGCATGGGCCTAATTTTCCGCGGGTGGTTGAGATCAGGCGGCAGCTCGAAGAGCTGGAGGCGCAGAGAAAGCTCGAAGACACCAAGCTGGTGGAGCGGTTCAAGAGCGCCTGGCAGACGGCGGTGGACCGCGAGCAGATGGTGAACAAGAGCCTGGACGAGCGCACCGGCGAGGGCATGCGGCTGAATGAAGCGGCGACGCAGTATGCGGTGATGCGACAGGAAGCTGCGTCGAGTTTGGATCTCTATCTGCGGGTGCAGGCGAAGGTGGCGGAAGCGGGACTGGCGGCCGGGGTCGGGAGCTCGAACATTTCGGTGGTGGATTATGCGCGGCAGCCGGTGAAGGCGGTTGCTCCGGATTTGCCGCTTTACCTGGCGATCGCATTTTTTGCCGGCCTGTGGCTGGCGGTAGGAGGCGCGCTGCTGATGGAATCGATGAGTTCTCAAGCGGGGCGGACGGCGATGCAAGCGGGCCGCGCAGGGGCTTTGCTGCTGGCGGGGATTGTGGCGGGAGCGCTGGCACAGGGGCAGGCTCCGACTCCGGCTCTCGATGGGCTGCCGACCGGCGTGGCGCGAATTCCGTTTAGCGAGGATACAAAGACGGCACCCAATCCCAGGGACTCGCCTACGGTGTGGAACGGACCGCTGGCGCCGGGGCAGGCGGGCGCGGCAGCGCTGACCGGAATGCAGGCGGCTGCGCCCATGCCGGCGCCGATTGGGCCGGGAGATTTTCTCGACGTGAGCGAGTTTCACACACCCGAATTCCATTCGGCGGTGCGGGTGTCTCCGGCGGGCACGGTGACGCTGCCCATGGTGAACGAGGTCGCGGTGGGCGGGTTGGACGAACTGGGCGCGGCGCGGGCGATTGAAAAAGTGCTGGTGGCCAAGGGGATGCTGCTGCATCCGCAAGTTTCAGTGCTGGTGACCGGGTATGCGGGACAGGATGTAAGTGTGCTTGGCGAGGTGGCGCGGCCGGGAGTGTATCCGTATACGCTGCATCATCGGCTGCTGGATTTGCTCTCGGCTGCGGCGGGGCTCTCGCCGAATGCGGGGAGGCTGGTGAACGTGTTTCATCGCAGCGACCCGAAGACGCCGCGTGCGGTGGTGCTGGACCCCAGCGGGACGGACACGGCTGCGGACCACAATCCGGAGCTGAGCCCGGGCGACACGGTGCAGGTGAGCCGCGCCGGCCTGGTATATGTAATTGGCGACGTGGTGCGGCCGGGAGGGTTTCCGGTGGACCCGGCGCAGGGGCTCACCGTGGTGCAGGCGCTCTCGCTGGCCTGGGGTCCCAGCCAGAACGCAGCGGCGGGGAAGGCGCTGCTGATCCGCGAGCAGAAGGGCGGGCGCACGCTGACCACCCTGAACCTGAAGCGGATGATTCATGGGCAGGACCCGGACCAGCCGATCTATGACCGCGACATTCTGTTTGTGCCGGACTCGATCGCGAAAAACCTGTGGAACCGGACGATGGAAGCGGCGATTCAGTCGGCGGTGGGCGTGACGATCTATTCGGCGCTGGTTTATTCGCAGAGGTATTGAGGAACCTCTGAATTCGTCGCCGTTTTGAAAGGGCACGACTTCAGTTGCGCCGAAAATGCAGCAAAAATTATCGCGGGCTTTAGCCACTGAGGGGACACTTGCCTCACCTCAATGCTTCTTCAGAACTTCCTTAGAGGGTCGATCAAAGTTCTTCGCTGGTAGAACTGGAAACCGCAACCGCAGATCCTTCGACTCCGCTGATGTACGCTTCGCTCAGGATGACAGGTTTTGGGGCAGATTGAAGGGACAGGACATTCAAGCATGAGAAAGATAGCCTGGGGATTGCTGCTGCTGTTCGCGTTCGCCATTCCGTGGGAGTACTCCCTGGACCTGGGCGAGCCGCTGGGCAACATTGCGCGCATCGCCGGGCTGCTGGTGCTGCTGGCGTCGGTTCCGGCGGTGTTGCAGGTGGGGCGGCTGCGCACACCGGGAGCGATGCAATGGGTAGTGCTGGCGCTCTACCTGTGGTACTGCTGCACCTACTTCTGGACATTGGAGCCGGCGGTGACGCTGAGCCGGATGCGCGGCTTCTTCCAGGAGATGATGCTGGTTTGGCTGGTGTGGGAGTTTGCCGAAAGCCCGCAGGATCTGCGCGACTTGATGCGCGCATATGTGGCCGGGGCCTGGGTTCTGGCGCTGCTGACGCTGGCCAATTTGGGGTCGGCGGAGGCCATTGCGGCGGGACAGATCCGGTTTGTGGCCGAGGGGCAGGATCCGAACGATGTGGCGCGGTTTCTCGATCTTGGCCTTCCGCTGGCGGCGCTGCTGATGACCAGCGAACGGCGTTTGCCGGCGCGATTGCTGGCCATGGGCTACTTGCCACTGGGACTGGGGTCGGTGGTGCTGACGGCTTCGCGGGGAGGGTTTCTGGCGGCGGCGATCGCTTTGGCCGGCTGCGCCTGGCTGCTGGGCAGGAGTCAGCCGAGGCTGGTGCTGGCCGGAGCGGCCTCGCTGCCGGTGCTCGCAGCCGTCTTGTGGTTTTCGGTTCCGCACCAGACGCTGGAGCGGCTGGCGACGATTCCTGCACAGCTGGAGGGCGGGGATCTGAACCAGCGCTGGAACATCTGGGGCGCGGGCTGGCAGGCGTTTGTGCATGCGCCGCTGGCGGGCAGTGGGGCGGGCACATTTGTCAGCGCGGCAGGGATGAATCCGCTGGATACGGCGCACAACACCGAGCTGTCGTTCCTGGTGGGCGGCGGGCTGATCGCGCTTTCGCTGGCGGTGGGAGTGGTGGCGCTGGCGGTGCGGGCTGCCCTGGCAACACACGGGCCGCTGCGGCTGGCGCTGGGAACGGTGCTGCTGGTGCTGGTGGTTGCCGCGCAGGTAGATACGGTCGAGGAGAATCGCGCCACCTGGCTGCTGCTGGGGATGATTGCGCTGGCCGGGCGGCTGGCGGCTGAAGCGCCCGAGCGGCTTGCTGAGTGTTTCTGGGGCGATGACTCGGCGGGCGAGCTTGCACCGCTGCCCAACCTGTCTTCGAGCCGGGCGAACTGAGGCCGGCATGGGGCTGGCGGCCAGGTTCGGAGTGCGGCTCGAAGGCGTCCGTGTCAACCGCCAGGTCTTCCGCGCTGCTGCCTCGGTCACGCTGGCCGGCGTTCTCGTCAAGTTGGTGGCTACGGGCAAGGAGATCGCCGTGGCCGGGGTCTATGGCCGATCCGATGCGATGGACGCGTTTCTGGCCGCGGCTCTGGTGCCGGGGTTACTGATCAACCTGATCTCGGAGTCAATGAACCAGGCGCTGGTGCCGACGCTGATCCGGGTCCGGGAGCGGGAAGGAGCCGAACGCGCCCAGCAGTTGCTGTCGAGCTCCATGCTATGGATGTGCGTGCTGCTGACGGCTGTTTCTTTGTTGATGGCCATGACTGCGCGGGGGTTCTTCCCGCTGCTTGCCTCGCATTTTCCGGCGGGCAAGCTTGATCTTGCCGTGCGCCTGTTTTATGCGCTGCTGCCGGTTGTTCTTATTACCGGGATCGCCACCAATTGCACGGCGGTGCTCAATACTTTTGACCGCTTTGCCTTGCCGGCGCTGGCGCCGGTGGCGATTCCGCTCACCATCATCGCCGGAGCGCTGCTGCTGGGCGGGCGGCTGGGCATCTGGGCGCTGGTTTACGCAACGCTGGCGGGGTCAGTCATGCACGCGGGCCTTGTTGCGGGGATGATGGACGCCGGGGGATACCGCTTCCGGCTGCGCTGGCATGGGATGACAGAGGCTACGCGCGAGGTGGCCGGACAGTATGGGCCGGTGCTTCTGAGTGCGGTTGTGGCTTCGGGCGGACTGCTGGTGGACCAGTCAATGGCGGCGATGCTTCCGTCGGGGAGCGTCTCCGCGCTGGTGTATGGCGGGCGGTTTGTGAGCGTGGTGCTGACGCTGCTGGCGGGAGCGATTTCGACGGCAGTGACGCCGTATTTCTCACGCATGATTGCCCTTGGCGACTGGCGCGGCTGCCAAAGGGCGGTGGACTCGTGGGTGCGGCTGACAGTTCTGGTATCCACGCCAATCGCCCTTGTGCTCATCGCAGGCTCGCACTGGGTGGTGCGGGTCGCGCTGGAGCACGGCGCGTTCAGCCCGCGCGATACCGCGGTGGTGGCCCCGGTTCTGGCCATGTATGCGATTCAGATCCCCTTCTTTGTGGCCAGCCGGGTTTATTACCGGTTCATCATTGCCATGCGACGCACCGATCTGGCGCTTTATTGCGGTATGCTGAATCTCATTCTGGATATTGCGCTGAATCTGGTGCTGATGCGCTGGCTAGGGGTGGCGGGCATCGCCCTGGCCACATCCCTGTGGACCGTGAGCACCTTCTTCTTTCTCTGGTATTGGAGCCGCAAGCTGCTCGGGAATGCGATGCGCCTGGACGTCCCGCGGCTGGGCTGAACTGAGGAGGCGTTTTGGTTCCCAAACCGGCTCAGTATCTTCTCCGCTTCGACGATCTTTGCCCCACCATGGCGCGCGGCCGGTGGGAGCGGTTTCTGCTCCTGATTGAGCAGTACAGCATCCGACCGATTCTGGCCATTGTGCCCGACAACCAGGACGCGGAGCTGGTGCGCAGGGCGCCGGACCCTGGGTTCTGGGCGGAGATGCGCCGGCTTGAAGCCGCGGGCGCGACGATTGCCCTGCATGGCTACCGGCATCTCTGCCGCAGCATGGGCAGGAGCCTGGTTCCGCTGCACCAGCACTCGGAGTTTGCCGGGGTTCCGACCGATACCCAGCGGGAGTGGATCAACGCGGGGTTGGAGATTTTGCGCGGCCAGGGGCTCGACCCGCGCGCCTGGGTTGCGCCGCGGCACGGGTTTGACGCGCATACCCTGGCGGCGCTCGGGAGCGAGGGGATCGAGGTGCTGTCGGACGGGCTGGCGCGGGGACCGGTCAAGCGTGGCGGAGTGACCTGGATTCCCCAGCAACTGTGGGCTCCGGTAGAAAAATCCAAAGGTCTGTGGACGATCTGTATCCACACCAATACGGCGCGCTCTCTCCTTGCCGACCAACTGGACGAGTTTCTCGCGCGGCACGCGGCGCAGTTTACCTCGGTCGATCGGGTGCTGGCGGAGCTGAAGCCGATGCGGCTGGGGCTGGGCGATCGCCTCTACGAGACCATGGCGATGGCTCGGATAAGGGCCTCGCGGTCGAGGAAGACGAGCAGACATCGATCAAATTGTTGAATTTGCAAAGTTAATATTATCAATGATATTTGTATGGTTACTTAATTAACAACCTCCACTTTTATTCGACTTGCGCCAATGTTCTTCATGGAATGGGGAATTCAGCCGATATTCCCCGGTGAAGGTCCGCGCATTGCGATTCCATGCGCAAGGATAGCCACGAGGAACGATGATCTCGCTGAAAAAATATCTGGATTCCAGCCGCGTTGAAATGCCGGTTGCCGATGCGCCGGAAGTGCGGCGCAGCACAATTCCGGAGCCTGAAACGGATCCCCATGGCGCGGTGGAGCGGATTGTAGCCGCATACAGGTCTGCCCTGCGGGAGATGGGAAGCTGCACCGTTGAGGCCTGCCCGGCGCTGGGGCAGGAGCTCAAGAAGACCCTGGGCCAGCTGGCGGAGAAGATCGTGCCCGACTCGAGCCTTGAGACGGTGGACGCCGCGCAGGCCGCAGTGCAAGGCCAGTTGCAGGGCTGGGGCCAGAAGACCGCGGCGCATTACCGGCATAAGACCGCCGAGGTGAAAGAGCTGCTGCTGGTGGTGGCGCGGATGGCCGAGTCGGTTGGCGAGCGGGACCAGCGCTGCGCCGGGCAGATCAGCGAAGTGACCATGCGCCTGAAGACGATTGCCAGCCTGGAGGATCTCACCGAGATTCGCAGCTCTATTGAGCGGAGCGCGGCGGACTTGAAGACCTCTGTCGACCGCATGGCCGACGAGGGCAAGCGGGCGATCGCGCAGTTGCGGGCCGAGGTTTCAGGCTACCAGACCAAGTTGGAAGAGGCTGAGGAGCTGGCCAGCCGCGATGCGCTGACCGGGCTGCGCAACCGGGCCTGGGTGGAGAGTCAGCTGGAGCGGCGCATCGCCGCGGGTGCGCCGTTATCGGTGGCGATTGTGGACATTGACGAGTTCAAACGCGTCAACGACAAGTACGGCCACCTGGTGGGCGATGAGCTTTTGCAAAAGTTTGCCGCCGAGCTCACGTCGGCCAGCCGCAAGACGGACTTGGTCGGGCGCTGGGGCGGAGATGAGTTCATCCTGATGCTGGATTGCGGAATGGCTGTGGCCCGGCCGCAGATTGAGCGGCTCAGTGCGTGGGTGTGCGGGGATTACGCGGTGCAGACCCGAAGCGGGCCGATGAAGCTGAAGGTGGATGCGTCGATCGGGCTGGCTGAGCGGGGCGAGGGCGAGACGATGAAGGATCTGCTGGCCCGGGCCGATGCGGCCATGTACATGCGTAAGTCGGCGGGACGGGCCAAGGGCAGCGGACCGCGGCGCTAAGCGACACTGAACCCTTTCGAATCAATGCGAAATTTCGACTCCGGCGGCTCTTCCCGCTGGCATTGAAAGGCTGCCGGCGGGGGAGGAGACAGGTTCAGGTTTTCTAATCCTGGTGCTTGATCCCTTTGAGCCAAGAGCTCACCGTTTTGGGACATCTACCTCCCTCTGTGCCGTTCCTGGAATCCCCTCCATCCTTTCTTTCTTCAAGGCTTGAGTTCCTTCCCTTAACGAGGGAAGGTGGAGGAGCGCACTCAATTAGCAACCCCTAAGTCACTCCCGCGGGCAAGCTCCGGGTAGAGGGTTGGCGTGAAAGACGCTGCTCCACAGAAAGGCTGCCATGAGGTTATTGATTGCCGAGGACGACCGGGCGCTGGGATTGTTTTTAAGCCGCGGACTGGAGGCCGACGGGCACCGGATCCGCCTGGCGTACGACGGGGAACAGGCGGTGGAGGCCTTCCGGCAGGATCTGCCGGACCTGACCATTCTGGACCTGAACCTGCCTGCCAAGGACGGCGAACAGGTGCTGGGCGAAGTGCGCGCCCTGGACGCCGACCTGCCCATCCTGGTGCTCACGGCCCGCCAGGAGGTGGACACCCGGGTGCGTTGCCTGGACCTGGGCGCCGACGACCTGATGCTGAAGCCCTTCAGCCTGCACGAGCTCAGGGCCCGCTGTCGCGCCCTGCTGCGGCGCAAGCGCGAGGCCCGGCTGCAGCTCCGGGCCGGCGACCTGGAACTGGACCGGCTGGACCATACGGCCCGGAGGGGCGCACAGTCGGTAGTGCTGACCAACAAGGAGTTTGCGCTGCTGGAGCACCTGATGTTGAACCGCGGCCAGTGCGTCTCGCGGGTCGAGCTTCTGGATGCGGTTTGGAACATGGAGCCGGCGCAGACGACCAACATTGTGGACGTCTATGTGAATTACCTGCGCCGCAAATTGAAGGACCCGCCGCCTGGCCAGCTGATCCGCACCATCCGCGGACAAGGGTACGTGGTCCCGGCCGAGGCCGGCATACCCATGGGCACGGCGGCGAATCTGCCTCCTCTCCCCGTCCGCACCGCCATCTCCAGCCCGATACCCGGCGTGGCGTAAGCCTCCAAGGGGTGCACGCAAACCGCGTTCCAACGCTGTCAATCGCCTCGCGGCGCTTGAGTTTTCAGGAGATCTTTCATGCAACCTGTTCCCGTTTCTCTGCTTCAACCTGTCAACCACGCTCGTACGCGGACCGCGCTGGTGGCCAGCGCCGACCGCAGTTTTCGCCAGCGGCTCACCGAGATTCTGACCGGCCTGCGCTGGCAGGTGCGCGAGGTGGAGGGCGGGGCGCAGGCCTGGTCGGAGGCGGAGACCTCGACGCCGGAGGCGATCATCGTCGATTCCTGGCTGCCGGATCTCGATCTGACCGAGTTTATCGCTGACTTCCGGGGCCGGTTTCCGCATGTGGATGTGGTCAGCGCCAGCGGGGAGATGGCGCAAGAGAGCCCGCGCGGTCCCTTTCGGCAGGAGCTTCTCTACGCCCTGCGCCGCTCCCAGGACACCGATACCGCCGCCTGGAATGCTGCCCCGGCGCTGAAGGGGCATGTGCAGGCTCCTGCTCTTCCCGCTTCCTGGCCGGTTGCGGGCACGCCAGCGTCTCATGCCGGCTCCATCTCAACGCTCGATGCGGATGCCCTGACTGCTCCGGTTGCCCTGCCGAAGACAGTACCGATCCGCAGCGGGCTGCCAGCGGCGGCCGGCGGGGAGCAGAAGTCCGTCGACCGGCTACCGGAGCTGATCGGCAACGCGCATTGCATGCTGGAGGTAAGCCGCCGCATCCGCTTGGTGGCCGCGCGTATGACTCCGGTGCTGATCGAGGGGCCGACCGGCTCCGGCAAGGAGCTGGTGGCCGAGGCCTTGCACCGGCTCTCGATGAGAAGCAAAAACCATTTGTTGCCATTAATTGCGCTGCAATCCCTGAAGCGTTGCTTGAGGCTGAATTGTTCGGCCACACCCGCGGAGCCTTTACCGGCGCGGTGCAGGGACGGGTAGGGCGGATCGAGTCGGCCGACGGGGGCACGCTATTTCTGGACGAGATCGGGGAGATGCCGCTGGCCCTGCAATCGAAGCTGCTGCGGTTTGTGGAGAGTAGCGAACTGCAGCGGGTGGGGGACAACGAGACGGTGAAGGTGGACGTGCGCATTGTGGCCGCCACCCACCGCCCGCTGGCCGAGCACACCCAGACGGGCACCTTCCGCGCCGACCTTTACTATCGGCTGGCGGTGTTTCTGATCAGGACTCCTGCGCTGAGCGAGCACGCCGAGGACTTGACCCTGCTGGTGGAGCACTTTCTGGCCAAGATGGGCCGCGAGGCGCCGGTCAAACGGATAGACCAGCCGGCCATGGCCAAGCTGGCCGCGCATAGCTGGCCAGGGAATGTGAGGGAGCTGGAGCACGTGCTGGAGCGGGCCGCCATTCTGGCCGGGGACGAGTCGGTGCTGACCCAGCAGGAGATCGACTTTGGCTCAACCGTGCACTGAGAGCCAGGGAAGGAGGACGGCATGAGCATGGAGATCGAAACCCGGCTGGGGGAGCAGATTGGTCGGTACCTTGATCTGGCCACCAGCCAGATCAAGCTGACGGCGGCCAACATGGCCAATATCGACACGCCCGGCTACCGGGCCGTGGGGATGGATTTTGAAGCGGAGATGCGCGAGGCGCTCGATGACGTGGACCGGGACGGTATGGATCGGGACGGCGTGGACCGGAAGGGCGCGGGGCTGGGCGCTGCAGGGCCAGTCAGGGGGGCCAGGCCGGTGCGGGTGCGGCAGGTGGACGGGTTGATTGCGCGGCCGGACGGCAACGATGTGTCGATGGACCGCGAAAGCCTGACCCTGGCCGAGGCGCAGCTGAAGTTCAAGACCGGCGTGGCGCTGCTCAAGGTGCAGAACCAGATGCTGATGGACGCGATTCACGCGGATAAGTAGTTGGAAAGACGGAAGCGGTTCCTAAAGGAGGAAGCCCCATGAATCTGTTTGGAACCATGGACACGTCCGGCGGGGCGATGCAGGCGGAGCGGATGCGGGCCGAAGTGGTGGCGGCCAATATGGCCAACGCGGAGACCACGCGGACGGCCTCAGGCGGAGCGTATCGCCGCCAGCACGTGGTCTTTGCCGCCAACCGGCCGGAGACCGGGTTTCTGAACGCGATGAACGCGGCCGCGGGGGGGGGCTCGATCACCGGGGCGCTGGCCTCGGCTGCGCTGCCGACGCTGGCACTGCCCAACTCGGGCGCTGTGGCGCCAGGGGTGCACATCGCGCAGGTGCTCGAGGACCAGGCGCCGCCGCTGAAGCGTTACGACCCGGGACATCCCGACGCCGGCCCGGACGGGTATGTGTCCTATCCAGACATTAATCCGCTCACAGAGATGGTGGACCTGATGGGGGCGACACGTGCATATGGTCTTAACAGTTCCGCCGTGCAGGCCGAGAAGGGCATGATTACGTCGGCTCTGGAGATTGCCAAGTCCTGATTGCCAAGTTCTGGTCAGGGCAGGTTTCTCAGGGCGGCCGGTGGCGGAGCGAGAGAGGCTTCGCGCGGCCGCAGGCTGTGAGTGGGCGCGGGAAACGAGCTGGAGACCATGCTACCGATTCTGAATTCCATTGCTGCCGCCATTCCTGGTTTGTCCGGCGTGGCGGGCGCCGGAAGTTCGCTCTTGTCACCCTTGTCGCCCTCCGCCATCGGCGGGGCGGCGGAACCCGCTCCGTTCTCCGACCTGCTGACCGATGCGGTGGGCCAGGTGAACCAGTTGGAAAACACAGCCAGGACCACTGTGACCGGATTGATGACCGGCACGGGGGTGGATGTGCACGAGGCGATGATCGCCACCCAGAAGGCCAGCATGGCCTTCGAGCTAACCCTGGCGGTGCGCAACAAGGCGGTCCAGGCCTACCAGTCGGTGATCGGGATGCAGTTCTGAAAGCCATCGCTCGATCCGTACGATCGATTGAGGATTCCCACCCTTTCGCAAGGAGCGTGAAAAGGTGGGGCACGGAAGTGGACGCGCGCTCCAGATTCCGCAACCTGCGGGTGCAGCGATCGATAGCAGTGGAATAAGGGGAAGATGGCCACCGGAACACAGTTGGAAAAGAGCGCACTGGGAGTTCCCAGGCAGCCGCAATGGTCGGACCGGATCGCCGGGCTCGTGGGCCGGGGGCGGGTGGCCTGGGCGACGATGAAGCCCGGGCAGCGGCGCTGGTCGATGGCTGCGGCGGTGCTGCTTGCCGGCCTGATCGGCGGGCTGTTCTGGTATGGCCTGCGCACCGACTGGAGGACGCTCTACTCCAATCTCGACACGGAGGACGCGCGCCAGACGGCGCTGATCTTGAGCCAGGCGCAGATCCCCTATGAGACTACGCCCGACGGAGCGGGCATCCGGGTTCCGGCCGATCAGCTGGACAAAGCGCGGCTGGCGACCTCGGCCAAGGGAGGTCTGAAGAGCGGACGGCTGGGGTTTGAGATCTTCGACAAGCCCAATTGGGTGGGCTCGGAGTTCGACGAGCAGGTCAACTATCAGCGGGCTCTGGAAGGCGAGCTCGAGCACACCGTGGGCACGCTTGCCGATATCGATTCGGCGCGGGTGCACCTGGTGCTGCCCCACGATTCTCTCTTCCGCGAGCAGGAGCGCCCGGCCAAGGCCTCGGTGGTTCTCAAATTGCGTCACCGCTCGCTGGCCGACGGCGAGCCGGAGGCGATCCGCAACCTGGTCTCCTCGGCCGTGGACGGGCTGACCCCCGACCGGGTAGTGCTGGTGGATGCGGCCGGCCACCTGCCGCTGGGCCCGAAAACGGCCGACATGCTCAGGCTGACCGCCGAGCAGTCCTTGGAAGAGAAACTGGTTTCGACCCTCGAACCGGTGACCGGTGCGGGCAACGTGCGCGCCTCGGTGACGCTCGATTACGATCCGGCGGCGAGCGAAGAGACCCAGGAGATCTACGACCCGGACCAGGTTGTTACGCTCTCCATGCAACGGACCGAGCAGACCACCGGGCCGCAGCCGGTGGCCGCCGGGGTTCCGGGTACGGCTTCGAATGCGCCCAACGCGCAAGCCTTGCCGGTGTACCCGCAGCAGACCACGCCGCCGCAGTCGGCCAAGACCGAGTCGGGGACCTACGGGGCCTCGAAGACGACCAAGCACACGGTGGAGAACCCGGGCCGGGTGCGGCGGCTGACGGCGGCCATCGTGGTCAACGACCGGCTGGCGCAGCTGGCCGCGCGTGGCAAGCCGGCGGTCTGGCAGGCGCGTTCGGCCGACGAGCTGCGCAACCTGACCGCGCTGGCCCAGGCTGCGGTGGGCTTTGACCCCGCGCGTGGGGATCTGCTCACCGTGCAGGACCTGGCCTTTGAAGGCAACCGCACCGCACCGCAGGTCACGCTGCCGGGCCAGGTGCTGGCCACGGCGGAAAACTCCCCGGTGCTGGTGAAGTATGCCGCACTGCTGAGCGGAATTCTGGTGGTGCTGGCCTTTGGCGTGCGCCCAGCCCTGCGCCGTGCCCGTCCGGCGGCGTTGGCCGTGGCCTCCAATGGAGTAAAAGAACTGGCCGCGGGTACGGGGGCCCAGCCGGTGCATCCGGTCCTGAAGCCGCCGGAGCCGGCCGAGCTCGATCCGGAACGGATCAGGGCCCAGGAGATCCTGGAACAGGTGACGGGACATCTGAAACGCGAGCCTTCGCAAAGTTCGCGGCTGCTGCAGAGCTGGATTCACTCCGACTAGGGGCTGGGCAGCGGGCTGCTATGGACCTGGTCCATCGAGAGTGCGATTTTTCCCACCCTTTCGCCGGGAAGAAGGCAAAAGTGTGGGGCACGGGGCGGGCGTAAGCAGAGACTGAGGAGACGGCCTTGGCCGAGGGAAACGAAAACGGGGCGGCACGGCATCGTCAGACGGCCAATCTGGCCGGCCTGCGCAAGGCCGCCGTGCTGCTGGTGGCGGTGGGCGAGGAGCTGGCCGGGGAGATTCTGCGCGTGCTGCCGGAGGCCGATGTACAGCGGCTGACCGAGGAGCTGGCCGATCTGCGCGGCATCTCGCCAGAGATGTCGGCGGAGATTCTGGAGGAGTTCTGGGAGCTGCTCGAGACCCAGGGCTTTGTGATGCACGGCGGCCTGGACTACGCCAGCCGGCTGCTTGTCGAGACTTTTGGCAAGGAGCGCGCCGACGAGCTGCTAATGCAGGTGCGGCGCTCGCAGGAGGCGGCGCAGGGCAACCTGGCCAAGCTGCAGCGCACCGACCCGCAGCAGCTGGGCAAGCTGCTCGACTCCGAGCATCCACAGACCATCGCCCTGGTGCTGGCCCACCTGGACCCGCGCCGGGCCTCGCAGGTGCTGGACAACCTGAGCGAGGATCACAAGGTAGTCTCGGTGCAGCGGCTGGCCGAGATGCGGCAGTTTTCCCCGGAGATGGCGCAGAAGGTGGCGCATATTCTGCACCGCCGCCTGGAGAGCGTGGGCGACACGGCGCGCAAGAGCTACTCCGGGTTCAAGGCGGTGGCCGACCTGCTCAACCGGCTCAACGCCGAGGAGTCGAAGAAGATTCTGGAGTCGATCGAAGACGGCCAGCCGGAGCTGGCCCTGAGCATCCGCAATCTGATGTTCACCTTTGAAGACCTGGTGACGGTGCCCCCGGCGACCATTCGCGAGATCGTCTCCGGGGTGGACAAGCGGCAGCTGGCGATGGCCCTGCGCGGAGCCAACGAGGAACTGCGTGCGCAGGTCTTCAAGTCGATGAGCTCGCGGGCTGTGGAGATGCTGAAGGAGGACATGGAAGTGCTGGGGCCGGTGCGTTCGCGCGAGGTGGCGCAGGCCCAGCAGGAGATTCTGAACCTGGCTCGGCGTCTGGAGGCCGAAGGCAAGGTGGTGCTGAAGCTTGAGACCGGGGACGAGATGCTGGCATGACGGCAGTGGTTAGTGGTGAGTGAATAGTGGTTAGTAGCTGCTTGTCAGTGTTTAGGGGTTGGTGGACGGGGGCAGTTTTTCCACACTGCGTGATTGGGTGGGAGCCGGTCCTCCATCGGCTGGCGCGAACAGCTGCCTACTAACCACTGACCACTGACCACTAGCCGCTCTTTCGGAGGAGATTCTTGCAGCCGACGGCAGCAACGAAGAACGGGGCCCACTTCGAGGTCTTCCAATACCCGGCCGGACCCGATTTGCCCGGGCTGCCGCTGTGGGAGGGGTGGGAACAGCCAGGAGAGGCCGCGGCAATTGCGCCGCAGGCGCACGACCACGGCCGGGAGGCTGCCGAGGCGGCGCTGCGCGCGGAGTTCGACAAACGGCTGGCCGAGGAGACGCGCAAGAGCTTTGAAGCCGGACGGGAGCGGGGCAGGCAGGAGGGTCAGGCGGCCGAGCGCGGGGCGCAGGCGGCGGCCCTGGCCGTAGCCCAGGAGCAGCGCACCCGCCAGGCGGCGGGGCTGGTGGAGAGTTTTGTTCAGGAGCGCGACCGCTTCCTGCACAGCGTGGAACGCGAGGTGGTGGAGTTGGCTCTGGCGGTGGCGGCGCGCATTTTGCGGCGCGAGGCGCAGATGGACCCGCTGCTGCTGACCGGCGCGGTGCGGGTTGCGCTAGGGCAACTCTCCGGATCGACCGCGGTGCGGCTGCGCGTGCCTGCGGCGGAGCTTGACCTGTGGACCGAAGCAATGGCCCTCATTCCCAGCTTGGCGCTGAAGCCTACGGTTCTGGCTGGGGAGGGGCTGCGGATGGGCGAGTGCGTGGTCGAGACCGAGCTGGGGTCGGTGGACCTGGGCATCCGTTCGCAGCTGGGCGAGATCGAGCGCGGGTTCTTTGACCGCGCCGGCGGACCGCGCCGCGGGGCGGTCCAGCCGGCTGTCGCGGCGGCCGCAGCGGTTCGGGAGAGCCGTCCATGAGCGGCGGGCTCGTTTCCCCAGCTTCACGGCCGACACTGCAGCGCTACTTTCAGCGCCTGGAGCGCGGCCAGCCCTGGCGCTGGTGTGGCCAGGTGCTGGAGTCGGTGGGCCAGACCATCGAGTCGTCCGGCCCATTGGCCTCGGTGGGCGAGTGCTGCGAGATTCAGGACCAGTTTGGCGCCCCGCACCTGGCCGAGGTGATCGGCTTTCGCGGCTCCAATGTACTTTCCATGCCGGTGGAGACCACCGAGGGAATTCGTTTTGGCGACCCGGTCGCGGCGCTGGGCGTGCATCCGGAGATCGAAGTGGGGCCGGGGCTGATCGGCCGGGTGCTGAACGCGCTGGGCAGGCCGATTGACGCGGGCCGCGCGCCGGCCGCCGGCGAAGCCTTGCTGCTGGACGGCTCGGTCCGCTCGCCGCTCGACCGGGTGCCGATTCGCACGCCGCTGGGCACCGGGATTCGTGTGCTTGACGCTCTGCTGACGGTGGGCCGGGGGCAGAGGGTGGGCATCTTCGGCGGCTCGGGGGTGGGCAAGAGCACGCTGATCGGCATGATGACCCGCAACACCGAGGCGGACGTGACGGTGGTGGGGCTGGTGGGTGAGCGCGGCCGCGAGGTGGGCGAGTTTCTGGAAGACTCGCTGGGCGAGGAAGGGCGCAAGCGGTCGGTGGTGGTGGTTTCCACTTCCGACCAGTCGCCGCTGATGCGCATGCGCGCGGCGCTGGCCGCAACCACGGTGGCCGAGTCGTTTGCCGCAGAAGGCAAGCACGTGCTTCTGGTGCTGGACTCGCTGACCCGTTTTGCGATGGCCGCACGGGAGATTGGCCTGGCCGCCGGCGAACCGCCCACCTCGAAGGGCTATACGCCGTCGGTGTTTACCCGGCTGGCCAAGCTGGTGGAGCGGACCGGCGAGTTCCGCGTCGGCTCGATTACCGCCTTCTACACCGTATTGATGGAGGGCGACGACCAGCAGGACCCGCTGGTGGATGCGGTGCGGTCGCTGCTGGATGGGCACATCGTGCTGTCCAGGGCGCTGGCGGCCGAGGGGTGGTATCCGCCCATCGAGGTGCTGGATTCCATTAGCCGGCTCATGCCGGCGGTGACCGAGCCTGGGCATCGGGAGCAGGCCGCGCTGCTCAGGCGCTTGATGGCCGTCTACGCAAAATCGGAGGATCTGGTGCGGATTGGGGCATACAAAGCGGGTTCTGACCCGGATCTGGACCGCGCCTTGCGCGCCCGCGGCGCGATGCGCGCCTTTGTGACCCAGGACTCCCATGAGCAGGTGCGCTTGGACGACTGCGTGCGGCGCCTGGCGGCGCTTGCCGCGGAGATCTGAGCGGTGGCCGTCTCGCGCGCCTTGCGGCGCCTGTTGCGCATCCGGGATCTCGAAGAGGAGCAGGCGCGACTGGCGCTCGATGCGGCACTGGGCGATCTCAACCGGCTGGAGCATGCGCTCGAGGCGGCTGCCGAGCGGGAGCGCGGCGGGCGGCTTCTGGTGCTGGCAAGCGCCCGCAGCGGCGAACTGCCCGACCGGCTGGCCGGTCTGGTAGAAACCCGCACGGCAGACCGGCTGGCCGGGGTGCTGGCGCCGCGGATTGCCGAGGCCGGGGAAGAGGTGCTGGCTCTGCGCGAAGAGTATCTGGCCGCGCGCGTCGAGCGCCGCCAGGCCGGGACGCTGATCGAAGAGGCCGAGGCGCGCGACGCCCTGAATGCCGACCGGCGCAGCCAGCAGGGGCTCGACGACTGGTTTCGCAACCGGCGGCATCGGGCCAGGCAACTGGCGGAGCGGCGGGCAGCACGGCGGGGAGATTCCACAAGCGCGGAAGCCGGCGGAAACCCGGAGGGGTTATCGACCGGATACGGGGAAACTTGAGAGAAAATCCACGGGCTGGGCGGTTGGCCGACCGGAATTGGAATCCTTGTTCCCAATCCTGATAATGCCCTAACCCGTTTCTCCCAACCTTGGCACGGTATCTGCATGAACTCTTCACATGACCGTTGCGGCAACAATCGAGGCAGGAACGGGTGGTTATGCGGGGCCGGGTACGGGCCTGACCGGGACGCCGGGCAAGGCGCCGGGCAGGGCTTTGGGATCTGGATCGGGGGCTGCCGGGTCCGTCTCGTCCGCGGCGATGGCCGGGGCCCAGAGTTTTCGCTCCGACTGGCAGGCGCAACTGGCCGCGTTGGGCGGAACGGAGAACCAGGGGTTAGAGCATGCAGAAGATGCGCCCGAGGACAGTTCTCAGGGAAGTGAGGCGACCGCTGCGGGCGGTCTGGCTCTGCCGGCGGCGCCGGCCAGGGCGCAACAAGGCGGTGTGGCGGCGGTGGCTCAGAAGGCTGCTCCGTTTTCCCGCGCTGGAAGCGTGGCTGGGCGAGCGCGCCTGGCGGAGGGCAACGCCGTCGATCGGACCGAGACTGCTGGTTCCAACCGAAGCGAATCCGAACAGAGCAAGTCAACGAGACCGGGCGGCAAGGGCACGGACGTGCCGGCGTTGGGGGCGGCTCCGGTGCCAGCGCCGATCCCGGTTGTCGAGCTTGCCATGGCTCCGGTGCCGGCCGTGCAGCCGGAGATCGCCGGGTCATCGGTTGGCGCATCCATAGCGACGGGCGCCGGATCGCCTGGCGCTGCCGGGCTGGCCTTGGGTTCTGGGCCGGCAGGGCGAGCGGCTGCGGGCGCGGAGCCGGGAGTGGGCGAACACCCTTTCGAGGGGAAGGATTCGAGACTGACGGACAACACCGGCCCTGGCGTGGCGGAGACGGCGACCGGGGTGGAGGGCACGCGGTCAGCCAGGAACCAGTCCGGCCTGGAGGATCACCGGGCCCAAGGTGCCGTTTCCAGGCCCGAAAGGAATGATGACTCCGTTGCACCCGCCGGCAGGCAGGCTTCTGGCTCGGCCGGGCGGCTGGAAGAAGCGGCCGGGAGCGTGGATCCATCGCGCGCCCAGGCGGGAAAAGCGGAGCATCCGGGGGGAGCGGAGACTGCGGGCTCTGCCTCCGCCGGCGGAGCATCGCTAGCCCCGCATGCAATCCAGGCGCAGGATGCATCGTCTCTTGCAAGCTCTCCTACTTCTTCTGCTTATGAGCGTTTCCTGATGCAAGACACGAACCAGGAAACCGCCAGTGCGGCTGCCCGGCCAGGAGAGCCGCGCGGGGTGCGCGCTTCGGGTACGGCCGAGCACCGGACGGTGGCGGTCCAGGCGGCTGGCCCGTCGGTGGATGCCAGCGGTCTGGTCGGCGATGCGGCGGGAGCGCGTGCGGCAGCCGGCTTCGATACCGGCGTCAGGGGGGCGGCGTCCGCCAGCGCGCCGCGCGAGGCCTTTGCCGAGCTCGACTCGGGACCGGGTGCGGTGACGTGGACCCACGCCGGTCCGCGGCAGGCGGAGGCGGGCTTCGAGGATCCCACGCTGGGCTGGGTAGGGGTGCGCGCGGAGATGACCGGCGGCGCCGTCCATGCGGCGCTGGTGCCCGGCTCATCGGAGGCGGCGCAAGAGCTGGGCAGGCAGATGGATGGGCTGCACAGCTACCTGGCCGAGCAGCGCACGCCGGTTGCGTGGCTGGGAATGACCTCGCCGGGCGACCGGGGAGGAGATGGCTCGGGCAGCGCAGGCCAGACGATGCAGCACGACGGGCAGGGACAGGGGGCCGGACAGGGGTCCGGGCAGGAGGCTTCAGGGCAGCAGGCTCCGCGGCAGCAGGGTTCTGCCGATGCGGATGCCCCTCTGGCGGCGCGGGGGATGGGGACAGGGAGAGCGGCGGCAGCCAGTTCAGGCGCGGTAACCGGTTTGGACAGAATGGTTTCGCCTGCGGGCCGCGAGGGCGGCCATATCTCAGTGGTGGCCTGAGGAAAGGCTGCAAGGGAAACAAACCAGGGAAGGCGGAGCGCGATCGCCGGTTGGGGTTCGCGCAGAGGGGACGGGGAAACCATGGCAGCAATGGCAGGACTTTTGCATCAAACGATGACGGCGGGGCGGGCGCTGGCGGGATCGAGCGCCAACCCCATGGCGGCGTCGCCCGAAGCGGCGGGCGCGAGCGGCAGCGCAAGCAGCGCGGGCAGTTCTTCGGCCACCATCTCGACCAACGACTTTCTCACCCTGCTGGTGACCGAGATGCAGAACCAGGATCCGACAGCGCAAACCGATCCCAACGAGTACATCAACCAGCTGGTACAGGTGAACAGCCTGGAGCAGCTGATCTCGATCAACCAAAATCTCTCCACGGCGTTGGGCAGCCCAGGCACCGGCAGCACCAAGACCCAGGCTGCCGCAGGCCAGGCAACGTCTGCGCAGACCATGGCTTCGAGCGCTGCCTTGCCGGGAGCCGGAACAGTGGGCAAGGCTGCGGGCTTGCCGGCCGCGCCATCGCCTGGATCGAGCACGGCCGCAGCCATCAGCCAGTTTGCCCAGTCTGCCGGGCCCCGGCGGGCTCCGGGCAACCTGAGTGTACCGGGGGCGCAGGCCGCAGCCCACACGGTGGCCCACGCGCTGGACGGGAGATCGCACGCAGCGAAGACTTCCGGCCAGCCGGCTGGGGTCAAGTAACAGTCAAGCCTTAACAGCCGGCCAGGCTGGCCAGCAACGATCGGAACAGGAGAAACAAAATGCCAAGCTTTTATATCCCACTGAGCGGTCTCGACGCCGATTCAACGGCCCTGAACACCATCGCCAATAACCTGGCCAACATGAACACCACGGGCTTCAAAGCGCAAACCACCAACTTCAGCGACCTGTTTTATCAGCAGGTGGGCGCCAACGGATCGGGAGACGAGATTCAGGCGGGCACGGGGGTGCAGGTGGCATCGAACAGCACAGATTTTGCCGGGGGGTCGATCTCCTCCACCGGGGTTTCGACCGATGCGGCGATCGACGGGGCCGGTTTTTTTGTGCTGAACGGCGGCGGCGGGAGCCAGCTGTATACGCAGAATGGGAGCTTTCAGCTGAGCGCGAACGGCACACTTGAAACCTCGGATGGGCTGGCGGTGATGGGCTACGCCGCGGTCAACGGGGTGGTCAATACCAATGGCGGCTTGGTGAATATCAACATTCCCACCGGCCAGGTGATGGCGCCGGCCGCGACCACCAACTTCAGCATGACGCAAAACCTTAATTCCAATGCGGCGATCGGCGCGCAGGCAACGGGACAGGTGCAGGTCTACGACTCGCTGGGCAACCCGTACGACGCCACGGTGACCTACACCAACAAGGGCAACAACACCTGGGGTTACAGCATCGCGCTGCCGGACCCGCTGCAGGGAAGCACGGCCACAGCCGCCGGGGTGACGACGGTCAGCTACAGCTTCGGAGCGAGCGGGGCCACGCTGGCAACGGTCGATCCGGGCACGAATCTGACCATAACCGGTCCAACAGTAAGCGGCTCGGCGACCATCACCGCGCCGGCGGTTGTGGCTGGGGAGTCGCTGGCGACTTATACGACGGCGGTGAACGCGGCCATTGCGACGGCGGGGATAACCGGCACCGTGGCGGCCTCGACCGCCGCGGGCCAGTTCACCCTTACCGGAACCGGTATTTCGACCTCGGGAAGTGTGATTCAGGACCCGGTGGCTTCGGCGGCTTCAACGGGAACGCTGACCTTCAACTCGAGCGGCAACCTGGTGAGCCCGGCCACGGACGTGAGCGGGATTACCTTCGCCGGCCTCGCGGATGGGGCGGCGACACTGAACCTGAACTTCAACCTCTATGCGGCCAACGGGAGCGGGGCCATCAACCAGACGGCGGCCGCGTCTTCCACCTCGGCAACCAGCCAGAATGGCTTTGCTACCGGCCAGTACGAGAGCTTTGCCATCAATGGAAGCGGACTGATTTCAGCAACTTACTCGAACGGACAGACGCAGAACGTGGGCCAGCTGGCGGTGGCCACTGTGAGCAACGAGCAGGGGTTGGTCGACCAGGGATCGAGCGAGTTCCAGGCCACCACGGCGTCGGGCAACGCTGCCATCGGGCTGGCCGGGAGCGGGGGAAGGGGCACGATCGACGGCAGTTCGCTCGAGGCCTCGAACGTGAACATCTCGGCGGAATTCTCCGACCTGATTGTGGCCCAGCGCGCCTTTGAGGCCAACTCCAAAGCGGTGACCACCTTCGATTCGGTGACCGAGCAGACGATCAACATGATCCACTAGAGCCTGATGCGGGGCGGCCGTCGGGCGGCTGGGAGCGTCAGGCGGGGCCAGGCGCTGTCGATCTCCAGGAGAAGGCCTTACCCGGGTTGCTGGTAGGATGCGAACAAGGACCCTGGTACGGCATCCTATTGTGCTTCCCGTGCCCGTTTCGAGGAGATGCCCTGATGCGCTTTCCCAGTTTGGCGGTGCGTTTTCTGATGCTGGCGGCAACCGCACTGTGCTCGGTAACCGCGCGTGCGCAGGCGGTGCCGGCGGCTGTCTATACCGATCCACCCGCGGATGCGGCGCATCCGGCGGCGATGACCGCGCTGCATATTCCCAGCCACGGAGTGCTGATCAACGGCATTGTCTACCAACCCGTGGGAGCCGGAGTGCATCCTACGCTGGTGATCTGCCACGGATTGCCGGGCAACGAAAAGAATCTCGACCTGGCGCAGGCGGTGCGGCGGGCAGGCTGGAATGCTGTGACCTTCAACTATCGGGGCTCGTGGGGTAGCCCGGGGAAGTTCAGCTTTGCGCAGAATCTGGAGGACGCGCGGGCGGTGCTTGCCTATCTGCGCGATCCGGCCAACGCGGCGCGGCTGGGTGTGGATCGAAAGCGCATGGTCCTGGCCGGACACAGCATGGGCGGCTGGGTGACGGCCCAGACAGCGGCCCGGGACCCGGAGCTCAGCGGAGCCATCCTGATCAGCGCGGCGGATATGGGCTATCTGGGCCACGCTCCGCGAGAGCAGGTGGTGGCCACCATGGCCGACAACATGGAGGCGCTCGCCGGAGTTACAGCGGCCTCGATGGCCGACGAGGTGATCGCCAACGCGGGGGCATTCAGCCTGGACAACACGGCGGCGGGGTTGGCGCGGATGCCGCTGCTGGTGCTCTCGGCCGACGATGGGCTGGCGCCCAGGACCGATGCGCTGGTGAAGGCCATCGGCGCAAAGGGCGGCCAGAAGGTGACATCGATTCACGCGGCAACCGACCACGGATGGTCCGATCGTCGCATCTTTCTTGAGGCCGCGGTGATTGATTGGCTGGGAGAGTTGAAGTAGGGCTGGATAAGCGAGTGCGGGATGAGGCCTTGAGGGAGAGGCGCACCTGGAGAGGGGCGATCGAGGAGTGTTCCAGGGGATGTTCCAAAATCGCCCGCTGGGGCCGCAGTTCCTCTCCGGCACTCAAGCCAGGTAATACCCAATTTGTCGCATTGTGCATCCCCCGGAACCGTAGTTCAATGAGGGTGCGGCAACTACCCGGTAACCCGGAGACCCTGAGGAGAATAAGGCTCCATGGCGGAAGCGTACACACGAGCTCCAGGCGACCAGGCGACGCCCGGATACAGACCATTGCCGGGCGCGGGGCCAGCCCGCGGCGCGGATCTGCGCACCACGGTGGTGGCCGGCCTGGGGATTGCCCTGGGAATCTTTGCAGGAACCTTCATCGCGGATGGCACGGTGCAAAGGATGATGACGGGCCCATCGCACCGAGTCGCACAGGTCAGTTCCAACCAGACTGGGCCGGCTACGAGTGCAGCGGCTCCCGCCGTGTCAACTCCGCATGCAGGGCCCGTTGCTACGCCGCAATCCACTGCTTTGGCAACTTCGGTGGCCGAACACCATGAAGCGGCTCCGGCAGCGGCACAGGTTGCCTCTGCTAAAAAGCCTCAAGCTATGCCCACCGCGAGATTTCAGCCTGAATCACCTGGGGCAGCGCAGGTTGCTGCTGCACAGAGGCCTCTCAAGACGGCAGCTGGGAAGCCGGGCGAATGGAGCGCGTCCACGGTTCACAAGGTAACTGTCCTGCACCGGCATCGGTTCGGGCGCAGACTAGTTGTCCGACGGGCAATCCTGAGCAGACGGCATGGCCGCGCGAGACACAGGGCTCGCGCGCTGCTGAGTTCTGCTTCGGCAGTCTGGGAACCGGCAAGCGTGAATCCCGTGGAGTTGAACCGCGCGCCGGAGCCAGCAGGGTTCACGGTGGAGGGAAGCCTGACCGTTTCCAGCTTCGACCCATTCTTGGGAACGGTGCAAACCTATGAGGGTGAGGACTTTGCTTTGGGAAAGACGGTACACGACTCGAGCGCGATCTCGTGGTTGCAGTATCCGGCGGATATTCACTACATATGCGACCAATCGGGCAGTTGCACGCTGAAGCAGGGCCGGGTGGCTGTTGGCGGCGCAAGGCGCACAAAATAAATAAGTTGATTCAGCCCCTCAGCGGGGGCGTACCTCGATGAACAGGCCCTTGCCCTGGGCCAGGATGGTTCCTTCGGCGTCGAGGATTTTGGCTTCGGCCCAGTGTTTGCGGCCTTCGTTGCGGGTTGTGCGGCCTTCCAGGCGCAGCGGTTTGCCTGAGGGGACGGGGCGCAGATAGTCGACCTCCATGTGGCGGGTCATGGCGATGAAGCCGCGCGCGCGGACCGCCTTGCTCATGGTCTCGTCGATGAGCGTGGCGATGATGCCGCCGTGCAGATAGCCGGGATGGCCTTCGAAATCGCTGGAAATGACGGGCTCTGCAACCACCGACGGGGCATCTGTTTGATCTGCGGCGAGCAGAAACTCCAGGTGCAGACCGCCGGAATTGGCTGGGCCGCAGCCGAAACAGCGGTTGGCACCATGCAGCTTGGGATCGGGGCGCACATGCGGTGGGAGTTCCATTGCCTCCAGTTTACAGGCAGGATCCTCCAGCCGAGGGCCTGCTCCCGACTGAAAAACCTAATTGATGGTGACGACGAAGGTGGTGGTGACGGCGGTGACGGTGGGGTTGCCGGTTCCGGTGACGGTGAAGGTGTAGGTGCCGGCGGTGGTTCCGTTGGTGCTGTTGCCCGAGGGGGCCTGCCAGAAGTCGCCACACGCGTTCAAGCAGCTCAGCGCCATCAGGACGGCAAAGGCTCCCAGCATGGCGCGCCAGCTGCGGCGGCGGGCGGGAATGCCGAAGAAGACCAGCAGGGCCAGAACCGTACCGCCGCAGGCTCCCATCCAGCCCTTGCCGCTGCCCGGTGCGGCAGGGCGGGCGAGTTGGCCGGTGGTGGCGGAGGTGGAGGAGACGGTTGCGGTGACAGTTCCGCTGGTGCTGCTGGAGCTGAGAGCTACCGAGGTGGGCGAGAGGGCGCAGGTGGGCGCGTCGGTGACGGTGGAAGGGTTAGAGGTGGTTAATGCGCAGGTGAGCGTGGCGGTTCCGGTATAGCCGTCGGTTGTGGCCACGGTAATGGTCGATGTGGCGGCGGTTCCGGGAGCAACGGCGGAGGTGGCGCTTGCGATTAGCGTGAATGTCCCGGTCGCGGTGGCTGCGGTGACGGCCACATCGGCGGTTCCGGTGGCGGTGGAGTAGGTTGTGTCGCCACTGTAGGCAACCGCGAGTGCGGTGGTGCTTCCAACGGCAAGGCTGTTGGCGGGCACGGTGAAGGTGTAAATCCCTCCCGAAAGACTCTGTGCTCCGGAGGAGTAGCTGCCACTGGAGAGGGTGACGGTTCCAGTGGGGGTGGCGCCGCCGGATGGGGCGGCCACCTTAACGGCCACATTGAGCGGCGAGGTCACGGCCACAGTGCTGGAGGCGGGGATGACAATCACGGTCGGCGCTACGGGGACGGCGACGGCGACCATGACCGTGCCGGCGGATGGGGCGTAGTTGGTATCGCCGCCATAGGTGATGGTGAGCGTGTCACTGCCGAGGGCCAGGCCGTTCGCCGGGATGTTAAAGGTGGAGGCTCCGGCGGAGAGCGTCTGGACCGAGGAGTTGTAGCCGCCGCCAGAGAGAGTCACGGTTCCAGTGGGGGTGGCCCCGCTGCCGGATACGGTGATGGTCACACTGACGGCGGTGCCCTGGGTCAGGGTGCTGGGGGTGGCCGTGCCGCTTACTGTTGCGGTTCCCGCGGGGACGGTGACGGCGATGGCAGCAGTGCCGGTAGCGGAGGCGTAGTTGCTATCGCCGCTGTAGGCGACGCTGACTGAGGTGTCGTTGGCGGTAAGGCTGTTGGCGGGAATCGAGAAGCTGTAGGCGCCGGCAGCAAGCGTCTGCAAGGCCGAGGTGTATCCTCCGGCAGAAAGCGTGACCGTTCCGGTGGGGGTGGTTCCGCCGCTTGGGGAACTGGCCACTGTGCCGGTGACGGCGAGGGCGCTGGTGGAGACCACGGTAGAGTTGGCCGGAGTGACGGTGACCTTGGCCGCGCCGGTGCCGGCGATGAGCGGCCAGGCGTTGACCACGTTGGCGACGTTGAGCGAGCCGAGGCCGGTGGCTTGGTCGTAGCCGGTGCCGGCCGAGTAGCCGGAGAGGATGCCGATCAGGTCGCCCGCGTGGTTGACCGAGCAGTCGGGCGAGACAACGCCGGTCCCTGAAGCACCGCCCTCGTCGGCGCCATTGTCGCATGGCGTGGCGATGTTGCCGGTGTCGATGTCGTTGAAGAGGCAGGAGGTGCTGCCGCTTGTAACAGTCTCCGCGCTGCACGCGGAGTAGGTCTGCTTGGAGGCCAGCAAGTAGAGCTCGGCGTTGGGGTTGCCCTGCGCGGTTCCGGACTTCTGATTGATGAGCGCCATGATGCCGGCCATGGCCGGAGAAGAGACCGAGGTGCCGCCGATCTCCTGAATAATGGGCTCGGCGTTGGTGGTGTAGGCGCAGGGAACATTGCCCAGGCTGGAGTCAGTGTTGGAAACGCACATCAGGTAAGAACTCGAGGAGAGATAGCCGTCGGAGGCGAAGAAGGAGACGTCGGGCAGGTCGCGGACGCCGTCGGCGGGAATGCCGGAGACGCCGGTTTGCCAGCCGGGCTTGGGCCATCCGTTGTTGAACAGGGCAATCGAGCCGTTGGACGAGCCGGTGCTCGTGGTGGTGGGGTCGCAGCTGGAGACGTCGAGGCCATCATTGACCACGCAGCCGCTGGCGCCTCCGCCTCCGCCGACGGTGTCGACGATGTATTCCAGGGTGATGCCGGCATTGTTGTCCACGGTGGTGTAGTTGTTGAGGACAAAGTTGCAGCCGCTCTCCGGGTCGGTGACGCCGCCCACCTTATTGGCGTTCGAACTAGTGGCCCAGTTTTCAAGAAACGGTACGGAAAGAGGATTGGCGCAGGTGTCGTTCCAGGGGACTTCAGGAACGTAACCCTTGGCGCTCGAACCGTTGGCGGCGTTGTTGGAGTTCCAATAGGGCGCGGGGGTGCACTCGGTGGTGGAGGTGAGCGAGCACCAGTTGAAGTCGGTGCCGCCCACGGCGGTGTTGTAGGGCGTGGAGGCCAGGCCGTTGACGGAGAGACCTGATTGGGCGGAGTACGGGTTGCCGTAGCTGGAATCCCCGCCTTGATCGCAGGTGGCGGCGCCGGCGTCTCCGGAGGAGACAAAAACGGCAATCCCCTCGGCGTATGCGGTTTGCCACAGGTTGAAGTACTCCACGTTGCCGGAGGTGCCCTGGTATAGCTCGCAATAGCCGTAGCTGACGTTCATGATGCTGGCGGTCTTGTTGTTGATAATGAAGCTTTCCGAGTCGTAGAGCGGGTCGTCGGAGGGCGAACTCGGATAGGAGGCGACGAGGACGATGTTGGCGCCCTTGGCCACAGCGCCAGACCACTCGACGTCCAGGGTGTTCTCGATCAGGTCATTGACGGAGCAGTTGCCGATGGTGTCCGGGCAGACTATGAGGGGCTGGCCGTTTCCGGAGACGATGGTGGGCTGGTTGGCGGGCAAACCGAAGGTGCTGCGGAAGGTAGCCACGTCGTTGTTGTAGGTGTTGCTGGGGTTGAGGCAATTGGCGTCGGTTTGGCCGATGCAGATACTGCTGGTTCCGGCGATGGCGATGGTCTGGCCGGTGCCATCGATGGGCGTCGTGGCGTTCCACAGGGGAAGGATGTTGTAGATGGCGGCGAAGTCGTAGGGGGAGACATCTTCAAGCTGGAGGGCGTTTGTACCGGTGCCGGCGGGCACGCTGACGCCGAACTGCGGCTTGGCGAGCGGGGTTTTAGCAGAGCGGCCGGAGGCGGAATCGGCTGGAGCGGAGCCGATGCGCTTCCACTTGCCGGTTGCCGGATCGCGGGTGACCTGGCTGCCCATGCGGTGCAGTGGGTGAGGGAAGAAGTTGTGCAGGGACTTGACGCCCACGACGACCGGCGCCAGGGCGGCGGGAATCCTGGGGTCGGTCATGTTGCCGATATGCGCCGCGCCCTTGAATTCCAGGTTGTGAATCTCAGTATGGAAGGTGGTCTCGACTTGCGCGGCGTTGCCGCTGAAGCGGATGGACATGCGGTCGCGGGTGACTTCGCGGATGGAGAATCCGTGGCCGGCGAGCCAACTGGAGACGGTGGCAACGTCGGCCAGCGAAGGGCCGAAGTTGACGCCCACCTGGCCAGGAGTGAGCCACTGATGAAAGTTGGCTGAGCCGGGGGTGTATTGGGTGGCGACAAACTTGTCAAAGGCGGCCTGCTGCCGCGAACTGCGGCTGAGCACCAGGATGAGGTCGGTCATGGGCAGATCGGGGCTGACGCGGCCACGGTCGTTTGCTGCGTTGGCGAGGGGATGGGTGTCGCCCTTGAGCGTAACCAGGCTGCTTTCGTCTATGGCGTTGACGATGCGGGCTGCGGGCGCGGCTGACTGGGCGGTGGCGCGGACGCTGGAAAGCGGCGCAAAGCCGAGCAGGATGGCGGCAAGAAAGGGGAGGGAACGGGTCGGTCGCATTGGGTTATTCCTTAACTTTCGCACAAAAGCCTGAAACGTCGTCGCCCAAGAACGGCCAGTGCCGGGGAGGGTTGCCATGGATTGCCATCAACCCGATGGTCTACTGCGGTAAGACCCGGCGTCAAGAACCCGGTGCACAAATTACGCCTCCGGGTGGAAGCCTGTGGTGAGCTGACCGGAAGCGTACGCAGTTGTAGCCAGCGGCTGAGAACCTGCAGACAAGACGCGGTTCTGGAGTGAAGCGCTCGGGTGGTCAGATGGCCTCGCCGAGAACGGCCTGGTAGGCGTCACTGTCGACGTTGCCGCCGGTGAGAACGATGCCGATGCGCTCGCCTGCGCACAACTGCTTTTCCTTGAGAGCACCGGCCAGCGCGGCGGCGCCGGCGCCTTCGGCAAGGTTGTGCGTGTCCTGGTAGTAGATGCGCATGGCGGCAGCGATCTCGGCGTCGCTCACCTGAACTATCCGGGCCACGTTTTCCCAGATGGCTTCCATGGCCAGCGCGTTGGGGACGCGGCAGGCCAGGCCGTCGGCGATGGCGGTGCACGAGGGGGCTTCAACTATGGCGTGCTGCTTGAAGCTGAGCGCGTAGGAAGGGGACTCAGCCGATACGACGCCCACGATCTCCGTGCTGAGCCCGAGGGCGTTGCGCGCGGCCGAGACGCCGCAGATGGACGAGCCGAGACCGATGGGCACATAGATGGTGCTGAGCGCAGGAGCCGCTTCGAAAAACTCGATGGCGTACGTGGCCGTGCCCATGACCAGCCGCTCGTGGAAGGAGTCGACCATGGCGAAGCCACGCTCGACAGCAAGGCCGCGCGCGAACTCGAGCGACTCCTGGAAGTCCTGGCCGTGCTCGACAAGTTCGACGCCTTGGGCAAGCATAGCGCGATTCTTTTCGGGGCTGTTGCCGTGGGGCACCACGATGACCGCACGCAAGCCGCACAGGCGCGCGGCCATGCCCACGCCCTGGCCGTGGTTGCCCCGCGTGGCTGCGACTACACCGTGAAGATGCGGCTGCGCCCGCTTGAGCCAGTCCATGTAAACCAGCGCGCCGCGCAGCTTGAAGGCGCCAACAGGCGTGTGGTTCTCGTGCTTGATCCAGACTTCGGCGCCAAACCGCTGGTCAACGAGCGGCCACGTGAACTGCGGCGTGGGCGGCATGTGGCGATACACGTGCGCCTGGGCGTCGCGGATCTGGGCCAGGGATGGAAGCTGCATGGTTCAAGCATAGCGAATGCGGCCGGCTGACGCTTGACTCTGGGTCAAAGGACGCATGGTAGATTGGGGCTCATGGATGCCAGAATTCGCAGGGCACTTCCGGAGGATGCGCCGTCGATTGGACTGGTGCAGGTGGAGAGCTGGCGGAAAACCTACGCCGGGATCATTCCCGACGCCTACCTTGCTTCACTCCACATCGAGGAGCGGGCGGCGGCCTGGAAGCGGGAACTGGTGGCGGGGACGATGTTTGTTTTTGTGGCCGAGGACCAGTGGGGGATCGTCGGATTCATCTCCGGCGGTGCAATTCGGGAGCCGATTGAAGGATACGACGGCGAGCTCTATGCGATTTATCTCATGCCCGCCCGCCAGCGCCGCGGGATTGGGCAGGAGCTGGCTCTCACTCTGCGCGAAGCGTTCCTGATGAACGGGTTCAGCAGTATGGTGGTGTGGGTGCTTGAGCGGAATCTGCCCGCCGTCTCCTTCTACAAGCGGATCGGCGGCCTGCAGATTGCGCAGAAGACGATCGACATTGGCGGAGCAGTGCTTGCCGAACTCGCCTTCGGCTGGCCGGCGCTTCGAATTCTGTTGGATAGGTGATCCATGCTCGATCGAGATTGGCGTCTCCAGCGCTCACAGCAAATCGGGGTTAGAAGGATTGGAAGACACGCTGGCCGGACCGTTTTGTTCATCGGAATTGCGGCTGGAATGAATCTTGGGCTTGCCGGCTGCCGGCCAGCTGCCGACCTTACCCTGCAGCAGGCAGAAGGGAAGCATCTCTACCAGGTTCGGTGTGCTCATTGCCACGAGGACAACGACCTGGCGCTGAAGAACGTTCCTCCGGACCTGTACGGACTTTTTGACCGCAAGACGCTGCCCAGCGGGATTCCGGCGACGGACGCTACCGTGGCGAGCAATGTGCTCAAGGGTCGGGGCATGATGCCCGGCTTCGCCGGCCGCTTTACCCAGGAGCAGATGGACGCGCTGCTGGCGTATCTGCACACCGGACTTCGTTAGCGTTTCATGGAATCTCAGGAACGAGGGCGCGCATCGAACAGGCATGAGCTTGACGCCTGCCCAGCGCATGGGGAAGCGCTTTCAAAACCCCGTGCCGACCGAGGTCGGCGGTCTTTCTACCATCTTCAAAGTGGGCCCGCGCTTCTTTACGGGAACAGCGGCGCGCTCACCGCAACGGCCGCTGGGACCATTCCATACCGAACCCAGCAACTATGGAAGGAATCCGGAATCGGGCCTGCGCGTGACCTGGTTCGGCCATTCATCTTCGCTGCTAGAGTTGGACGGCGCACGAATCCTTATCGACCCAGTGTGGGACCTGCGCGCGGCGCCCTTGCAGTGGATTGGTCCAAAACGCTTTTTCCCGCCCACGCTGGCGCTCAAAGACCTCCCGCCCATCGATGCCGTCCTCATCTCGCACGATCACTTCGATCATCTTGGTGAGGGAACCGTGCGGCAGTTGGCAGGCACGAAGAGCATGGAGCACACGCGCTGGATCACGCCTCTCGGCGTGGGCGCCATCCTGGCGGGCTTTGGCGTGAACCGATCGCTGGTTACGGAATTGGACTGGACGCAACAGGCGACTGCCGGCGCTGTGACCATCACGGCACTTCCGGCCCGCCATTTTTCCGGGCGCAGCCTCTTCAATCGCTTTGAATCACTGTGGGCCTCCTTCGCGCTGACTGGACCGCAGCATCGCGTTTACTACGGAGCGGACTCCGGCGAGTGGGACGGTTTCAGCGAGATTGGCGAAGCCTTTGGGCCGTTCGATCTGACCATGCTGGAGATTGGCGCCTCCGATCCGCTCTGGATCGACATCCACATGGGACCGGAGGGCGCGGTGCGCAGCTTTCGGTCGATGGGCGGCCACGGGCTGCTGATGCCCATTCACTGGGGCTTGTTCGACCTGGCTCTGCATCCATGGCAGCAGCCGATCGAGTCGATCAGCGCCGTCGACGGTCTCAAGCTCTGGTCCCCAACGCCGGGAGCGCCCACCGAGGTTGTGCCCGGCAATGAGATCCGCTCCGACTGGTGGCGGTGAGTCGCCTCCGCGAAGAACGGCCCTAAGCCGGTCAAGCTGCCTATGGTTGGGATTGCATCCTGGAAACCCGGTATACTCAGGATTGCCATGGCGACCGAAAAAACCTTCTACCTCGAGACCTTCGGCTGCCAGATGAATGCCCATGACTCCGAGAAGGTGATTGGCACATTGGAGCAGCAAGGCTACCGGCAGGTCACCGCCGAGGAAGACGCCGGCCTGATCCTCTATAACACCTGCTCGATCCGTGACAAAGCGGAACAAAAGGTCTTCAACCGCCTGAACGACTATAAGAAGCTGCACAAGGCCGGCAAGCGCTTTGGCGTGCTGGGGTGCGTGGCGCAGCAGGAGGGCGAGAAGATCTTTGAACGAGCCCCTTATGTTTCACTCGTATCTGGTTCTGCTTCCTATAGAAAGCTGCCGGAGATGCTGGCGCGGCTGGAAGCCGGCGAGACGCGCATTACCGGGCTGGACGACCGGCAGACGGATGAGACCTTCGAGACGGAGTTTACCTCGCGGCAGAATCCGTATCGTGGCTACATCACCATTATCGAAGGGTGCGACAAGTTCTGCGCCTACTGCGTGGTGCCGTACACCAGGGGCAAAGAGCGGAGCCGGACGGCCTCTTCTGTCCTTGCGGAGGCCCGGCGGATCGCCGATCTCGGCTACACCGAGATCCAGCTGCTGGGCCAGAACGTAAACAGCTACAAGGATCCGGACGGGAAGCTGACCTTTGCCGAGTTGCTGGCCGCCGTGGGCCAGGTCGCCGGGATCAGGCGGGTGCGGTTCACAACCAGCCATCCGCGCGACTTTACCCGCGACATTGTGGAGGCCATCGACGCTTATCCAACCCTGTGCGACCATGTGCACCTGCCGGTGCAGTCCGGCTCGGCGCGGGTGCTCAAGATGATGGCGCGGGAATATACACCGGAGTGGTACCTGGAGCGGATCAGCTGGATCAAGGCGGCGCGGCGGCAGATCTCCCTGTCTACAGACATTATCGTGGGATTTCCCGGTGAGACGGCGGAAGATTTCATCCAGACCATGGACCTGCTTGCCAAGGTGGAATACGATTGCGTGTTCGGGTTCAAGTACTCCGGACGGCCCAATACGCCGGCGCTCACCATGATCGATTCCATTCCTGACGCCGAGAAGGGCCAGCGGCTTCAAGTATTGCTTGATCGCCAGCGTGAGATTCAGAGGATCAATTATTCCAAGCAGATAGGGCAAACCATGGAAGTCATGGTTGAGGGCATGAATCCGGCGCGAGGCCAGGTAAGCGGCCGCAGCAGCCAGAACAAGCCGGTGAATTTTACCTGTGCGCAGCCCATTGCACCGGCGCCTGGCTCGTATCGGCAGGTAAAGATCACTGCAGCGCATCCAAATAGTCTGGTGGGCGAATCCGTCTAAGGCACAATAAGGCTGGACGGTACAGGCCAGGAAAGAGGGAAGCCATGGATATCGAGGTGAGGATTCGCGGGCTGATGATGGACCCAGCCACCAATATGCCGATCGTGGTGCTCAAGGATGTGGGCTCGGAGACGGTGATGCCGATCTGGGTGGGGATATTTGAAGCCAACGCGATCGCCATCGAGATTGAGAAGATGGCTGCACCGCGCCCGATGACTCACGACCTGGCTAGAAATATGATTCATCACTTGAATGCTACTCTGGAAAAGGTTGTGATTACAGAACTTAAAGACGATACATTTCTGGCATTGCTGTGGCTCCGGCAGGGAGATGAGCCAGTGACGATCGACGCGCGCCCGTCGGACGCAATTGCGCTGGCGCTGCGCGCGGATTGTCCGATTTACGTCTCCGAGCAGGTGATGCAGACGGCCAAGCTGAATACATCCGGCCCGCCAGAGGGGCCCACCGCGGAGCAACTGCGCGGCTGGCTCGAGGGCCTGAACGACGAGGACCTGGGCCGCTACAAGATGTAAAAGTGGACCGGCTTTCGCGAGGCAAATGGACTCGATTTGTTTCTCGTGCGTTCAAGCTTCCAAAGGGAAGCAGAAATTGCGGCGCGGAGCTCAATTTCAGTAGTTCTTTAGGCTCGTCTCATATTCTCAGAGTTCACTATACAGAATATCCGTTATCAGACATTGAAAACATCTACAAATCGGGGATCTTGGCTCTATCTCACAGGTATCAAACCACATTCCCGCCTGGTCATTTCTACCGGGTTACGCTCCGGCTTCCTTGCTTGGACCCTCTAGAATAGTAGATTGAGCCCTTAAGCGCTTGATGAGGTGTCGGAGTGGAGACAACAAGAAGGCAATTTGTGAAACTGGCTGCGGGAGTTCTGGCGGCGGCGGAAGCGTCGTCAATAAATGCAGATGCAATCAGTTCATCATCTATTACTAATGAAATCAATCTCAAGTATGCATCGAAGTATTTCCGGGTCGAACTGTCTCAAAACGAGCCAACATTCTTGTCTCTCTCGGTCGACTCGCTGGGTCAGAATAAACTGGACGGGAATGTGATGCTTCCCTTGCGCGCTCCGGGATTGCACTATCACGTCTCGCGCGCTGGCGACACGGTCGAGTATCGACTGCACGACGCGGATGCGAAGCCGGCCTGGAGATTTACCTTCAGCGAGACGGGGATGGTGATCCGCTCGGTGACCACGGACGGCAACCCGGCCGAGCCGGTAGTGCTGGGATTCGATGCCGCCGCTGCCCACCCCACGCTGCTGGGGATGGTCACCGACGAGGGGGATGTGAAGCTGCCGGCGGTCTTGCATTTCCCCGCGCATGGGAGTTTTCGCCTGACCGGCAGCGGGCGCGACCCGGTCGTAGTCTACGACGCCTCCCGGGATCACGGCGACAACTTTGTCCGGATTGAGCTGCCGCCAACAACCTGGACCTGGCACCGGGAGATCGAGTACCAGTTTGAGGTAGCGGCCATCTATCCGGACGGCCCCGGCATCGCGGACGATCCGAGGTACGATGGCTACCGGCGCGACTTTCTGAGCATTTTCCAACTGAGCCCGCGCCGCCGCGCCCTGGCAAACAACTCGGCCAGCGACGCCACTCCGATCACCGTCTTCGAGTACTCGATGATGGCGGAGCGCTTGCCCCCGCTGGCCAAAGGGCTGACTGCGCTCGACCTGGTGCGGCAAACGCTGGAGCGCTACATCGGCGGGATGACCGGCTACGGAATGGTCGACTACCTGCTCCCGCCGCGGATCCAATGGGACTTTCTGGACGTCTACCCCTCCCTGGTGATGGCCGCGGCCGATTACGTCCGCGCCACGGGCGACAAGACCTGGAACGAGCGCAACTACAGCATGCTGCGCGCCTGGGCCGAGAAGATGATCGAGTTCGACACGGACGGCGATGGGCTGATGGAGTATCCGCTGAGCGGCAACTCAGGATCGTGGCCGTTGGAGCTGAGCGTCCGGCCATCAAACTGGTGGGACACGATCGGGTTCGGGCACAAGGACGCATACTCGAATGCGCTGGCGCTGCCGGCCTATGAAGGGATGGCTGCACTGGCCGAGGCTGCCGGCCGCGCGGATGACGCCGCGCGCTACCGGCATCGGGCCGAGATGTTGAAGGCCGTCTACTGGAAGACCTTCTACAACCCGGCGACGGGCGTGCTGGCTGGATGGAAGAGCGCGGACGGCAAGCTGCACGATTACTACTTCACCTTTGTGAATGGCATGGCCGTCACGTACGGCCTGGTGACAAAGGAACAGGGCAACGCCATCTGGGACAGCCTGCTGGCCAAGATGCGGGCCGTAGGCTACGACCGGTTTGACCTGGGGCTGCCGGGGAATCTGATCCCGATTCGCCGCGAGGACTATGTGGACTTGAACCCGCGCTATGGCGGACCGGCAAAGGAGGATGGGTCCGACGGCTTCCAGATCTTCGAGAACGGCGGAGCCTCCGCCTGCTATGCCTATTACACAATTGAGGCGCTGCGCCGGCTGGGGCGCGACAAGGAAGCGGACGCGATCTTCTATCCCATCTTGAAAAGCTTCAAAGACGGCGGATTCCAGGGCCGCGGGCCCAATGGCGAAACGTATGACTGGACCGACTGGAAAGGAAAGCCAAATGGGTATGAAGGCCTGCTGGTGGATAACTACCTGACGCTGCTCGCCGCAGCCCCCAGGCGCACTTGACCGGGAGGGACCGCTTCGGCCCATGGAGTCAGCCGATGATACTTCCTAGTTGCGCATGCCGGCCAACAGCAACTCAATCTCCGCTTTTTCCTCGGCGGTCGCGGCGAGCAACGGCGAGCGCGGGTGGCCGCCGTAATAGCCATTGAAGTCACAGCCATACTTAATGCCGGCGATCCCTATCTCAGCGCCGATCCGCCGGGCCGGCAGGTCGATGCGCTGCTGTTTCTCCGCGGCCAGCTTCAGGTCATGATCCTTCCAGGCGAAGTAGATCTCCTGGCATGCCTGCGGGGCGCAGGACGCGACGCCGAGCACGGCGCCGGAGGCCCCGGCCTGAAGCGCATCGAGCACGATGAAAGGCGAGCCGGTGAGGATCTGGAAGCCCACGTCTCGGGTGCGCGTCTTGATGGGCGCAACGGGCGCAGCGGTGGCCACGGCCGTGCCTCCGGCCAGGTCGCCTGCGGAGACAAAGCTGCCGGCGCTCTCCGGCTTCGCGGCCAGCATGCGGGCGGTCACAGCTTCAAAAACCGGCGTGACAGTTGCGGTGCGGCGCGGTGCGTTGCGCGTGGCTTCAAGGGTGGCGGCAATGCGCGGCAGAATACCGCTGGAGTCCTTGATGCCGATGATGTTGGGATGCATGGCCAGCTCGCCGAGCATCTCGATGGAAATTTCATACGGCACGCATTGCGGGATGTTGTAGAGAATCACAGGCAAGGGCGAGCGGTCGGCCACGCTGCGAAAGTAATTGAGCACTGCAGCCGTTGTCATCTGCCGGGCAAAGTAGGTCGGCGTGCGGACCAGCACTGCATCGTAGCGGAACTCGGCGGCGGCCTCGGCCAGGGCGACAGTTCCCTTCACGCTTTCGCGGCCTACACCGGCGATGAGTACTTTCTCCGCTGCTGCGGCGTCGGCGGCAACACGCAGCACTTCTTGCGATTCGTCGTCGTCGAGCATGGCAGCTTCGCCGGTTGAGCCCAGCAGCACCAGGCCCGACAGCAGGCTGCGCGAGTAGCGTGCTATGTTGGCTTCGAGCTTGCGGTAATAAATGCGCTCGTCGGAGTAGAAAGGCGTGGTGACAGCGGCAAAAATGCCCTCGATCAGCATGATCCTATTGTAGAGCAACCCGAGCGGGCCCGGCTTCAACGGTTATGCTGCACGAGAAGTGGGGGCGACGACCGGGCCGTGCCCTGTGCGCCGCACTTCATCCAGGAGATGGTCCACGCCGCGCTGATCGCGCTCTGCTGTCTGCGGGCGTTGCTCATCAACCCAGATGCAATCCAGGCCTGCATTCGCACTGATCCAGCGGCATGTCAAAACCTGGTGGTACTGCGTCGGCGCAGGTTCCATGGCTCGCTCCTGCTGATCTCAAT
>Ga0302319_10001974_pt1 | contig 45115 bp, 41 predicted proteins | sample Bog_T0_2_FD_203319 | JGI IMG/M metagenome (GOLD analysis project Ga0302319, IMG submission 203319) | Peat permafrost microbial communities from Stordalen Mire near Abisko, Sweden - Bog_T0_2 | ecosystem: Environmental > Terrestrial > Soil > Wetlands > Peat | place: Sweden: Abisko, Stordalen Mire...
CGCCCCGCTGGGCGTAGCACTCAACCTCGCCGAGTTCCGCGCGCATCGTGGCTTGCGCTTCACTAGGTAGTCGTCCGAGTCGATGAGAGCCCGGGACGACGCGCAGTGGCCCGTTGTCCGGTCCGTTGTCGTCGAGATGGAGACGAACCGCGACCATCCGCTCCAAGACGTCCGTCGGAGCCTGAACAAAGCAGCCGCCTTCTTTGATGCTCCACACTTTGAGACTGGCGCAATCGACTCGTGCCCTCACGGGAATGCTCAAGTCCTGATGCAGGGGGACAAGCCAGTTGACGGCAGGGCTCTTGTCAAAGTAGGTGCATTGCACCGCCACGCTGCCGTTGAGTAGTCCGTCAAGCGCCGAGGACGTTCGAATCCGTGTCTCCAGTGCAGCGCACCAGTCGCTGTCCATCAGATTACGGGAGCCCGCACTATCGAGCGGTTTTTGCGCGAGAGCTTCTTCAATCTCGCGACATTCGACCGGCGAAATGACAGGTGCGACGATGGCGAAACCGTCTTCGGTGAGACGCTGGCTGGCGGATATGCTCATGGCGGCATCGGTCGCGACCGAGGTTTGGGGGACGCATATCGAGTCACTCGTCACGACCCTTCTCCCAGATGACGAAGCTGTTCTTGCTCGTGGATCCCATTGCTTCGATTACCTTGTGGTCATCGATTCCCGCGAGCCTCGCCTGCATTTCCTCCAGCAGCTTGGTCCGCACCGCCGCAGCGTGAGGGATAATGCAGCCCTTGCCCTCGGCGGTGTCGAGTACGAAGTACACGTCCTCGGCCCATGGGCCGTCGCTGGTCGTGATGATTCGGGCGCGCGTGACGTCTGCCCACCGTGCCTCGTCCCGGCCCTTATCGGTGATAACGACGACTCCGGTATCGTTGACCTGAACATTCTCTCGGCGGCGCGGAGTCAGCCAGGGCAGAACATAGAGGAAAGCGGCGATACCGAGTGCCCATTCGGTGACATCCCAGCCGTATCTTCCGCGAAACGCTCCAATAGACGAAACTAAAGCCACTCCGGTGGCGATGAAAAGATACACCTGGCCGGTGCGCTGTCGCGGAAGAGCTGTGCCAAGTATTGACGCCATTAGCAATCGTCCACACCACCGCCGAACGGACCATCGACGTCATATACGCGCCGAAAGCGCAAGGTAGACCATCGGTATTCGACGTGCACACAGCGCCCCTCGATCATTTCCGCGGGCCAGGTGTTGCTGAGGTCCGCTTGTATTACTGGTCCATGGGTAAGGTGGACTGTCGCTTGCCCCACCATCGGGTTTGAGGTGGGCGCCACGTCTATGGCGGTCACACGGCCTTGCGAAAATGTTTGCCGGAGAGAATGGTTGAGGTTGATGCAGACCAGGGCCAGTGGAACAACGAGAAGTGCGCCGAGAGGAAATCTCCGGGGTACAAAGGGGAACGCAGCATTCCTGAAAATGCCGATCCACCAAAAGACAAACGCGGCGAGCATTCCGAGCCCAAGAAATGTGATGTTATTGGAGTCGATCACGCGATCGATATTGGGCGCTACTCCGTACGTCAGAGGAGCCAGCGTGTTCAACATGATGAAACCCAGTGCACAGCAGGCCCCGACTAACAGAGCAACCCACCAGGTTAGGCACTTGAAACGTTTTAACAGGAGTAGCGCCGGCAGTCCGAGCGCGAACGACATGAGCAACATCATCGGCAGCGCGATCAACGCGAATATCCCGAAGATTCCGCTGACGAGCAGAGGTGCCAAGACCAAAGCTATGAGTGCACGACGCATTACGAAGTAGTCTGCACCGTGAGGCAGCGTTTGGTCTGCGTCACCGGTAGCACGATAGGAATTCCGTCCCCCTCGGATCGTGCCCTATGTGACATAGTCCACCTGCAAATCACCGCCCAACGGCACTTCGCGATCCGACGTAACCGTTGGCGCCGGCAACTGGTTTTTCTTGCAAGTGCAGGTACTGCTGCATCATCGGGGTGTGCTGGGACATGTCGTTTGGAGTGCTCAAGAGCGTGACAATTTCTTAAGGACAGATCGGTGAAGAAGTCGCGTGCTGCGCAGGTATCGCGAGCCTTAGGCGCGTTGTCTCAGGGGTGCGATCCCGGTGGCCTCGCGCTGGTCAAATGCGTTTCGCGCCCGTTCGACATCCTGCCTATTGTCGACCGACCATTGCGCGAGCTCCGCCACGGTTTTTAACAGTGTTTTTCCGAGCGGCGTCAGCGCATATTCAACGCGTGGCGGCACCGTCGGATACACCGCGCGGGTGACCAGGCCATCGCGTTCAAGTCCGCGCAGCGTGAGTGTCAGCATGCGCTGCGAGATGCCCTGGATCAGACGCCGCAGCTCGTTGAATCGGCGGGTATCATCGCCCAGCAATACGATCACCAACACACTCCACTTGTCACCGATTCGCGTGAGCACATCACGCACGAACGGACAGGCGTCCGAATGCGAAAATTCAAGGCTCTTGCCGCGCAACTTCATGATTTCTCCGTACCGCGAAGCAGGCACACCCGAGTAACTCAGTGTCATCCAGGTGCCTTCTTGCGAAGCCCTTGCAAGGTATGCATTATAGCCTTAGGCACAAATGAGTACCAGATTACTAAAGGAAATCCGCCATGAGCCAGATCTTGTTGATCACCTCCAGCCCGCGCTCCAATTCCTATTCGACGCGCGCGGCGCAGCATCTTGCCGAAAAGCTGCAGCAGCAAGATCCCGCATCCAGACTGATTGTCCGCGACCTCAGAGCCGATCATCTGCCGCACATTGACGATACCTTCGCTACCGCGCGCAATACGCCTGCGGAGAAACTGACCCCGAGCCAGCGTTCGGCGTTGACGTTGTCAGATGGATTGTTGCAGGAGCTGTTCGCTTCGGACGTCATCATCATTTCCGCGGCCATGATCAATTTCGGAATTCCATCGACGCTCAAGGCCTACATCGATTACATCGTGCGCCCCGGCGTTTCGTTTCGCTACGGCGAGAAGGGGCCCGAAGGCCTGATCAAAGGCAAGAAAGTGTACTTGGTGGTGGCGCGTGGCGGCGTGTATTCGCAAGGTCCGATGCAATCGCATAATTTCCAAGATACGTATTTGCGCGCCGTGCTGGGCTTCATCGGCATGACCGATGTCGAGGTCATTGCCGTCGAAGGCGTGGCCTTCGGCCCCGAAGCGGCCGAGAAAGCATTCTCGCAAGCGCTGAGCCGAGTGAGCGCCGTCGCCACCTAGTCCGTTTGCTCGAGATCACCAAAGTTCCTCAGGGGCGAATCCCGTCGGCCCGGCTGATAGAATCAAGTGATGGAGTTTGAATCTGAGGCGTCATTGCAGGTGGCGCAGTTGCTGCGCAACGCGCAGTCGCTGCAGGGCGCAGGGCAGTTGGCGGAGGCCGCCGCGGTTTATCGTTCGATCCTCGCGACCGATCCTGGCCATTGGGAGTCCTTGATCGCGATTGCCGCGATTGCTTTACAACGTGGCGAGTTGGAAAACGCGATTCAATGGTACGGTGCCGTGCTCGCCCGCAAACCCGACTATGCCGAAGCGTATTACAAACGCGCCAACGCGCTGAACGGGCTTGGAAGACTGGAGGCGGCGCTCGCCGACTATGATCGCGCCATCAAGCATGATCAGCGCTACGCCTACGCCTTTTGCAATCGAGGCACCGTGCTGGAACGCCTCAATCGCTGGGATGACGCACTCGCGAGCTATGAGTGCGCGTTGGCTATCGAACCGGACGATTTTCTCGCGCATTGCAATCGCGGTTCCGTACTGAGAAAACTGCAGCGGCTCAATGAATCGCTGGCGGCTTTCGATCGCGCTATAGCGCTCAAAAATGACTACGCCGAGGCCCACTTTTATCGCGGACATGTAGCGCACCAACTGCGGCGCTATGCCGAGGCGGTGGCGAGCTACGATGAGGCAATAAAATTCACTCCCGGCAATTTGCTGCCGTTCGTTGCGTACGCGAGCCGCGGCCACGCACTGGTCGGGTTAGGCCGGCTCGAGGATGCGCTTGCCAGTTATGACCGCGCCATTGCAATGCAACCGGACTACGTCGAGGCCCATGTCAATCGCGCCGATGTGCTCCGGCAGATGCGGCGTTATGACGCCGCATTGACTGGTCTCGACAAGGCAATCGAATTGAGCCCTGCCGATGACGCGCTGTTCAATCGGCGAGGCCTCGTGCTGCGCGATCTTAGGCGGCTGCACGAGGCGATTTCCAGTTACGAGTCAGCCATTGCGTTGAATGCCGACTGCGCCGAAACGCATGTGAATCGCGGACATGTCCTGCTCGAAGTGGGACGAGCCCAAGCTGCGGTCGCAAGCTACGAGCGGGCGATACAGCTCGAGCCCGAGAATCTTGGCGCACATCAGGGTCGCGCGATTGCGCTGCTCAATCTCGGGCGGATCGAGGACGCTGTTTCGAGTTTTAGCCGAGTACTTGCCCTCAATCCCGACCAAAAATACCTTCTCGGCGTGCGACGACATGCGCAGATGCAGATTTGCGATTGGCGCGGTCTGGCGGAGGATTCGGCAAAGCTCATAGCGGGATTGCAGGCCGGAAATTCAATAACCACGCCATTTCCGATGTTGGCGCTCGTCGATTCGGCGCCGCTGCACCGCATCGCGGCGCAACTCTGGGCGCAACAGCAATTCCCGGCCGATGACGCACTCGGCGTGATCCCGCCGCGGCAGCGTGCGGACAGGATTCGTGTCGGATATTTCTCGCCTGACTTTCGCAATCACCCGGTTTCATTGTTGAGCGCTGAATTATTCGAGACCCATGACCGCTCGCGGTTCGAGATTACGGCGTTTGCATTTGGCGAGGGAGCGAAAGACTCCGTGCGAATGCGCCTGGAGCGGGCCTTCGATCGCTTTCTCGACGTGAGCGATCAGTCGGATTTCGAAGTAGCCTCGTTAGCCCGCAAACTCGGCATCGACATCGCAGTCGATCTCGGCGGCTATACCGAACACACCCGCACCAGGATCTTCTCGCTTCGAGCCGCCCCGATCCAGATCAGCTACCTCGGATATCTCGGCACCATGGGCGCGCCCTATATCGACTATCTGGTAGCGGATGAAACTGTTATTCCGACCGGTCAGCAGGAAAATTATGCGGAGAAGATACTCTATCTGCCGAGCTATCAAGTGAACGACTCGCAGCGCCGGATCGCCGAGCGAAATTTTACGCGTCACGAACTCGGTCTGCCCGCGGCCGGTTTTGTCTTTGCCTGCTTCAACGCCAATTACAAGATCATGCCTGCCACGTTCGAGTCGTGGATGCGGATCTTGAAACGAGTGCCGGGCAGCGTTTTATTTCTTTATGCCGGCAATCAAGTTGCGGAGCGAAACTTGTCGCAGTCGGCTGACAGTCATGGAATCGATCCGCAGCGCATCGTATTCGGCAAAAAACTCGCGTTCGCAGAGTATCTCGCGCGCCTGCGCACGATGGATCTTTTTTTGGATACGTTGCCATACAACGCCGGCACAACCGCAAGCGACGCGTTGTGGGTCGGATTGCCGGTGCTGACGCGCTCGGGTCAAGCATTCGCGGCTCGGGTGGGCGCGAGTCTGCTGCGAGCCCTTGATTTGACCGAGCTCATTACGGCCACCGCGGGAGAGTACGAGGAACTGGCCGTAAAACTCGCCACCACTCCAACTCTGTTGGCAGAGATACGGCAAAAACTCGCGCGCAACCGATTGTCTACACCTTTGTTCGATACGGCTCTCTTTACTAAGAATCTCGAGGCCGCTTACGAGCAGATCCACGCGCGATATCTCGCGGGGGTTGCGCCCGAGCATACTCGGCTCTGAAGGGCTGCGGCGCAGCTGCATCTGCGATCAGACATAATCACTGCGCCAACGCATTGATCGGCTTGTTAGTAATTCGCGACACTTCGAATCGCGGCGCGGGTTATGCGACAGTGCGCGCCATGCGAAACATCTGCACTGCTTTCGGCTTGCTTTTTGTTATGACGCTGGCCGCTTGCGGCGGCGGCAGTGTCGGCGTAGACACGGCGTCGGGTTCGACTACAACTACAACGACTACCACCACGACCGCCGTGGCGACGGCGCCGCCCGCGCCGACCGGCTTGCAGGCGATCGCGAGCAGCGCGCAAGTCGCTCTTACCTGGAGCGCGAGCACCGGCGCCACCAGCTACATCGTCAAGCGCAGCACCGGCGGCGGCACTTCGTTCACGCAGATCGGCGCGCCGACAGCCACGTCATATGCCGATACCGGGTTGACTAACGGCACCGCGTATTCTTACATCGTCATCGCAGTGAACAGCGCCGGACAAAGTGCGGCATCGGCCGACGCCACCGCGACACCGATGGCTGCAGTCACGGCGCCGGCTGCACCCGCAGGACTCAACGCCCAGGGTGGCAATGCGCAAGTCGCTCTCGCGTGGGCTGCCACAGCGGGGGCGACCAGCTACATCGTCAAGCGCGGCGCCGCCAGCGGCGGTCCGTTCACCCAGGTCGGCACGTCGACCACCACCTCGTACATCAATACCGGTCTTACCAACGGCACGGCTTATTTTTATGTTGTCGTTGCGGCGAACAGCGTCGGACAAAGCGCGGCATCAGCAGTCGCGACCGCGACGCCCACCGCAACCGTCACGGCACCTGCGGCACCCACCGGACTCGCTGCCAAGAGCGGTAATGCGCAAGTCGCTCTCGCGTGGACGGCAAGCGCCGGAGCCACCAGCTACATCGTCAAGCGCGGCGCCTCAAGCGGCGGTCCGTTCACGCAAGTGGCCACGTCGACCACGACCTCGTATACCAATACCGGCCTGACCAACGGCACGGCTTATTTCTATGTCGTCCTCGCGGTGAACAGCGCCGGACAAAGCGCGGCTTCGGCGGTTGCGAGCGCGACACCCGCTGCACCCGTCACGAAACCCGCCGCACCCGCAGGACTTACCGCCAAGAGCGGCAATGCGGAAGTCACTCTCGCGTGGACCGCCAGCACCGGCGCCAGCAGCTACATCGTGACGCGTGCCGCGGCCGCCGCCGGACCGTACACCCAGATCGGGACTTCTGTATCGACTTCGTACACCGCGACAGGACTCACCAACGGCACGGCGTATTATTTCGAAGTGCTCGCGGTGAACACAGCGGGCAGCAGCGCACCCTCGGCGGATGCGACCGCGACACCGAGCGCCGCAGTAACGGCGCCTGCGGCCCCCTCGGGGTTGACGGCGACCGACGGCAATGCGCAAGTGAGTCTGTCCTGGACCGCAAGTTCCGGAGCGACCAGTTATCACGTGAAGCGAGCGACCGTCTCGGGCGGGCCGTACACGGTAGTGGCCATGCCGGCCTCCGTGTCGTATGTCGATACGGGTCTCATGAACGGTTCCACGTTTTATTACGTGGTCTCCGCGGTCAATTCGGTCGGCGAAAGCGCCAACTCGAGTCAAGTCACCGGCACGCCGACCAGCACTGTGGGAACCTCGGGCCCGCCGGCGGTGTGTACGGCGCCGTTCGGTGAGGACACCAGTGCCACGACGGTTACGGTAGGTACCGGCACTGCGGCAAGTTGCACCGAAAGCGCTCTCGCTTCCGCCTTGGCCAAAGGCGGCGTGATCCGCTTTAGCTGCGGCGGACCGGCCACCATCACGCTCACCTCGCAGAAGACGCTGCGTACCGACGTCAATACGACGCTCGACGGCCAGAACATGATCACGCTCGATGGCAAGGGAGCGACGCGACTGCTCTATTACTACGCCTCGAATTTCCAAGTCACCAAGACCCAGGTGACCATCCAGAACATCACGCTGCAGAACGGCGCGTCGAGCGGAACGCCGATTCCGAGCGCTCCGGCTCCCTGCTCGCAGGGCACCGAAAACGACGGCGGCGGCGCCGCGATTTATTTCAAGGACGGCATACTGCACGTCTGGAATACCATCTTTAAGAACAACGTGGGCGCCGCCACCGGCCCTGACATCGGCGGCGGCGCGATCTATTCGCTGGGATCGCTTGGCACGACCATCGTCGGCAGTACGTTTATCTCCAATCGCGCAGCGAACGGCGGCGCCATCGGCGCCTTGTTCGGCGACCTCAGCATCTACAACAGTCAATTCACCTCGAATGCGGCCACCGGCAGCGGCGCCAATACGGTCAGCAGCTCGTGCTCGGTGAACGGCGGCGAGGTTGGTAACGGCGGCGACGGCGGCGCGGTTCTGATCGACGGCGGCGAGAACTATGCCGTCAACGTCTGCGGCTCGACCTTCACCTCCAACACGGCGGGCTCCGGGGCGCTCGGCGGCGCGATATTCCGCACGCCGGACGTTGCCATTCAGACGACCACCATCGACCGCAGTTCTTTCGTCGGCAACACCGCACCGAACGGCGGAGCATTGTATTTCCACAATTCTAATTTGGTGATCACGGCGTCGACCCTGTCCGGCAACACCGCTTCGGTTGCCGGCGGTGCGATCGCCTCCGACGATTCGACCCTGAACTTCACCAATGACACTTTTGCGAACAATATCGCTCAGAAGGGTCTCGGCGGAGCGATCGTCCTATACGGCAACGGCGGAACCCTGCAGAACGTAACCTTCGTGGGTAATCAGTCTACGGGCGGGTCGGGTTATTTCGCGGCAGCCATCGGCGGCGGCACGACGCTCACCATTAACAACACGCTGTTTGCCGAAAATACCGATAGCGATTGCAATTCTCCCATGCAGTGCTTGGCTGGGAGCAGCAGCGGCGCACACGATCTGCAATGGCCGAAGACCCACACCGTGTGCGCGACCGTGGACACCCTGTGCACGCCGACAACCGCATTCAGCAATCCCGAACTCGGCACGCTGCAGAGTAACGGCGGTCCCACGCAGACCGCGGCGCCCATTCCCGGCAGTCCTGCGGTGGGCATTGGGCAGAACTGTCCGTCCACCGACCAACGCGGCATCGCGCGGCCGACGAGCAACTGCACTTCCGGTGCGGTGGAAGGGGCAATCTCGCCCTGACGGACATCCGGCAGCGTAATATCGTCGCTGGATGCCCTACACCGATCTTGATCTTGCCCAACTCGCGGCTCGCGCCGGGCGGCGCTTGCTCGACAGCCGGCGCAGCGTAGCGACGGCCGAGTCCTGCACCGGCGGTTGGATCGCCAAAGCGCTGACCGATATCGCCGGCAGTTCCCAATGGTTCGACCAGGGCTTCGTCACCTACAGCAATGAATCAAAAACCGTGCGCCTTGCGGTGCCGGCCGCCGTGCTGCGGCGGCACGGCGCCGTGAGCGAAGCGGTGGCGCGCGCCATGGCGGTCGGCGCATTGCGGCACTCGGGAGCGCACGTGGCCCTCGCCGTGACCGGTATCGCAGGTCCCGGTGGAGCGATGCCTGGCAAGCCCGTCGGAACGGTATGGCTTGCTTGGGCAGAACGTCGCGGACGGTCAATTCGTGTTGCCGTGCAACTCAAGCGTTTCCGCGGCGACCGCTAAGCCGTCCGCCGCAAGACGGTGCAGGCGGCTCTTCAAGGGCTGATCGGCATCTAGCGTAAGAAACTCATGCGGCTTTTTTTCGCATTGTGGCCCGACGCCGCGCTACGCGGGCGCATCGCGGACGTCGCCGCGGCACTTCCATTGGCAGCGACGATGCGGACCGTGCCTTGGCAGAACTATCACGTCACATTGGTTTTTATTGGAGAGGTTGCAAGCGCCGAACTCGCGGCGCTGCGGCAACTCGGAACCCGCCAGCGGGTGGCGGCGAGTGAGATCCGATTCGACGCGTACGAATATTGGGAAAGTGCGCAGGCGGTGGTTGCGGTTGCGCAGCGAACTCCGGACGCGCTCAGCGAATTGGCAAACGGTCTCGGCAGATCGAAGCTTGCCGACCCCACACTGCGCTTGCATGTCACGTTGGCGAGGAAGGTCGCGCAAGCCCCTGTGCTGCAAGCAATGTCACCCTTCAACTGGAATGCAAGCTCCTTCAGTCTCATACGCTCCGATACGAGCCGCACTCACTCGGTCTATACAGTAGTCGATACCTGGCCACTACTGGATAAGCGCCAGAAGTCTTGGCAATCTCTGTAATTTCTATGCATATGAGATGAGCGCGAGGCGCCGAATATGAAATAATGGCACCACACTTTGTTGAGGACTCCCTATGGAAGAGAATCGAAAGAAGGCTCTCGCGGCCGCGTTAAGCCAGATAGAGAAGCAATTTGGCAAGGGCTCGGTGATGCGCCTGGGCGATGCCGGCGCTACCTATGAAGTTGATTCGATTCCCACGGGTTCTTTGGGACTTGATATCGCGCTCGGAGTCGGCGGCATTCCGCGTGGCCGCGTCATTGAAATCTTCGGACCGGAGTCCTCCGGTAAGACCACGCTGACGCTGGCGATCATCGCCTCGGCGCAGAGTCATGGCGGCACGGCGGCGTTCGTCGATGCCGAGCATGCGCTCGATCCGGTTTACGCGGAAAAACTCGGTGTCAAAGTCAACGACCTGCTGGTCTCGCAACCCGACACCGGCGAACAGGCTCTGGAGATCACCGACATGCTGGTGCGTTCCGGGGCAGTCGACGTGGTCGTGGTGGACTCGGTCGCGGCCCTGACGCCGAAGGCCGAGATCGAAGGAGAGATGGGCGATCAGCACATGGGTTTGCAGGCGCGGCTGATGTCGCAGGCGCTGCGCAAATTGACCGGCAACATCAAACGGTCGAACACCATCGTGATCTTCATCAACCAGATCCGTATGAAAATCGGCGTGATGTTCGGTAATCCCGAGACCACCACCGGCGGCAACGCGCTGAAATTCTATTCGTCGGTGCGCATGGACATTCGACGCATCGGCGCGATCAAGAACGGCGAGGAAGTGGTCGGTTCGATGACCCGGGTCAAGGTGGTCAAGAATAAGGTGGCGCCGCCGTTCCGCGAAACCGAGTTCGAGATCATGTACGGCACCGGCATTTCCAAGGAAGGGGAGCTCATCGAGCTCGGCGTGTTGCATAATTTGATAGAAAAATCCGGGTCTTGGTACAGCTACAAGGGAGAGCGGATCGGCCAGGGCAAGGACAACGCGCGAACCTTCCTACAGCAGCATGCCGAGATCGCCAAGGACATCGAAACGCAGATTCGTGGCAAAATGATCCCGGAAAAGGCGACAATGAACCGGGGCGGGGACCTCAAAGAGGCGTAACGCCCTGGCTCGCCAAGAGCTCGACCCCCTCGATTCGCGCGCCGCCCGGGTTGCGGCGCTCGATGCGCTCGCCCGCCGCGACCTAGCCGCCGCGGATTTGCGCCGTAAGCTGCTCGAGAAAGGTTACGATAAGTCAGTGGTTGCGCCGCTGCTCGACGCGCTGTGCGCCGAGAAATTGCTCGACGACCGGCGCTACACCGAGAATTTCGTCGCCTACCACGCCCAACGGGGTCAAGGGCCGCTGCGGGTGCGTGCGGAGCTGCGGCGCCACGGTTTGGAACCGAGACTGGTCGAGGAATGCCTCGATGCCTTTCCCGACTGGATTGCGCAACTGCGAAAGGTCCAACAGAAGAAATTTGGCGCGGCGATGCCAAATAGCGATGCGGACAAGCAGCGCCAATCGCGATTCTTGGGTTACCGAGGATTCACGAGCGCGCAGATACGAACGGCCTTAGGATTTGATATTGACCTAGATTCTGCCACAGAAGAAATATGAAACGCGACGCCAGATTGAAATCCATGACGAGTTCCGAGATCCGGGGAAGCTTCCTGGAATTCTTTCGCAAGAACGGACATACGGTGCTGCCGTCGAGCTCGCTCGTGCCCGGAAACGACCCTACCTTGTTGTTTACCAATGCCGGCATGGTTCAGTTCAAGGATTTGTTTCTCGGCAAAGAGGTGCGCGACTATTCTCGGGCCGCCACTGCCCAGCGCTGCGTGCGCGCCGGCGGGAAACACAACGATTTGGAAAACGTCGGCTACACGGCCCGGCATCATACGTTTTTTGAGATGTTGGGTAACTTCAGTTTCGGCGCCTACTTCAAGCGCGAGGCCATCCATTTTGCTTGGAACTTCGTTACCGGCACCCTCGGCATTCCTAAAGACCGGCTTTGGGTGACGGTATTCAAAGAGGACGACGAAGCGGCGCGGATCTGGACCGAGGAGATGGGCATCGATCCGACGCGCTGTACGCGCATGGGCGAGCAGTCGAATTTCTGGTCCATGGGCGAAACCGGACCGTGCGGCCCGTGCACGGAGATTTTCTACGATCACGGCGCGGAAATCCCCGGGGGTCCGCCCGGCTCGCCGGACGAAGACGGCGACCGCTTCGTGGAAATCTGGAACCTCGTGTTCATGCAGTACGACCGTTCGTCGGATGGAGTGTTGGTGCCGCTGCCGAAGCCATCGGTCGACACCGGGATGGGATTGGAGCGCGTCGCGGCAGTCATGCAGGGCGTGCACAGTAACTACGACATCGACTTATTCAAATCGCTGATCCGCTCGGCCGCGGAACTCACCGGAACTCACGATCTTGAATCGTCGAGCTTGCGTGTCATCGCCGACCACATCCGCGCCTGCACGTTCTTGATCGTCGATGGCGTGGTGCCGTCCAACGAGGGCCGCGGCTACGTTTTGCGGCGCATCATCCGACGCGCGATTCGCCACGGCTACAAGCTCGGCCAGACGCGACCCTTCTTCCACAAACTGGTGGCGTGTTTGGCGCGGGAAATGGGGTCTTACTACGGCGAACTTATCAGCGGAGAGGCGCGCGCAACCCAAGTTCTGGCGCAGGAGGAGAGCCGATTCGCCGAGACGCTGACCACCGGCATGGCGCTGCTCGACGCGGAGGCCGCAAAACTTCAATCCAACGTCATTCCGGGCGAGACCGTGTTTCGGCTGTATGACACGTATGGCTTTCCGCTTGACCTCACCGCCGATGTGGCGCGCGAGCGCGGGCTCAGCATCGATCAGGCCGGGTTTGATGCCGCGATGGAAGCGCAGCGCGGCCGGGCTCGGGCCGCGAGCAAATTTGGGACGGACCTCCGGGACTCGGTCAAGCTGTCCGGGAAGACGGATTTTTTGGGATACGACCGGCTCGCTGACCACGGCGTGGTGACCTCGCTGATTTTCGACGGCGCTGTAGTCGATGCGTTGCAGCCTGGTCAGGAAGGCCAGGTGGTTTTGGACCACACGCCTTTTTATGCGGAAAGCGGCGGCCAGATCGGCGATGCGGGCGCGTTGCTCGGTCCGGGCCGGGACGGTACCCGAACGCGTTTCACGGTGCGCGATACGCAAAAGATCGGCGCATCGTTTGCGCACGTGGGAGTGCTTGATGCGGGTGTTTTGCGGGTCGGCGATGCCGTCGAAGCCCAAGTCAACGGCGAACGCCGAACTGCCATAGCCCTCAATCATTCGGCCACGCATTTGCTGCATGCGGCTTTGCGGAGGATTCTAGGCACCCACGTCGAGCAGAAGGGGTCGCTGGTCGCCGAGCAGCGTCTGCGCTTCGATTTCTCTCACACGCAGCCCATGAGCCCCGAGGAATTGCACCGAGTCGAGGAGCTCGTGAATTCGACCATACGCAACAATGCGCCGGTCGAAACTCGGGTCATGGCGCTGGACGAAGCGGTGGCGGCGGGCGCCATGTCGCTGTTCGGCGAGAAATATGAGAGCGATGTGCGCGTGCTCTCGATCGGCGATTTCTCGATGGAACTCTGCGGCGGAACTCACGTCCAACGGGCAGGCGACATCGGCTTGTTCAAGATACTGAGCGAATCGGGCGTCGCGGCTGGAGTGCGGCGAGTCGAAGCGATCACCGGCAAAACTGCCTATGAATGGGTCGTGCACACCGAGCAGGTGCTGCGCGACGTCGCCGGGATGCTGCGGGGCAGCCGCGACGATGTTGATGAAAAGGTTCGCGAGCTTGTTGAACGCTCGCGCAAGTTGGAAAAGGAGGTCCAGCAACTCAAGTCCAAACTCGCCACAGGACAGGGCGGCGATTTAACATCTCAAGCCAAGAATGTCGACGGCGTGCAAGTTTTGGCAGCTCAGATCGACGGCGCCGATGCCAAGTCGCTGCGCGATGCCGTCGATCAGCTAAAATCAAAGCTTGGATCTTCGGTGGTCGTGTTAGCTACGGTGCAGGACGGAAAGGTCGTGCTGGTTGCCGGAGTTTCGGCGGATTTGATGGGCCGCATGAAGGCAGGAGACATTGCTGGTGCGGTCGCTGCGCAGGTGGGCGGCAGAGGCGGTGGACGTGCAGATTTTGCCCAGGCGGGCGGTACTCAGCCCGAAAACCTGAGCCAGGCGCTGGCCGGAGTGGAATCTCTCATTCGCAGCCGCCTGTCTAATTGAACGGGTTGTTTATTTCTGATCAATTCTGAGGGAAGAAGCAACAATTGCCGATAGGATTCTTGTATTCTTGGAAATAGTGGGTTCAAAGCCGCGAATGACCGCCCGTTGGCGATGCGGCGTCTCTCGAGCAGCAGTTCAGCATCTTCGCTGCAACGTCGAGAACTAGGAGTCAGATTTATGTTGATATTGACAAGGCGTGTCGGCGAGACCGTGATGATCGGAAACGAAGTCACAGTTACCGTACTAGGTGTGAAGGGCAATCAAGTTCGCATCGGAGTCAATGCACCCAAGGATGTGGCTGTGCATCGGGAAGAGATCTACGAGCGCATCAAGCGTGAAGAAGACCAAGATTCTCGAACCGGCACCCCGGTCGCCAAAATCGTCGATTGATGCCTGAGGCATATAACGGCCTTTAGCTTTACCTAGACTGCTTCGGACGGGTATCATCCGGCGCTCCGCGAATGGGCTTAAGTCCTACCGGAGAGGTGGCCGAGTGGTCGAAGGCGCGCCCCTGCTAAGGGCGTATGGGTCAAAAGCCCATCGAGGGTTCGAATCCCTCCCTCTCCGCCAATAAAATCCGTGTTTGCTCGCTAGGCGGCCAGATAGCCCCTGCCGATTGATGTGGTAATATTCGCGCCCCTTAGCGCCCGTAGCTCAGTTGGATAGAGCGCCTGGCTACGAACCAGGAGGCCGGGAGTTCGAATCTCTCCGGGCGCACCATCGCCAAAATCGAGGGACACCTCCCTCACATCGTGCCATTTTTTTCGATCCGGGTTCAGTCCGGAAACTTCAATTCCCGCATGACCGCTTGGAAGCGCGGCTCGTTGCGCAGAGGATCCATGAGGGCATCGGTCTTCAAATAAATCAGACCGGGATCGCCCAGCCGCCGCGCCTTCTCGAGCCATTCAAGTGCGGCCGCACGCTCGCCCCATTGCGCGTGAATCTCAACATCCTGATAGGCGCTCGCGTCCCCGCCAAGATGAACGAGCCGCGCCAGCGCTGCCGCGGCCGCGTCATGATGGCCGAGGCGGTGATAGACGATGGCTTGGCACACCCAGCTCTCGTAATAGTCCGGCCTCGCCTCGCACGCAGACTGCGCTTGCATGAGATCGCCGGCCAGGAAATACGATAGGCCGCGGCGCGCGTAGGCTTCCGCCGAGTGCTCGGGATCCATCGCGATCGACTCCTGATAGGCCGTTATTGCCTCCGGGTAACGATGTGCGGCACGCAGCGTATCGCCGAGCGCACGATGACTGCGCGGATTCAAGGGGTCAAGTGCCACGCCGCGCCGTGCGGCGGGGATGCTCGCATTCTCGTGACCCAGCCAAGCCGCCAGCCGGCCGCACTCGTACAGCGCCCGGTCGTTGTTCGGGCCCACGGCAAGCGCCTGCGCGCAGGCGGCATCAGCTGCGGCAAATTCCAGACGACCCGATTCCAGTGAGCTCAGGGCGACGTGTCCTTCGGCGAGCGTGGGCGCCAACGCGATGGCACGCTGCGCATCGGTGCGCACCCCAACCTCGATCCCCGGCTGAATCCAGTCGCCGCTATAGTGAATCGCGCATTCCCAGACGAACCAGGAGCGGCTGGCGTATGCCAAAGCGTAATCAGGGTCGGATCGTATCGCCTCCGTAAAGGCATCGATTGGCGTGCGGCATTCCTCTTTCGTGGTGGTTGTGCGGGTCAATTTCAGCCCACGCAAGTACGCATCGAAGGCGGCAGGATTACGCGTGCCCCCGAGTTCGATTTTCGCGGAAACATCGCCGAGGAGAGTGACCTTGAGCGCCGCGGCGACGGCCGTGGCGATTTCGGACTGCAACCGCAGCACATCGCCTAAGTCCCGATCGTAGGTCTTCGACCAGAGGTGAAAGCCTGTGACCGCATTGATGAGCTGCGCGGTGATGCGGACCGTGTGGCCGTGCTCGGAGATTATCGGGATGAACAGAGCGCAGTCGCGGATTTCGCGTCGGATATTCCGATCCCAAATATCCCCACCTCGCAATTCGCTTTGATCGAACCACACTTCGATGCCGGCTGCACGCAATGCGGCGCAGACCTTTTTTGCCGCATCGGCATCCTGCGAGGCGTAACTCAAAAATACGGCCTTGGATGCATCAGTCATCGAAGCGTCCCGATACGGTCCACGGCCATGGCGGAGGACCACCGGCGCGCGGCATGGGTCACTCGCACCACTGGCTCAGATATGCGCGGTAGTCCCAACTTGATTCCGGCGTGCCGAAAACGCTCACTCCCCGGTGGGTGCAGATCGGCCGAATCTCCAATCGCCACCCTTCGTCCGGCTGCGCGGCAAAAGTCGAAATCATAATGCGGAAGCGCAGCTCGAAACGCCCGCAGCGCTGCCGCAGAGTCTGCTTTTTTTCGCCAAAAAGGGCCATCAAGACGTTCTCAGGCCGCCGGCGCGGTCCCATAGGCGCTCACTTCCTCGCCTGCATTCGCACTATGCACGACTATCCCCGAGAGAAATTGTGGCTAGTCCCAGACGAATTGCATAATCGACAAGTGCCAGGCGGTCTGGCCCGAAACGCTGCGGTGGTTCTCCGCGAGGCCAATCATATCAAAACTTCGAGGTCCTCGATGCCACTTCGCCGACGCTCATAGCTATCGCGAACTTGAGTGGGTCAACTATTTGGAAATCGGGATTCACCGAATCTATTTCTATCGCGATCTGCACGTGGCGAATATCTCGTCGGCCAAAAGGCTCGCTCACGTACACAAATACTACGTGCAATGGCGCGACAACGCTGGATTGGCAGCGGAATATCTCTTTAGAACTTAATGGCATAAACATTATCGATTGAATCTTTGTCTCGCGAGCGAGCACTGCCAGCATCGACGAGTACATGCACGTCTCATGACTCGAAAGTGCTGTCGGCGTAGGCCTAAATGGGCGGGGAAACCTGCAGGTAGTTCGCGCCGTGCCTAGCTTCCCCGCCAAATTTTTTGGCGGCGAATTCTCGACCAATCCTAACGCCGGGCCGCTCCGCGAATCGAAACATCAATTCGGCGAGAATCAACGTCAAACCAATAACGCAAACGGTTTGAAGTACGCGCGCTGACGTGCCCACCTGGCCGTAAACATGAGTGTGCGCGATCACGCTTGGGGAAGCCGCGGCAAACGATGCGGCGACGAGTCTGTGCACGAGGTAGAGACTGAACGAGCGCTCGCCAATGTAGCCCAGAAATGCTCTTGACGCGGCAAAAGGGGCGATGCAGGCGTTGCTTCCGGCCGCCATTAAGACGGCGCAGCCGGCAGCAAGCGCGAGAATGCTGAATCCTTCGTTATGTGAGAAATACGTCGAAGTGGTCCCGGGAATCAACAGCAGTACGAAGAGGGAAAACGCAGTGACAATTCGGATGCAGGGAGCCGACAGACTGCCCACTGCGCGCCTTGTGTCTGGGTCCGATAGCAGTGCGAAAACGAAAACTCCGGCCGCCAAAGTGTCTAGCCTGCAGTGGGTCGCAGTCCGCACGGCCAGCCAATTGTTAGACGGCGTGGCGTAGAAGTATACGTAGTAGGGGCGGGCGAGCAGCCCAATAAAGGCAAAAATCGCGGCGGAGGCGAACAATCGCTCGCGCCTCGTGAAAAACGCGACCAAAAAAATCGGTATTAGCAAGTAGAACTGCATCTCAATCGCGAGGCTCCACAAAACATCCAACAGAAATGGGCCACCTGCGTAGAGAACGTAATTGTAAGTCATCGACAGTGCGGCGGCTGCTTCGACCAATAAATTCCGCCAAGTTGTGATTCCGAATGTAAGTGTCAATAGCGCGGCAAGAGCGAGTGTCGCGAAGAGAGGTAGGCCTACCCGAAAAAAACGCTTCAAGAGAAACGCGGTAATGGAGTTCTTGTTGGCGAGGAGCTTTCCGACGAGCCCGCGGGCGTCTGCGGGCATCGTGAGCGTGCGCGCCAACGACAGCGAAATGACATACCCCGAAATCGCGAAGAACAAGTCGACTCCGCTCCAAGCGTCCCAAGGAAACAGCGGTAGGTCGGGCCGCAGCCAGCTGAAGTGTTGGCACAAAACGTACAATATCGCGATCGCCCGAAGGTGCTGTATATTGTCGTTTGGGTCGCCCGGAATTGTGGCTGTTGTGCTATCGCCCATGCTCTTGGTCGAAGATCTCCTCTGGGCTGTCAGCATCCTTTGCTGGATCCTGAAGTCGCAAGGGATTGGATCACAATTCCGGCACCGCGGTTTGCCTTCATACAACCCGAATCGCGCCAATTGTGTGAGGCACCGATGCTTTAGACTAGGGTTCGGTCGGAGCGCGGAAAAGTTACTGCAGATACCGAGGCTTTCACGCAATGTTTGGACGCTTTTTTAGTACGACCGAAGTCGATGAATTTGCCGATTGGATAGTCGCGGAGGTCAAGCGAGCTCTACCGACAGTCGCCGATAAGAAAATCAAAAATATCGAAGAGCGCGCCGCGAAGCTCAATGAGCGTATTTCGCATAAAACCGACGAGTTCAAGAAAAACACGGGCCTAAACATCTATAAGAAGGCGCGACTTGCGGCGAGAGTACGCGAGGCGATGAGTTCGCACGGCTACCCTAAGCAGTTTGTCGAAGCGTTCTCTTACGATTTGATATCTCGGATCCAAGCTGCGCCGGGCAAGAAATCGGATTGAACTGAAAGCAGACGCCTCGGCACCGGAGCAGGAAGCGAGAGTCTCGCAAACGCGGCCGCAACCTACGTGGACGGGCCTCAGATCGGCAGCCGCCAGCCTTCCCTCACCGCGTGCGCGCACTCGGCGGCCGACATCGGCGCGGCAAAGAAATAGCCCTGCATTTCGTCGCAGTCGTTGGCGCGCAGAAAGTCCAACTGCGCCTGGGATTCGACGCCTTCGGCCACGACCTTGAGCCGCAAACTGTGGGCGAGGTTGATGATGGCCTTGGCGATCGTGGCGTCGCCTTGATCGGTAGTGATGTGCGAAATGAAGGCGCGGTCAATTTTGAGCGCGTCGAGCGGAAAACGCTTGAGGTACGCAAGACTCGAATAGCCGGTTCCGAAATCGTCTACCGACAGACGCACCCCGTACTTCTTCATGTTGTCGAGTACCTGAACGGAATCCCGCGAGTCGCTCATCAATACCGATTCGGTCAATTCGAATTCCAATAGGTTCGGGTTGATTTGGAATTCCTGCAAAAGCTTGCCGATCGAGGAGTCGAGATTGTTGCGCGCGAATTGCCGCGCGGACAAATTGACGGCGATCGGACAATTCCGTAGTTCGCCGTTCTGCCAGGCTCGGATCTGTTCGCATGCCTGGCGCATGACCCAGTCGCCCACTTCGTTGATGAGCCCGGTGTCCTCGAGAACCGGGATGAATTCGTTGGGCGCCACCAGTCCACGCTTTGGGTGATTCCACCGCAACAGCGCTTCGAATCCGCTGATGCGCCCGGTATTGATGTCGGCTTTCGGCTGATAGTGCAATACGAACTCGGCGCGCGAGAGCGCGCCGCGCAATTCGGTTTCGATTTGCAGCCGTTCAGCGGCCCGCGCGTTCATTTCCGGCAGGAAGAAGCGATACGTGTTGCGGCCCGCTTGCTTGGCGCGATACATGGCCATGTCGGCGTTTTTGAGCAGCGTATCGGGATTCGAACCGTCGCCCGGCGCGATGCTGATCCCAAGGCTCGCGGAGACATAGACTTCATGGCCGTGCACGTGAAACGGCTTTGCCAGTGCCGCGATCACGCGCTCGGCCACGACGCTCGCGTCCTCGGGTTCGATCAAATGATCGAGCACCAGTGCAAATTCGTCGCCGCTCAAGCGGGCCACCGTGTCGGCCGGCCGCAGGCATTTCTTCAGGCGCAGGGCGATTTGCGTCAGCACTTCGTCGCCGCCGCTGTGCCCGAGCTTGTCATTGACCGATTTGAAATGATCGACGTCGAAGAATATGACGCCGACGGGCCGTTTGTGGCGGTCGGTCTGGCGCAACGTCTGCCACAGACGGTCAAGATACAAGTTCCGATTCGGCAGGCCGGTCAAGGCATCGAATTGCGCGAGGTAGGCCAAGCGATCCTCGGCGCAGCGTCGATCAATTGCAGCGGCCAGCGTATTCTTGATGCCCTTGAGAAAATCGACGCTGTCTTGCGCGAATGCGCGCGGCGAGCGTGAATAGACCCCGAGCAAGCCGTAAGGACCGTTGACTCCCCAGACCAAGACCTCGGCGGCGCTGCGGATCCTGTGCTCCGCAATGATGGGCGACGGTCGATAACGGGCGTCGTGCGAAAAATCATCGATCAAGATGGCTTCGCGCGCACCGATCGAGAACCTATCTTCGGTTTCGACCACCGCGTCGAAGTGTATTTGTTCCGCCCAATTGCCTTCCCAGCCGGTGCCCGCCTTGAATTGCAGCATCTTCTCGTCCGCAGACAGGGATAGATAACGGCTGAATTGCGGTTGCAGGCCTTTTTTGATGGTTCGATCCGCCTCGACGATCAATTCCTCAAACTCCGGGTTTTGCAGCGCGAATTGGCCGAACGCTGCGATCAGGCTCTGTCGCATCGTTTGCCGATGAACTGCCTGCGTTGCCAGCAGTTGCTCGGTAATGTCGGTAACGGTGCCGCCGATGCCGATTATTTTCCCCTCTTGGTCGTGAATCGGAAATTTGGCGATCAAATTCGTGCGGCAGCGGTCGTTGCACGGACGCTGCTGCTGAAACTCCGTGGTCTTGCCCTGCATCAGCACCGGTGCATCGTGGAGCTGCAGCGCCCGGGCGAGTTCCGGGGCAAATATCTCTGCGTCGGTGCGCCCGAGAACGACATGGCGCGGCAAACCGAATTCGCTGACGAATTGGTCGTTGACGTGCAGGTAGCGTCCGCTCGCGTCCTTGATGAAGGTCGCCGCCGGCGCATTCTTCAAAAACGCCTGCAGTTGCGCCTCGCTGTCCTGAAGACCTTGATCGCGCATCGCCGCACCGCCCAAATCGCGCGATGCGCCAGCGAAACCCAAGAGTTCGCCGCGACCGTTGAACTGTGCGGTCAATACGAAATGGGCGCGGAAGCGCGATCCGTCTTTGCGCTGGCACCAGGTTTTCTCTTCGGTCCTCTCGAGCGAGGCATGGTCGAGCAGCTGCTGCGGGCGCCCCTCGCTGTCGGAGATGTCGAACAGCTGTGCAAAATTCCGGCCGACGATGTCCCGTGAAGCATAACCGAACATGGCTTCGGCACCGCCGTTCCAACCGGTGATGCGACCGAGCGGGTCGAAGGTCATGACCGCATGGTCGACGCTGCTGCCCGAAAGGACGTGGGCGGCGTCTTGATTGCGTGGTGCGGTGTGAGTGCCGTGCCGCTGCGCGACTGGCGCGTCGGCCACGCGCAGGGCGTAGCCGGGCGAGGCCTTCGAGTCCTTAGCCCTTAAGGACATGGCAACCTGAGCTGTAGCAAGAAAAATCGTTCGCTGGTCTTGATCGATTACCCATGATTCGTACGCGCCGGCAACCGGTGGCAGCGTCGGCGAGGGCCCGAGGACGGCCGACCGGCCTGCCCGGATTTATCGGAGTAAGTGTCTCAAACTGAAGGCAAAAACCCCCTAATCAGCGTAGGTTCTTTACCTTAAATCGGCGGCGGTCACGAGGACGTGACGAGGGTCTCATTGGGATGAGAACCGCAGCGTGCCATGCAGCCGCGAGGAGTAAGGAGAACCCCTAAAGCACGTCGCACCCGGCGTGATGCAATTCGCTCTTCAACCAGTCATACCATTGCGGCATTCCCTCACCGCTGAAGGCGGAAAGGCGGAAGACTCGAAGCGTCGGATTGACGTCGAGCGCGTTCGCCACCGCCCTGTCGACGTCGAAGCGGATGTGGGGCAGTAAATCGGTCTTGCTGAGCAGCAACACCTCGGCGGCGGCGAACATGTGCGGATACTTGAGTGGCTTGTCCTCGCCTTCGGTGACCGAGAAGATGACGACCTTTGCATGCTCGCCCAAGTCGAAGAGCGCGGGACATACCAAGTTACCGACGTTCTCGATCATCAGCAGCGACGATGATGCCGGCTTTAAGACCTCGAGGGCGCGTTCCAGCATGTCGGCCTCAAGGTGGCACCCCGTACCGGTGTTGATTTGTACGGCTGGAACTCCGGTGGCGCGAATCCGTTCCGCGTCGTTGGAGGTCGCTTGGTCGCCCTCGATGACGCAGATCCGCATTTCCGACTTAAGATCCGTCAGCGTGCGCTCGAGCAAGGTGGTCTTGCCCGCTCCCGGGCTGCTCACGAGGTTCAGCGCGAGAATGTTCTTGAGCGCCAGCCAGTGGCGATTGCGCGCGGCGACCAGCTGATTTTTGCCGAGAATCTGGGTCTCCAGCTGGATCGTCTGAACGTCTCTCCCCGGAACCGATGGCGCTAGGTCGCGGGAACGCAGGTGCTGGCGAAACGGCACGGCCGCAAAACCTAAACTGTGCCCGTGCCCGTGCCCATGCGAGTGTCGCGTGCCGTCGGCGTGAACATGTTCGAGTGTGGCATCATCAGTATTACCGCAGCCGCAAGTCACGCACATGGTTGCACCTCGATCTCTTTGATGTTGAGTTCCTGTCCCGCGATCAGCTTGAGGCTCGACGTGCCGCACCGCGGACAGCGTCCGACGAGCGCCTGCAAGGCGACTTCGGCGCCGCACTCATTGCACGAGCCGCGGCCGGGGATTTCGACGATTTGCAGTTCGGCGCCGGCGACCGGCGTGTCGGCGGCGCAGATGTCGAAACAGAAGCGAATTGCGTCCGGGAGAATGGCGGACAGCCGGCCGATTTCCAAGCGCACGCGAGTCACGCGTTGGCCGATGGCGTGCTCGGCGACGATGGCGACGACGCTGCGGGTGATGGAAAGCTCGTGCATAGCGGCGTCAGCAAATACGCGGCAGTTGTTCGCCGACCAACATGTCGACCACGCGGTCGCCGCCGATCGCCGTGGACAGGATCACGCTGCCGGCTGGTTGTGCGCACACCTCCCCGATGACCGCCGCGTCGCGGCCCGCCGGGTGGCGACGCATCGCCGCGACGACGGCGCCGGCGTGCGTTCCCGGCACGATCGCCACGAGCTTTCCCTCATTCGCAAGATACAAGGGATCGAGACCCAATAGTTCGCAGGCGCCGCGCACGGTTTCATTCAACGGTAGCGCCGCCTCGCGCAGCCGAATCCCGACGTTCGAGCTGGCGGCGAACTCGTTGAGCACGGTCGCGACGCCGCCGCGGGTGGCATCGCGCAGGCAGTGGATATCGTCACATGCGTCGCGCATGGTGGTGATGAGGCCGTACAGCGGCTGGCAGTCGCTCACGACCTCCGCGGCCAATGCCAGCTCGTTGCGCGCCAACAGAATGGCGATACCGTGGTCGCCCAAGTTGCCGTTGACGATCACGGCGTCGCCGGGTTGCGCGCGGGTCGCGGCGATGTCGACGCCCGCCGGGACGACGCCGATTCCGGCGGTATTGATGAACACGCGATCGGCGGCGCCTCGCTCCACCACCTTGGTGTCGCCGGTGGCAATGACTACGCCGGCTTCGCGCGCCGCGCGACCCATGTTGCCGGCAATTTTCGTCAGTTCGGCGATCGACAGCCCTTCTTCCAAGACCAAGCCGCAGGACAGATATAACGGCCGCGCACCGCTCACGGCCAAATCGTTCACCGTGCCGCAGACGGCGAGTTTTCCGATGTCGCCGCCCGGGAACTCGATGGGCGTCACCACGTAAGTGTCGGTGGTGAAGGTCAAGCGGTCGCCGAGTGCGGCGAGTTGCGCCATTGGGATGCGCGCCTGGTCCTCGAGTGTTGCCAGCAACGGATTGTGGAAGGCGGGTAAAAGGATCTTCTCAATCAGACCGCGCATGGCGCGGCCGCCGCCGCCGTGCGCCAGGGTCACACAAGGCTCGATGCTCGCCGCGGCCGGCCTCGCGAGCGCATTCATGAGAGCGCCACCGCGCTGGGCCGGCGCTCTTTCACATCGATGCGGCCGTACTGGTAGTAGGCGGCGCAGGCCCCTTCCGAGGACACCATCAATGCGCCCAATGGCTTCTCCGGCGTGCAGGCGGTACCGAACACCTTGCATTGGTGCGGTTTGATCACACCTTTCAACACTTCGCCGCATTGGCAGGATTTGGGATCGGCAATTTTCAGGTTGGGCACGCAGAATTTACGTTCCGCGTCGAAGCCGGCAAGTTCAGGGCGCATGCGCACCCCCGAGTGATCGATGGAACCCAAGCCGCGCCACTCGAAAAACTCGCGCAACTCGAACACTTCGCTGAGCGCGGCCAGCGCGCACGGGTTGCCGTCCTGCGGCACGATCCTCGTGTACTGATTCTCGACCTCGCAGCGGCCTTCGGCGATTTGCTTGATTACCATCCACAGCGACTGCAACAGATCGAGCGGCTCGAAGCCTGCCACCACGATGGGCCTGCGATAGTGGGCGGCGATGAAGTCGTAGGGCCGGTTGCCGATGACCATGCTGACGTGGCCGGGACCCAAGAACCCGTCGATGCGCAAATCCGGCGAATCGAGAATCGCCTTGATGGTCGGGATGATGGTGATGTGATTACAAAACAACGAAAAATTCTTGATGCCATCGCGCCGCGCCTGCAACACGGTGAGCGCGGTGCTCGGCATGGTGGTCTCGAAGCCCAGTGCAAAGAACACGACTTCGCGCTCAGGGTTGGCGCGGGCAATCTGCAAGGCATCGAGCGGCGAGTACACCATGCGGACGTCCGCGCCGCTGGCCTTGGCCTGCAACAGGCTGCCTTGCGAACCGGGGACGCGCATGGCATCGCCAAACGTCGTGAATATTATTTTTGGGTTGCGAGCCAGCGCCACGCAATCATCGACGCGGCCCATCGGCAGCACGCACACCGGGCAGCCCGGTCCATGCACGAACTCGATGCTGTCTTCGGGCAGCATGGCCTTCAGGCCATAGCGGAAAATGGTATGGGTGTGGCCGCCGCAGACTTCCATCACCTGCAATGGCCGGCCGCGCGACGCCGCGAGCGGCACCGCCAAGCGGGAGATTTCCGTGACCAAGGTGCGGGCCATTTCCGGATCGCGAAATTCGTCGGCGAAGCGCATGCTCAATGTTCCTTGGCCGCCGAGCCGCGTGTGCCGGCAAGCAGCGTATGCGTCAGATCCCACAAAATGTGGTAGATCGCGACGTGGGTTTCTTGGACGCGGTGAATACTGTCGCTCGGCACGATCAGGCAATGATCGAGCGCCGCGAGGCGCATATTGCCGCCGTTGCCGCCGGTGAGCCCGATGGTCGTCGCCCCCAATAGCTTGGCGGCGGCGAACGCGGACAACAGATTTGCGGAATTGCCCGAGGTCGAGACGCCGATCAGCATGTCTTCCGGGCGAACAAGCGCGATCACTTGGCGCAAAAACACATGCGCGAATCCCAAGTCGTTGCCGACGGCGCTCATCATGGCGGAATCGTCCGCCAGATTGCGGGCCGCCAACGCCGGCCTTCCGGCGGTGACCGGGTGCTGAAATTCGACGGCGATATGCGCGCAGTCGCAACTCGAGCCGCCATTGCCCATGGTGTAGAGCCGACCGCCGCGCGCGTAGCCGGTGGCGAGCGCCTGCGCCGCCGCGACGACTTGCGGCGCACACTCGCGGAAGAATTGCTGCTTGATCGCCAGGCTTTCCTCGGATTTTTGGCGCACCGATTCCAACAGCACCGTGTTGAGATGTTCGCTGTCGTGCCGGTCCGCCGCGAGAAACGGATACAACCCGGCCAATTGCGGATTATTGAGCGGCTCACTCATGCTAGTTCGAGAGCCGCATCGCTTCGATCTCGCTCTGCGCCTCGCCGAGCTGCTTCAGCAGATCGAGCGTGAGTTGCGCTTCCTGCTCGTCGATGCGGCTCATCGCAAACCCAACGTGCACCAGCACCCAGTCGCCGACGCAGGATTGCACCGAGTGCGATTCGTTGACCACGCAGGCGAGGTTGATCTGGCGCCGCACGCCGCACACATCCACCATGCCCAGTTTGTTGCCGACGTCGGTGATCTCGACGACCCGGCCCGGAATTCCCAGACACATCGGCCTCTCCTCTACTGCGGTTGCGACGCGTGTTGCAGGCGTGCCGCCGCAATCACGGCCTGGCCGAGTGCCAGGCCGCCGTCATTGCAGGGCACCCGCGCATGGGTGAGGACTGCAAAGCCCTGGGCTTCGAGTCCTTGCGCCACGCGCTCGAACAAAATACGGTTTTGAAACACCCCGCCCGACAGCGCCACCCGCGGCAGCGGCGCAGCGCCGGGATGGATGCGCGCGGCGACCTTCTCGACCATGCGCACGATGCTCGAGGCCAGGCCGCGGTGAAACCGCGCGGCCATCACCCCGAGCGGCGTGTTCAAGATCAAGTCACCGAACAGCGCCGACCACATTCCCAGAGGTTCGATATAGGGAAGGCCGGCGAGGCGCGGGATAGGGAAGGGATAACTCAGCCGGTCGTCTTCGGTCTCGAGGCACACCCGGTCGACGGCCGCCTCCATTTCGACCCCACCTTGGCCCTCATACCAAGCATGCTCGCGGGCGAGGCCCATGGCCGCGGCCGCGGCATCGAACAGCCGGCCGCAGGAACTTGCCAACGGCGAATTCACGCCGCGCTTCAGCATGCCGTCGAGCAGCTGGCGCGGCTGGGATTCGAGGAAGCGGTACAGCTCGAGGTCCGCGTAGTTCATCGCAAAGCTGGCCCAGCCCATTTGCGCCTGGATGTGGGCGTAGGTGTTGCGCCACGGCTCGCGAACCGCGGCTTCGCCGCCGAGCAGCGCCACCCGCTTGAAAGTTCCGAGGCGTTGATAGCCAACATAGTCGGCGAGCAGAAACTCTCCGCCCCAGAGACTGCCGTCCTCGCCGTAGCCCATGCCGTCGAGCGCCACGCCGATGACCGGCGCGGCGCCGCGCGGCACGCCGTTGTCGGCGAGGCAGGCAGCGATGTGCGCGTGATGATGCTGCACGACGTGCAGCGGCAGATTGTCCTCGTCGGCGTGAGTTCGTGCGATCTGCGTCGAGGAGTAATCAGGATGTAAATCTGCGGCCAGTAGCTCGGGCTCGAATGCAAAAAATCGGCGGAAGTCCGCGAGCGCCTGCCGGTAGTCCGCGCGAGTCAAGGGATCTTGTAGATCGCCCAAGTGGGATGAGAGGAGGGCGGAGCCATTGCGCAACAGGCAGAAGGTATTTTTGAGTTCGCCGCCGAAGGCGAGTACCGCAGGCGCCGCCTCGAAGCCCGGCGGCAAAGGCAGCTCGAGCGGCGCCATGCCGCGCGCGCGGCGCAGCACTCTCGGCCGCCCGGCGACCACCCGCGCCACCGAATCGTCGACGCGCCGCGCGATCGGGCGGTTGTGCTCGAGGAAGTAGTCGGCGAGGGAGCCCAACCGTAAGCGAGCGTCCACGGCGTCGATTGCTTGAGGCTCTTCGCTCAAGTTGCCGCTGGTCAAGACGATGGGCCGCTGCATGCGTTTCAGCAGCAGGTGATGCAGCGGCGTGTTGGGCAGCATGAAGCCCCAGGTATCGAGTCCCGGCGCGACGCCCTCGGCAATCTCCTGCGCCGACTGTCGGGAGCGAGGCAAGAGGACTATGGGTGCGGCCGCAGCGGCGAGCAGAGCCGCCGCCGATTCGCCGACATGCGCGTAGCGGCAAATCACCGACAGATCCCGTGCCATTAGCGCGAACGGCTTGCGTTCACGCCTTTTCAACCGGCGCAGCCGTGCGACGACCGGCTGTTGCGTGGCATCGCAGGCGAGTTGGTACCCGCCCATGCCTTGAATCGCGAGAATGTGTCCGCGCTGCAACAAGCTGCACGCCGCATCCGCCTCGTCCAAGGCCGATAGGGATTCTAAGGTCATGACGCGCCCGTCAGCGCGCGCCAAGCTGAGTTTCGGCCCGCAGGCGTGACAGGCGATCGGCTGCGCGTGAAAACGCCGGTCAGCCGGATCGTGGTATTCGGCTGCGCAGGCGGCGCACATGGCGAACCCGGCCATGGTGGTGTTGGCCCGATCGTAGGGCACCTTAAGGACGATGCTCAAGCGTGGACCGCAATGCGTGCAATTGGTGAAGGGATACCGGTAGCGGCGCGCAAACGGGTCGAAGATCTCCCGCACGCACTCGGCGCAGGACGCCGCGTCCGGCGGTACGCCGGTGCTGATCGCCGTCGTCTCACTGGGGGCGATGTAAAATCCGGCGTCCGCGGGCAGGGTCGCCGCGGGCTCTCGCTCGATTCGATCGATGCGCGCCAACGGCGGCGACTCGCCCGGCAAGTTCAGTACGAACTCTTCCACCGCCGCGGCGGGACCACAGACATGCATGCGGACGCCGTGCCCGTCGTTTGCCACCCAGCCGCGCAGGCCGTGCCGCTGTGCGAGGCGCCACATCGTCGGACGGAAGCCGACGCCCTGAACCAGGCCGCGGATGCGAATGAGTTCCGCAGTCTCCATCATGCGAGCTCCGCGGCCAGCGGCCAGAGCAGCACGCGATTGTTGCCGGAGTCCGCGACCACGGCGATGCCGTGCAGCGCGGCGATGCCGTACGGCCATGAGAGGCTCAAGCGAGTCGGCGAGCGCCAGGCGTTGTCGCCCTTGGCGTTGAACTCCATCTGGCCCGTGAGCGCCCGCGCCGGCGTGCCGCTCCCGCAGTCATCGCTATGCCAGGCGATCAAGCGTGAGTTAGCGGTATCCGCGCAAATGCACCAGGGGCCCGCGGCCGTGATTCCGTACGGCATATGCAAGGTGGCCGCACTCGGCCAGTACAGCGATTGATTGTGATCCACGAGGATAAAATCGCTCTGCCCGAGTACCCAATCGGCGGGCGCGTTATTGGCGGCCGGCGGCAGGTCATACACGAGGATGCGGTTGTTGCCGGCATCCGTCACGCAGAGTTTGCCGCTCCAAGTCGCGATGGCATGCGGCCAGCGCATGCTGCAGGCGGTAGGTGCGCCGCCGCCGTTCTCATCGCGGCAGTCGAAGTTCGTCTGTCCGAGCACGAGGTCCGCAGCCTGGCCGTTCTGCTGCGGCAGCCCGCGCCACTTCAAGACGCGGCGATTGCCGGTATCCGCGACCCAAAGATCGGCACCGTCCCAATGCACGCCATAGGGCCAGAACAAGCTGCCCGCCGACGCGCCTGAGCCGCGATTCGGTTCCGTGCTCGAGAAATCCGCTTGTCCCAAGACGATGTCCGGCGGCACATTGTGTCCCCGCGGGCAACTTCGCCACACAAGCACGCGATGGTTCCAGGCGTCCGCGACCGCGAAGCCCGGGTCGAGGGAACAGATGCCGGTCGGCACATTCAGCGTGATCGCGCTCGGTGTCCCCTTGGCGTTGCGGCCCTCGCGCGTGAAATCGGCTTGCCCAATCAGCCAGTCGGCAGGCACATCGTCATTGTTGGGGATCTTGGCCCAGCCGAGCAGACGATGGTGGCCGGTATCGCTGATCCAAAGCGACCCGTCTCCCATGAGGCAGGCACCCCGCGGCCCAAACAGCGTCACCGCATCGGGCTTGACCGGAATCGCGAGATTGTCATCGCCGCGCGCCGCGCCGATGCAGACTCGCGGTCCGGTCGGGTCGAGCACCGCGAGTGCCGCCGGCGCGGGCTCGCGCTGCAACGCGGAGTTAAGGCTGACGTGGATCGCGGCGGACATTTGCAGGTCACTCCTCGAGCCGCACTTGCACGCGCTGACCCGTGACGCGTACGGCGTGCACTTTGAGCTGCACCTCGGGTGCGGTGAGACATTCGCCGGTCTCGAGCAAGTACTTAAAGCCATGGTAGGAACAGGTGATCACGCCGTCGCGCACGTCGCCCATTTCGAGCGGCATCCCCAAGTGCGCGCAGGTGTTGTCGAAGCAGCTGACGTGTTCGCCGCGTTTGGACAGCAGTACCGAGCGCCCTTTGAGTTTGCGCTCCACCACCGCGCCTTCGGGAATGTCCGCGGCGCTACCGGCGTCCAGCCAACCCGCCTTGGCGTTGAGTGCGAACGGGCTGATGAAGTGAACCGTCGATGCGTTGGCGCCGGCCGATTCGGGCGCGCCACGGCTGACTTGGTTGATGTGCAGAATCTCGGGACAATGGGCGCGGATCGCTCGCTCCACGCCTTCGCTCAACGTTTGACCGGAGGCGGGGCAACCGTGGCAGGAACCGATCAGCCGCAATTCCACGGTGTCGGGCGGCTTGATTGCCACCAACTCGACGCCGCCGCCATGCCCCGCCAGCGCCGGCCGCACCTCCTCCAAGGCGAGGTTCAGTCTGTCGGCGAGCGGCGCCTTGATGAGCCCATGAAAACGCAGCACGCCGTACACCACCGGATCGGCCAACGCGTCCCGCAGGCGCGCGCCGGCGGATGGGTCGTCCTTCAGCGCGCGGATCAGGCGCTTGAGCGCCTCCTTGTGCAGATCCTCGATGGCTGATTTGAGAGCTCGCACCGTCAAGGCGTGCGACTCGTCCCAACCATCAACAATGGATTCGATTGCCGTGATGGCATGCACCAGCGCGTCTAAGTCATCGAGTGGAACGTCGCGGGCCGCGTCTGAGGAGTGTGCGACAGGGCTGTTCATGGACGGCGTCAGGCGTACTTGAGATTCTTGAACAGAAAGGGCTGCAACAATCCGCCGCCGAGCGCCGCCAGCACCACGGCGTATCCCGTCGGCATGCTCAATTTGACGAACGCGACCACCAGCAACAGCGCGAGAGCGAAGCCGATCAGCCATTGCCGAAATACCGCCCTGGGCTCGCGGAATAGTTTGCCCTTGAGAAACAGCCGAAACGAGTTGCTGAACATGTCCCACATGAGCAATTCCCTAGATAAATGCGAGAACGATGAGCGCGGCAAGGATGCCCGGCACCGCGGCCACCGGACCGAACATCGCCCCCATGAGTGCCGCGAGGCTCGCGCCCAAATCCTTGCGCGCCAGCGCCAATCCGGCGATCGCTCCCGCGGCGACGGACAATACGATCGACAGCAGCGTCCACATCACGATCGTGACGATGGTCAGCCGGCCAGTTGCGAGCTCGAGCATCACATCGTGCACGGTGCGATCCTATGCATTGACACTGGCGTCACCGTTGCTCTTGCGGGCCGCCGGCCCTCGAGCGTGAAGTTCCTGTTCGATTTCCAGCAACGCGTCGCTGACCACCGCGGCGTTCTGCGATTCGTTGAGCGTCGTGAAAATGCGCTGCGCCTCGCGGTACAAACCCCGCGCCTGCTGCAAGCTGGCACAGCGTCCGAGTCCGGGGTGATCAGGGTCGTCCGGTAAATTGCGCAGGACATTGGCCTTGTTGGAGAGGGTGTTGGCGTATTCGAATGGCGTATCGCGGGGGTTGCGCACTTTCAGCGCCTCGTCGTACGCGTCCAGGGCACGCAAATTATTTTCCAGCGAGTGGCCGCTCGAGGCGTACTGCAACGCATTGCCGAGATTGTTTTGAATCATCGCGTATTCGCTCGGATGATCCACCAGGTTGATCACTTTCAGCACTTCTTCGAAGGACTGCACCGCCAACGCCTCGCGCATCGTGCCGCGCTCGTCGGCGAGCGGAATCGACAGGTAAGCAATGGCCAGATTGTTGTGCAGGATGGAGAACTCCTGCGGGAACGCTTCGCGAGTGAATGTGCGCAGCGCGCGGTGATAACACTGGATGGCGTCGTGCAGCCGCGCGGCGCCGGACGGGGCCAGCGATTGCTGCACGAGTCCAAGATTCATCTCGAGTTCGGCGACTTCTTCCGGCTTGCCGTTCTGCTTCAACGTCGGCAGCGCCGTTTCATAGCAATCGCGCGCCGCCTTGAGCGATTCGTTGCCGCCGCCCGGCAGAGCCTGCAAGGCGGTGCCCAAGCGCGTCGTGATTCGTGCCCGCAATAGCGGCGAGTCGGCCGGACAGATCTCGAGTGCGCGCCGATACAATTTCTCGGCATGCTGCAGCGGTTCGGCGGTTTTGGGGCGTTGCTGCATGCCCATGGCAATTTCCATGAGCATCTCGGCCTTTTCCGCGGGAGTCGCGGTGTCAGAGTCGACGGCTTTGAGCGCAGCCTCGAATTGAGACAAGGCCAGGGACTCACTCACTGCCCACTCCTTAGCGCCGAGAGCCAGAGGATTTTCGAGCGAGTGTAGGGAGCCGCGAAATCGGATGTCAAATATCATTACAAAATGTAAACTATGTTTACACTGACGGTGGGGGGCCGCCATGAAAACCGAACTGACGCATGAAAATCGCGCATGGACCGTTCTGGTAGTGGAGGGCGACCCCTTTGTGCGAGCGCCACTGGCGCGCGATCTCGAGCAAAACTACCGCACCTTGGCTGCTTCCTCGGGACAAGAAGCGCTGACACTGTTGGATCGCGAACCGGTCGACCTGCTGCTTTGCGGCCAGCGCATGCGCGATATGAGCGGCGTTGAGTTCTTTCGCAAGACGCGTATCTCGCATCCTGAATCCATCCGGATACTCGTTACCGCCGACACCGATCATCGGGAGATGATCCGCTCCATCAACGAGGCAGCGGTGTATCAGTTGGTGTCGACGCCCTGTCAGTCGGATCAAGTTGTATTGTTGATCAAGCGCGCGCTCGAAAGCCGAGAACTGGCGCGCCGACATCGCTATCTTAGCCGCGAACTCAAGTTCGCCGACGAGGTGTTACATCGGCAAAACACCTCGATGACGAATCTGCTGCAGAACACCTACGAATTCGACAAGCTGGTGTTCGCCAGCGAGTTGATGGTCGAGGTGTGCAATTTGGCGCGCCAAGCAGCGGCGACCGACCTGCCGGTGCTGATCGAAGGGGAGACGGGAACCGGCAAGGAATTGATGGCGCGCGCCGTGCATTTTTTCGGCAACCGCAAGAACCATTTATTTCTGGCGCAAAACTGCGGCGCGCTGACCGATGAATTGCTGCAATCCGAATTGTTCGGCCATCGGCGCGGCTCCTTCACCGGCGCGATCAGCGACCGGCTGGGGCTGTTCCCGGCGGCCGACGGCGGCACGGTGTTCTTGGATGAAATCTCCGAGGTCTCGCCCTCGTTTCAAGTGAGCTTGCTGCGCTTTTTGCAGGAAGGAGAAGTCAAACCGGTCGGCACGCACGAGAGCAAGCACTGCAACGTGCGCATCATTGCCGCCTCCAACCGGCCGCTGAAGGAACTGGTCGCCAAGGGGCAGTTCCGCCGCGATTTGTATTATCGGTTGCGCGGCTTTGAGATCGATATTCCGCCGCTGCGCGATCGCGTCGAAGATATTCCGGTGTTGGCCGAGCATGCCGCAAAGAAGTACTCGCAATCCATCAACCGAAAAATCGCCGGGATCTCCCCGGAGGTCATGCAGCGTTTGCAAGCGCACCCGTTTCCGGGGAACGTGCGCGAGCTGGAAAACGAAGTGCGCCGCATGGTCGCGCTCGCAAGCGAAGGCGAGTTCTTGTCGCGCAAGCATATGTCGCCGGAATTCATGCGGCTATTTCCGGCAAATCAGGCCGACGCGCGCCAGCCTGATTTTCTCAAGGGCAAGAACACGCTCAAGGAAAAGGTGGAATCGCTCGAAGCGCACGTGGTGTCGCAATGCCTCCTGCGGCACAAATGGAATCACAGTCGAACCGCCCGTGAACTCGGAATTTCGCGCGTCGGTCTTGCCAATAAAATCAAACGTTATAAGCTCGATCACGGCGACATTCATTGAGGGCAAGCGTGGCCAAGCGCGGCAATGAACCAACGGCGTTTCCGCAGTCGCGGACGCAACCGCCGGCGACGCCGGGCGGCTTCAAAGACTTAGGCGTCACGCCGCTCGCGAGGCAACTCGGCCTGACCGATGAGCAAACCAATGGCCACTGGTGCAGCCGCTGTCAGGGGATTTGGTTCGGCTACACGCTCGAAGCCGAATGTCCGGTGTGTGGCAACCGCAACGGCTAATCCTCACCTGCATATCTTCTTTGCGATTCATGCCGAAGTGTAAATGCACTTTGCACTCGACTATCGCGGTGCGCCAAGCAAGTCGCTGATAAACCTCGCATTGCAATTATTACCGCGGCTGGCACACGGATTGCACATGCTAGCGGCGTGAGGCAGCGACGGCTGCCCGGTCGAGTGTCCAGAAACATCAACGCGGGGGACCTTAGAGATGGCAAACCTACTCTGGCTGCAGGGTGGTGCGTGCTCCGGCAACACCATGTCGTTCCTGAATGCAGAAGAACCCAGTGCCGTGGATTTGGTGACCGACTTCGGCATCAATATCTTGTGGCATCCCTCGCTCGGGGTCGAACTCGGCGATAACTTGCAGAAGATCTTGCGCGACTGCACGTCCGGCAAGCTGGCGCTGGACATTTTTGTGTTCGAGGGCACGGTGGTGAACGCTCCGGGCGGCACCGGTGAATGGAATCGCTTCGCCGGACGGCCGATGAAACAGTGGGTGAAGGAATTGAGCGATGCCGCCACCTTCGTGGTCGCCGTGGGCGACTGCGCAACCTGGGGGGGCATCCCCGCGACAGCCCCGAATCCCAGCGATTCGGAGGGCCTGCAGTTCTTGAAGCGCAACCATGGCGGTTTTTTGGGCAAGGACTTCAAGTCCAAGTCGGGACTCCCGGTGATCAATATTCCGGGCTGTCCCGCGCATCCGGATTGGATCACGCAGATCGTCGTTGCGGTGGCCACCGGGCGCGGCGGGGACATCGGCTTGGACGAATTACAGCGTCCGAAGACATTTTTCCAAAGCTTCACGCAGACCGGTTGCACACGCAATATGCACTTCGCCTACAAGGTGTCGGCCACCGAATTTGGGCAACGCAAGGGATGTCTGTTCTACGACTTGGGTTGCCGCGGGCCGATGACGCACTCGCCCTGCAATCGCATCCTCTGGAATCGTCAATCGTCGAAGACCCGCGCGGGCATGCCTTGCCTCGGCTGCACCGAGCCGGAATTCCCGTTCTTCGAGCTGAATCCGGGCACGGTATTCAAGACGCAGACGGTGATGGGAGTGCCGAAGGACCTGCCGGCCGGCGTCGACAAGAAGGGCTACATCGCGCTCACCGGCGCGGCCAAGAATGCGGCTCCCGCCTGGGCAGAGAAAGACATCTTCGTCGTTTGAGCAAACCAGTATTTGAGGAGTTGCAATCATGGCAGTGCAAACATTGGACATTTCGCCGGTCGGACGAGTCGAAGGCGATCTGGATGTTCGCGTGGATATCGAGAACGGCGTGGTCAAGAACGCTTGGACGTCGGCGGAGCTGTTCCGCGGCTTTGAAATCATCCTGCGCGACAAAGATCCGCAAGCCGGTCTGGTCGTAACGCCGCGTGCCTGCGGCATTTGCGGCGCCTCGCACCTGACCTGCGCCGCGTGGGCACTCGACACGGCCTGGCAAACCGAGGTGCCACGCAACGCAATCCTGGCCCGCAACATCGGTCAGCTGACCGAGAGTCTGCAAAGCCAGCCGCGCTACTTCTACGGTCTGTATGCGATCGACATGACCAACAAAAAGTATCGCAACAGCAAGTACTACGAAGAGGCTGTGAAGCGCTTCGCGCCGTTCACGGGCAAGTCCTACGAATTGGGCGTTACCGTCTCGGGCAAGCCGGTCGAGATCTACGCCTTGTTCGGCGGCCAGTGGCCGCACTCGAGCTACATGGTCCCCGGCGGCGTCATGTGCGCGCCGACGCTGTCGGATATCACACGTTCCTGGTCGCTGCTCGAATACTACAAAAAAACCTGGCTGGAACCTTGCTGGTTGGGCTGCACGTTGGAGCGTTACGAGCAGATCAAGAGCTATGACGACTTCCAGAAATGGCTGGATGAGAGTCCGGCGCATGCCAACTCGGATCTGGGCTTTTACTGGCGCATGGGCTTGGATGTCGGGCTCGACAAATACGGCGGCGGAGTGGGTAGGTATGTGTCGTGGGGATACCTGCCGCACGAGGACAAATACCAGAAGCCGACCATCGACGGCCGCAATGCCGCACTGATCATGAAAAGCGGCGTGTACGACGGCAAGACCGACACTCACGTTCTCATGAGCCAAGATCGGGCGCGCGAGAACATGACGCACGCGTGGTATGACGAGGGCGGTGCGGACATTCATCCCTTCGACCGCACCACCAAGGCGCGGCAAAAGAATGCCACCGACTTCAACGGCAGCTACTCCTGGGCGACGGCGGTGAATCACGATCAGCTCGGCCGCTTGGAAGCGGGTCCGTTCGCGCGCCAGTTGGTGGCCGGCGGCAAGCACGGCGAGGCGTGGCAGCACTACGATCCCTTGATTCTCGATATGTACAAGAAGATGGGCGGTCCCAGCCTGCATTTGCGGCAAATCGCCCGTATGCACGAGACGGTGAAGCTGTACCGGCAAACCGAGCACTGCCTGCGCGAGTTCCGCTTGAACGACCCCTGGTACATCAAGCCGCGGGAACGTGACGGACGCGGTTGGGGAGCCACCGAGGCGATTCGCGGCGCGCTTTGTCATTGGATCGAAGTGAAAGACGGCAAGATCAAGAACTACCAAATCATCGCGCCGACTACCTGGAATGTCGGGCCGCGAGATTCCAAGGGTGTGCGAGGTCCGATCGAGGAGGCGCTGATGGGTGCACCGATTGCCGATCCGACGGATCCGGTCGAAGTGGGGCACGTGGCGCGTTCCTTCGATTCCTGCCTGGTTTGCACGGTTCACGCACACGACGCCAAGAGCGGCAAGGAACTGGCTCGGTTCCGGATCGGCTGACGGCTGTATTAGGAACGAGACCGCATGGCATGATTGATCCATGCGGTCTTCAGTTCCCCGGCGTGCGGGAGGATGGAGTGATGCTGAACGAGGAGGAAAACGCCCTCAGGGAACGGATCGACAAGATGCTGGCGGACGGCTTGAAGACCACGACCGAGCCGTTTCCCGAAGACAACCACCAGTTTGCCGCGTTGCTCGCGGGATTGCAGCATCTCGACCCCAAGGACCTGAAGGGCAAGCTGGTGCTGTCCGGGTTCACCAATCATCCGTACGGTGAGGACAACATGCGCTGTCAGGAGTGCATGTATTACCTGGTGCATCGCAAGTGGTGCGATCTGCCCGAGCTTGCGGTGCCCGTGGAGCCTGACTGGTGGTGCCGGCTGTGGCGCATTTAATCTCTGCATGTTGTGCGTGATCGGCTGCGGTAACTCAACCCGCTCCGACGACGGGGTGGGGGTGTACGTGGCGCAAGCCTTGCGCGCGGCTCTTCTGCGCAGCCCACGGCCGAACGTCCGAGTCTTCGACGCCGGCACGGGCGGCATGGATGTCATGTTCCAGGCACGCGGTGCGCGCTGTCTGATCATCGTCGACGCGGCGACATCCGGTTCCCCGGCGGGCGCAATATTTAGGGTGCCGGGCGAGGAGTTGGCAAGCGAACCGGACGTGGGCTACAGCCTGCACGACTTCCGTTGGCAGCACGCGCTCACCGCGGGGCGCAAGATTTTTGCCGCCGATTTTCCGAGCGACGTCACCGTGTACTTGGTCGAGGCCGAAAGCTTGGCCTATGGCCTGGAATTGAGCGCTCCGGTGCTGGCATCCGCCAAACGGGTGGTCGACGAGATCCAACAGATCATCGCTGCGGCGGACAGCCACGCCGTCTCATGACCGAGATAGCGGTGGGACGCGGCAACTTTTACTTGCCGCGGGAAATTTGCGAGACCTACTTGCCCGGTGTCGCAGCCGTGGCCGTGCTATTGCGCGACGGCGAGGTCATGATCGTCCCCTTGATCCAACAGTCGGCGGGTGGGTTATTGCTCAAACAGCGCAACTCCCGCGGCGATCGCGTGATTCACGCCCAGGAATTCTTCCGCAGCCACGATTTGGCCGAAGATTTCGCTTTGCGATCGATACCGGTGCATTGGAGCCAGGAGTTCGCTGCGTTGGTAGTCGAGCTTGACTGATCGCGGCGATTCAGCCAGCGTTCCTAGCCATGAAGACACACGGGATGCGAATCGCAGCGCTGGCCGCTGCGTTGTGGGTCGGCGCGGCATTTAGCAGCGCCGCGGGGGTTGCCGATCGAGGCTCTGCGTTCTCGATCAGCTTTCCTGCGGCACGCAGCGCGACGCCGCTCGACGGCCGGGTGATCCTTCTGATCAGCGCGGACTTGAGCCGCGAGCCGCGCTCTCACGTGAGCCCGGACGAACCGCTGGAGAACCCGTATATTTTCGGCCAAAACGTCGAGGGGTTGGCTCCGGGCGCCGCGCTCATCATGGACGACAAAGCCTTCGGCTGGCCCGCGAGGCGTTTGTCGCTGCTTCCTGCCGGCGACTACCTGGTACAGGCGGTCTTGAATCGCTACGAAACCTTCCGGCTGTCTGACGGCCGCACGCTGAAACTGCCGCCCGACAAGGGTGAAGGGCAGCAGTGGGCGCAGAAGCCGGGCAATCTGTATTCGGCGCCGCTGCGCCTGCATCTCGATCCGGATCATCCGCTGACCACCGCGCTGCTGCTCGATCAGGAGATCGGCGCCATCGCGCGCAAGGCCGATAGCGAATTCGTGCGCCACGTGCGCATCCGCAGCGAGCTGTTGTCGCGCTTCTGGGGACGGGATGTGTTCATCGGCGCGCACGTGTTGCTGCCGAAGGGCTTCGATGCGCACCCGCAAGCGCACTACCCGCTGATGGTTTTCCACGGGCATTATCCCGACGATATCTCGGAATTTCGCACCACGCCGCCGGATCCAAACCTCAAGCCCGACTACTCGAAGCGCTTTCATCTCGCGGGCTACAATCGCATCCAGCAAGAAGAGAATTACAAGTTCTACCAGAAATGGATCGCGGCGGATTTTCCGCGCTTCCTGGTGATCGAAATCGAACACGCGAACCCCTACTACGACGACAGCTACGCGGTTAATTCGGCGAACCTTGGCCCCTACGGCGATGCCATCAATCAGGAGTTGATTCCGGAAGTGGAGCGCCGCTTCCGCGGCATCGGCGCCGGCTGGGCGCGGTTTACCTATGGTGGGTCCACGGGTGGCTGGGAGGCGCTGGCCACTCAGGTGTTTTATCCCGACATGTACAACGGTGCGTTTGCCGCCTGTCCCGATCCCATCGACTTTCGCGCCTATACCATCATCAACTTGTATGAAGATGCCAACGCCTACGTGCTCAAGGGAGAGGCCAGCACAGTCGAGCGCCCCGCGATTCGCAACTACTTGGGCGAGGTGTTCGCGACGCAGCGCGATTCCAATTACATGGAACTCGCGCAAGGCGACCACAGCCGCTCGGGCGGGCAGTACGACATCTGGCAAGCGGTGTTCGGTCCGGTGGGCGAGGATGGTTATCCAAAACCGATTTTCGACAAAGTGACCGGCGAGATCGACAGGACCGTGGCGGAATATTGGCGCGAGCATTTCGATCTTTCACATATCATTGCGCGCGACTGGGGCAAGCTCGCAGCGAAGCTCAAAGGCAAAATCCACATTTACGTAGGCACCGGCGATACCTACTACTTGACTGATTCGGTGTATTTTGCGCAGCAGCGGCTGGAATCCCTGCAGCCGAAATACGCAGGTACCGTGGCTTACGGCGATCGCGCCGAGCATTGTTGGAACGGCGATCCGAAGCTCGCCAATGCCTATTCGCGCCTACATTACGACTATCAGTATTTGCCCGTCATTCTCGAGCGCATCGCCGGCTCTGCGCCGGTCGGAGCGGATCTCAGCAGTTGGCGGTATTGAGCGGCCTTTAAGGCAGGGAGATGCTGCGCCGCGCGCCTTTTGCGACCGGTTCGGCGGCGTGATGCCAGATGCGAAAGCCGCCCAAGAAGGCGAAGTCGTTGCTGCCGAGCCGCGCATTGCTCGGCAGGCGATTAAGCTTGCGCGCGTTGCCGCCGCCGATGACGACGTAGTCCGCTTCGAGCGACGCGGACAGCTGCGCGACCACATCATTGACGGTACGGCGCCATTTTTTGACGCCCAAGCGCTTCAGACCACGGGCACCGACGTAGTCCTCGTAGGAGCGGCCCTTCTTGTAGGGCAGGTGCGCGAGCTCCATCGGCGCCACGACACCATCCAAAATCATGGCCGATCCGAGACCGGTTCCCAAACCCAAGAACAGCATTCGGCCGCCGTCATAACTGCCCACGGCCTGCATCGCAGCGTCGTTCAGAATGCGTGTCGGCCTGCCGAAAGCCTGGTGAAAATCAAAGCCGACCCAGCCTTTACCCAAATTGTAGGGCTCGGCGACGATTCTGCCGTGCAGTACCACGCCAGGGTAACCGATCGACACCGCCTCATAGCTCCAGTCGCCCGTGAGCTCATGTAGCTGCGCGACCATTTTGCGCGGCGTAAGACCCGGACCCGAGTCAAATTGGCGCAGTTCCTTGCGGCCGAACAGGCGCGCTTTCACATGGCTGCCGCCGACGTCGATGGCGAGCACTCGCCGGTTGCGTTTTGGTTCCATAGACCAAGAACTTTATACCAGCGCTACCCCTGGAACTGTGACCCGCTGGGTATACTCGCCATGCGTGGAACCCCTAGCGCATTTGGCCGAAGCCATCACCGGGTATCTCGGCACCGTCGATGATGGCGCGCAGTCGGCACTCGCCGCAATCGAGCATCTGCGCCGCAGCGTGTTGGCTGCCACCGTGCGGCAGACCTTCCGGGCGTCGGCGCCGCCGCCACACTATGCGACTTTGCTGGCGGCCTCGATCCGCAGCGCCAAGGAGGCGCGAACCGGCGCCATCGGCGCGGCCTTGGCGGCGCTGCCCGAACCGCTTCCCTGGTTCTACCACTATGCGCCGCGTCCCGGCACCGATCTGGCCGCGAAAATCGGCTTTGCCGAGCTCATCGGACCTGACGGCCCCATGCAGGCGCCGCAGTGCCGAGTAGGCTTCACTCTGGTCGCGGCCGATACGCTGTACCCGATGCACTCGCATCCGGCGGTCGAGCTCTATCTCGTGATTGCGGGACAGGCGCAGTGGTGCACCCCGGAGTCGCAACGCGTGGTTCCCGAGGGCGACTTCGTGCTTCATCCGAGTGGTCAGCCGCACGCCATGCAAACGTTTGCCGAACCGCTGCTGGCGTTGTATAGCTGGAGCGGCGACCTGGAAACGCCGGCAGTTTATAACTAGGCCCGTGACCCGGGCAGAGGGACCCTATGTTCAAGGCAGTGTTGATCGAGCGCGATGAGCGGCCCTATCGTGCAGCGTATACCTCGCTCGAAGAAGACCGATTGCCGGCGGGCGCTGTCACGGTGCGCGTCGATTACTCCACGCTCAATTACAAGGATGCGCTGGCAATCACCGGCAAAGGTCCGGTGGTGCGGCAATTCCCCATGGTGCCGGGAATCGACTTCGCGGGCTGCGTCGAAGCATCCGACAGTCCGTCGCTTCGCGTCGGCGAGAAAGTCGTGCTCAACGGCTGGGGTGTCGGCGAACATCACTGGGGCGGCCTCGCGCAGCTTGCCCGGGTGAAGCACGAGTGGCTGATTCCGCTGCCGGCGGCATTCACGGCACGCCAGGCGATGGCCATCGGCACCGCCGGATATACGGCGATGCTGTGCGTCATGGCACTCGAACGCGAGGGCGTGGCGCCCAACAGCGGCGAGATTTTGGTGACTGGCGCCGCCGGTGGCGTCGGCAGCGTCGCGGTCGCTGTGCTCGCGCAGCTTGGATTTCGCGTGGCCGCCGTCACCGGGCGTTCGACCGAAGCGGAGTTTCTGAAGCGCTTGGGCGCCTCCGAAGTTTTGGACCGGGCCGTGTTCGCGAATCCGGGTAAACCGTTGGCCAAGGAACGTTGGGCGGGCGCCATCGATGTGGTCGGCAGTCACACGCTGGCGAACGTCTGTGCCTCGATGCGCTACCGCGGCGTCGTCACCGCTTGCGGTCTCGCCGGAGGCCTCGATTTTCCGGCGACGGTCGCGCCATTTATTTTGCGCGGCGTCACGCTGGTCGGCATCGATAGCGTGATGTGCCCGCGGGAGGATCGACTCGAAGCGTGGCGCCGCTTGAGTCAGGACCTCGACATCGAGAAGCTCGATCTGCTGACTCAAGAAATCGGCCTGTCGCAAGCGATTGCGGGCGCCGCGCAACTGCTCGAAGGCCGGATTCGCGGCCGCATCGTAGTCGACACGCGTCTCTAGCGGCCGCCGCCCAACAACAGGATCCAACACAGCACCATCAGCGCCAGGAACACGGTCTCCGCCGCGATGAGCGCGATCGCGGTCGTGCCGACGGCCATCATTTCGCGCAGCGAGGTCTTCATTCCCAACGCCGCCACCGAGATGACGAGCAGCCATTTGGACGCTTCGGTGAGCACCGATGCGATCGGCTTGGCGACCAGCGCAAAGCCGTTCAACGCCGCCAGCACCACAAAGGCGACCAGAAAGCCGGGCAGCAGCGCGACTTTCTTTTGACTGGGTTCGCTTCGATCCGCGCCCCGCGCGGCGGCGACTGTGATCACCAAAACCACCGGCAGCAGCATGGCGACGCGCATCAGTTTGACGATGGTTGCCGCATCGCCGGCCTGCGGCGAGGAGGCATAGCCAGCGGCCACCACCTGCGCCACATCGTGGATCGAACCGCCGAGGAAACGTCCGGTCTGCAGCGCATCCAAATGCACATGGGTGAGCAGTGCGGGATACAGCACCATGGCGATGGTGCTGTAAGTGGTGATGCAAGCGATCACCACCACGGTATCGCGCTCGGAGTCTTTCCGCGGCCAGGCAACGGCAATGGCCATCGCCGCGGAGGCGCCACAAATCCCAACGGCGCCGCCGGAGAGCACACCGTAACGGCCGTCGAGCTTCATGATTTTCGCAACCGTCCAACCGAAGCCGATGGTCAAGGGAACGGTCACCATCACCATGGCCGCGGTCGACCAACCGAGTTCGCCGATTTGGCCGAAGGTAATACGCAGTCCCAATAGCGCCACGCTGATGCGCAACAAAGTGCGCGCTGAGACATTGATGCCGGGCGCATAGCGTGCCTCGGCGGACAGCTGATTCAAGGCCATGCCGAGCAGCAGCGCAAAAATCACCGGCGGCGCGTGGTAATGATCGGACAGGTAGGTGGCGGCCAGCGCAACGATCAAGGTGGACGCGACCCCGGGGGCGATGCTGCCGGCGGTCACGCGCAGCGCGCTCGGACGCCAACGGTCGATAAACGCGGAAAGCTCCATCAATCAGATCTTACCCGCCGCCAGGCATTGCGCCGCAAGCTGCGGGCCTCCGAGATCGCAATGGTGATGGCGCGGCGGGAACTCGTTCCTGCGAGCGGCATGGGGTCACGGGCTCTCATGGGCTGCGAGGATAGCCGAAGTGTCCGGCTGCGTCCGCGCGGACACTGTCCGCGGACAGACAAAAACGCGCTGCACCCACGGACGCTCGATAGAAAACAATAGCTTACAAGGACTCGCACCTGGCACGGCGCTTGCTCATCCAAGGGATATGATCCGCAGCGTACTGGCGTTGATTGCGATGTCGATGACGGTACCCGCCGTCAACGCCAACGATTTGCGCTCCTTCTATGAACTTGCGCTGACTCGAGACGCGACGCTGCAGGCCGCCGGCTTTGAGCGCGACGCGGCGATCGAGATTCGCCCGCAAGCCCGCGCCCTTTGGCTTCCACAAGTCTCGGCCGACGCATCCGTGGCCCGCGAGCGCGCCGGCTTTCAGACCGGTCCGTCGCTTGGCAGTCAAGCGGCAGATTGCGCTTTGAGCGAGGCCGCCGGCGTGCAGCATTGCTACGGCACCGTGCACAGCCTCGGGATCAACATGTCGCAGACGCTGTGGAGCTTTCAGGCCTTCAGCCAACTCAAAGAAGCGAATTTTCAGGCCGCCGCGGCCGAGGCGACCTTCCGCAGCGCGCAGCAAAATCTTCTGTTGCGCGTGGCGCAGGCGTACTTCGCGATCCTCTCGGCGTCCGACCAACTTGCCGCCAATCGCGCCGAGCGCGAGGCCTTCGGCACCTTGCTCAATCAAGCGAGAACGCGCCAGCAAACGGGGGTCGGCCCGCGCAGCGACGTGGAGCAGGCGCAGGCGTTTTTCGATGCCACCGAGCAAAGCGTCATCGACGCGCAGAATGCGCTCGACGACGCGCACTTGGCGCTCACCGAGATCATCGGTCCGCACGCGGCCGCGATCGCGCCGCTGCGCGAGGACATCCCGCTGCTCTCGCCCGATCCCATTTCTCCGGAGGAGTGGGTGGTAGCGGCGCGCGAGGAGAATTTCGACGTCAGAACCGCGCAGCTGAAGATGGAAGCGGCGGAGCGCGACATCTCGGCGCAGCGCGGCCGCGGATTGCCAACGCTGTCGCTCATCGGATCGAGCTCCAAACTGCGCCAAGACGAGGTGCTCGGCGGCAATCAAACCTTGGACACGGTGGGCGTGTCGTTCAGCTGGCCATTATTTCAGGGCGGCGCGGTCGCCTCGGCGGTGCGTCAATCGCGGGCGCTGTTCCGCGAGGCTCGGGCGACCTACGATTCCGCGCAGCGCGACACAGAGCGGCAGACGCGCGCGGCCTTCCGCGGCATCGTCAGCGGCATTCAACGCATCGGCGCCGCGCGCCGCGCGGTCGACTCGGGTCACGGCGCGGTGGAGGCGAGCCGGCGCAATGTGGAATTCGGCACTGGCACGGAATTCGACCTCTTGAACGCGCAGAACAATTACTACGCGGCGGTTCGCGCCTATAGTCAATCGCGATACGACTACTTGACCAGTGTGCTGACGCTCAAGCTGCAAGCCGGCCGTCTTACCGAGCGCGACCTTGCCGCCGTGGACGAGTTGTTGGTGGAGCGCGGTTCATGAGCATGCGTTTATTGCAAAAGGAGCCCGTCATGCTGCGCGATACCGCAGGTCAGGACCGCGTGATCGAACGCGCAAATCTGTGGCGCCGACATTGGCGCGCGCTCACGATCGCGCTCGGCGTATTGATCGGTCTCGGCGTTCTGCTCGCTTACGTGCTGCGCTACT
>Ga0302319_10001976_pt1 | contig 45094 bp, 47 predicted proteins | sample Bog_T0_2_FD_203319 | JGI IMG/M metagenome (GOLD analysis project Ga0302319, IMG submission 203319) | Peat permafrost microbial communities from Stordalen Mire near Abisko, Sweden - Bog_T0_2 | ecosystem: Environmental > Terrestrial > Soil > Wetlands > Peat | place: Sweden: Abisko, Stordalen Mire...
ACAACCCCATCCCCCCCTAACTGGGGGGGGGGGGTGTGGGGGGGGCGGGCGGCCAAGCCTGCAACACGATCGACCTCGTTTCGACGAGCTGTAACGACACCTACGATGCAACGACGGGCGGCGTTCAGCCGGGCGCAACCTTTCAGTGCGACGTCGAGATGCGCTCGTACTACAAGAACCGCGCGCTCCCGAACGTCTATGCGCAGATTTCGGCTGAAACATTGAGCGGAGTGGCGACCGACGCGTACGACGCGATCTCCGGTAGCGACGATACGGACACGACCTACACCCCCCCGCTTTCGAACACCCACGGGCTCTGGGCATACCAGAACGGCTCGAGCAACGGCGCGTTCCTCAGCGCGAACGACGGCTCGAATGGCGGGAACGGTAGCGGTCTCAACGCGGCGTCGCGTACCTGGCAGTTCCTGAACCCGCAGGACCAGAACGTCGTCTACACGATCTCGATCTGGGCGAGTCTCGCGTACTCGAGGTACCAGCAGACGTTCGGGAACTCGAGCTACGTCGCCGTTTGTCCGCATGCCGGCGGGACCGGAACCGTGGAGAGCGCGACGTCCAAGACGAAGATTGCCCTTCCGTTCGATCTCACCGTCTACCAAAACAACTACAATACGGGGAGCAGCAACCAGGAGATCAACGTCGCTCAAAACGGGCAGATTACCTTCGGTGCTCCCACCAGCACGTCGGCCCTCGACGCCTCCGGCACGGCCGTCGCGCTCCCAAGTACGGCGACGAATGTGCCACGCCCAGCGTTCTTCGCGTTCTGGGACAATCTGAAGAAGTCGACGACCGACGCCAACGCGGACATCTGCACACAGCTCATCGGCACCGCGCCGAATCGCCAGTTCGTCATCGAGTGGTACGACTACGACTTCACGACTGCCCCGCCTGGCACGGCGAAGGACGGGCCGAACAAGGGCTCGAGCCTCGACTTCGAGGTGTTCATCGACGAGGGCTCCGGCGAAATCGACACCGTCTACAACAACATGGTCCTCGCGACGGGGGCAGGCACGACCGCGAATCGCGAGTCGGGGTCGCTCGCTACCGTCGGGATCCAGGACGCCACGGGGACGGTCGCGACCGCCGACTACAAGAACGCCTCGGGCAACACCTACGGTACGGGCGACGCCTGGTCGTACATCCCGCTCCCCTGATCGGGCCCGAGCGTTCGCTCAAGCGTTCCGCGTGAGCCGCTCCCCCTCGATCGCTCGACCCTAGGAAACGTCCGAGCGCTTCCGCACGCGCTCGGCGGGAGATCATCACACGGTCTGCTCGACCCTCTCCGCAATCGCGCTCGCGGGATCCCCGAGCGCGTCCCTGCCCAGCCGAACCTCGTAACACCTGACCGCCCCCAGCAGCGCGCTCAGCCGCGCGAGGTTCTCATCCCGCCCCGGGATCCCCTCGACCGCGATCGCCCCGCTCGACCGGAGGAAGCGCCCGAACGCGCCTCGGCGGCGCGGGCGGCACCGCACCTCTGTCCGCCGTGCCCCGCGTGTCCTCGGTGGTATCCTCAGCCTGATGGCGCTCAGCGCTCTCGAGCAATCCGCGCTCTCCGACCTCCGTACGCGCCTGACTGCGCGCTTCGGCGATCGCCTCGCGCGTATCGTTCTCTTCGGCTCACGCGCCCGCGGTGAGGGGCACGAGGAGAGCGATCTCGACGTGCTCGTGCTCGTCCGGAGCCTCACGCGGACAGAGCGCCGCGAGGCGATCGACGACGCCGGTGAGGTCGAAACGAGCAGCGGGCTGATCGTCTCGGTGCTCGTGCGCGACGCCGACGCCTGGGAGAGCGCTCGCGGGGCGCTGGCGGCCGCGGTGGAGCGCGAGGGGCTCTCCGCGTGACGGATCTGCCGACGACATCCGCACGCGCAGAGCTCTCGCTCGCCGAGGAGACGCTCGAGGCGGCCAGGGTTCTCGCCCGCGCAGGCATGCATCGTCACGCCGTCGGTCGCGCCTATTACGCCATCTTTCACGCGGCGTGCGCGCTTCTGCGTCGATAGGCCGCACCGCGCGCACCCACGACGGAGTCCGCGCGCTCATCAACGAACACTTCGTGAAACCCGGCGCGCTCGATGCGCGAAACGCCCGCGTGTTTCGCCAGACGGCGGCGGATCGGAACGACGCTGACTACGACGCCGCTGCCACGTTCGACGCGGAGGACAGCCGCCAGGACATCGAGCAAGCCGAGGCGTTCGTCGCCGAGGCAAAGAGGCTCGTGGGCGGCGGGGGGAAGTCGTAGCGGTTGGCGCCGGGCGCAGATCTCGCGCTCACGCTCGTCCCTCCAGCTGCGCGACCCTCTCCGCAATCGCCTTCGCGGGATCCGCGAGCGCATCGGTTCCTAACCGAACCTCGTAACACCTGACCGCCCCCAGCAGCGCGCTCAGCAGCGCGAGGTTCTCATCCCGCCCCGGGGATCCCCTCGACCACGATCGCCCCGCTCGACCCCAGGAAGCGCCCGAACGCGGACAGAGCGCCGTGAGGCGATCGAGGACGCCGGCGAGGTCGAAACGAGCAGCGGACTGATTCGTCTCGGCGCTCGTGCGCGACGCCTGGGAGAGCGGTCGCGGACCCCTGGGTGTCGCAGTGGAGCGGAAGGGAACCTCATCCCCGCACAAGCAAGCCTCCGCGTCGCGACCAGGCGCGCGGGTCGAACGAGGTTACGACGAAGTGGCTAGCGGATCCCGGTACACCTCGTCGACCGGCAGCTCGCACCCGATCGACTCGAGTTTCGCAACGCGTCCAGGCCGCGCCTCGTGGCGCGACCACGAGCCGTCTTCCTCCCGCCGAACGACCTCGATGACCTTCTCCCGGTGGCCAACGAAGACCACCTCGCGAAGCGAGGGGATGCGCTGATAGTGAGCGAGCTTGTCGCCGCGGTCGTAGTCCTCCGTGCTCGGGCTCGTGATCTCGACGAGAACGACGGGGTTCGTGACAGCGTGCTTGTCGTCGGGATCGATCTCCGGCTGACCGCAGATGACCGAAGCGTCGGGGTACGTTTCGAGCCCCGTGTCGACGACGCGGATGCGCAGGTCCGAGGTGTGCGCGGCGCAGGGGCGACCGCGAAGCGCGATGCTGAGGAGCGTGAGCACGTTCGCGCCGTGAAGCGCATGCTCGCGCGAGCCGCCCGCCATCGCATAGATGTTTCCATCGAGGTATTCGTGCTTCGAGTTCGCCGAACGCTCCAGGGCGATGTACTCGGCGCGCGTGTAGCGGGATCGGTGGCTCGCGACCATTCGAGTACGATAGCAGGCCTTCCCCTTCTCCCCCTTGTACCCTCGCCAATCTGGTAGGCCGTTCCGTCGTCAGCGCGACTGGGCCGGCGCCGTCACGCAGTCTGCGCGACCCTCTCCGCAATCGCCTTCGCGGGATCCGCGAGCGCATCGGTTCCTAACCGAACCTCGTAACACCTGACCGCCCCCAGCAGCGCGCTCAGCAGCGCGAGGTTCTCATCCCGCCCCGGGATCCCCTCGACCACGATCGCCCCGCTCGACCCCAGGAAGCGCCCGAAGGCCTCGGCGCGCGCGAGCGGCACGACCTCCGTCGCTGGTGCACCCGCGGCCACCGTGGGGAAGAGCGCGAGCGCGCGCTTCTCGTCGCGCGCGAGCGACAGGTACGGTCGGAATCGACCCGGGTACGCGAGCCGCGCGTCGAGCGGCCGCTTCGTCCCGTAGTGCGGTAGCGGCCCGAGCAGCGGCCCGAGGCGAGGCACCGACGCCAGCGTCGAGTCCCCGATGTGGAACTCGCGTGGAAAGGCGACCACGTGGAGCGCGTCACCTCCCGGCTCCGCCCCGGGCGGCGCTGCGCGCGTGAGGTAGAGCGTGTCGTCGCCCAGGTAGTCGGCGCCGCGACCGCCGGGGGGCCCTTCGAGCAGCGCGAGCGTCGTCGAGGTCTTCCCCGCGCCCGACTCCCCCACGACGAACACCGGCACCCCCGATGCGAGCACGAGCGCCGCCGCGTGCAGGTGGAAGAGTCCGGCCTGAAGCCGCAGCGCCAGCGCGAAGGAGACCTGCAGCACGCTCTTCAACGAGCCACGCACGACCTCTTGCTCCGGCGTCGCGATCCGCGCGTCGATCACCCCCCCGTCGCGCGGGATGAACACGCGCGACGCTCGGTCCCACACCAGGAACCCGCTCTCCGAGCGATGCGCCTCGACGATGCCGTGGAAGAACGCCGGCACCCACCCTTCGTCGCGCGGGTCGGCCGCCGCCTCGGGAGGCGAGGGGCGCAGCTCCAGCCTCACCTTGGTCGAGGACGCCGCCACATCCTCGGGCGACGCGGGTGACAGGCCGGCGAGGAGCTCGGCGAGCGGGTCGAAGGAGAGCCCAGAGAGCGACCACTCGATCGTCGCGCTGTGGATGGAGACCGCGGGCATGTCAGCCCGATGCGACTAGCCCATCCGCCCGCAAGCTGTCGAGGACCGCGGCCACGTCGCGCCGTGCGACCTCGGGCGCCACCCGGAACTCCTTCGAGAGCCGCTCGGCGATCGCGTCGACGTTCCCCGCGCGCGCCTCGAGCGCCTTCCACACGACGACGCCCGTCGCGTTGAGCGTGAAGTAGAACTTCGTGTCGAGGTGCAAGAGCACCCCGGTGCCGTCGTCGATCTGCGTGAACAGCACCTGCGGGTGCGGCACGGGGAGAGGAGCGTCGCCCATCAGCTCGGGGGCCCCGGCGGGTACGAGAACGTCACGGCGAGCTTCTCCTCGATCTCCTCGCCCAGCGGCTTGCCGTCGAGCTCGACCCAGGCGTGCCCTTCGATCTTCGACGAGCCGCGCTCCAGCGCCATCACGAAGCGCACCGGGTGACCTGCGCGACGCAGCAGCGCGTACCGCGCGAGCGAGCGGTACAGGCACGTGTCGGGAACCCCTTTGAAGCGGCCGACGATCCGCTGCGACGCGGAGAGCGCCTCCTGCACGACCTCGACAGGTACGACTTCGCGAGGCTTCGCTTCGTCGTCCGGGCTCAGCGCGCGGAGCAGGTCGGGGAGCGACGAGTCGCGAAGCATCGACGCGAGACGCAGGCGCGTCGCGACGGCGCGCGCGGCGATCGGTACCTGGTCGATCTTCGTCTTGATGGCCATCAGCTCACCACCGGAAGCCGCGTCTTGGCCCACGCCCCGCGCCAGCGATCGCGCTTCGCCTCGGGGCCCGCGGTCCCCTCGTCGGCCCAGTGCGGCTTGCCGAAGTACTTGAGGCAATCGTTGCACGGGAACTTCTCCCACTCGGACGGGGGGCCGGCGGCGAGCCGCTCGAGCTTGTCCATCTGCGCCTGGTGGATGATCTTCAGAAGGTTCCGGTGCGCCTCGACGAGGCTCATCTCGTGGAGGCTCCCCGCCACGTCCGTGCGCGTCCCGTCCCCCGGGATGCCCGCGTGCTGGCAGCAGAGGTTGAGCCTCCCCTGCACGTCGATGTGGAGCTGCTGGCTCTTCCACGGGTCGCAGAGGTGGAACGCCTCGTCGACCGAGTACCCCTCGGGCATCCCGACTTCGATCTTCAGCACGCTGCCGAGGCGCCGGATGCGCTCCTCGACGCGGTGCCACGCTTGCGGCGAGAGGTAGAGCTCCTTGTCGAGGTGCGTGCCCGTCGGCTGCATCATCCCGAAGCTCACGCGCGCCGCCTTCAGGTTCGCGGCGAGCATGCCGAACGCCTCGATCATGTGCTGGTTCTTGGCGTTGACGACCCCCTGCAGGACGAACGGGATCTCGTAGGTCGAGCAGAGCGTCACGCCGAGCATGACCTCGCGGAAGCTCCCCTTGCCGCGGATCGCGTCGTGCGTCGCTTCGTCGGCGCCGTCGAGGCTGAAGTCGATCGCCGTCAGCGCCTTTCGGCGCGCGGGGACCTCTTTGACGAGCGCGAGGAGCCACTCGATCCGCCTCGCGTTCGTGACGAGGTGCCACGTGAACCCGTGCTCGACGATCGCGTCGATGACCGCCGTGAACTCCGGGTGCAGCGTCGGCTCGCCGCCGGTGAGCGCGACGTGGCCGCTCTTGTAGATGGCCTTCGCCTCGGCGAGAACCTTCCGGACGATCGCGAGCGGGAGGTCCTTCGGCGTGAGCTCCGGGTCGCGCAGACAGTGCTGGCAGTCGAGCTGGCAGCGATCGGTCAGGTGGAACGCGATCCAGGAGGCTGCCATGACTACTTCGCTACCTCCGCCAGCTCCCGCGTGTGTTCGTCGTCGTACGTTCGCGCCTCAGCCCGTCGACGTGAGCATGCTGCCCGACGGGCCCGTCGCATTCGGCGGCGTCGCGAGCGTTGCGTGAGCAACCGAGCGCTTCAGAAGGACGCGCGGCGCTTCGTACGGCTTACGCGAATCCGTCGCGAGGCTCACAGCGGAGTACTGCTCAGGTGCGGTGGTACGGTCGAACACGGGCATGGGTTTAGGCCTTCATGTGGTGTCAAGCAAGCTGATTTGTTGCCCGTTCCGACATGATCGTTCATACGCCGCCACAGTACGCGCCGGGTTCACCGTCCCTTCACAGGCGCCAGGAGTACGTACCCGTAGGGAACGTCCCCTAAGAGCTTGATCTCGTAGCCCGTTTCAGCCGCAAGCGACCGCACGTCGGCAGGGCTGAGGTAGGAAAAGAAGCCGATGTGCGAAAAGAAGTGATCGCTCTCTTCCGAGACGCCGGGGGCGCCCAGAGCGGCGAACGCGCGACGGAGGGTCGACCGGACGCGTCCGGTTGCCGTGCTCGGCCCGTTCGGGTCGGAAGAGACGCCGAAGCTGCCGAGGACGGGGGCGTCGGGGGCGAGGGTGCGGAGCGTGCGGAACAGCTCGATGCGCGCCGACGAAGGGACGACGTGCGAAAGGCTCCCCCACCCGAGAATGATGGCGTCGAAGGGTTTGCCGGTGACGACGTCCGCCAGCGGTCCGCCCCGCCCCGCGACCGCATCGACCAGGTCGGCGTACGAAGCGTGCACGGACGTCGCCCGGTTGGCCGGAGCCACGCTCTTCGCGGCCGTGGCGAACGGCTCGCACGGATCGAACGCGACGACCTCGTAGCCCCGCGCGACCAGCGCGACGAGCTCGCGCCCCGCGCCGGCAGCGCCGAGCAGCACGCGACCGGAGCGCGGGAACGTGGGGGATGCGAGCGCCTCGTGCTCCCACGTGAACAGGCCCCCTTCGAACCGATGGCCCCCCGGCAAATACGTCGCCTGCTCCGCGTAGATCGCCGCCGTGAGCGCGGCCCGCTCCGCGAGCGGGATCCAGGCGAGTAGCGCCTCGTCGCGAAGTCCGGCGCGGGCGTTCTCGAGGCGGGCTGCGGTGCGATCCAGCGAGAGGATCGCTCGAACCCAGAGAGGGACGCGGTAGGTCACCGGCGCATCCTGCGCAGCCTCCCTGCTGCGTGCCAGGGTCGCCCCGCGATCGCGGACGCGCGCGGCCGCATACCGGCCGACGCCGGCGACCCACGCGACCGGATCGTCGTGGAGCGGCGTCTGCGCGACGATCCATCCCCACCCGGGACGCGCGGCTCCGCGAGCAGCGGCGCCGGCGAGAAGCGCGCGGCGGACGGGACCTGGGTCGAATGTGGCGACGAGAGCGTCGTCGACGGATGCCGCGTGGAGCTGACGCATCGCCGAGAGCATCGCGAACATCACCCCGGTGAGCTGCCACTGGCGCGCCCGCTCGACGAGCACGGCGATGTCCAGGCCGCGACGCAGGAGAAGCTCGAGATCGAGGTAGGCGGCCGCGTGGGTGAAGTTGTGGCTGGCCGCGTGGAGCGCGACGAGCAGCGCGTGATCCTCGTCGCAGGGGACGAGCAGGCCTGGGAGCCCAGGCGCCGGCCTCGCTCGCGCGAACAGTCCCGTGAGGTCCACGGGCCGCGTCACGACCTTGTCCAGCGACGTGTGGACCTCGACGAGCTCCTGCATCGAGCCCGCGCGCACGTAGACCCCCGTCTCGCCCTGAAGGGGCGCGCTGTACTGGCGGTCCGGCTCCGACCTCACGGTGCTTCCGCCCGCGACGAGCGCGGCGATGACGCGATCGTTCTCGCCCGGACGCACGAGCAGATCGATGTCGCGCATGATACGAACCGCGGGATCGTCGTAGACGGTGAGCGCGAGCGCCGCGCCCTTGACGAGGAGCGCTTCGACGCCGGCGTCCGTGAGAAAGCGCGCGACCATCGCCAGCACGTGCGCGCGGAAGAGGGCCTCCGAGTGCGCCTCGGGGCTGTTCGAGCGCGGGATCGATGAGCGGTCGGCGATCGCGCGACGCAGCCCAGGCGTTACGTCCGGCCCCTGGCTCAAGACGCCCTCGCCCGCACGGGCACCACGACCCGACTCTCCAACGACGCCGCCACCGCCACCGGCGCCCGCAGCTCCACGACCTCGTCAGCGAATTCAACGAGCTGCCGATCGTGCACCACCGCCACGACCCGTCGCTCCCGCGCCACGCGCTTCAAGATCCCTTTGAGCTCGACGACGCCCGCGCCATCCAGGTGCGCCTCCGGTTCGTCGAGCACCAGCAAGTCGGCGTCTCGTAGCAGCGCGCGCGCCAGCATCACTCTCCGCGCCTGGCCGCGCGAGAGCCCGGTGTAGGGGAGCGCCAGCACGCCCGCGTCGTCCGAGGCGCGCCCGCGCAGAACGTCGCGGAGGCCGACCGTGCCGAGCGCTTCGAGGAGGCGCGCGTCCGTGATCGCGGCGTCGAACGCGCGCAGGTTGTCGGCGATGCTCCCCTGGCGCAGCTCGAACGGGCGCTGCGAGAGGTACGCAACGCGCGCGCGGAAGCTCCGGTTGTCGAGCCTCGCCTCGCGTTGTCCCACCAGGATGCGCCCGCGGTCGGGGCGGACGACGCCGAGGAGCAGGTGCACGAGCGTCGTCTTCCCGGCGCCGTTCGGGCCGGTGATGGCCACGCTCCCGCGCGCGGGAAGCACGAGATCGACCCCTTCGAGCGCGACGACGGGCTCCGTCTCGCCGTCGCGGGCGGCGTAGGAATAGCCGACCGCCTCGAAGCGGATCTCGGCGGCGGCGTCCAACGGTTCGTCGCTCTCCGCGACGGGGGCCTCGGCCGCGAGCGCGCTCTGGCGTTCGGCGGCGTCGAGGTCGTCGCGCGCGCTGAGGACGTTGGTGACGCCGCTGATGAGCGTGTGCAGGGTCGGGACCGCCGCGAGCACGAGCAGCGATGTGCGGTAGAGGTCGCCGCTCGGCGCGAGCGAGCCGCCCGAGAGCCAGACCACGGTGGCCGCGGCGACCAGCGTGGCGCCGAAGGCTCCCCACGTGGACACGGTGCTCGCGATGCGCGCCCGCGCCTCCGCCTCGCACCACGCGCGCATCTCCGACCGCAGACGCTCTGCGTGCGCTCCCGCGCGTCCGTGCGCCCGCAGATCGATGGCCCCTTCGTAGCCGGCGGCGATGTCGACGAAGAGCGCGCGGGATCGATCCCACGACTTCGTCCAGGTGACCGTCACGCTGCGGGACGCCGCGACGGTCACGAGCCCCCCGGCCGCGCCTGCGATCACGATCGGAACGAGAACGCGCACGCCGAGCGCGTGGACGAGCAACGAGACCACGATCGGGATTGCGACGGCCGCTGCGACGATGAGCGCCACGCCGTCGACCGCCCACGCCACCAGGCGCGGAAGAGCGGTACCCAGGCGCGCCGTCACGACCTCGGGGGAGGGGAGCGCGGGGGCCGGGCCGCGTTCGAACGGGCCCAGATAGAGCTCGAGCACATTCATCCGGATGATGCGTCCGACGGCGTCGGCCGCGCGCGATCGGACGAAACCGAGCAGGCTCGCTCCGAGCAACGCGGCGACCGCGAGGACGCGGCTCTCGAGGTTGATCGCGGCCAGCGGCAGGAGCAAGCGCTGGACGAGCACGCTCGCGGCCACGACCACCAGAGGGGCCGCTCCACCCGCGAGCAGGACGCGGCCGGCGGTCCCGCGAGCGCCGACGAGATAGCCCACGATTCGCAGCGGCACGGCGGCGCACCATACACGCATCCCGAGCGCCTGGCAGAGCCGGTTTCTCGTCCAAGGATCGCCGCCGCGCGTACGATTCGCGATCGATGTCCGACCCGAACGCCACGACCAAGCAGACCGCAGGCGCGCAGCGCGCGATGGGGCTCGCCCAGCTGGTGAACAAGGTCTTCGCCGGCGACCGCGTGAAGGCGAGCGCGGCAGAGCACCCCGGCTATCGCCTTGAAATGGTAGGGCCCGGCGTCCCGTCGACGAGCGAGCTGACGAAAGTGGAGGACCGGCTCGAGCTCATCCCCGTGGAGGCGAAGGACGGCGAGCCGCGCATCTTGATCGGGACGGCCGACCCCGGCATGAGCAACGCCGAGCTTTACGGGTTCGAGCGGCTTCGTGCGGCGCGCGCCAAAGCGGGTGGTGGCGAGCTCCCGCTCGATCGGTCCGACTACGAGCGCCTCGTGGCCAAAGTGGCGGCGTTCTTCGACCGCCAGGGGGTTCCGGTGACCCTGCACGAGGTCGCGCTCGTCAGCGCTGCCCCGAAGGCGCCGGCGGGGCGCGGACGCCCGATCGTCCTCCTGGGCGTGGCCGCCGTCGTCCTGGTGGCGCTCCTTGCGTTCGCGCTGGCGCGCCGGTGAGTCGAATACCGCCGCGGGGACCGGCAAGCCGAGCGGAAGCTGATATAAGCTCGGACCGTGTCGAGCAGTGATGAAAGCGTGACCACCGCGGTCTGGAGCACCCAAGCCGGCCGCCCCAGCAAGCGCGTGTTGCTCGTCATGAGCCAGTCGGGGGTGTTCACGCGCGAGCTGCCGATCGAGGGGGAGCTCTCCATCGGGCGGGGCATCGAGTGCGATCTGCGGATCGAGGACATCAAGGCGTCGCGCAAGCACGCCCTCGTTCGCATCGGAGAGCGCTGTACGATCGAGGACGCGGGGAGCACGAACGGTACGCGCCTCGGCGATCGCACGCTCGCGCCGCATCAACCGGTCGATCTGCGCCCCGGCGAGATGGTGTCGATCGGCTCGACCGTGATCGTGCTCCAGAGCGCGGCCGAGCACGCGCCACTCCGCCTTTGGAGCGCGGCGGCGTTCGACGAGCGGTTCGAGGCCGAGCGCCAGCGCGCCGCCGCGAAGGGGACCACCTTCGCGCTCCTCAGTCTGTCCATCGGCGAGGCCTCGACCGCGCTCGCCTCGACTTCCAGCACGTCGCGCATCTCCGACGACGCATCGCGCGCCCAGATCATCGAACAAGCGTTCCGCGAATGTCTTCGTCCGGCGGACGTCGTCGGTTCGACTGCTCCAGGGCGCTTCTCGATTCTCCTGCCGGCCACGTCGCCCGACGAGGCGCTGGCCATCGCCGCGCTCCTGCGCCGGTACCTGCGCGAGCGGGGCGTCGGTCAGTCGCTCACGCTCTCGTGTCTTCCCCGCGACGGCGACTCGCGCGCCGCCGTCGGTGACAGCGCGCAGGTCGTCGAGGAAGAAGACGAGGCTCCCAAGAGCATCGCCCTCGAAGCTCCGCTCGAGGGGAAGCTCACGCCGATGCTCGAACGCATCGCCGGGGGAGAGATCAACGTCCTCATCCTCGGCGAGACCGGCGTCGGCAAAGAGGTGCTCGCGCGCACGATTCACCTCCGCTCTCCGCGCGGCCCCAAGTCGCTCGTCTGCATCAACTGCGCGGCCCTTTCCGAGACGCTGCTCGAGAGCGAGCTGTTCGGACACGAGAAGGGGGCGTTCACCGGCGCGACGAACGCGAAGCAGGGGCTGCTCGAGTCTGCCGACGGCGGCACCATCTTCCTCGACGAGGTCGGGGAGATGCCGTTGTCGCTCCAGGCCAAGCTGCTCCGCGTTCTCGAGCAGCGCGAGGTGCTTCGCGTCGGCTCTCTCCGCCCGCGCGCGATCGACGTCCGCTTCCTCGCCGCGACGAACCGCGATCTCGAGGGCGAGGTCGCGTCGGGCCGCTTCCGCCAGGATCTCTACTTCCGGTTGAACGGCGTCTCCGTCGTCGTTCCGCCGCTCCGCGAACGCACCGACGAGATCGCGCCGCTCGCGCGCGCGTTCGTGAAGCAGATCTCCGGGCGCTCGCGCCGCGCGACCGTGCCGACGATCGCGCCGCAGGTGAACGATCTGCTTCGCCGGTATCCGTGGCCGGGCAACGTGCGCGAGCTGCGGAACATGATGGAGCGCGCCGTGCTCCTCACGCCGGGTGACGTCATCACGCCGGAGAGCTTCCCCTCGGAGATGATGGTGGCGCCCGTCGTCGCGCTTCGATCGCCGGCGAACGCTTCGGCCGCCTCGCGCGCGACGATTCCTCCCGGGAAGACCGCGACGGACATGGGGATCGTCGGCGTGACCGTGAAGGCGGGCGACGCGCTCCGCGAGGCCGTCGAGATCGCGACCGGCGACGAGCGCGAACGGATCATCGCAGCGCTCGATGCGGCCCACGGCAATCAGACGGTTGCCGCGAAGATGCTCGGCATTTCGCGCCGGACGCTCGTGACCCGACTCGGCGAGTACGATCTGCCGCGGCCGCGCAAGAAGACGTAGTCGCGCAGCCCCCCGACGGTTCGCACGCTCGTACGTGCGCGTCACCCGGTCGACCCTCGCGGAGCCCGTGTGTACTGTGGGCCCGTGAAATCGCGAATCCTGGCACTCCCGGTCGTTTCCCTGGCGTTCGCCACCGCCGTCGGCTGCGGCGCTGCGACTCCGCCGCCCGCTCCGCCGTCGCCGGTCGCGCCTCCCCCCACGGCGTCCGCGACCTCCGTGGCCGTCGCCGAAGCACCGCCGAAGCTCCGGCTCCCCGCCGACACGCGCCCCACGGCCGAGACGATCGAGCTCCGCGTCGACCCGAAGCAGGACCGCTTCTCGGGCGTCGTCGATATCGCGATCACGCTCGATCAGCCGCGCACGGTGGTGTGGCTCCATGGCAGGGGGCTCGACGTCACGCGCGCCACGGCCGCTCCGGACGGCGGGAGTGAGCTGCAGGGGACGTGGCAGCAGCGCGACGAAAGTGGAACCGCTTCGCTCTCGCTCCCGCAGGCGCTTCCGGCGGGCAAGGCGAGGATCCACGTCGAGTTCGACGCGCCGTATGCGTCGCAGCTGAGGGGCCTCCACAAGATCACCCAAGCCGGTACGCCGTACGCGTTCACGCAGTTCGAAGAGATCGATGCGCGCCAGGCATTCCCGTGCTTCGACGAGCCCGGCTTCAAGATCCCGTTCGATACGACCCTCGTCGTCCCCGCCGACGCGGTCGCGATCGCGAACACGCACGAGATCGACCGGAAGACGGACGGCGGCTCCGTCCGCGTTCACTTCGCGCCGACTCTCCCCCTTCCGAGCTACCTCCTCGCCTTCGCCGTCGGGCCGCTCGAGGTCGTCTCGGCGCCGGACGTCCCGCCGAACGGCATTCGTACCCGGCCGCTCCCGCTCCGCGGCGTGACGACCAAGGGGCACGGCAAGGAGATCTCCTATGCGCTCGCGCACACCGGAGAGATTCTCTCGTTGCTCGAGAAGTTCTTCGGCCTCGAGTACCCGTACGACAAGCTCGACATCATCGCGGTCCCCGACAAAGGCGGGGCGATGGAGAACGCCGGCGCCGTGACCTTCGGTGACGACCTCCTCCTCTTCGACGAGAAGACCGCCCCCGTCGTCCAGCGGCGAGCGTACGGGGAAGTGATGGCGCACGAGCTCGCGCACCAGTGGACGGGCGATCTCGTCACGGCCGCCTGGTGGGACGACATCTGGCTGAACGAGGCGTTCGCCACCTGGGTCGCGAGCAAGATCGCGGACCAGTGGGATCCCGCGATGGGGTCGAAGATGGGGCTCCTCGACGGCATCCAGGGGGCGATCTCGAGCGACGTGCTCGTGAGCGCGCGATCGATCCGGCAGCCGATCGAGTCGACCAACGACATTCAGAACGCATTCGACTCGATCACCTACGAAAAAGGGGGGGGCGTCCTCTCGATGTTCGAGCGGTGGGTCGGAGCGGACGTCTTCCAGCGCGGCCTGCACGACTATCTGAACGCTCACCGCTTCGGGAACGCGACGGCGGACGATTTCCTCGCGGCGGAGTCGGCCGCCTCGGGCAAGGACGTCAAGACGGCGTTCCGCACGTTCCTGGATCAACCCGGCGTCCCGTTCGTCGAGACCGAGGTGAAGTGCGACGGTTCGCCGCGCCTCCACCTGAAGCAGTCGCGGTACCTCCCACTGGGCTCGACGGGCGATGCGAACAAGACGTGGCAGATCCCCGTCTGCGCCCGCTTCCAGTCGGGCAAGGAGACGAAGGAGGCGTGCACGCTCCTCACGGATCGCGAGGGGGACCTTCCGCTCGGCGCGACGTGCCCGGACTGGGTCTTTCCGAACTCCGACTCGGCGGGGTACTTCCGCTTCGCTCTCGCGCCGGCGGATCTGCTCAACCTACGGAAGAAGGGCTTCTCGGCGCTGAGCGCGTACGAGCGCGTCGCTTACGGGAACAGCCTGCGCGCGGCGTTCAACCGCGGCGTGCTCCCGATGAAAGACGCTACGGAAGCCGCGGCGCTCCTCGCGAACGATTCGCACCAGAGCGTCGCCGGCGAGCCGATGGGATTCGTCGACGAGGCGCGCGACTGGCTCTATGGCGACCCGATCCGCGCTTCCGTGGAGAGCTACGGACGACGCCTCTTCCACGCCGAAGGGGAGAAGCTCGGGTGGCAGCCGGGAAAGGGGGAGGATACGGACCGGACACTCCTGCGCCCGAGCGTCCTCTCCTTCCTCGCGTTCACCGCGCGCGATCCGGTCGTGCGAGCCGAGGCGAAGAAGCGCGGTCTCGCATTCCTCGGCTACAAGAAGGACGGCGCGATTCACCGCGACGCGGTCGACCCGAACCTCGCCGGCGTGGCGCTCGGCGTCGTGGGGGAAGAGGCCGACCAGGCTCTGTGGGACTCCGTTCGCGCCCAGCTCGCCAAGACGGAAGACCCCGAGCTCCGCTGGCTCCTCATCGACGTGCTCGTGTCGGCCAAGAGCCCCGAGCTCGTGCCGGCCGTGCGGCAGCTCACGGTCGACCCCTTGCTCCGCGCGACCGAGACCCTGGCACCGCTGGGGAGCAAGATGCGGAGTGAAGAGAGCCGCGAGGCGACGTGGGGCTGGATGAAGGACAACTTCGACAAGCTCATCGCCATGGGGACCAAGTACCAGGGAGAGTCCCTCATCGGGATGACGCGCGCGTTCTGCGACGATGCGCACGCGAAGGACGTCGAGAGCTTCTTCACCCCGGAGCGGCTCGCGAAGGTCGACGGCGGCCCCCGCGTGCTCTCGGCGGCGCTCGAGGGGATCCGGCTGTGCGCGGTGAAGCGGCAGAAGCAGGAGCCGAGCGCGCGCGAAATGTTCGGTAAGCAGCGCAAGCCTTAGGGGCAGCGCTTCAAGACGGTCTCCGCGGGTCTCCGTTCCCCGTCCCCACTTCGATCGCGCGGCTCGTCGGCGTGAGCTCGTGCGCAGCCGCGACCAGCATGCCGAGCAGCAGCACCGCATTCAGCTGATGGAGCGAGGCCCACCCGATCCACACGAAGCTCAGAACCGTCAGTGCGCCCAGCATGACCTGACCCAGCGCGAGGGCGCCGAGACCGAGCGCGATCCATCGCCACCTTCGCGGCGCTCCGTCCGTCAGCAACATCGACGCGCCGAGCGTCAGTGCTCCGAGCACGGCGCAGTAGGCGAGCAGGCGATGCGTGAAGTGGATCGTCAGCGGGTTCTGGAGCACGTTCGCGAGCGCGCGTGGTCCGTCCCACATCCCGTCGGGGATCCACGCACCGTTGATCGTCGGAAACGTGGGCGCCGCGAGCCCGGCGTGGAACCCCGCCATCAACCCTCCCCAGGCGATCGTCGCCGTCAGCACCGCGAGGAGCGCGAGGGCCCCGCTTCGCAGTCGTCGCGCGTGACGGATCGGGGCGAGGTCGGTCGGCTGCAACGCGGCGTCGAGCGCCACCCAGAGGAGCGCGGCGAACAGCACGAGCGCGAGCAAGAGGTGCGCCGTCAGGCGATAGGGGCTCACGTGCGGTGCGTTGACGAGCCCGCTCTGCACCATGAACCAGCCGAGGGCCCCCTGGAGGGCGCCGAGCGCGAACAGCGTGAGCAGCTGCCGGATGCGCTTCCGGTCGAGTCGCTTCTGGACCGCGAAGAACACGAGCGGCGCGAGCACGACGACGCCGGTGAGCCGACCGAGAAGGCGGTGGAACCACTCGACGTAATAGATCTGCTGGAAGCCCTCGAGCGACAGGCCGACGTTGACGAGCTTGGCCTCGGGGCTCGCCTGGTACTTCGCCAGCTCGGCGCGCCAGGCCGCTTCTCCGATGGGGGGGATGGCGCCGAGGAGCGGCTTCCACTCGACGATGGACAGCCCCGACCGCGTGAGGCGCGTCAGCCCACCCACGGCGACCATCGCCGCGACGAACGCCGCACACGTCAGCAGCCAGGCGGCGACGGCTCGGTCGCGCGAGGGAGGGTTCGATGGGGAAGGAGAGAGCATGCTGCGCTTCATAGCGAGCCGCCCCGTCGTGAGCACACCGGGAGAGCGTGCAATGTTTGCGCGGGGGACCTAGCCGACGCGGTCGCTCACCAGGGGCCGCCGACGTTCGCCCAGTCGCAGCCCGTCGTCGCCGCGGCCATCACCGCGATCGCGAGCGTCATCAGCAGTGCACGTCCACTCGATAGCTTGATTCGAAGCATTGCGGCCCCCTCGTTTCTCGGGCCGCCAAGGTCTAGCTCTCTTCGTGCGAGGCGCAACGTGGGCGACCGCGGTCATCCTCCTTTCCGCCCCTCGTCGCCGACGCTATGCAGACCGATGCGATAGCATTCCCTTCCAGCAAGCCATTCTCGCGCCCGTCCCCGTCGTGGGACGCCACCTCATCTTCGACGCGCGGATCGGGACGGATGCGCGCGCGGCGCTCGCCCGGGTACGCGAGACGGTTGCTCCGGAGCGCACGGTCGTCGGCCTCGGCCAGCCGCTCGTGCTCGCGCTCGGGACGAAGGTGCCCGGGCTGCGCCCGTTCCCGGCGCTGTGCGGACCGGGAGTCGCGTTCCCGTCGACGCAAGGGTGGCTCTGGGCGTTCCTCAGCGGGAGCGACACGACTGACCTCCACGATCGCGGTCGCGCCTTGCGCGCGGCGCTGGGGACGGCTTCTCGCTTCGTGAGGAGGTCGCGACGTTCCAGTACCGGCAGGGGCGCGACCTCACCGGCTTCGAGGACGGCACCGAGAACCCGAAGGACCAACGGGCCGTGGCCGCGGCGATCGTCTCCGGAAAGGGGGACGCGCTCGACGGCCCGAGCTTCGTCGCCGTGCAGCGCTGGGTCCACGATCTCGACGGGTTCGCGCGTCTGTCCACGAGCGCGAAGGAGGCCGTCATCGGGCGAAGCCTTGCCACCAACGAGAGCTCGCCGACGCGCCCGCCTCGGTCCACGTGAAGCGCACCGCGCAGGAGAGCTTCGACCCGCCCGCCTTCGTGGTGCGCCGCGCGATGCCGTGGGGCGGCGTCGCCGAGAATGGTTCGTACTTCGTCGCCTACGGTGAATCACTCGACCGATTCGAGCGCCTCCTCACGCGCATGGCCGGGCTCGAGGACGGCATCGTGGACGCCTTGCTCGGTGTCTCGCGCCCGGCGAGCGGCGGCTACTACTGGTGCCCACCGGCACGCGCGGGACGAATTCACCTCGCCGCGATCGGACTCTGATCTTCGCTCCCTTGGCTACGCGGGGACGCCGCAGAAGTAGTACCCCTTGCCGAGCGGCGGATAGTCGAACGTCCCGTACTCCCAGCGCCAGTGCCCGCCGAACGGGGCGACCATCGCGCGCAGCTCGTCCTCCGAGTAGACGCGCATCGTCGAGACGAGCCCGTCCCACAAAGAGATCGCGAGCGCCGCGGGCGAGAGCCATGTGAGCGCGGCCTTCGCGAGTCTGTCTCTGGGGCTGAGGATCGGATTCAAGAGGAGCGCGGGGAGCCCGGCGACCGCGAAGTTCGCGAACATGAGCGGGTTGCGCTCGAACCCCTCCGCCACGAAGATGCCGCGCGAGCCGCGCACGGCGTCCTCGAGGATCGCGGTCGCGAGCTCGCGCGGGAAGTGGTGGAGCACGTTGATGACGCTGCGCGCGCGCCCGTCACCCAGCGCGGGAGGGATGCGCGTTGCGTCGACCGGCGAGGGCTCGAAATCGATGACCCCCGGCTGCTCGCCGTGCGCGCTCTCCCACGCCTCGAGGCGCGGGTGCAGGTCCGTCAGGATGAACCTCGGCGGGGTCGCCCCCTTTCGCGCGATCGCGCGGGACAGAATGCGCGCCGGGCCCCCCCCGCCCGAGCCGATCTCGAGAACCTCGCGCGCGCCCGCGCTGGCGAGGAACGCTTCGAAGGGGGCGACCAGGCCGTCGAGCATGTGGCCCCACGCCAGGGTACGGCTGAGTGACTCGACGACCGTGTCGCGCACGGCAGGGTGGACCCACGCGAGGTCGTTGAACTCGAAGAGCTGAAGGCGAGGCAGGCGAGGGGACATGCGTTCCGGTTCGCCGCGAGCGCGTCGCGACGTGGCCGCCACAGTAGCTCAGCGGACGCGCGCGCGAGCCACCCACGAAGCGCCGCGACGATCTACGCTGGCGCGGCACCCATGATCTTCCGACAGCTCTTCGATCAGGCTTCCAGCACGTACACGTACTTGCTCGCCGACTCGCGCACCCGCGAGGCCGTGCTCATCGATCCGGTGTTCGAGCAGCACGCCCGCGACACCGCGCTGATTCGCGAGCTCGGCCTCACGCTCCTCTACACGCTCGACACGCACTGTCACGCCGACCACGTCACGGGCGCATGGCTCATGAAAGCGGCGCTCGGCAGCCGGATCGCTCTGTCGCCCGCGTACGACGCGACGAACGTAGACCTCCCGTTGCGGCACGGTGACGTCGTCCGGTTCGGCGCGGAGTCGCTCGACGTGCGCGCGACGCCTGGTCACACCGCCGGCTGCCTGTCGTTCGTGACCGCCGACCGCACCAAGGTCTTCACGGGCGACGCGTTGCTGGTCCGCGGCGCCGGACGCACGGACTTCCAGCAAGGGGACGCGCATCTTCTGTTTCGATCGATTCGCGAGCAGCTCTTCACGCTCCCCGACGACTGCGCGGTGTATCCGGGCCACGACTACGACGGGCGCACGTCGAGCACGATCGGCGAGGAGCGCCAGTTCAACGCGCGCATCGGCGGTGCCGCGCGCGAGGAAGACTTCGTCGGCTACATGACGAACCTCGGGCTACCGCACCCGAAGCAGCTCGCCGTCGCGGTCCCGGCCAACATGCGCGCGGGGGAGCCCGAAGGGGGGCGCGTTGCGCGCGCCGCGGATTGGGGGCCCGTCGTCACCACGTACGCGGGCCTTCCGGAGATCGCGCCCGAGTGGGTCGCTCGGCATCGCCAGGACGTTCATCTCCTCGACGTGCGGAGCGGGGCCGAGTTCGACGGTGAGCTCGGCCACATCGAGGGCGCCCAGTTGATCCCGCTCGACGAGCTGCGCGCTCGCGCGTCGGAGGTGCAGCGCGACAAACCCGTCGTCGTCGTGTGCCAGACCGGGAAGCGATCGGGGATGGGGGCCGTCATTCTAGGAAAAGCAGGGGTCGCGCGCGTCGCGAACCTCGCGGGCGGCATGGTGCGGTGGCGGGAGGCCGGGCTGCCGAGCTGATCTCGCCTTGCGCGCGACGCCGCAATGCGTCAAGAGAGCGCGCCCCATGAAGCTTCCGCTGATCACCGCTGCCTCACCCGTCGCCCTTCTCCTCGCCGCCGCCTGTTCCTCTGCGCCTACGGAGGTGGTCGGCGCGACGTCCGCGGCGGTCGTGAGCCCCGCGACCACGTACCTGCTCCCCGTCGAGGACGACGTCCGCGAGGCGTGCCGTTCCACCTGGACCAACCAGTTTTGCGATGTCGGGAACGCACGGTCTGCGGGGGACGCTTGCGTGGCGACGATGCTCGCGTCGGGCACCACACCCGAGTGCGCGAGCACTGCGGCCGGGTGCTTTCAGCTCCTCACCGCGGCGACCCCCTGCGCGTCGAACGGTCCCATCTATCCGAACCCCGAGAGCTGCCAGGCGCCCGTCGAGCGAACCTGCGCGTTCTACTCGGCGTGCCTCGAGGCGCAGCAGCCGTGCGGCGCCGACGGCTACGCGCTCGGCTACGGCGAGAAGTACTGCTCGCGCTTCGATGTCGACGACACTTTCTCGACCGCAGGGGTCGCGTGGCGCAACGCCGTCCTCCACTGCCTCCAGCTCGCCCTCGTCCCCGAGCTCCCCTCGGCCGACACGATGACGTGCAGCGCCATCACCGACTTCGCCTTCGACTCGCACCCGCGCTGCTACACCGAGGGGCCGTCGATCTGTTTCCTCCCGATCTCCGACATCACCAACGTGTTCGGCACGATCGATGGGCAAGACCTCCTCAGCCTCCGCTCGGCCAAGCAGATGGCGACGGTCGCCGCGACGTGCGTGGAGCAGATCGGAGGATCCCTGTTCGGCTTCGACGAGCCCGAGGTGCGCGCGAGGATCCCCGAAGAGTTGCGTGATCGCGGCGCGCTCGGCGACCGCCTCCAGTTCTGGAAGGACGTCCAGCGGCGCGGGAGCGTCAACGTCGGTCGCTAGAGCACTCGGGCGTCAACGGCGCGGCATCAGGTGGTCCTGAAACCACCGCACCACCGCGACGGTCGCGCGCGTGCGGTTCACCGTCTTCACGAACCCGTGCCCCTCGTCCGGGAACAGCACGTATTCGACCGGGACCCCTCGGACCGAGAGCTCGCGGACGACCTGCTCCGCTTCGACGACGGGCACGTTGGTGTCGTTCGCGCCATGGAGGACGATCGTGGCCGCGCGCACCCGTGCGATGTCGTGGATCGGAGAGAGCTTGCGGAGCATGTCGCGTTCGGTGTCGGGGTCGCCGTACTCGACGCGCGAGATGGCGTTCATCCACGGCTCGCTCTTCGCGAAGAATGTCTCGAAATTCACGATGCCGAAGAGATCCGCGGCGGCCGCGAAGCGGTCTGGGTAGGTCGTGATGCCCGCCATCGTCATGTAGCCCCCGTACGACCCACCGTAGATGCCGACGTGCGCTGCGTCTGCGATCCCGCTGCTCGTCACGAAGTCGAGCGTCGCCGCGATGTCCTCGACAGCTCCCGTGCGGAGGGCGCCGTTGTCCAGGTTGACGAAGCGCTTCCCGAAGCCGCTCGACCCGCGGACGTTGGGCGCGACGACGCTGATCCCGCGTGCTGCAAGCGCCTGGTACGTCGCGCTGAGACCAGGCCGCTCCTGCCCCTCGGGGCCGCCGTGAAACGACAGGACCGTGGGCGTCGGCCCTGTCGCGCCGCGCGCGCGATACACCCACGCGCTCAGCGGTAGCCCATCCTTCGCGGCGTACGTCACGAGCTGCGGGCGAACGAGCTTGTCGAGCTCGACGCCGTCGTGTGCACTCTCCGTGATTCGCGTGAACGTCTTCGTGCCGCGCGCGAACACATAGACATCGGTGGTCGTCGACGCGCCCGCGCCGGTGAGAGCGACGCGCGAGCCGTCGCGCGCGGGCTCGGGCTCGCGGACGATCTCCGTCGGGAGACCCTCGATGGCCGTGACCTTTCGCTTCCCGAGATCGAACGAAGCCAGCTCGCTCTTCCCTGCGACGTTCCACACCAGCACCGCGGTCGTCCCGGCTTCATCGAGCTTCACCGACTCGAGGTCGGCGTCGTCACGCGCGACGAGCACCTCGGGAGTCGCCGCCCCCTTGTCGCCGACGACGACGCGAACGAACGCGATCCGGTCGCGCCCGACGTCGCTGCCGAAGTAGACGCTCTTCTCGTCCTTGGCGAAGGCGCCCCCCACGATGTTGCAGGGGCCGTCGTGCGGCGTGAGCACCGTTTCAAATCGACGATCGTGAGATCCTCGTTGCCTCGCGTCTTCAGGCGCTGAACGAGAACGCGCTGCACGTCGCGCGTCATGTCGACGATTGCGTCGAGGCCTCGCCCTTCGACGGCAAGCGCGCCCTCCCCCTTCGCCACGTCGTAGAGGTATCCGTCGCTAGCTCTGGGGTCGCGAGCGTTGGAGCCGTAGGCCAGGCGCTTCCCGTCGCGTGAGAATTTGTGGAGGAAGTTGTTCTCCTTGCCGCCTGCCGTGATGCGCTTCGCCCCCGAGCCGTCCGTCTGCATCAGCCAGACCTGGCCATTCAGTCCGCCTCCCGGCGCGATGGCGACGGCGAGCGTCTTCCCGTCCGGCGAAACGGCGAAGTCGGTGACCGGATCGTCGGAGTGCGTGATCGCTGTCGCCTCGCCGCCGCTGGTCGCCACGCTCCATAGCTCGGGCACGCCGCTCCGATTCGAGAGGAAGAAGACTCGCTTGCCGTCGCTCGAGAACGACGGGGAATACGACGCGCGCATCTTCGAGAGCGCGGCGACCTCTGGCATCTCCGCGGCCATGGCATCGAGCGCGTCCAGCGCGATCGGCGCCGTATTGGCGGGCGAATCGCCGACGGCCTGGAGCGTCGAGGTGCTCGCGCGCGCCCCGCTCTTGTCGGTGAAGAAGAGCACCGGCGGACCGGGGAGCGACTTGGCGAAGTAGAACTTCGAGACCTCGTCGTCGCTGCGGCGCACCGTGTAGACGCGCGCCGCGAACGTACCGGCAGGCGTCGTGATGGTGTCGTCGGTGATCGTCGTCTTGTCGCGCGGGAACGAAGCGTGGTGGCGCAGCTCGTCCCACCGCGCGTGATCGCTCGCCGGTCCCTCGATCACGTGCCCGTCGGCATCCGTCACCGTCGTTTCGAAACCTGCATCGTCGTCGGTCGTGCTCACGAAACGAATCGTGAGCATCGTCGTCGGCTTTCCTGCGCCCTCGACCTTGAAGACGAGCGCGTGCCCGACCTTGCACGAGTCGTGAATCTCGCGTGCGCTGAACGGGAACTCGGCCAGCTCCGACGAGGTGACGGTCGCCGGGGAAGAAGGCGGTGGGGGCGGCGCTGGGGATGACGCGCACGACACCGCGAGGATGGCGGCGGCCAGCGTGACCGAGCGAACGATGAGCATGCGGCGGAGAGTAGCCGACTGCCCGAGAGGCTAGACGTGGAAGGGGCACGTCACGGTGATCTCGCCGGCATCGTCGGCACAGGTGCAGAACGGTCCGTAGGAGATGCACGCGCACGAGGGGGCTGCATCGCAGGCGGGGAGGGGAAGGCAGGTGTCCGTCGGCACGCCGGCGCCGCCATCGTGCGGAGGGGGCGGGTACTGAAGCTCGCAGTAGTTCGTCTCGGGATTGCACGCGGCGCAGGCGAAGCCGCCGTCGTTCGCGGAAGCGTCGCTCGTCGACGAATCGTCGACACCCGAGTCGACCGGTTGCTCGGGACACGGGGGCGGGGGGGGACACGTCCACTGCCCCGCCTGGCAAATGGGGGCCTCCCCGCCGTTGCCGCAGCCCGGGCAGACGAGATTCGCCGGCGCTGGCTCGGGACAGCCGGCGTCCACCTGACTCGCGTCGGCATCCGCCTGGCTCGTGCTCGCATCGGAGCTGGTGCCGCCATCCGGCGTGGTTGCGCTGGTCGTCGCTCCTCCGCAAGCCAGCAGAAGAGAGGCGAAGATTGCCGAGAGCAAGGTTGGCTTCATGGCGGCGTCGGTCAGTCCTCGGTCAGTGTGACACGGTCAGTGACAAGGGCAGCGACGAGGTCAGTAGGGGAGGGACGCTTCGAACGGCGGCCGCTCGTGCGCGCAGAACTCCTTCACGGCGGGCCGCTCCCACTGCGCGTCGGCGTACGCGCGAACCTTCGCAGGCACATCGTGCCCCGTCTTCACGAGTCGCTGGAGCATCATCGCGAAGTCCGTGTCGGCGATGCACCACTCTCCAAAGAGAGGGCCGCTCCCCGCAGGGACCAGTCGCTCCGCCGCACCGAGCAGTTTGTCCGCGGCGCGCCTGCCGCTCTCGGAGAGCGGCGCCGCCGGCTTCAGGCGGTTGTGCGCATAGAACACGTACTCGGCTGAGCGCTCTTCGCGGATGGGCATCAGATCGCTTCGCAGCCAGGCCATCACCTGGCGTGCCCGCGCTCGCGCCCGCGTCTCCGACGGGAAGATGCGCGCGTGGGCCGGCGCCGGGTAGGCGTCTTCGAGGTACTCGTCGATCGCGCTCGACTCGGAGAGCTGGAAGTCGCCGTCGACGAGGACGGGCACGCGCGAGGTCAGCGACTGGGCCGTGAATCCCGGATCGCGGTGCTCGGCGCGATTCAGCGCCACGTCCTTCGTTTCGAAGGGGATTCGCTTCTCTCGGAGCGCAGCGAATACGGAAAGGACGTAGGGGCTGGTCCAGGTGCTGTTGCCATGAAGGACGACGCTCATGGCGCGACCTTAGGACCGCAGGGCGGGCGATGGCAACGCTCCACGCTCTCGATGCGGTGCGGTTGGCCGGAGCCGCCAGGACCATTGCGTCCGCCGTCCCGTGCGACGCACAGTACGGCGCGCGAATGTGACCGAAGCCTCGTTCTTCACTCTGCTCTTGCGCGCATGGTTCGCGCTTGCGGCGATCACTGCGCTCGCGCTCGTGTTTCTGAACGCGCCGTACGGGCGGTACCAACGTGCGGGGTGGGGGCCGTCGCTCTCTGCGCGAGCGGGTTGGGTGCTGATGGAAGCTCCCGCAGCGTGCGTGATCGCGGCGTGCTTCGCGCTGAAGCCGCCGGCGGGGATTGCGCCGTGGGTCGCGCTCGGGCTCTGGGAGCTGCACTACGTCCATCGCGCGTTCGTCTTTCCTTTTCGAATGCGCGGGGCGGCGAAGCTCATGCCGCTGGCCATCCCCGCGATGGGAGCGCTCTTCAACGGAGTGAACGGCTACCTCAACGGGCGGTCACTCACGGTGTTCGGGCCGGTACACGACGCGACGTGGCTGCGCGATCCGCAGTTCGTGCTGGGCTGCGCGCTGTTCCTCGGCGGCATGGCGGTGAACCAGCAGTCCGACGCCATCCTGCGAGCGCTCCGTGCGCCAGGGGAGACGGGGTACAAGATCCCTACGGGGGGCATGTACCGGTTCGTGTCGTGTCCCAACTATCTCGGCGAGATCGTCGAGTGGATCGGGTGGGCGCTGCTGACAGGGTCGCTCGCGGGGTGGAGCTTCGCCGTGTGGACGATGGCGAACCTGGCGCCGCGGGCCTTCGCGCATCACCGGTGGTACCGGGAGACGTTTGCCGAGTATCCGAAGGAGAGGAAGGCGCTGGTGCCCTTCGTGGCGTGAGGGCTCTCCGAGCGACGAGGCGCGGCGCGCTCCCACGATAATCGATTCACGCGCCTCCCTTCGCCGTCGTCGAGCGCGGAGCCCCTTCAGTTCTGATCTTCGAGTGGATCGCGACGATGCGGCGGTGGCATGCCAGACGTGCATGCAGGCGGAGTGCTGCTCGGCCGGCTCCGCGTGTGCGGCTTCTCTCGCGTGCGCAGGAAACGAGGTGTGCGTCGCCGCGTGCGGTACCGACGAGAACTGTGTGGAGCAGTGCCAGCTCTCCGATCCCGCGGGGACGGTCGCTTCGGTGCCTGCCCTCGACACGTGTCTCTCCTCGCAATGTGCGGAGTCGTGCAAGATCCAGTGTGGCGCGCATCCAGGACTCGTCGCGTCGCCGGACGCGGGCGTGCCGTGCATCGCGGCCAACGCGTGCTCGGCGGCGCAAGCATGCGGCAACAGCCTCGCCTGCGAGACGCTGTATCGCTGCGAGGTCGCGTGCCCCACGCTGGACTGCGCGACGGCGTGCGAGTTCGACGACGCGGGGACCGCGCTGTTCGAGGCGTATGGGGCGCTCCTTCTAGGCGATTGCACCGTCGCCTGCGGTCTCGGACAGAACTGGTCATGCGTCGGGCACGTGAGTTGGCCGCAGCCCAAGGCGACGACGCTGTCGGTCAGTGCCGTCGTCGCGAACCTCATCGGTAGCGATCCCACGACGGACGCAGGCGTGAAGCTCTGCGCTGCGAGCGACCGGCCTTTCAGGCCTCTTTCACGGTGACCCGGATCATCTTCACCGGCGTGCGCGGGCGATCCCCGCCGTCCGTCGGCGTTTTCTCGATCTTCGTCACGACGTCCATGCCGGAGATCACCTTGCCGAAGACGGGGTGCTTCGACGCGCCCGGGGTGAACCAGTCGAGATACGAGTTGTGCACCGTGTTGACGAAGAACTGGCAGCTGCCCGTGTTGGCGTCTCCCGAGTTCGCCATCGAGAGGGTGCCCGGCTCGTTCGAGAGCTTCGCGTTCGCCGGGTGCTCGTCCTTGATGGGGCCGTCCGGGCCGTCGCCGGTACCTGCGCGCGGGCTCTTTGGGTCCTTGCTGTACGGACACCCGAACTGCAGCATGAAGCCGTTGATGACACGATGGAAGTGCAGCCCGTCGTAGAAGCCGCTCTTGGCCAGCTTGAGGAAGTTGCCGGCGGTGATCGGCATCTTGTCCGTGAAGAGCTCGACGGTGATCGTGCCCAGGGAGGTCTCGAGGGTGGCGGTCGGGTTGGACATGGAACGGGAGGCTAGCGCGCAACGCGGCGCGGGTGAACGCCAGAGCTGCCAACACGCCTCGCAGCGTCCGCGTCGACCTGCGGTAAAGTTACCCATGGACCCGACCCACTGGGTATGGCGGAGCGAGGTCGTAGACGAGCGCACGATCGCCTCGCTCGAGAGATGGGTTGCCCGCCCGGCGCAGAGCACCGAAGAACACCAGCGGATGCGCAGAGCATTCACCGCGCTCGCGGCGGAAACGCGGAGGCTGCGGGCCGTGCTCGGGCACTGTCCACGGTCGATCGCGGTCCTCGATACAGAGGGGCGTCTCGCGGGATACAACCACGAGTTCGAGAGCCACTTCGGCGACTCCGTGACTCTCGGCGAACCGCTGGCGTCGCGACTGGACGAGCCGGATCGCGCGCTCTTCCAGGACGTCATTTCGACGACCGAGCGCGAAGGGCGCGCCGGAGCGATCGTCGCGATGCGCGCGCGCGACGGGCAGAAGAAGGACGTGGAGTTCCTCGTGGCAACGCTCCCGGGGAGCGACGGAGAAGGTGCGCTCGGGGTGATCATGGGCGCCGAGGATCGGAGGGGGCAGATCGAGCGGGACTCGGCCCGCCTCGCGGGCGTCGACGAGATCGCCCAGGCGAATGCGTCGAGCGCGTTCTCGATGGCCGAGATGATCGTCAGCCACGACGTCCGCAACGCGCTCGCGACGGCGGCCGCGTCCCTCGAGTCCCTCGTGGGGCGGCACCGGCGCGGCCAGACGCTCGACGACCCGCAGGTGAGCTCCCTGCTGTCGAGCGCGCTGGCGTCGGTTCAGCAAGCTGGCGACATTCTCAAGCGAACGCAGAGAAGCGCACGAGCGAACGTCGTCCACGTCGAGGAAGACGCCGACGTTCGCGCATCCGTCGAGGTCGCGGTCCGCTTGCTCGAGCCGCGCGCCCGGCGCGCAAACGTCGCGATCACGATCGACGTCGCACCCTCGCTTCGTGTCGCGATCGCCCCCTCGACGCTCACGCAGGTCATGACGAATCTCCTCACGAACGCGCTCCATGCCGTCGAGGAGACGCAGCGCCCAGGCTCGGCGCGCGTCTGGACGGAGCGCGTCGGTGGAGAACGGCGCATGATCGCGATTCACGTCGTCGACGACGGAGTCGGCATCGAGCCGGGACGGCTCGCCGGGATCTTCGAGCTCGGAGAGACGACGCGCGCAGCGCAGGGGGGGCAAGGGCTCGGTCTCGCGATTTCGCGTCACGTCGTCGAGATCGCCGGCGGGAGTCTCCGCGCCGCCAGCTCACCCGGAGACGGAACGGACCTCATCGTGCAGCTCGAGGATCGCTCGGAAGAGGCGAGAGATGCGGCGAGAGAAACGACGAAGCAAACGGTGAACGGTTGACGAACGGGGCGGGCATGCTCCACCACGTCTACTTCTCGCCGGGCATGTTCGGTTTCGGACGGATGGCGTCGTACGACTACTTCGTCCACCTCGAGCGCGCGCTGAGCCGCGAGCTGCGCGCGTCGGGGCGGGAGGTCGCCGCGTGGGTCGTCGATGTGCCGCCCACGGCGTCGATTCGTCGACGCGCGGCGCGCCTTGCAGAGCTGGTGGCGTCGACGTGCAACGACGAAGCGGGGCCCGTTCACCTGGTGGGCCATTCGACCGGAGGCGTCGACGTCCGTCTCCTGGCTTCGCCCGGCGCGACCTTGCCGTGCGACGACGCTGCGCTCGCGTGGCTCCCCCGTCTCGCGAGCGTGACCACTCTGAGCGCACCCCACTACGGCACGCCGATGGCCGCGTTTTTCACGACGGTCAGCGGGCAGAAGCTGCTCTATGCGCTGAGCGCACTGACGTTCTTCGGGCTCACGCTGGGGTCCCCTCCCCTCGCCGTCGCGAGCGCGCTCGTGGTCGCACTCGGACGCGTGGACAAGGCGTTCGGTTTGGACATCCACGTGCTCGACCGTGCGACCGAGCGGCTGCTCCACCTGCTCGACGACGCGCGCAGCCGCGAGGTGCGCGCGTACCTCGAGGCCATCAAGACCGACCAGGGGTCGATGGTACAGCTCATGCCCGAGGCGATGGACCTCTTCCAGGGAAGCGTTTGCGACCGACCTGGCGTTCGCTACCAGTGCACGGCTTCGATGGCGCGGCCGCCGTCGCCTTTGAGGTGGGTACGCCACCTGGGGAGCCCTTGGGGGGCACTGTCGATGACCATCTTCGCGGCACTCTCGGAGCTGACGTCACACGTCGACTCGCGCTATCCATGCGCGGCGTCGCACGCGGACGTGGAGACGGAAGCAACCCTCGTGGCAGCGTTCGGGGAGGCCCCCGGCGTCCAGGTCAACGACGGCGTCGTGCCGCTACGTTCGCAGGTACACGGGCGACTGGTCTGGACCGGCTACGCGGACCACCTCGACGTGCTCGGACATTTCGACGGAGGGCATGACGCGAAGAAGGCTGGGGATCCAGCAGCGGGGCCAGCCCACGTGGACTGGCTGCGGAGCGGCGCCGGGTTCGATGAGGTGCGCTTCCGCGAGATGACCAGAGCCATCGGAGATGGGATGCGACAAGCGACGGGCTAGCTGAGGGGCGCCACGCTCCCTGTGTCTTCGCCTACCATCGCGCGGGAGGGGGAGTCATGATTGATTGCAGGACCATCCGCGCCGCGCTCATCGCGATTGCGCTCACGAGCGTGGGATGCAAGGCAAAGCTCGGCGACGCGTGCAGCCCGGGCCAGGCCACCTGCCAGGACGACGCGACGGCGCTCGTCTGCCAGGCGGGCAAGTACGTCGGCGCGGCGTGCGCGAGCCCCGCCGGGTGCCGCACCGCGGGCGACGTCACGACCTGCGATTTTCGCGGTGCCTCCGTCGCAGCCGCGTGCATCGCCAGCGTCGGCGTTCCCGGCGCGTGCGCGGACGACGGGAAGAGCATGTGGTCGTGCGTCGACTTCGCCGTGCGCCACGACCCGTGCGATGGACCGAAAGGGTGCCGCGCAACCGAGAGTCGGATCCAGTGCGACGCCCTACCTCCGACTCCCAAGCCCGGCGATCCCTGTCTGAAGAGCCAGGAGGGAGACATGCGCTGCGCTGCGGGCGACAAGAGCTACGTCAGGTGCGCCGCCGGCACGTATGTGCTTGCGTCGCTGTGCCGAGGGCCGAACGGGTGCAAGCCGATTCCCGAGCTCGACACGGTCGGGTGCGACGTCGCCTTCGGCGAAGAAGGGGACGTTTGCCTCAGCGGCGAGACGTGCACGGCCGACGGCGTGACCCTCCTCGAATGCACGGAGAGCAAGCTCATCGCGACGCGCAAGTGCCGCGGCCCCCACGGATGCAAGGAGACGCGCGTGGACAAGCGTGATTGCGACGACTCCATCTCGCAGGTCGGTGACGCCTGCAACAGCGGGGAGAAGGCCTGCAGCGTCGACGGGATCACGCTTCTCACGTGCAAAGGGGCGGCGTTCGCGAGCTCGAAGACCTGCGCGAAGGGGTGTGCCGCGACGGGGGAAGCCGTGGCCTGTCGATAGCGGGGTGACAGCGTTTGGTGCGTGGTTACTTTGCCTGTGTCGGCGCACCGGCGCCGCGAAAGCAGAGGACGCCATGCACCTAGACCTCACGCTTCACGAGGCTACGCTGGTCGATCGGCAGCTGCTGACTCGGATTGACGAGCTCGAACGAGCGGTCATGCGGACCGTTAACCCACTGCGCGTGGAACAGCTCGCTAGAGAGATGGCCGATCTCAAAGTGATCGAGCATCGCCTCGCGCGCGAGTCCGAGACGCTGCGGACCGAGGACGACATCGTCTGAGCGGCGCGCCGTCGGCGACGCAGGAGAGCGACCAGCGCGTCGGTCGAGTCAATCTCGTCGAGGTGGCGGAAGATCCTCTTCTTCTTTACGAATTCGTGCGGCGGCGCGTTCTCGTTGATCGCGTCCGATGCGAACGTGATCCGCGCTCGTAGGCCGCACGTGCTGCGGTCTCTACGCCGTTGCTCGTCGAGACACCGGTGAGCACGATGCCGGTGACCTGCCGGCGGCGGAGCCGAGCTCAGGTGTCCTTCGTCGGGCGACCGGGGCCGGCGGCTTGAGCGGTATTAAGTGCGGACGTCGAGGCTGAAGCGGAGGCGTCCCGCGTCGAATCGAACGCGCAAGTGATGGTACTTCGCGAGGTAGTGAACCCCCACGGCGGCCGCGGCAAATCCCCCGGCCGCGCCGACGCCGAGCGCTCAGCGCGGGCCGAACGCATCGGCGACCCAGCCGACGATCGGCGCGCCAACGGGCGTGCCGCCGAGAGCGATGGCGAGGAAGATCGCGACGAGCTCGCGGCTTCCGGACAACGGGCGCGCAAGCGGGTGGAGGAAGCGCGCGATGCGGTCGCCGATCGGGTCGTGGCGGTGCTCGACGAGAGGGACCTCGCCGACTTCGATCGGATCGCGAAGAAGGTCCTCGCGGAGTTCGAAGGCTCGGCGGCACCTGCCCCGCCTGCCACGTAGAGGCCCGGCCAGGCCCTCGAGCGTGAGCGTCACCATCTAGGTGTCGAGCGCGAGACGGCCTACGCTCCGCGGCCATGCGCTCCACCGTCCTCGGGATCTCGTTCTCCGCCTCGCTCGCCGTCGCATGTGCTGCGACCCCGTCGGCTTCGTCGGGCGGCGCACCTCCAGACGCGCTCGGGGGCCCGCCGCTCCGAGCCACGGGCGCCGTCGTGCACGCGCGCGTCTGGACCGGTGACGCGAAAAACCCTTGGGCGGAAGCCGTCGCGTGGCATGGGGAGCGCATCATCGCGGTCGGAAGTGACGCGGAGATCGCCCGACTCGTTGCGCCTGGGGTGACGCCGATGGATGCGCGCGGCGAGATGGTGGTGCCCGGCTTCATCGATTCGCACGTCCACTTCGTCTGGGGGGGCGCCGCGCGGAGCGCCGTGCAGCTTCACGAGGTTCGCTCCAAGGCCGACTTCGTCGCCGCCGTTGCCGCCTACGCCCGTGGCGTGCCGTCGGGCGCGTGGATCCTGAACGGCATGTGGGACCACACGCACTGGGGGGGCGAGCTCCCCGACAGGGCGTGGATCGACGCTTCGACCCCCAACAACCCGGTGTGGCTTCAGCGGGTCGACGGACACATGGCGCTCGCCAACAGCGCTGCGCTCCGGGCCGCGGGGATCACCAGGGACACGAAAGACGTGGCTGGCGGCACCATCGTGCGCGACGCGACGGGCGAGCCGACCGGGATTCTCAAAGACAACGCGCTCGCTCTCGTGGAGCGGGCCGTACCGCCGCCCATGCCCGAGATGAGCGATCGTGCGCTCGACGCGGCCATGAAGTACGTCGCGTCGAATGGGGTCACGTCCGTGACGAGCATGGGCTCGTGGGAGGATCTCGCGACGTTCGAGCGGGCGCGCACCAAGCGGGCACTGATCACGCGCGTCTACGCGGTCGTACCGCTCGAGACATGGGAGCGGCTGAAGGGGGAGGTGGCGTCGCGGGGGCGCGGCGACTCGTGGGTACGCATCGGAGGGCTCAAAGGCTTCGCGGACGGCTCGCTCGGCTCCCACACGGCGTCGATGCTCGCGCCTTTCTCCGATGCTCACGGGGGGACGGGGCTCGTCGTGACCCCGGACGCGGACCTGTATGCACGCGTCGACGGCGCCGACGCGGCGGGGCTGAACGTGATGATCCACGCCATCGGCGACCGCGCGAATCGCACGGTGCTCGACGTCTACGAGCGCGTCGCACGGGAGCACGGCGCGAAGGACCGACGCTTCCGCATCGAGCACGCCCAGCACCTCTCGCCCGACGACGTGGCGCGGTTCGGGGCGCTCGGCGTCATCGCCAGCGTGCAGCCGTACCACTGCATCGACGACGGACGCTGGGCCGAGTCGGTCATCGGCGCGGAGCGAGCGAAGACCACGTACGCCTTTCGCGCGCTGCTCGACACCCACGCCACGCTCGCTTTCGGCAGCGACTGGCCCGTCGCCCCTCCGACGCCGCTCGACGGGATCTACGCCGCGGTGACGCGCAGGACGCTCGACGGTGCGCATCCTTCCGGCTGGACCCCGGAGCAGAAGGTCTCGGTCGAGGAGGCGCTCCGCGCCTACACGTGGGGCGGCGCGTACGCATCGTTCGAGGAAGGGGAGAAGGGGACGCTCGAACAGGGCAAGCTCGCCGATGTGACCATCGTCGACCGCGACCTCACGAAGGTGGCGCCCGAGACGATCGCGGATGCGAAGATCGTGGCCACGATCGTCGGCGGAAGGGTCGTGTATCGAAGATGACCGCCGCTGCGCGCTCCGCAGAGCGCGCGATCTCGTTCCGTTTGGTCAGGCGTCGAGCGCCATCTGGAGCGTGCGTTCGAGGTTGCGTTCGAGCTGCACCCGCCCGGCGTCGTACGGCTTCGGCCAGGTCATCTTGTAGCCCTGCGCGGCAGCCGCGTGCAGGGTCCACACGGGATCGGAGAGGTGGGGCCGCGCGAGCGCGCAGAGATCGGCGCGGCCGGCGGCGATGATCGTGTTCACGTGATCGGGTTCGAAGATGTTTCCCACTGCGATCGTGGGGATGCCGATCTCGTTCCGGATCTTGTCGGAAAACGGGACCTGGAACATTCGCCCGTAGGTAGGCGCCTCGTCCTTGCTCACCTGCCCGGAGGAGACGTGGATGATGTCCGCGCCGGCGGCCTTGAACAGCGCCGCGACCTGCGCCGCGTCTTCCGGAACCAGCCCTCCGGGGACCCAGTCGTGTGCCGAGATGCGCACCGACATCGGACGGGCGTCACCCCACTCTGCGCGCATCGCGCGGAAGACTTCGAGCGGGTAGCGGCAGCGGTTCTCCAGCGTCCCGCCGTAGGCGTCCTCGCGCCGGTTCGTGAGCGGCGAGATGAACGACGACATCAGGTAGCCGTGGGCGGCGTGGAGCTCGATCATGTCGAACCCCGCCGCGCGGCCACGACGGGTCGCGAGGACGAAGTCCGCCGTGGTCTTGTCCATGTCGGCGCGGGTCATCTCGCGCGGCACCTGGGAGATCCCGGCCAGGTAGGGGAGGGGCGACGGCGCGACGATCGACCAGCCACCAGCGTCGAGCGGACGGTCCACCCCTTCCCACGAGAGCTTCGTCGACCCCTTACGGCCGGCGTGTCCGATCTGGAGCGCGATCTTCGTCCTGCCGCTGGCGTGAACGAGATCGACGATCCGCTTCCAGGCTGCCGCCTGCTCGTCGCTCCAGATGCCCGTGCACCCCGGCGTGATCCGAGCGTCGGGCGCCACGCACGTCATCTCGGTGAAGAGCAGCCCTGCTCCGCCCGCGCCCCGGGCTCCGTAGTGAGCCAGGTGAAAGTCCCCCGGCATGCCGTCCTTCGCCGAGTACATGCACATCGGGGCGACCGCGACGCGGTTCGCGATCGTCAGCCCGCGGAGCGAGAACGGCGTGAACATCGGCGGAATGGGCTCCGCCGGCAGGCCGCTCTTCGCCGCGAACCAGGTGTCGAGGCTCTTCACGTACGCGGGGTCGCGCACCTTCAGGTTCTCGTGGCCCACCCGCTGGCTCCCGGTGAGGAGCGAGAACGCGAACTGCTCTGGCTCAAGGTGGACGTAGCGGTCGATGTCCTCGAACCACATCATCCGGTTGCGCGCGGCGCTCTGGAGCTTGAGCGCTTCGACCTCGCGCTCCGACTGGTAGCGCGCGAGCCTCGCGGGGACGTCCCCCTCCGCGCTGAGGATGGCGCGGCTGAGCGAGATCGCGTCCTCCATGGCGAGCTTGGTGCCGGAGCCGATGGAGAAATGCGCGGTGTGCGCCGCATCGCCGATGAGGACGATGTTGTCCTTGAACCACCGCTCGCAGAGCACGCGGTTGAACTTGAGCCACATCGCCGAGCCGCGCAGGTGGCGCGCGTTCGAGATCAGCGGGTGACCGTCCAGGAGATCCGCGAACAGCTCCTGGCAAAGCGCGATGGACTCGTCCGGCGACATCTCGTCGATGCCGGCCTTCTGCCAGGTGGCCTCCGGCGTCTCGACGATGAACGTCGACCAGTCCGCGTCGAAACGGTACGCATGGAGGTTGAACCAGCCGGCCGGCGTCTCCTTGAACGAGAACGTGAAGGCGTCGAGCTTTTTCCGCGTGCCCAACCAGATGAAGCGGCACTTGCGCGCGTCGATGCGCGGGTTGAAGTGCTGCGCGTGCTTCGTCCGCGTGACGGAGTTGACGCCGTCGGCGCCGACGACGAGATCGAACCGCTTCGCGTACTCGTCGGGATCGTCGAATTCGGTCTCGAACTCGAGCTCGACGCCGAGCTCGGCTGCGCGTCGCTGGAGGATCTCGAGGAGCTTCATGCGCGCGATGCCGCAGAAGCCGTGGCCGCCCGACGTGATCTTGCGCCCCTTGAAGAAGACGTCGATGTCGTCCCAGTGCCGGAAGCTCCGCTCGATCTCGTCGACGACCTTCGTGTCCTCTTTGCGGAAGGCGTCCATCGTCTTGTCGGAGAAGACGACGCCCCAGCCGAACGTGTCGTTGGCTCGGTTCCGCTCGACGACGGTGACGTGCCAGGCCGGTCGGGCCTTCTTCATCAGGATCGCAAAGTAGAGGCCGGCGGGGCCGCCACCGAGACAGACGATGCGCATCAGTTTCTCCTGGGACACATGACCCGAGTCGGCTGCAGCGGGGGAGGGGAGTGCGCGCTGCTCGGACGCGGCGGACCATACTGCACCGAGCGCGGGCGGGCGAGGTGCACCTCTTCCGGGCGCAGGCTCAGGGAATCTCCTCGTCCGGAATCTCCCCGTCTGGACCAAGCCTCTCGAGGCCGTCCTGCGCGTCGAGCTCCTCCTGCAAGGTGAGATCGGTTCGCTCCACGAGCGAGAGCGGAACCCCGAAGATCCGTCGCGTCGGCAGCAGTAGCCCCGCGGCGCGATAGAGCCCGTCACACTCGTCCGCCCAGGCGCGCGCCGCGGGGAAGTCCTGCTTGCCCGCGCGCATGGGGAAGGACGCCTCCCGCGTCTCCGGATCGGGCGGTGGGGAGGGGCGGTGACCGGCGCCGGAGTCCACCTCGGGCGGCGGGGGCTGCTGCGCCCCACTGAAGGCAACCAGCGCGTCCCCATGTTGGGCGTCCAGCGCCTTGATCATGGCAGCGCTCACGCACGGCATCAGCTCGCACGGACGAGGGGGGCCACAGCGCGCGTGGATCCCGCTCGGATCGAGTTTGAACGTCGCATACATGATGCGCCCCGCCCGCAGTTCCCTCTGCATGTCGCGATGACATCCGAGCACGCCGTCGGCTCGTACTGCAGTGCAGACGTGGTCGAAGCCTGCCTGACTGAGCGTGTAGACGACCTCCATGCGGACCCTCCGCGACGTCCCGACGTCGGCGACCACCGCGATGGTCGGACCCGTCGCGTTGTTCTTCGCGAACGAGGCGACCTACACGAGCGGCTGGATCCGCAGATCGTTTGGGCCCCCCACCTTGTCCTTCGCGGCCAACCCCTTCGATGCGTCTGCGGGGAGATCCGCGAGCCAGTCGCCGCGGAGCGCGTCGGCGCGCGCGGAGAACCGGAGCGCCTGCCGGCCGATGATGACGGCGGGGATCGACGGATCCCACGGCGTGAAGTTCCGGGCCACGGGGAGCGTGACGTCGGCGGGGAGCTCGGGGGGCGGCACGTGACGCTTGCAGCCGGCGCCCAGCACCAGGGTCGCGAGCAGCATGAGGGAGGCACGCCGGAGCACGCGCCGAGATTAGCAGGGGGGGCAGCGCCTCCAGCGCCGATGCTCGTGCGCCCTTGCTCCGTTCGTCCGGAGGTGAAAAGAGAACCGGATGTTCGCCCGACCCAAGGCTCTCTCGCTCCGATTCGGCGCGCTCGCCGTCACGGCATCGTTCCTCCTCGCCTGCTCGTTCAGCGTGCCCCGCCTGAATCCGAAGCCGAACATCGCGCTGGTCGCTCGGCCGAGCTCCCTCGCGATCGCGTTCTCGCCTGCGGTCGAGGATCACTTCTCCGACGCCGTCGGCAACTACACGATGAACGTTCAGTCGTGGCACGCCTCGCTGGAAGCGGGCTTCCACAACGGGTTCCAGAAAGCGTTCCCCGCAAAGCCCGGCCCTAGCCCCGACTGGACCCTCGTCATCGACAAGGCACGTCTCGAGATCGGCGACTTCGATCACAGCGAGGCGCGGATCCAGTACGCGGTGACGCTGACGGGGCGCGACGGCACGGTGCGTCGCGCGTCGGGGGTCGCCTCTCGACCTGCGCCGCTCTCCGGCGGGTACACGTCCGACATCCTCGACGAGGACATCGCCGAGGCCATCGCCGTCATGTACGAGCAGATCGCGAAGGAGCTGTTCCCCGAGACTCCCGCACTCAGCCACTGCGTACCGGGGCAGTCGTCGGCCTGCGCGGGGCCCAAGGGGTGCCAGGGGTTCCAGGTGTGCGCGAGCGACGGCAGCCGCTTCGAACCGTGCGCGTGCGGGAGCTGAAAGCTGGCGCGTCGCGAACACAGCGCAACGCCGGGAGCGCGTCCCCACTTGCGGCTGCGGCGAACGCCGGGTAAGTGGGCCGGTCCTTGATGTCGGCCTCGCAGTACCCTGTCAGTGGGACGCTCGCCCGGGCGGTGGAGGCCTGCGGTTCCGCGACCTCCACGCCGGCGCGTCGGAGCGCCGCCGACGTGCTCGCCGGCATCCTCGATCTCACGGCGAGCGTGCGGTTGGCGGATTGCCTCGGTCCGGTCGCACCGCCAGCCGCAGGCGCCATATACCGGGCGCCGCTCCTGCTCGGAGACTACGTGCGCAAGCGGCTGGCCGCGATCGAGGACGCGAACGGTCGCCGCCTCGATCGCCCGTTCGAGGGGGTACGCATCCGGGTGGCCGATCCGTTACGCCTCTTCGCGCAGCTCGTCGCCGCCGAGGCGGCGCAGTCCCCCGACGCGGCGCGCGCTTTCGCGGCGGGCACGTGGCGCACGTACCGCGACTTTCTCCTCGCCAACGTGGTCCGGGTGCGAGCCGAGGTGGCCGAGCTGCGCGCGGAGGTCGCGAGCGATCTTCGGACCGCGAGCCCGTGGGGCGCGAAGCTCGAGGCGCTCGACGCCATCGTGCGCGGCGCGCTGAGCGATGCGGTCCCCGCGCTCTGCGAACGCCTCGCCAATGCGATGGAGGCCCCGTTCGTCGAGGCGCTCACCGCCGCGATCGCGCGCCTGTCGGCTTCCGAGGCGGTCGAGTCTTCGGTGATCGCGTCGTGGTTCGCCCCGCACGCGGTTCTCGGCGCGCAGCTCACCCGCACGAGTGAGATCGTCCGCGCGCTGCTCGCTCATGACGGGCGATCGCTCGTGGCCCTCGTCGACGCCGCGTGCAACGAAGGGGCGCCGTGAGCACGCGCATCAGCGTCACCCTCTGCGGCGCCGTGGCGCTGCTCGTGCTCGCGCGGACGGCGGCGTACTACGCGCGGACGGACGCGCTCGCGCTGGCGCTGGTGCTCGCGATGGCCGCCGCGCTCCTCGGGGCGATGGCCGAGCTGCTCGCGCGCGTCGGGCGTGCGTCGCGGCTCGCCCGCGAGCTGGCCACACTCCCTCGCCCGGCGACGGCCGCTGCGATCGACGGCACGAGCGAGCCGCTACGGTCCTTCCTGCGCGCGCGACTGGGGCAGCCCGGGGGCGCAATCGGCGGGGCGTCGCTGGCCGGGTACGTCGTCGGTCTCCTCGTCATGCTCGGCCTCCTGGGGACGTTTCTCGGCCTCTTCGAGACCCTCCGCGGCGCACGTGAAGCGCTGACCAGCAGCGGAGACGTCGAGGCTCTACGCGGGAGCCTCGCGGCGCCGATGCAGGGGCTCACGCGCAGCTTCGGGACCTCTGCGGCCGGGGTCTCGGCGTCCGCGATGCTCGGCCTCGCCGCCGCTCTCACGCGCCGGGCGGAGCTCCAGTTCGGGCAAGCGCTCGCCACGTACTCCGCCGAAGCGCTCGCGCCGCTCACGGTGCAGATGCGGCAGCTCGCTGCGCTCGAGCAGGTCGCGGCGCAGGGGGAGGCATGGCCGCGCATCGTCTCCGCGCTGGAGGCGGCCGCGGCTCGGCTCTCGTCGCTGGAGGCGTCGTGGAGCGCGTCGCACGCGCAGGCGGCGACACAGACGGCAGGGGCGATCCGCGAGGCGGTCGAGCGTGCGGGGAGCGACGTGCAGGGGGCGGTGACGCGCGCGGTGAGCGCGGCCGAGGGGGCGCTGTCGCCGCTGGTCGCGCGCGCGGTCGAAGGGAGCGTCGCGGTGGCGAAGCAGCACGTGACCGAGCTCGGGGCCCGCCTCGACGCCGATCTCGAGGCTCGTCGCTCCGAGGACGCCACGCGCGCCCGCGTGCAGGAGGAGGCGTTCGCGAGGATCGCCGCGGCGGAGGAGCGGCGCGCCGAGGGGCTCGCCTCTCGATGGGCCGAGGCCATCCTGGCGCTCGAAGCCGCCGTGGCGGCGAGCGAAGCGCGCGGGGAGAGCCGGGACGCCGCGTTCAGCGCCTTTGCGACCGAGATCGCGAACGCAGCAACGCGCTCGATCGCGTCGGCGGACGCGCGCATCGAACAGGCCGATGCGCGCGGGGTGGTGCTGTCGTCTCAGCTCGCGCGCGTCCTCGAGGCGATCGCCGCGCAGCGCGAGGCGGCAGCGGCCGCGGGCGAGCGGGAACGTGCAGCGGTCGAGACTCTCCTCACCGGGGCCGCGGCGCGCGCCGAGGCGTTCGACGTCCAGGTCCGGCAGGCGCACGCTGCGCTCGTGACCGAGGTGCAGCGGGTCACGACCGAGCACGGTGCTCGCGCGGCGGCGCTTCTCGAAACCGCCCGCGAGGGGAATGCTCAGCTCGTGGCCGAGATGCGGCGCGGCGTCGTCGAGCACGCCGCGCGAACGGTGTCGCTCGAGCAGGACGTCGGCACGGCGCTCGCGGCGCACGCTTCGCAGCTCGCGGCATCCATGACGCTCCACGCGGGCGAGCGCGAGGTGCAGCTCGAAGCGGTGGCGACGTCGGTTCGCGAGGCAGCGGCAGGGATGCAGGCGGGAGGCGCGGAGCTCGCGGCCGTCGCCGAGATGTTCGCGAGCGCGGTCGACCGGCATCGCGAAGGCGCGACCGAGTGGCTCCTTGCGCTCGGGACGGTCGAGGGGGCCATCGCGCGCGCGGCCAACGACGCTGCGAGCGGTGCGCTCGCGGAGCAGCTCGATCGTGCCCGCGAGCTGTTTGACGCGCAGCTCCAGTTCCACCGCGAGCTGCTTCTCCAGCTCCGAGGTAACCGCGTCGCCACCGAGGCGCGGCGTGAGAGGCGGGACGAGGATGTACCTGCCTGAGGACGACGCCCTCGACACCGCCCCCATCTGGCCCGCGTTCGGCGACCTGATGGCCTGTCTCTTCGGCGTGTTCGTGCTGTTCTTCGTATGGACCGTCTCCATCGACACGACCCTCACGCGCGATCTCGTCCACGAGCGGGCCACGCGCGCGGCCGACTCGGCGAGGCTCACGGCTTTGGAGAACGCGCTGGCAGGCCCGCTGGCGAGCGGCAGGATCACGCTCGTTGACGGCCACATCGGGATCCGTGGGAGCGTTCTGTTCGACCTCAACTCCGCAGAGCTGCGCGACGAAGGGGTGCAGGTGCTGCGCGACATCGCCCCTCCGCTGCGCTCGTACCTCGCCGAGCGGAACGAGCTCGTGATGGTCAGCGGCTTCACCGATGACCGGGCCATCCACGGAGGCATCGGGAGCTACCACGACAACTGGGAGCTCTCGGCCCAGCGCGCGTTGACCGTGACCCGAGCCCTCGAGGGGGCGGGCATTCCGCACGAGTGGCTCTTTGCCGCGGGGTTCGCCGACAATCACCCGATCGCTCCGAACGCGAGCGCCGACGATCGCGCGAGGAATCGGCGGGTCGAGATCGCGCCGGTGCCTCGTGCGGCGGCGGTTCGATGAGCGAGTCGGTGGCGCACGCGCGCGAGCGGCTGTGCGCTCTGGAAGTGGCGGGAGCGCGCGCCTTCGCCCCCTCGGCCTTCGCGTTCGCCGAACGGCTGATCGCGCGCGGGGAGGGGCTCGGCGGAGCGGCCGGAGCGCGGCTCGTCGCGCGGGCGCAAGCGCGGGCAGAGGAGCTCGCGCGCGACCTCGACGACGCGAAGATGCGGGCGCATCGCGCGCTCGGCGCGAGCGATGGCACGAGGAGCGAGCTCGTAGACGCCATCGAAGCGGGTGATGTCGGGCCCGCGCTCCGCGCCGAGCGGAGGCGGAGGACCACGGGGCTCCCTCCCGTCGGAGCGCGCGAGGCGTGGGTCGCTCGTCTCTCGGCCGAGGCGCGCGCGCGAGGCCTCGAGCTCGACGCGGGTGTCGACTCGCCGGGCGCGCTCGCCTCCGCGCTCTACGCATCGTCGCGCGCCGAGCTGTCGGCGACGCTCGTCGCCCTTCGCGCCCACGCCGACATCCCCTCCTACGCGGGTCCCTACAACCCGCTGGCGATCGCGGCGCGCGCGCTCGCCGAGCTCTCGACGACGGCTTCCGGGTATCTCACAGCCATGGTCGCCTATCTGGACGAGCTCTCGCCGCTCTTCGCGCTCCCGGCCCCGCCGACGCCATCCCTCGAGCGATCGCGCGTGCCGCCGGGCGCCAAGTTCCGCCGAAAGGGATCGAGCCGGCCGCCGAAGTGACGGAGCTGCGGATGAGGATGCCGCCGCGCCGCCGTCATGTTCTCATTCCGTAATGACCAAAGAGCTCGACGCCCTCGTCTCGCTCCTCGGGCTCGAGAAGATCGAGGAGAACCTCTTCCGCGGGCAGAGCCAGGATCTCGGATGGGGGACCGTCTTCGGCGGGCAGGTGCTCGGGCAAGCGCTCTCCGCCGCGGTCCAGACCGTGCCGCGGGAGCGGAGCGTCCACTCTCTCCACGCCTACTTTCTTCGCCCCGGTGACGTGTCGAAGCCGATCCTCTACGACGTCGATCGGATTCGCGACGGCGGCTCGTTCAACACGCGTCGCATCGTCGCCATCCAGTCGGGCGCACCGATCTTCAACATGGCCGCGTCGTTCCACAAGACCGAGCCCGGCTTCGAGCACCAGGACGCGATGCCCGACGTCCCCCCTCCGGAGCAGGTCCCGACCGAGCAAGAGCGGCTCCTGCGCGCCTCCGATCGGGTTCCGCGCTGTGTGCTCGAGCGTTTCGCGGGCGAGCGCGCGTTCGAGGTGCGCTCGGTGGACAAGATCGACGACCTCTTCCATCCGTCGCCGCTCCCGCCGAGTCGGGCCGTCTGGTTGAAGACGACGGCGCCCGTCCCGGGAGACTCCGCGCTCCACGTCTCGCTCCTGGCGTACGCCTCGGATTATGCCTTCGTCGGGACCGCGCTGTTCCCGCACGGCGTCACGTTCTTCAGCGGCGAAGTGCAAGTCGCCAGCCTCGATCACGTGATGTGGTTCCACGCGCCGCTCCGCGTTGACGAGTGGCTCCTCCACGTCATCGACTCGCCGCGTGCCTCCGGGAGCCGGGGACTGGTACGCGGCAGCATCTTCACGCGAGACGGGGTGCTCGTCGCCTCGACCGCGCAAGAGGGGATGATTCGAAAGCGCACCGAGCGCGCGAAGTGATCATCCCATCGCCGGGACGGCCTTCCGTTCCGCGAGCGTGTCGGCCTCAAGAGCCAGCGCGTCGGCGGGCTGAATCGACAGCTTCAGCCGGAGCCGGTCCAGCCCCACGCCAGCACGAGGAAGAGCACCCCGGGGATCCCGATGGCGTGGAAGATCACGTCGAATCAATATCCGACGGAGCCACGGGGGTGACAAGGCGTCTCCGCGCGCGCCCGCGGTGCGATCTTGCGCCCACGTCTACAGCTTCTCTCGGAGCGCTGCGATGGCGCGCAAGAACGCTTCCTGAGTGCTGGGGAGCGAATTGAAATGCGCGACCGCGTCCGCGGTGCGTCCGAGCAGCCCGACGACGACGAGCGGGCGACCGTCGAACACGATCGTGGTCGAGTAGCCTCCCGCTTCCGCGAGCCAAGCCTTCGCGTCGTCATACCCGTCCGGTCGTCGATCGGTCGTCACCAGAGCCCTCGCACGCACGCCCCTCGAGGCGCCGAAAACGATAACGAAAACCGTTTTCGCGGCAACCGGGCGCGCGGATGCATTTGTGCACCCCGCGAAAGACGCCCTCGCGGCGAGCCATTTGCGGGCGGGCTGTCACGCCGCTTCACGAGCGATAGCATCCGCGCGCAAGTCGATGGAACAGTGTCCGAAGTGCGGTGGACGCCGTCTGCTCCTCACGCGAGAGGAGCGCGATCATCTACTCGGGGGCGTGGTCTACACGGGCTCCGTCTCCGTCGTCGTGTGCAAGACGTGCAGAGCGGTCTTCCGCGACCCGAAGGACGACGCCGCGTTCATTCAGGCCGTGGAGCGGTTCGCCGCCGACGAGCTCTTGGCCACCGAGGCGAAGCCGCGCCCCCGTGATCGCCACAAGATCGAGAGGCGCTCTGCCGCCCCTCGCGGCTTGCTCCCAGCGGACGCTCGCTTTCCACCGAAGCGGAGGGGAGCGCGCCAAGTGGGACCGAAGGTCGCGGAGACGCCAAAGGCGCGACGCCCGAAGAGCATTCCCGCGCCCGGCGGTCGCCCCATTCGTTCCCGCTAGACCGGAAGACTCTGTCCGAAACCAAAATGTGAACTCGGCCCATCTTTTGTGTGATCGATCCACGTGTTCAACGCACACTGTCCGAGGATGCCCATCTTTTCCCGGTCGGTGCTCTCGCAAGCTGCCGTGATCGCTTTCGGCTTCGGAGCCACGGGGCTCCTCGTGGGTTGCGGCGGCGCTGCGGATGCGACCGTGGCGAAGGGCGACGGTGGCGTCGCACTTGATGCTTCGACGGTAGTGCCCACGGATGACGGCTCCGCTCCGGCTGTCGACGGGAGCCCCGCCCCCGGCGTGGATGCAGGTCCGCTACCGGACGCAGGGCCCCCCGCACCGCGCAACAGCAGCTGCACGCCGTCCTCGGCGCAGACCGGGACGCTGGTGAATACGTCGCACGGTCGCCTCGACGGAACGCTCGTCTACGTGCTCCCTGTCGACGGGGCCTACTCGTGCAACGGAGACAGCAGCCACGTGCATCTCCAGGTGGAAGTGAGTGGCCTCGTCTACGACGTAGCGGTCGACATCGGCTCGTCGGGCGACGACGTCGGGATGTACGAGGAGACGCTGGCGATCCCCGGCGGAACCTGGGCCGAAGGGTGGCACGGCGCCGATAGCCTCGCGTATCCGTCGCTCGGCTTGAAGTCGACGTCGTTCCCGACGACGACGCCGGCCGACATCGCCAGCCAGGTCGAGTCGCTGCTCACGAGCACGTCCAAGATCTCGATCTTCTGCACCGGTTACACCCCGGGCGACAACGGGTGCCACGACGTGCACTACGAGGACGGCACCGGAAAGGACGGCGCCATCGTCCTCGACCCGACGGCTGCGACGTCCCCGATCTTGTTCTTTCGCTTCCAGGGCCAGAGCTTCTGATCGCGCCACCTCCGCATCAGCGGCGCGATGCGGTTACGGGGCGACGACGTCAGACGGAGTGGCGGCCGCTCACCGTACCTCGAGGGCCTCGGTCACACGCCGATGGAGAGCCTCGAGCTCCTCGTAGCTCGTCTTGAGCTCACCGTGCGCCGTGCGGTCCGTCGTGTGAACGAGCTCGTTCATCATCTCGGTTGCCCTGCGAGCGAGAGCGCTCTGGAGACAGAGCGTCTCCTTTTCACTGAGTCTCAAGTCGATCATCGTCGCTTCTCCATCTAGGTGCGGTTCCGCCCGAGTGTCGGACGAGGAGGGCTCATCTTCCCCCTCCGGGGGTGCATGCGCCGTACCTCGTGGGCCGCGTCACTTCGCGGGAGCTCATCGATGCGATCTGCACTCGAAGAAGCGGCGTCGACGGACCGACGTGCGGCTTCTCGCCGCAATGCATGCACGGTGTTGCACGTCGTGCGTGCACGCTGTCGCGTAGCGCCACATTCAATGCACCTCGACCGTGGGGTTCCGAGCCAAGCGATGGGCGCCTCTTCCGACGCGACCAATCCTAGAGACGACGCGTCGGATCATTCTTCCGACGCGCGGGATGATTGAGACGACGCATGGGAACGGAGAGACCACGCATGGGAACGGAGAGACCACGCGCGGATGATTGAGACGACGCATGGGAACGGAGAGACCACGCGTGGGAACGGAGAGACCACGCATGGGAACGGAGAGACCTCGTGTGGGAAGAATGCTCCGACGCGCGGGATGATTGAGACGACGCTTGGGAACGGAGGAACCACGCGTAGGGAGAATCATCCGACGCGCGGGATCATTGAGACGACGGGTGGGAACGGAGGAACCACGCGTGGGAACGGCGAGACGACGGGTGGGAACGGAGGAACCACGCGTGGGAACGGCGAGATGACGGGTGGGAACGGAGGAACCACGTGTGGGAACGACGAGACGACGCTTCGTCCGCGCGGAACCACCCGTGGTGCGATGGCGACGTCGCGTGGTGCGATTGGTCCGGGGCGTGGTGTGATTGCGACGACGGCGGGCGTCCAAGAGAAAGACTGCGTATTCCGCCCATCGTGAGCACCCAGATCGCCGCATCGTGAGCGCGTAGATCGGCGATGGTGATCACCGGTCGGAGCGAAGCGACGTGTCTCTTGGTGGTGTGGTGTTCGGTATCTGCTTAGCGGCCTCCCACTTTGTGGGTCCATTCTTCGGGCGTGACGCGGAAAGCTCTTTCCATGGGACTCTGTCGAGATCATCAAGGAGGGCGTGACGCCCGAGGAGC